>Ga0207416_1001681_pt1 | contig 27570 bp, 21 predicted proteins | sample PaiPotPPM11metaG_FD_184107 | JGI IMG/M metagenome (GOLD analysis project Ga0207416, IMG submission 184107) | Iron sulfur acid spring bacterial and archeal communities from Banff, Canada, to study Microbial Dark Matter (Phase II) - Paint Pots PPM... ... | reverse complement strand
CCTCGATGACGGGCCGGCCGTCAGCCGGGCCGCCGCCCAGGCCATCGCCTGCCACGCCACCGTGTCCTGGATGCTGCACGACCATGATGGGAACCTGCTCGACGTCGGGCGGCGGCACCGTCGGCCCCCGCCCGCGCTGCGGCGGGCCGTCCGCGAACGGAACAAGAGCCGCTGCCAGTTTCCCGGGTGCGACTCCCGCCGCACCGACATCCACCACGTCATCCCGTGGGCCACCGGCGGCAAGACCCGGCTGCGCAACCTGATCTTGCTCTGCGAAGCGCACCACGTCATCGTGCACGCGCTCGGCTACCTGATCACCGCGGCGCCCGGCGGGTTCAGCTTTACCCGCCCCGACGGCCAGCCCGTGCCCAACGCTCCCGAGTTGCCGGGCAGCGACGGGGACTTGGGCCGCTGCCACAACGCGGAGATCACCGCCGAGACGATTATCCCGGACGGGCTGGCCGACAAGTTTGACCTGGAACTGGCCATCTGGGCCTGCTTCGCGAACGCCCGCGCAGACCTAGCGGCCTGATGGCAGGCCGCTAGGTCTGGCGTGGCGTTAGCGGGCGCTGATGGCGACGAAGCCCTCGGCGACCTCGCCGGTCTGGACGTCGACCAGGTTGTTGGCCCACTCGGCGGGGACGTGGTCCATGGGGGCGGTGACCTCGTCGACCGTGGGGCCGATGTTCGCGGCGACCTCGGCGAGGGCGTCGTGGTTGAGGTCGTAGGCGTGGATGGCCGTCGTGCTGAGCATCTTGGTGGCGGTGTCGACCGGGACGCCGGCGAAGGCCCAGCGCAGGTAGTGCCTGGTCTGGCTCTCCTCGTCCTCGCTCTCGGGGTACTTGTAGGTGCCCTCGCCATGGGGGTAGTCGCGGCCCCACAGCACCTGGTCCGCGTAACCGTCCTCGATCGCCTCACGTATCTCCGACGGAGGCGCGAAGCTGGCGCCGATGAAAACGTTCGTCTTCATGTACTCGCTCGGCTTCTTTGGCACCTGGGCGTGCAGGGCCTCGCTCGGCGAGGAGTAGACGAAGTCGAGCTCGCGCATGGTCGGCTGCCACCAGCCCCGGGCGAGTTCCGTCATGACGATCTTCAACCCCGGGTGGCGTTCGAAGACGCCGCCGAAGATCAGCCGGACCATGCCGCGCCGGCACAGCCAGCCGGCGTGCTCCAGCCTGCTCATCGCCATCCGCTGGGGACCGAAGAAGTCCGACCCGGGGAGGCCGGTGTGCGTGGTGAGGTTCATCTTGAGGTCCTCGCAGGCCGTCCACAGCGGTTCCCAGCTCGGGTCGTCGTACTCGGCGATGCCCTCGCGCGGGCCCGGGAAGTTCACGCCGCGCAGGCCGTGCTCGGCGGCGAACTTCAGTTCCTTAACCGCGAGGTCGACGTCCCACATCGGCAGGTAGGCCAGGCCGACCAGCCGCTCGGGCGCGGCGGAGACGAAGTCGGCCATCCAGCTGTTGTAGATCCGGTGGCCCACCGCGACGAGTTCGAGGTCCCGCTTGGTGTCCGGCTGGGCCCATTCGCGGCGGCCGGAGAACGGGTAGACCTCGGTGTTCTGGCTGCCGTGGAAGATGACCTCGGCGGCGACGCCGTCCCAGTCCATCTCGCGCAGGCGGGTGTCGACGTCGTAGTGCCCGGCGGTGGCCCGGTTCAGCAGCTGGCGGGTGATCGACACCTCGCTGGCGTAGGTGCTGCGCCCGGTCAGCGGGTCCCGCTCCCGGTCCGAGTCCATCGTGTTGACGTTCGCCTCGATGAAGCGGTCGAACTGCTCGAGGTACGCCTTCGGGCAGTACGGCCGCAGGTCTTCCTTCAGGCGGGGGCCGACATGGCTGTCGCCAGAGACCACGATCATCCGCGTCGAGCCGGTCACACCCGAGCCGTTGGTTGCCTCGGTCATGGGGTTCCTTTCTTCGGGTGTCAGCGGGCCATGATGGCGACGAAGCCCTCGGCGACCTCGCCGGTCTGGACGTCGACCAGGTTGTTGGCCCACTCGGCGGGGACGTGGTCCATGGGGGCGGTGACCTCGTCGACCGTCGGGCCGATGTTCGCGGCGACCTCGGCGAGGGCGTCGTGGTTGAGGTCGTAGGCGTGGATCGGGGTCTCGCTGAGCATCTTGGTGGCGATGTCGACCGGGACGCCGGCGAAGGCCCAGCGCAGGTAGTGCCTGGTCTGGCTTTCCTCGTCCGCGCTCTCGGGGTACTTGTAAGTGCCCTCGCCGTGCGGGTAGTCGCGGCCCCACAGCACCTGGTCGGCGTAACCGTCCTCGATCGCCTCCTGCACCTCCGAGGGAGGCATGAAGCTGGCGCCGATGAAGATGTTGGACCGCATGTACTCGCTCGGCTTCTTGGGCACCTGGGCGTGCAGGGCCTCGCTCGGCGAGGAGTACACGAAGTCCAGTTCGCGCATGGCAAACCGCCACCAGCCCCGGGAGAGCTCGGTGAGGATCAGGCTCAGGTTGGGGTGCCGCGCGAACACACCCCCGAAGATCATCCGGGTCATGCCGCGACGGCAGGGCCAGCCCGCCACCTCGATCCGGGTCATGGCCATCTTCTGCGGCCCGAACACGGTGTGCCCGGGCAGGCCGGCATGGGTCGCGAGGTTCATCTTGAGGTCCTCGCAGGCCGTCCAGAACGGTTCCCAGCCCGGGTGGTCGTATTCGGCGATGCCCGGCCGCGGAGCCGGGAAGTTCACGCCGCGCAGGCCGTGCTCGGCGGCGAACTTCAGTTCCTTCACGGCGAGGTCGACGTCCCACATGGGCAGGTAGGCCATCCCGATGAGGCGCTCGGGGGCCGCGGAGATGAAGTCGGCCAGCCAGCTGTTGTACATGCGGTGCCCCACGGCCACGAGCTCTAGGTCGCGGGTGGTGTCGGGCTGGGCCCATTCGCGGCGGCCGGAGAACGGGTAGACCTCGGTGTTCTGGCTGCCGTGGAAGATGACCTCGGCGGCGACGCCGTCCCAGTCCATCTCGCGCAGCCGGGTGTCGACGTCGTAGTGCCCGGCGGTGGCCCGGTTGAGCAGCTGGCGGGTGATCGACACCTCGCTGGCGTAGGTGCTGCGCCCGGTCAGCGGGTCGCGCTCCCGGTCCGAGTCCATCGTGTTGACGTTGGCGGCGACGAAGCGGTCGTAATCGTCGAGGTACTCCTGCGGGCAGTACTGTCGCAGGTCTTCCTTCAGGCGGGGGCCGACATGGCTGTCGCCGGAGACCACGATCATCCTCGACGAGCCGGTCACACCCGAGCCGTTGGTTGCCGTCATGGGTGATCCTTCCGTGTGAAACGCCCTGGCAAGAGAGCGGACGCATGATGACACTTGGTATGCTATGTAACAGCGGTTAGACAGTCAATGTAGCGATAGTTGCGATCCGCGGTGCTGACCTGCGGGTCTGCCCGGGTATCGACCAGGGTGTCTGGCCGTGGGCCGGATGCCGGTCGCGAGGCGCTCGGGCTTGCGGTTACGTTGCCAAGCTAACTATGGTTACATTTGAGTGAGCGGCCCTGAGCCGTGCGCACGGCCTGCCGGTTGTCGAGAGGATGTCAGATGAGTGCAGGTTTCTTGTTCGTCGCCGTATTCCTCGCCTGCGTGGTCGAGGCGGTCGAGGCGCTTACGATCGTCCTCGCCGTCGGCCTGACGAGGGGCTGGCGCGCGCCCGCGTACGGGACCGGCGCCGCGCTGCTGGTGCTCGCCGTGGTCGTGGCCGCGCTGGGTCCCGCCCTCAAGCTCATCCCGTTGCACACCATCCAGCTCATCGTGGGCGGCCTGCTGCTGGTCTTCGGGCTCCAGTGGATACGCAAGGCGATGCTGCGAGCCTCGGGCATCAAGGCCAAGCACGACGAGGACGCGATCTACAACAAGGAGGTGGCGGCAGCCTCGGGCGTGGCCACCAAGGCGGGCACGTTCGACTCGTACTCGTTCCGCATCGCGTTCATGGGCGTGCTGCTCGAAGGGCTCGAAGTCGCGTTCATCGTGCTGACCTTCGGCACCACCCAGGGGAACATCCCGCTCGCCGCCATCGCGGCGGCCGCCGCGATCGTCGTGGTGGTCGGGATCGGCGTCGCGGTCCGCGCCCCGCTGGCCAAGGTCCCGGAGAACACGCTGAAGTACGTGGTGGGCCTGCTGCTCACGACCTTCGGCCTCTTCTGGGGGGCCGAGGGCGCGGGCGCCAAGTGGCCGGCCAGCGACGCCTCCATCCTCGTGCTGCTGGCGATCCTGGCGGCCCTCTCGCTCGGAGTCGTCCAGCTCCTCAAGCGCGGCCAGCAGGCTCACGCCGAACCGGCCGCCCCCACCGTCACCCCGGAGATGAGCCAGTCATGATCGCCAAGTGGATACGTGCCTTCGGCCTGTTCTGGTTCGACTTCATCGTCGGTGACGACTGGCGCCTCGCGTTCGGCGTGATCGCGGGCCTCGGCCTGACCGCGATCCTGGCCCACGCCGTCTCGGTCGCCGCCTGGTGGGCGGCGCCCGTCGTGGTCATCGCGGTGCTCGTCTGGTCGACGCTGCTAGCCGGGCGCAAGGCACGAAAGGCGTAGCACGGCCGGAGCCGGACCACCCGAGCGTCCACAGGGGAGCAGCCATGATCGTCGAGGAGTACCTCTACTTCGTAGACCGGGCCTTCGACGGGATGTGCGCCATCGCCCTGGGCCTCGGCGACGAGCTGGCCAACACCAAGCCGGACCTCGAGGGCGCGAACAGCCCGTACGCGATCTTGACCCACTGCCTCGGCGTGGTCGAGCACTGGGTCGGCGCCCGGATCGTCGGCCGGCCGGACCTGCGGGACCGGCCGGCCGAGTTCCGGGCCGCGGGCCCGGTCGCCCCGCTGGTCGAGCGGGTCGCGGAGGCCCGGGCCCGGCTCGCCGAGGACCTCACCGGGTTCGCCGGGGACGTCCCGGTGACCCGGCAGCCGGCCGAGCGGTTCCGGCCGCCGTCCGGCTCGCTCAGCGAGAGCGGCGTGCTGCTTCATGTCCTCGCCGAGCTGGCCCAGCACCACGGCCAGCTGGAGATCACCCGCGACCTGCTCACGGCGAGCTGAGCGCGCCCGCGAGTCCAGGGAACGAGCGACGATGAAACCCGCCCCCTTCCGCTATGCGAGCCCGGGCTCGGTGAACGAGGCCGTCGAGCTGCTGAGCGAGCACGGTGACGAGGCCAAGGTGCTGGCCGGCGGGCAGAGCCTGGTGCCGATGATGAGCATGCGCCTGGCCCAGCCCGAGGTGATCGTGGACATCAACGGGCTCGGCTCACTCGCCTCGCTCGACCAGCGCGCGGACGGCTCGTGGCTCGTCGGCGCCCTGGTCCGGCACGCCGCGCTCGAGCGCATCGCGCCGGACGGCCCGGTCGCGGCGCTGCTGCGGCGGACCGCGGGCGAGATCGGGCACCTGCCCATCCGGCTGCGCGGCTCGATCGGCGGGAGCCTGGTGCACGCCGACCCGGCCGCCGAGTGGCCCGCCGTGGTCATGGCGCTCGAAGGCACGCTCGTGCTGCAGAGCGCCCGCGGCACCCGGCGCGTCCCGGCGGCGGAGTTCGCCGACGGGCCCTACATGACCGCCATCGCCGACGACGAGCTGCTCACCGGGATCGAGCTGCCGCCGCCGCGGCCCGGGCTGGCCACGGCGTTCGCCGAGGTGAGCCGGCGCCCGGGCGACTTCGCGACCGCGCTGTCCGCCGCGGCCCTCACGGCGCAGGACGGCGTCGTCACCTCGGCTCGCATCGTGGTCGGGGGCATGGCGGGCGGCCCGGTCCGCTGCCCGGGCGCCGAGGACCTGCTCACCGGGACCGGCGTCGACGCGATCGCGCCCGCGGCCGCCGGGGAGGCCGCGCGCGAGAGCTGCCGCGCTTACGACGACTTCCACGCCTCGGCCGCCTACCGCGTCTCGATGGCCTCGGTCGCCGTCGCGGACGCGGTGGCCGCCGCGGCGTCCACCCTGCGGCAGGCGAACGGAGCGGGCCGGTGACAAAGGCGCTCGAACGGGTCACGGTCACCTTCCGGGTGAACGGCACGCAGCAGACCATCGAACTGGAGGCGCGCCGCACGCTCGCGGACGTCCTGCGCGATCAGCTCCGGCTGACCGGCACGCACCTGGGCTGCGAGCACGGCGTCTGCGGCGCGTGCACCGTGCTGGTCGACGGCGTTCCGGTGCGGTCGTGCCTGACGTTCGCCGTCCAGGCCGCCGGGCACGACGTCGTCACGGTGGAAGCCGACGACGACCCGTCCGTGCGCCGGGCCCGGGACGCGGTCGTGGCCGAGCGCGGGCTGCAGTGCGGCTTTTGCACCCCGGGGTTCGTCATGCTCCTCGCGGGCCTGCAGCGGATGGGATTCGAGGGCGACGAGGGTGACCTCGCCACGGCCCTCGCGTCGAACCTCTGCCGCTGCACCGGCTACCAGGGCTTGATGCGCGCTGCCCGCAGACTGCTCGCGCCCGGCGCCGCCGGCGTCGCGGACCCGGCCGGACAGGAGCCGCGCGATGAATCATGAGCCGGAACGACTGGGCGTCCCGCCCGTCGATGACGTGCACGCGAGCGTCGGGCCGCCGGCCCGGTACGCCGCGGGGCGAGGATGCTTCGCCGCCGACATCGCGGTGCCCGGCACCGCCGCGCTGGCGGTCGTGCGAGCCGAGGTCCCGCACGGCATCCTGCGCTCGGTGGACCTGGACGAGGTCCGCGGCGCGCCCGGCGTGCTCGGTGCCTTCTGCGCGGCCGACATCGAAGCCGACCTCGGCAGCGTCCCGGTCATCTCGCCGCGCATCTCGCCGAGCCCGGTCATCCTGCCCTACCTCCAGCCGGTCCTCGCCACCGAGCGGGTGCGCTACGTGGGCGAACCGGTCGCGATCATCGTGGCGGCCGACCGCTACCTGGCCGAGGACGCGGCCGCGCTGGCCGGCGTCGAGATCGAGGCGCTCGACGCGGTCGTCGACTCGCCGGACGCCGGGGACGGCCCGGCGCTGTTCCGGCCGGGCAACGAGATCGCCCAGCCCGAGATGGCCTACGGCGACATCGACGCGGTGTTCGCCGCGGCCGAGATCGTGGAGTCGGCGACGATCCGGATCGGCCGGCACTCGGGGGTCCCGATGGAGACCCGCGGGCTAGTCGCGTGCCCGGAGCCGGACGGCTCGCTCACGGTCTACGGCGCGGCCAAGGTCGTGCACGCCAACCGCCGCGCCCTGGCCGGGATGCTCGGCCTGCCGCTGGAGCGCATCCGGATGCGGGAGGTGGACGTCGGCGGAGGCTTCGGCATCCGGGGCGAGTTCTACCCGGAGGACTTCCTCATCGCGTGGGCGGCGCGGGTGCTGGCCTGCCCGGTCGGCTGGGTCGAGGACCGCCGCGAGCATTTGCTGGCCGCCAACCACTCCCGTGACCAGGTGCACCAGGTGTCGGTGGCGGCGTCGGCCGACGGCGAACTGCTGGGCATCCGCTCGGAGTTCTTCGTCGACTCCGGCGCCTACGTCCGCACGGTCGGCCTGCGCGTGACCGACCTCACGCTCGGCGAGATACCCGGCCCGTACCGGTTCCGGGCCTACCAGGGCCGGGCGCACTGCGTGGTCACCAACCGCACCCCGACCGGCACCTACCGCTCACCGGGACGCTTCGAGGCGTCGTTCGTCCGCGAGCGGATGATCGACAAGATCGCCGCCCGGATCGGGATCAGCCCGCAGGAGCTGCGGCGCCGCAACCTCGTCCGGCCCTCGGACATGCCCTACCGGCCGGGCATCCAGTCAGCCGGCAAGGACCTGACCTTCGCCGAGGGCGACTACCCGGAGCTGTTCGAGACCGTGCTGGCGCGCACCGAGGAGGCCGCGCGGGCCGAGGCCGCCCGGCTGGCCGGGTCCGGGCATCTGCGGGTCACGCACGGCGCGGCCTGCTTCGTGGAGAAGTCGGGCCTCGGGCCGTTCGAGGACGCGATCGTGGAGATCCGCGCGGACGGCTCGGTCGACGTCTGGTCGGGCTCGAGCTTCCTCGGCCAGGGCCTGAATGTCGCCCTGGCCCGGGTGGCGGCCGAGATCCTGGAGATCCCGGCGGAGTCGGTCCGGGCCATGCGCGTCGACACCGACAAGATCTCCTCGGGGACCGGGACGTACGCGAGCCGCTCGATGGTGATGGCCGGCAACGCGGTGCGGTCCGCCTGCGAGCTGCTGGTCGAGAAGGCGCGGACGGCGGCCGGCGGGCTCTTCGAGATCGATCCGGCCGTCCTGGACTTCGGGGCCGGCCAGTTCGTCGCGCGCAGCGCGCCGACGGTGAAGATCGGCCTGGGGGAGGTGGCGGGCGCGCTGGCCCAGGCCGGCCCGGGGGATGAGCGCCTGGCGGCGTCGTACCGGTACGAAAAGGAGAGCGTGACCTACGGCTTCGGCTGCCACGGGGCCGTGGTCGCGACCGACCTGCGGACCGGCGCCGTGCGGGTGCTGCGGCTCGTGCTCGGCTACGACTGCGGGCGCGTGATGGACGCCGACATCGTGGTCGGGCAGCTCGAAGGGGCCGCGGTACAGGCGCTGGGCGGCACGCTGCTCGAGCGCTTCTGCTACGACGAGTCCGGCAACCCGGTCGCCACCACGTTCATGGACTACATGCTGCCGACCGCGAACGAGGCGCCGTCGTTCGAGATCGTGCTGGCCGCGAGCACCCCGCGGGACAATCCGCTCGGCGTGCGCGGTGCGGGGGAGGCCGGAATCCCCGCCGTGGCCGCGGCCGTAGCCACGGCGATCGAGGCGGCGGTCGGCAGCCCGCCGGTCCTGCTCGAGACGCCGATCACGCCGTCGCGCGTGTTCGAGATAATCTGCGCGGCCCGTACTCAGGACGGCGCGGGGTCGGGCTGAGCCGCTTCGGGCTCGCCCGGCGGGCTCAGCTCGTAGTGGGCCAGGTTCGGCATGAGCCTGCCCAGGCCGGCCGCGGCCAGCAGGCAGCCCAGCCCGCCGACCACGATCGCGAGCGGCGCGCTCGACGCGGCGGCGACCAGGCCGCCCTCGACGTTGCCCAGCCGCGGGCCGCTCACCACCACGGCCGCCTGCAGGGAGAACAGCCGTCCCCGGAGCCGGTCCGGCACCTCGACCTGCACGATCGTCGTGCGGAACAGCACCGAGACCGCGTCCGCCCAGCCGGCCAGCGCGACGGTCACCACCCCGAGCCACAGCCAGGGCGCCAGCCCGAAGCCGACGATGGCCACGCCCCAGGCCACCAGGGCGTACAGGACCGCCCGGCCGGGCCTGCGTACCCGCGGCGCCCAGCCGCTGAGCAGGGAACCCAGCCCGGCTCCGATCGCCGGAGCCGCCGTGAGCAGCCCGAACGCTCTCGGGCCGCCGTGGAAGCGGACCAGCGCCATGTACGGGAACAGCGAGACCGGCTCGCCGAGCACCGTGGCCAGCCAGTCGGCCAGCAGGCAGCCCTGGATCATCTGCCGCCCGGCCAGGAAATGCAGGCCCTCCGCGATCGAGCCGAGGCTGAACTTGCGGCCGCCGCCGCTCGGCGGCAGGGCCGGGAGCCGGGCCACGGCCTGCAGGGCGATGACCGTGCTGCCCACGTCGATCCAGTAGACGAGGGAGATGTTGCCGTGCGTGGCCGCGAGGAGCACGCCCGCGATGCCCGGCCCGACCATGCTGGACAGCTGCCACAACAGCTGGGTCAGCGCGTTCGCGGCCAGGAGTGAGTCCCGGTCGACGAGAGCGGGCACGGCCGCGCTGCGGGCGGGCGAGTCGACGCTGCCCAGGCCCTGGATGCCGGCCGCGCACAGGTAGACCGGCCACAGGGCGGGATGAGAACTGCCCGCGTTGACGGCCAGGCCCGCCGTGGTGGCGCCGATGAGCACCGCGGTGACCAGCAGCACCTTGCGCCGGTCCAGGGCGTCGGTCACCGCCCCGCTGAAGATCGGGATGAAGAACGCCGGCCCGAGCTGAGCCAGGCTGACCAGGCCCACGTCGAGGTTCGAGTGCGTGATCACGTAGGTCTGGTAGATCACGGCGGTCGCCGTCAGCTCGGCGCCGAGCTGACGGAAGAGGTAGCCGGTCCAGAGCCGCCGGAACGGGCGCGAGCGGCGCAGCGGCCCGGTGTCGATCAGGAGCCTGGCCACGGCCGTCCCCGAGAGTCAGGCGCCTGCGTCACCCGCTATATATAACATATATCTTGAACATAAGATATACCAATTGACCCTAGGAGAAACCCGCCCGATGTTGTCTGTCTTTACCGATGCGCGGCGTCCTGTCCAGCGGGAAGAGTGCTGCAATGGCCGAACGCATCATGCCCCCGAACTTCGCGGCTCCGGCTGGTCCGTGGACGCCCGCGGTCAAGGTCCCAGCCGGCGAGATGCTGTTCATCGCGGGCTGCATCTCGATCGACGAGAACGGCGAGGTCGTCGGGCCTGGCGACGTCGCGGCCCAGACGCACCAGGTCATGAAGAACTTCGCCGCCGCCGTGGAGGCGGCGGGCATGACCATGGCCGACGTGGTGAAGATCACGAACTACCTGGTCGACGTGCGGGACTATCCCGAGGTGGCGAAGGTCCGGCAGCAGTACCTGAGCGAGCCGTACCCGGCCAGCACCATGGTGCAGGTCTCCGGGCTGCTCTACCCCGGCCTGCTGGTGGAGATAGAAGGCATCGCCGTCGCGAGCTGAGAGGGGCGGCATGCTGAGCGAACTTCCGGCCTGCGAGCTCGCGCGGCGGATCCGCGCGGGAGAAGCCAGCGCGCGGGACGCGGTCGAGGCGTGCCTGTCCCGCATCGTCCGGCTCGACGCCACGCCCGGGACGGTCACGACCGTCGGGCAGCGGAGCCTGGCCGCGTACCGGCCGCCCGGCCCCGAGGCGCTGTCGGTCCGGCGGCTGCGCGAGGCCGGGGCGATCGTCCTCGGCACGACAGCGGTCGGCAGCGGCATGCGCTCGGGCGGGATCGAGCGCGAGCGCCTGCCCGCGGCCCGCAACCCGTGGGACCCGGCCCGGACCCCGGGCGGATCGAGCAGCGGCTCGGCCGTGGCCGTCGCCACCGGGATGTGCCACGGCGCCCTCGGCACCGACGTCGGCGGCTCGGTCCGCAACCCGGCCAGCTTCTCCGGGATCGTCGGGCTGAAGCCGTCCCACGGGGTCGTGCCGCTGGCCGGGAACCTGTACGGGGCCGGCACGGCGTTCGAGCACGTCGGCCCCATGGCCCGGACCGTGGCCGACACCCGGCTGCTGCTGGCCGCCCTGGCCGAGCCGGGCACGCCGGGTCGGTCCAGGGGTTCCTCGACCGGCTGGCCGAGCCGGTCCACCGCACCTACGACGACTTGCTCGCCCGTTACGACCTGCAGACGGCCTGCCGATCGGCGTGCAGCTGGTGGCCCGGCGCGGCGACGACCCGTTCCTGCTCACCGTGGCCGAGCGGCTCGAGTCGGCTCGCGGCCCCCTGCCCGCGCCAGACGACCCGACGTAGGGTGGGTGGCGTGACGGCCGGGCAGGACGGCCTATCAGGCGAGGTGGTAGCCGCTGTCGCCGGGTCGGTCGATGCCCAGGACCTCGTGGAGCGGCTCTCGGCCGCGCTGGCCGGCCCGCAGGCCCAGGAGCAGGTCCCGGTCCGGATCTGGTCGGTCGAGGCCGAGGGCCGGCCGGTGGTGCTGAGCCAGTGCGCCACCCGCGGCCGCGCGCCCCGCGGGGGTCTCGCCACGGTGGTCTCGGCGACCTCGCCGGCCGGCGTGGTCCGGTCGGGCTCGGCGGCGCTCGGCGCGCTGACCAAGGACGGCCGGCCGTTCGGGGTGCTCGAGGTCGAGTGCGGCGACGATCTCGCGCCCGGCGCTTTCCCGGTCCTGCTCGCGGCCGTGGCCGCCCGCCTGGTCGCGATGGAGGAGACCGGCCCCCAGGGCGGCTTGGGCGCCGGGACTACGACGCTGCCGGGCAAGGCGGCGGACACTCAGGCGGTGATCGCCGCGTTCGCCAGCGAGGCGAAGCGGCTGATCGACCACGACCGGCTGAGCGTCTACATGCTCACCCCGGACGGGCTCTCGCTCGAGCGGTTCGCGGTCGCCACCTCACCGGTGCTGTCGGGCGAGAGCGACGTCGTCGGCATCGAGGACATCGGGCTCGCGTACGTGCTCAGCCAGAACCGGCCCCTGGTCTCCGACGACCTGGCCACCGACCCGCGGCTGGAAGGGCCCGAGGACGCGATCATCGCCGCGGCCGGCTTCCACGGCCTGGTGAGCGTCCCGCTCCGGATCGCCAACCGGCCGATTGGCCTGCTGAACTTCGTCAGCCGTACCGCGGGGTACTACACCGACGAGGACGCGGCCATCGCCCAGCAGATCGCCGACCAGATCGTGATCTTCCTGCAGAACCTGCGGCTCGAGCAGCGCGTCCGGCTGAGCATCAGCCGGGAGGCGACCCGCCAGGAGCGCAACCGTATCGCCCACGAGCTGCACGACACCCTGGCTCAATCGCTCGCCGCGATGATCCCCGAGTTCGACATGCTCTCCCAGCGGCTGGCCGCGCTCGACGCGGACGCGGTGCGCGAGGTGAGCGAGATGCGCGAGGGGATCAGCCGGATGCTGCTCGACCTGCGCCGCTCCTTGCTACGGGCCCGGCCGGCCGAGCTGGAGAACCGGTCGCTCGGCGACGCGATGGCCAGCGTGCTGGACAGCATCGAGGTCAACCACGGGATCAACGGCCGCCTCGAGGTCATCGGCCCGCTCTACGGCCTGGCGCCCGAGATCGAGATGACCGTCTTCCGGATCTTCCAGGAGGCGGTGGCGAACGCGAGGAACCACGCGGACGCCTCGGAGCTGACCGTGCGGCTGCGGGTCGGCGAGGGCCTGGTGCTCTCGATCGAGGACAACGGGGCCGGGTTCGTGCTGAGCGGCCGCACCGAGGGCTTCGGGCTGCGCGCCATGCGGGAGCGGGCGGAGGAGATCGGCGGCCGCCTCATCGTCAGCTCGCGGGTGGCCTCCGGCACCTCGGTCAACCTGACCGTGCCCTCGCTCGGCGACGTGCCGGGGACCCGGCGGCCCGCCCCGCGCGGCGGCGAAGCCGCGAGCGGCGGCCGGCGGGTGCTGCGGGTGGTCGTCGTGGATGACCACCCGCTGTACCGGGAGGCGGTCTCGCGCCTGCTCGAGCAGGGGGAGGACATCCGGGTCGTGGCGCAGGCGGGCACCGGCGCGGAAGCGCAGCGGACGGTGCAGCGGCTGCGGCCCGATCTCGTCCTGCTCGACGCCGAGCTGCCGGACGCCTCCGGCATCGAGGTGGCCCGCCGGCTGGCCGCGCTCGACCGCCCGCCCGGGATCTTGATGCTGTCGGCGTTCGCGGACGGCGGGCAGGTCGTGGCCGCGATGAAGGCCGGGGCCCGGGGCTACCTGGCCAAGACCGTCGGCCGCGAGCACCTCCTGGACTCGGTCCGCGCCGTGGCCGGCGGAGCGACGATCTTCGACTCCTCGGCCGGGGCCGCCCTGTGGCTGGCGCCCCAGGAGGAGCCGACCCGCCGCGAGCTCGAGGTGCTGAGCCGGATCGCGGCGGGCAAGACGAACGTCGAGATCGCCGACGAGCTGTTCCTGGCCAAGAAGACCGTCGAGCGCATCGTGGCCACGGTCACGCTCAAGCTGCACGCGGCCAACCGGTCGCACGCGGTGGCGCGGGCCATCGCGCTGCGGCTGATCGAGGCCCGGGCCGACTTACCGGCCCGGGCCGCCGTCAGCCGAGCAGCGCCGGGCGGTCCCAGGGCCGGCCGAGCACGTAGTGGTCCAGGAACGCCAGCACGGTCTGGTGGTAGACCGTCACGTCGCTCGGCTTGAGCGCCAGCGAGTGGTTTTCGTCCGGCAGCAGCAGGAACTTGGCCGGGACATCGTTGCGCTTCAGGTCCGTCCAGAGCTGCAAGGCCTGCGAGATCGGGACGTCGAAGTCCTTCAGCCCGTAGATGATCAGCATCGGCGTCTTGATGCGGGCGAGGTCCTGCCGGGGCGAGTTGATCGCCCAGGCCGCGGGGTTCTCGTAGGGGTCGCCGAACTCCTCTTCCCACATGGTGGGCTTGGGCACGACGCCCTGGCCCAGCTCCCAGCTCCAGGTGCCGGCGCTGTCCACGATGGCCCGGAAGCGGTCGGACCGGCCGGCCAGCCAGTTGGCCATGTGGCCGCCGAACGAGTGCCCCATCGCGCCGAGCCGGCCGCCGTCGATGTCCGGCCGGCGCACGGCCTCGTCGACGGCAGCGAGCAGGTCGTCCGCGATGTGCGCCCCCCAGTCCGCCCAGCCCCGGTTTATCAGGGCCTGGCCGTAGCCGGTGGACCGGCCCGGGTTGACCATCAGGACCGCGTAGCCCTGCTCGGAAAGGACGTAGGGGCAGCGCAGCCAGAAGTTCTGGGAGTTCCAGCCCTGCGTCCCGCCGTGCATCCACAAGATCAGCGGTGCCGGGTGATCCGCGCTGGCGCCGGACGGCATGACCAGGTGGGCGTGGATCTCGAAGTCGTCCGCGGTACGGCAGGTCAGCTCGGACGCCGTCCCGTTCAGCTGCACGTCCTCGGCGAAGCCGGGGAGCCGCTGCACCCGCTCCTCGCGGCCGCCCGGGGCCTCGATGCGGACCAGCCGCGGCACGTCGTGGTAGGAGTGCCGGACGCCGTAGACGTAGCGGCCGTCGGGGGAGGCGCAGGCCGCGACGTACGCGCCCTCCGCCACCCGCTCGATGTGGCGCGTCCGCACGTCCACCCGGAAGATCGGCGCGTGCCCGTGGTCGTCGGCCACGAAGTACACCGACCCGCTGTCCGGCGCGAAGAACGGCACCTCGGGCCAGAGCGGGAAGTCGCCGCTCAGGTCGAAGCCCTCGCCGGACGTGAGGTCGACAATCCACAGGCTCATCCGCTCGGCCCGCTCGGGCGTGCCCACGTTGAGCTTCTCGCTCGCCGCCCACCGGCCGTCCGGCGAGATGACCGGCTTGGTGAACTGCCCGTCGGTGGCGATGACCCGCCGCCCCCGGGCGTCGATGAGCATGAGCGAGTGGTCGCGGAACGCGTGCGGGGCGACGTCGCGCCAGGTGGTGACCACGGCCGAGCCGTCCGGCGAGACCGACTGATCGCTCGCGATCAGCGCGCTGCCCGCGTCCGGGGTCAGGTCGGTGACGACGTCCGGCGCGCCGACGGTGAACCGGAGCAGGCGCGGCCAGCGCGGCCCGAGCAGCTTCCCGGCGTTCCGGGTCTCGAGCTCCTCGAACAGGACCGCGTTGGCCAGCGCGCCGGCCCGGCTGTCCCCGATGGCCGCGTCCTGCGCGAGGTCCCGGGCGCCGGGGAACATCCAGGCCCGGACCACGACCGTGCCGGTGGCCGGCGCGACACTCATCGCGTCGATCCCGCCGGGGATCGTGATCAGCGACCGCGGCTTGTCCTCGCCCGGCCCGAGCAGGTAGACGTCCATCGCGTCGGGTTCCCGCTCGGACCGGCCCGCCAGCGAGCGGGAGACGAACAGCAGCGAGCCGTCCGCGAGGTAGGACAGGTGAGCGGGCTCGAGGCCGGCCAGGCCGACCTCCTGCGGGGCGCCGGACCCGTTGGCCGGCGCCAGCCACAGGGAGTCAGTGAACCTCGGCCCGTCGAGCTTCTCGACCACCAGCGCGAGCGTGGCCGAGTCGGGTGAGACGGCGATGTCACGGATCTTCGGAAAGCTCGGAAGACTCTCGGGAGTGATCTTCAAGTTGCCGCGCTTTCGTCAGTTGGTGGGGTAGAGCCAGGCCTCGGCCCAGTCGGCCGCGAACGAGCCGCCTCCCGACAGCTGGGCCTGGTAGTTCTGCACCCGCTTCGACACCCCGACGTAGGCCGTGCGCCAGCCGACCATCCAGCCCGGCAGGTCGTTGTCCACGATGGTCTGGGCCTGGGCGTAGAGCTGCTGGCGCTGGGCGGTGGTGGGAGCCGCGGCGGCCTGCTTGAACAGCGAGTCGACGGTCGGGTTGCAGTAGCCGCTCGGGTTCGTGTACAGGATCTGGCGGTTCGGCTGGCACTCCCACGAGAGCGTGATGCCCCCGGACGCCGGGTCGTTCGCCGAGGTGTAGCCGATGAACGACATGTCGAAGTTGCGCTGGGTGTAGGTCCGCTGGGCCCAGGTGTTCAGGTCCTCGTTGATCAGGTCGACGTTGACGTTGATCTGGGCGAACTCGGACTTCACGATCGCGGCGGTCTGGGAGGCGCCCTGCGTGACCCCGCTGGCGTACAGCAGGTTCAGGGTGCGGCCGAACCGCTCGCCGTTCTTCACCGGGTAGCCGGCCGCGTTGAGCATGGCCGCTGCCTTCGCGGGGTCGTAGGGATACTGCTTCAGCAGGTTCAGCTTCGGATCCCAGAGCTGGGCGTAGGTCGACGGTATGGGCGACAGCGACGGCGTCGCGTACCCGGACAGGGCATCCTGATTGATCGTGGTGCGGTTGATCGCCATGTACAGCGCCTGGCGCACCTTCACGTTGTTGAACGGGGCCCGGGTGATGTTCGTGAAAATGACGTTGAACGACGGGGTGTCGTGCACGAGGACCGCCCGGCAGCAGGCCGAGGTCTCCAGCTGCTTGATCGACGTGGTGGGCAGCTCGCTGTCCGGGACGAAGTCGATGCTGCCGTTGAGCATCGCGTCGACGGTCGTGGACGGGCTCGGGATCTCGTCCACCACAACCTGACTGATCCACGGGATGGGGTCTTTCGGGGTCGCACCCCAGTAGTGCGGGTTGCGCACGAAAGTGATCTTCTGGCCGCGTATCCAGCTCTTGAAGATGAAGGGCCCGGTCCCGATGGGGTGGTCGTTGGCCTGGTTGTCGGTGAGCACGTTCTTATTGCCGTAGATGTGGACGGGCTCCATCATCAGGTTGGTGTCGACCATCGCGCTCAGGAACGGGTCGTACCGCTGCTTGAGCTGGACGACGGCTTTGTAGGGCCCGTCGGCGTACACCTTGCTGATGTCGCTGATGACGGCCTGGGCCGCGCCCGGCGCGACGGGCAGGAACTTCTTGAGCGTGAAGATCACGTCGGCCGACGTGAACGGCGCGCCGTCCTGCCACTTCACCCCGTGCCGGAGGTTGAAGGTGTAGGTCAGCCCGTCGGGTGAGATCGTCCACGACTGGGCCAGGGACGGCTCGATCTCCTCCTGGCCGTTCTCGGTCAGCAGCCCGTTGTCATAGAGCTTTTGTATGGTCCCGTCGTCCGGGTTGTCGGTCACGTCATAGTTGAGGGTGACGGGGTCGGTCGCGATCGCGATCGTGAGGGTGCCGCCGTGATGCGGCGTCCGCGCCGCGGACGAGGACGATCCGCCGCTGGCCGCGTTATTGGCCGAGCAGGCGGCCAGGACCATAGATAGCGAGGCCACGGCGACAACTGTCCGGCGACGGGTAAGGAAGTTTCTCATTACAGGCACCTACACATTTCCGCGGAGCCGTATGGGACGACAAAATAGAGGTCAAAGCATGGTAGGCCGCGCGGTAAAGGCGGCAAGAGGGGGATTACCCTCAGCTTTGGTGGGGGTTTAGCGACATCGGCATCGCAATTGTTCGGGGGCAGCGCAAAGCGCCCGGACGCCTCCCGGAAATGCACCGAGTAAAGGCGCCGGTTTTCGGCCGGCCGCGAGAGACTCGCGCCGGATTGCATTTCGCTCGGACCGAGCAGGATCGTTATAGAGTCGGGATTTCTATCTGCTCGACGACGCCTTCCTCGTCCGCCCGGTGGCAGAAGACAAGATGGGTCGTCTCCGGGGTCGGCGTGGCGTCGGGCTCGGTTACCTTGCAGTGGTCCACCGCGACCGGGCAGCGCGGGTGGAACCGGCAGCCGGTCGGGATGGACGCGAGGGACGGGACCTCGCCCGCGATCAGCGCGCGCTCCCGTTCTTGCGCCGCCCGCGGGTCCGCGCGCAGCACGGAGGCCAGCAGCGACCTGGTGTAGGGGTGCTTCGGTGCGTCGAAGACCTCCTGCACGGAGCCGGACTCGACCACCTTGCCGAGGTACATGACCACGACGCGGTCCGCGACCGTGCGGACCACCTCCAGGTCGTGCGAGATCAGCACGTAGCCGACACCCCGCTCGGCCTGCAGGCGGCGCAGCAACTCGATGATCTGGCCCTGCACCGACACGTCGAGGGCCGAGAGCGGTTCGTCGGCCACGATGAGCTGCGGCTCGACGGCGATGGCCTTCGCGATCGCCACCCGCTGGCGCTGCCCGCCGCTCAGTTCGTGCGGGAACCGCTCGAGGAACAGCCGCGGGGGAGTGAGTTCCACCTCCCGCAGCACCTGCTGCACCCGCTGGTTGATCGCCTCCGCCGACTGCTTGCCGCCCCAGAGGCGGACGATGTCGCCGAGTATCCGGCGCACCTGCTTGCGCGGGTTGAGCGAGGACAGCGGGTCCTGGAACACGACTTGCACGGCTTTGCGGAACGCCTGCTGCTGGTCCCGGGAGAGCTTGCGGACGTCCTGGCCGCGGTACTCGATGCTGCCGGAGCTCGGCGGAAGCAGGCCGAGCAGCAGCTTCGACAGCGTGGTCTTACCGCAGCCGCTCTCGCCGACGACCGCGAGCGTCTCACCCTGGTAGACGTCGACGGTGACCTCGTCGACGGCCCGCACGCCCCGCTTGCGGCTGAGCGTCCCGAACTGGCCGGCCTGGGCGTAGACGCAGCTCACGTTCAGCGCGGACAGCAGCGGCTGGCTCGTGGTGGTCGTCTCGGTCTCGGGTTCGGTCAGGGTCATCAGGAGTGCCTCCCGGGCTCGGCGACGGACAGCCCGTTAAGGCTCGGTGACTGGTCAGGGTCCTCGAGGACGCAGCGGACGGCCTGGCCGTTGGGTCGCACGCGCATCGGCTGATCCTCCCGGCAGGCGTCGCGCGCGAACGGGCAGCGGGACATGAACCGGCATCCCTTCCCGAGCATGCTCAGGTCGGGTATCGACCCCTTGAGCGCCTGGCCCTCACGCTCGCGCCTGCGGCCCGGCAGGCTGTCGAGCAGCAGCCGGGTGTAGGGGTGGCGTGGATGCTCGAACAGCGTCACGGCGTCGGCCGACTCGACGATCTCGCCGGCGTACATGACGTAGACGCGCTCGCACATCTCGGCGATCACGCCGAAGTCGTGGGTGATCAGCAGGATCGCCATGCCGCGCTCTTCGTGCAGGTGCCGGAGCGTCTGGAGCACCTGCGCCTGCACCGTGACGTCGAGAGCCGTGGTCGGCTCGTCGGCGATCAGCAGCTTCGGGTCGGAGGCGAGCGCGAGCGCGATCATCGCCCGCTGCTTCATCCCGCCGCTGAGCTGGTGCGGGTAGCGCCGCTCGATCCCCTGGCCGCGCGGCAGGCCGGCCTGGGCGAGGAGCCCCTGGATCGTCTCGGTCGGGTTGCCGCGCATCGCGCCCTTCGGCAGCGCCTCGGCGATCTGCCGGCCGACCCGCATCGTCGGGTTCAGGTAGCTGGTGGGCTCCTGGAAGATCATCGAGACCCGGCCGCGCCGCGCCCGGCGCAGCTCCTTGGTCCGGAGCCCGAGGATATTGGTGCCGTCGAGCAGGATGTCGCCGTCGTACCGCTTCAGCTTCACGGTCGGCAGCAGCCCGACCACGGACCGGGCGACCATGGTCTTGCCGGAGCCCGACTCGCCGACCAGGCCGACGCACTCACCGGCCGAGACGTGCAGGTCGACCCCGTCGGCCGCCTTCACCTCCCGGCCGCGGACGTTCAGGTGGACGGTCAGGCGGCGGACGTCGAGCAGCGGCGATGTCTCGGTCGCCGCCCCGTTCGCGTGGGTCTGGATGCTCACAGGACCGATCCCTCCGGCAGGCTCTTGGTCCGGCCGCTGCGGACCGAGCTGGTGAGCGGCCGCGCGACCATGCGGCGGCCGAAGCTGAGGGCCGAGACCCGCGGGGCGCGCGGGTTCATGACCTCGTTCAGCGAGTGGCCGAGGAAGTTGAACGCGAGAACCGCGAACAGGATCCCGACGCCGGGGAAGACGCTCAGCCACCAGCTCGTCGTCAGGTAGCTCTGAGCGTCGTACAGCATCTTGCCCCAGCTCGGCATCGACGGATCGCCGAGACCCAGGAAGCTCAGCCCGGCCTCGAGCAGGATGGCCGAGCCCGCGTCCAGGGTCACCTGGACGATCACCGGGGCGATGGCGTTCGGCAGGATTTCCTTGAACACGATGTGCGGCCATTTGAACCCGAGCACCCGCGCCCCCTGCACGAAGTCGCGTTCTCGCAGGGTGAGGAACTGCGACCGGGCGATGCGGGCTTCCTGGGGCCACAGGGTGAACCCGATGATGAGCACGATGTACAGCAGCTGGCTGCCGAGCAGCGCCACCACGACGACCGCGAGGATCAGCGAGGGGATGACCATGAACAGCTCGGCGATGCGCATCAGCACGACGTCGGCGGCCCGGCCGAGGTAGCCGGCCAGCCCCCCGATGACGCAGCCGAGAATGAGCGCGACCAGGCCGGACGCGGCGCCGACCAGCATGGACACGCGGGCGCCGTAGATGAAGTTGCTGAGGGTGTCCCGGCCGACCGAGTCCGTGCCGAACAGGAAGTGGCCGAACGGGGGCGCGAGCGGCGGGCCCACGATCAGGTTGGGGTTGTAGGGCGACAGCGGCGAGGCGAAGATCGCCATCCCGGTCAGCAGGACGATCAGGACCAGGGAGACGATGCCGAACTTCGTGCGCAGGAAGCGCTTGCCCCAGGCGCGCGCGCCGTGCAGGTAGCTGGGGGGACTGTAGACATCCTCGATCGCCTCGAGAGCCTGCCCGTCTCCGGACAGCCGGTCGCGCAGGTGCTCGGTGAGGGGTGTCGCCGCCTCGTCCAGGGGCGGGCCGTCGGCCGTCATGACTGGGCCCTGATCCGCGGGTCAAGCGCACCGTATATCAGGTCGGTGACCAGGTTGGTGAGAATGATGATGGCCGCGGCGACCATGACGATTCCGATAATCACCTGATTGTCCCTACGATTGATCGAGAGAATGAGGAGGTTGCCGATCCCGGGCCAGCCGAACACGTTCTCGATGAGCACGGTGCCGGCCATCGCGGTGCCGAAGCCGTAGCCGATCACCGTCACGACCGGCAAGAGGGAGTTGCGCAGCACGTGGCGGCGCAGTATCTGGCTCGCCGTCAGGCCCTTGAGCTCGGCCGTCACGATGTAGTCATTGCCGAGGACTTCCAGCGCGCTCTGCTGCTGGACCCGGGTGATGTTGGCCAGGGCCGGGACGCTGAGCGCGAGCACGGGCAGGACCAGGTACTGGATGTGCTGGAAGAAGCCCGCGATCCCGGTATCACCGCCGAACAGCGGGTCCATCCCGGAGACCGGGAACCAGCCCAGGCGCACCCCGAACAGGATGATGAGGATCTGCCCGAACCAGAACGTCGGGATCGCGAATCCGGTCACGACCCCGACGTTCACCACGCCGTCCACCGTTCTGCCGCCGAGCAGCACGGGCAGGAAGCCGAGCAGGATGCCGATCACCATCGAGAGCACGGTGCCGACCGCGACAAGCAAGAGCGTGTTGGGCAGCGCGCCCATAATGAGGTCGGTCACCGACATGTGCCCGGCGAAGGAATAGCCGAGATTCCCGTGCAGCATGTTCCACAGGTAATAGAGGAAGCGCTCGGGAACAGACTGGTTGAGGTGGTACTCCTGCACGAGGGTCTGGCGGTAAGCGTTAGGCACCGGGTAGGAGCCGATAAGGTCCTGGATCGGGTCGCCCGGAGTGAGCTGCAGCAGGACGAACATCATGATGAGCACGCTCAGGAAAAGCGGGATCGTGTGGACGATGCGCCGCACCGAGTAGCCGATCACGGGCACTCACCCCGCGGCGGTCGAATGCTGTAAGCCATTCGCTTCCCAATCCCCCTCACGTGGCCTCCTGCTTAGCTCGGGCGCGGGCGAGTGCCCGGAACGCCATCTCCCGGGCGAGATCCTGACGGGTCGCCGCGCTGCAGTGAAAGTCGTCGCCGACCTGGCAGCAGGAGGCGACGGCCTCGGCCGCCTCCCGCAGGTCGGCATCGCTCGCCGGCGAGCCGGCGAGAAGGGCCTCGGCCGCCGGGACCCGGACCGGCGCCGGGCCTACGCCGCCGGCCGCCAGCCGGGCCCAGGTGCAGGTCCCGCCGCTGAGCTGCAGGCCCGCGAACACCGAGACCAGCGCGAAGTCGCCGAGGCGCTCGCTGAATTCGGTGAAGACCGTCGACGCGCCGAGCGGGGGCGGCGTCAGGCGGACCTCGGTGAGCATCTCGTCGGCTTCGATCAGCGTCGTGAACGAGCCGAGAAAGAAGTCGTCCGCATTGACAGTGCGCGGGCCCCGGGGGCCGACGATCGTGAGCCGGGCCCCGAAGCCGAGGCAGAGCAGCGGAAGCTCGGCCGAGGGGTCGGCGTGCGCGATGCTGCCGCCGACCGTGCCGCGGGCCCGGGTCGGATAGTGCCCGACCAGCGGCAGGGCGTCGGCGATCGCAGCCCAGCGCGGTCCGAGCTCGGCCCGCTCCAGCGTGGCCTGGCGGCACAGCGCGCCGATGTGCAGCTCGCCGTCCGCGCTCTCGCGCACGTAGGCGAGGTCGCGCAGCGGATTGACGTCGACGAGGACGCTCGGCCGGGCGAGCCGGAAGTTGAGCAGCGGGACGAGGCTCTGTCCTCCGGCAAGCAGCTTCGCGTCGTCGCCCGCTTCCGAGAGCAGTGCGACGGCCTCGGCCGCAGAGGTGCAGCGGACGTAGTGGAAAGGCGGCGGTTTCATTCCGGGGAACATGATATATCATGTCGCGCTTTAGGGGAACCCGCGGCGCGAAGCAGCGCACGGACGCGGTCGGCCGTGAGCGGCGTCGATGTGATCGTGACCCCGTCCGGGCCGAGCGCGTCGGCTACGGCGTTGGCCACCACGCCCAGGGTGCCGATGATCCCGGCCTCGCCCGCGCCCTTGGCCCCGATCAGGTTGTCCTCGCTCGGGTACTCCGACCAGACCGACTCCACGGGGGGAACCTCCGCGAGCGTCGGCAGCATGTAATCCATGAACGAGGTGCAGAGCGGCTGGCCCAGGTCGTCGTAGGCGAGCTCCTCGAGGAGCGCGCCGCCGATGCCCTGGGCGACGGCCCCGTCGAGCTGGCCGCGCACGATCAGCGGGTTCACCGCCCGGCCCACGTCGTAGTGGCCCGCGTACCGTTCGACCCGCACCTTGCCGGTGGCGCGGTCGACCGACACCACGGCGAGGACGGAGCCGAACGAGAAGTCGATGGTCGAAGTCTCGAACCGGCCCGCCCCGGAGCAGCCGAGGGCGCCGAGGGTCACGCCGCGGCCGTCGCCGGCCCGGACCTCGTCGCCGTGCAGCTCGACCTCGTGCTCGGCGACCCCAAGCCGGGCCGCCCCGTCCCGGCGGGCCTGGTCCTTCAGGCTGCGCACGGCCAGGACCAGGGCACTGCCGCCGACCGACGTGGTCCGGCTCGCGTAGGCACCCAGGCCGTCCTCGATCGAGTCGGTGTCGTGGTGGCGGATCCGCACCCGGTCCACGCCGACCTCGAGCTCGTCCGCGAGGATCTGGGCCAGCGCGGTCTGCACGCCTTGCCCGACGGAGGCGACCCCGACGTGGCCGGTGAACGTCCCGTCGCTCTCGGCGATCACGCGAGCCTGCTCGAACGGCCCGATCCCGCCCTGGTCGAGGAAGCAGGCCAGGCCGATCCCGACGGCCTCGCCGCGGGCCCGGCGCCGGGCCTGGTCGCGGCGCAGCTCGGGGTAGCCGGCCTTCGCGAGCAGGCCGGCCAGCATGACCGGGTAGTTGCCCGAGCCGTACTCCAGCGTCTCGCTGCCCGCGCCGGTCTCGAGCCGGAACGGCAGGGCCTCGGCCGGGATCAGGTTGCGTCGGCGCAGCTCGGCCGGGTCCAGGCCGAGCCGGCCGGCCAGCAGGTCGAGCGAGCGCTCGCGGACGAACGTGGCCTCCACCTCACCGGGCCCGCGGTAGGTGCCGGCCGGCGTCTTGTTCGTGAGCACGCCGACCACCTTCGAGCTGAAGCCGCGCCAGCGGTACGGGCCCGACAGGTGGAGCCCGGCCAGCTTCGCGACCGTGAGGCCGGTCGTCCGGACGTAGGCGCCGATCGAGCACCAGTCGGTGCTGCGGAACCCCAGCAGCGTCCCGTCCGCCTGCGCCGCGAGCGTGAACTCGATGACGTGCTCGCGCGAGTGGTTGAGCGCGACGAAGTTCTCGGCCCGGTCCTCCACCCACTTCACCGGGCGCCCGAGCCGCAGGGCGAGCCACGGGATCAGGAAGTCCTCCGGGTAGAACTCGCCCCGCGGGCCGAAGCCGCCCCCGACGTCCGGCTCGAGGAACAGGATCCGGTCGTCGGGCAGGCCGAGCAGGGCGGCGAGCACCCGCTTGTTGAAGTGCTTGACCTTCGTCGGCCCCCAGACCGTCAGGCGGCCGCTGGCCGGGTCGGCCTCCGCGACCAGGCCGCGGGGCTCCATCGGGGCCGCCGAGTGCCGGTGGATCGAGAAGCGCTCCTGCACGAGCACGTCGGCCCGGCGCAGCAACTCGTCGACGTCCTCGCCGTTCGCGGTGTCATATCCGCCGACGACGTTGTCCGGGACCTGGTCGTGCAGCACGGCGCCGCCGCCCGGGACCGGGTCGAGGCTGGGCGCGACCTCCTCCAGGTCGGCCCAGACCTCGTCGGCGGCGTCCTCGGCCAGGTACGGGTCGGCCGCCACGACCACGGCGATCGGCTCGCCCACGTAGCGCACCTTGCCGGTGGCGAGCGGTGTCTGGAGCGCGAACCGGTCGAGCCGCCCGGGCGAGATGCGGATCGGGATCTTCTTCTCGGCGATGCCCGGGATGTCGGCGGCGGCGAACGCCGCGACCACGCCCGGCAGCGCGCGGGCCTGCTCGAGATGGACCGCGAGCAGCCGGGCGTGCGCGACCTGGCTGCGCACGATCCGGGCGTGCACCTGATCGGGCCGGTTCACGTCGCCCACGAAGCAGCCGAGCCCCTTGAGCAGCCGGTCGTCCTCCTTGCGCAGGATCGGCAGCCCCACCACGCGGGGCTCGGTGCGCAGCAGCGTGGTCACCGGCTCATCTCCCGCTGGGCGGCCCGGACGGCGCGCAGGATCGGCCCGTACCCGGTGCACCGGCACAGGTTGGACGAGAGCACGTCGCGGATCCGGGCCTCCGGCGCGTCCGGCTCGCGCTCCAGCAGGCCGACCGAGAGCATGACGAACCCCGGTGTGCAGAAGCCGCACTGCAGGGCGTGGTGCTCGTGGAAGGCCTGCTGGACGGGGTGCATCTCGCCCGACGGCGCGAGGTCCTCGATCGTCCGCACGGACAGGCCCTCGGCCTGGACCGCGAGCATCAGGCAGGACCGGACCGGCTCGCCGTCGACCAGCACCGTGCAGGCGCCGCAGACGCCGTGCTCGCAGCCGAGGTGCGTACCGGTCAGGCCCGCCTTCTCCCGCAGCGCGTCACCGAGGGTCCAGCGCACCGGGCAGCGCAGGGTGATGGCGGAGCCGTTCAGCGTGAACGTCACGTCGACGAGGTCGTCGGCTCCCGCCGTCTCCGCCACGGGCGGCTCCGCCGCTGCGCCCCCCGCCACGGGGTGCAGGGGCCAGCCTGCGCCGTTTCCCGGTTGCTCCATCGGGCACCCTTCCTGCGGGCCGCGTCACACCCGCTGGATGAGCCGCTCACCGAGCGGGTGCACCTCGTGGGCCTTCAGTCCCCGCGGCCGGTCGTCCTCGCTAGCGAGAGCCTGGCGCAACCGGGCGGTCTGCGCCAGATCGATCTCGTACACCAGCGCGTCGGCGTCGATCTCGTTCACCCAGACCCCGTACACCTCCCGGGCCTTGGCGATCGTGATGTAGCCGTCGATCACGTCCTCCAGCACCGCCTCGGGGTCGCGCTCCCACGGCAGCCCGTAACCGCCACCCCCGTTGGACTCGAACCTGAGCGTGTCGCCCGGCTTGAGCTTCTTCTTGGTCGCGAACATGCCGAGGTTCTCCTCGTCGGACCGGCCCTCGTTGCGGACCATGCGGTTCGGGCCGCCGTTGGTCCCGCCGGCCAGCCCGAACGGGGTGAAGATCTCCCGGTCGCCGTGCACCGTGATCTCGGTCTCGCCCCAGACCTCGAACGAGCGCGAAAGCCCGATGCCGCCCCGGTACTTGCCGTCACCGCAGGAGTCCGGCACGGCCAGCACCTCGGTGTAGTACATCGGGTACCACCGCTCGAGCGTCTCGCAGGGCTGGTTGGAGGCCCCGGAGATAAAGATCATCATGTAGTAGTCGTTGCCGTCGGCGTAGGTGCGCGCCCCCTGGCCGCCCTCGAGCCACAGGTAGCTGACGAACCCGCGGCCGGTCTTCGGGTGGATCCCGCCGGTGACGACGTTCTGCAGGTTGACCGTGGCGGCGTGTACCCGGCGCGGGTCGACGTGCTGGAGCGCCTGGGCCCAGCAGGCCATCGCGATCGCGTCGGCCTTCTCGAACGAGCCCGAGCAGTAGCCGGTGACCGGCGTCGGCTCCTGCACGTCCACGCAGGTCCCGGGCTTGGTGATCACGTTGACGGCGCGGACCACGCCGTGGTTGAGCGGGGCCAGCTCCGGGAAGCAGTGCATGGTCCCGTCGAAGTTCGCCGCGAGCAGCGCCGGGCGGGCGAAGCCCCAGGAGGCGACGGGCGCCGGGTCGGACTCCGACCAGTCGAAGGTGACCTGGTCTCCCTCGATCATCATCCGGCAGTGCACCCGGATCGGCGGGTGGCCCTCCTTGCCGATGTCGTGGTCGCCGAAGTCCTCGAACTCGTACGACCCGTCCGGCAGCCTCGCGACCCAGCTCCGGAACAGCCGCTCCGAGTGGTCCATCGTGTCCTCGAACCCGTCGCGGATGGTCTGCACGCCAAACTTCGCCACGAACTCGAGCAGCCGCCGCTCGACCAGCCGGCAGGCCTGGAACTGCGCGTAGATCTCGGCCTGGCGCTCCACGCCGACCCGGACGTTGGCCATGATCAGGTTCCAGATCTGGCTCACCGCCTGGTCGTTCTCGAACAGCTTGAGCGGCGGCATCCGCAGGCCCTCGGCGTAGCACTCCTCGGCGCGGGGGTTGAATGTGCCCCAGTTCGGGCCGCCCACGTCCGGCCAGTGGCACAGCGCGATGGCGAACGCCAGCAGCTCCCCGTTGTGGAAGATCGGGCGCATCAGCTTCACGTCGTTCTGGTGCGACCCGCCGGTGTAGGGGTCGTTGTATATATAGGCGTCGCCCGGCGCGAACGTGTCCACCGACCGCACCAGGGTCTGGACCGACGACTCGAACGTCCCCATGTGCGGGGCCTGGTCGCGCTGGCCGTGCGAGATCAGCCGCCCGTCTGGGGTGAGGATCGAGACCGAGTAGTCGTGTCCCTCGGTGATGGTCGGCGCGTACGAGACCCGCTCGATCAGCGCGCTCGCCTCGTTGCAGATCGACTTGTAGGCGTTGCGCACGATCTCGAACGTGATCGGGTCCAGCCTGAGCCGCCGGGCCGGGTCGGTTTGCGTGGTAGCCATGCCGCGTCTCCTTTCCCGGCGCTTAGCGGCCGTTGACCGAGATGATGATGTTCAGGTAGGAGTCGACCGCCGCCGTGGTACCGGGCGGCAGGACGACCGTGCTGTCGAGCTGCTCGACGATCGCCGGGCCGGCGAACTCGGCCTCGTTGTGCAGCCGGTCCCGGTCGTAGACCTCGGCCGGGACCAGGCCGCCCGAC
>Ga0207416_1001680_pt1 | contig 27573 bp, 27 predicted proteins | sample PaiPotPPM11metaG_FD_184107 | JGI IMG/M metagenome (GOLD analysis project Ga0207416, IMG submission 184107) | Iron sulfur acid spring bacterial and archeal communities from Banff, Canada, to study Microbial Dark Matter (Phase II) - Paint Pots PPM... ... | reverse complement strand
GAGCTTGTAGCCGATGTCGCGCACAGTTAGTACGTAGCGCGGATGACGGGGGTCCGGCTCAATCTTGGCGCGTAGGTGCCGAATGTGGGAGTCGAGGAGGCGGGATTCCCCCTCGGTGACGTAGCCCCAGACGGCGCTGACGAGCTCATCACGGGTGGAGACCTCGCCCGCCCGCGCTGCCAGATGGGCGAGCAGGTCAAACTCCGTGCGCGTCAACAGCACTTCCTGGCCGTCTACGAAGACCTCGCGCGCCCTCTGTCGGATGAGCAGGCCTGATGACCGCCCTTCCTCCGGTTCCTCCAGCGCGGCGCGCGCCGTTCGCCTCAGCACGGCCCGCACTCGCGCGATCAGCTCACGGGGGCTGAAGGGCTTCGTGACGTAGTCGTCTGCTCCGAGCTCCAGGCCGACAATGCGATCTACTTCGTCCCCGCGCGCCGTGAGCATCACCACGGGCAGGCCCGCCACTTGCTCGCGCATGCGTCGGAACAAATCGATGCCGTCGATGTCCGGCAACATGAGATCGAGAATGACCACGGCGGGTCGCTGACCTTGCAGGCAGCGCATGGCCGCTGCGCCCGTCGCTGCCTCGTCGACCGCGAAGCCCTGTCGCTCGAATGCGACTCGCAGGCTCAGGCGAACCGCGGCGTCGTCCTCAACCACCAGGATGCGGGCATGGCCGTTGCCTGAGCTGGTCATTCCGCGCACCGCAGAGTGATCCAAAACGTCGCGCCCCGCCCCGGCGCGCTCTCTACGCCGACCTCACCGCCCAGCAGCGCCATGAGCTCGCGAGTCAAGTAGAGACCGAGACCAACCCCGCCTGAGCCGCCCGTGGGTCCGGCAAAACGCCGAAACAGCAGCGGCTGTTGCTCGACGGAGATGCCCGGACCGCTATCGACGATGGACAATTTGACGACGCGACCGGACGTGGCGGCCACGACGCTGATCGGGCTGCCTGGGGGAGTGAATTTGATGGCATTGGAAAGGAGATTGTCCAGGACTTGGCGCAGCCGGTCGGCGTCGGCCAGAACGTGTGGCAGGTTGGCTGGCAGGACGACGGGAAATGGGCGATCAGGCTCCATATGCCGGGGCAGCGCCAACGCGTCGGCGACCAGCGCGCCAAGCTCGACCGGCTCCAAGTGACAGGGCAAGGTACCGGCCTCCAAACGGGCAGCGTCCAGCACATTCTGCACCAACCGGCCCAGGCGCTCGGACTCGCGATTGATCGTTCCTGCCAAAGCATGTGCTTCCTCTGCACTGAACTCGTGGTCGGTCAGGAGCTCGCTCAGCGCCCGAATCGAGGTGAGCGGCGTGCGCAGCTCGTGCGATACGGTCGACAATAGCTCGGACTTCATGCGCACGAGCTCCCGCGCCGCTGTGACGTCGCGCAGCACAATAACCCAGCGCACCTCCTGGGCAGGTCCCCCACGCGCCCGCGCCAGGGAGGCGCCGAACCAGCGCTCCTTGCCACCGCTGACACGCACCAGCGTCTCGGCGTAGGCATTGTCGGTGGCGGTCGCCAGCGCGTGTTCCAACGGGCAACGACCATCCTCGCCGTGGCAGCCGAGGACATCGTGCAAGCCACGACCGATGGCATCGCGCGCTCGCAAGCCGGTCAGGCGCTCGCAGCTCGGACTGAACAGCACCACGCTTCCCGCGCCATCCAGCGCCACGATGCCATCCTCCGCGTGGCGAACGATGGCGTCCAGCACTTCTTTCTGCCGCGACACCTCGCTGAGCGCCCGTTTGGTCCTTGCTCGTTCCATGGCGTGCTCGATGGCCGCCGCGGCCTGGTTGGCGAAGCTCACCAACAGCCGGACCTCGTCGTCGTTGAATTCGTGCGGGTTTGCTCGATAGACGTTGAGGGCGCCGATCGGCTGGCCCGCGTTGAGCAGCGGGGCGCTCAGGAAGGAGCGGAGCCCTTCCGCCTCCAACAAATCGCCCGCCTTCACCAGGGGGTGGCTCAGCGTGTCAGCGACCCCGATCGGCTCTGCCGTCCTGACGACGAGACCGGTTACCCCTTCACCAGCCTGCAAATGAGAAACCTGGCGCGTGTAGGAGCGGCTTAGTCCCGCGCTGGCCAGGCGGCGCAAGCGACCGGACTCGTCGCATCGCCAGATGGCGGCCGCGCGCGCCTCAAAGAGCGCCCGAACCCCCGCCAGAACGGTTTGCAAGACATCGTGCAGCGTGAGGCTCGATACCACGGCGAGGCTGGCTTCCAGCAACGAGTTGAGCTGTGCCCGCGTTCGGCGCAGCTCTTCTGCGTCCGGTGGGAGCGCACTCGCTGCGACCGGCACTCCATCCGGCGAACGATGAGGTTCAGGGACGTCGACCGGCAGTGAGGCGTCGCCGGGACGACAGGTGAGCAGCGTCATGGCCGATCACTCGACGAGTCCCACGGTATCACCAACCCGAACCGCGCCGCCGCGCAGCACCCGCGTGTAGACACGGCTCTCCCCGGGATGCCGCTGCTGCAAGATGCGCTCAAACTTCCCATCGGCGAACGAGTCGACGATGTTGACACATGGAGTCGTGAACCTCGTGACCTCGAGGACCACCTCGTCGCCGAGGTAGAGCCGGCTACTCGGCTGCACCAGAGACCAATCCAATCCGGCCACGGTTACATTTTCCCCAACAGTGCCGGGAGCGATTGGATGCCCTTCCTGCTGCAGCCGTTCGATCACATCGAGCGAGAAAAGGCAGACCGCTCGCTCCGGCCCCCCATGCCCGGCGCCGCGGTGGGTATCCCCGTCGAGCCCCAGCGGCCCGACGACCGCGAGCGGTGTCGAACGCTTCGGCACCCCTCCTGGTGAGATGCTCAACTGGGAGATACGGCCATGTGCGAGAAAGGACTCAGCGGCTACCGGGTCAGCCGTTGCTACAGCGCCCTGGCTATCGTGCGGACTATTTTCCAAAAGCGGTCACCTCCGTGGGGATAATACCGCCCGCACTGCACCGGGCGCCCACAAGCCGTATACTAGTGGACGTGCAAGATAAAGCGAAATGATCGATCAGTTTCAGTTTGCGCCGCCACAGTCCAGCGAGGCGCCGCAGTCGCCGTCCCCGGTTGAGTCCGTTGCCCTGTCGAGGGCGCAAATTGATGCTGCAGCCTGCGAGGTTGCTCATCAGCTTGGGGCGGCCGCGGCTGAGGCAATTTCCTGTTTACCGGCCAAGCTGGCCGACGCCAAGGCGTGGCTGCCCGTTTCCGGTCCTGATGCCGCCCCGATTTGGCTGGTCATAGTGCGGGGCTCCGTAGCGGTACCCCGCCCGGGCGGTGGCGTGCAGCGAGCGCGACGCACGGAAGTGGCCGTCGACGCGGCGAATGGCCGAGCGCTCGGGTTCCGCTTGCCGGGCTGAGCGCCAGCGCGGCAAGAGTGTCTGGGAACTCCGGCCCGGCGTGGAACCGCCCGTGGACCGCGCAACACGGGTTGGCTCTTGGACAGGCACGGTAGCATACGTTTGGCGTGCGCGAGCCGCACATAAGGAGTGGTCAATAATGGCAGTGGCGAACGACGAAGTTGTCCGCGACGCGCTCAGGCAAATCGTGGATCCGGAGATAGGCATCAACATTGTCGACCTCGGTCTGGTGTACGAGACCAACCTCGACGACAACGGCCTGTGCGCGATCACTATGACGCTCACCTCGCCGGGCTGTCCGCTCAGCGGCTACATCGGAACTGCTGTGGAGAGCGCCGTGAGCGAGCTTGACGGTGTCAAGGAAGTCGACGTAGACATCGTTTGGAGCCCACCTTGGAATCCGTCGATGATGTCGGAAGACGCCAAGCTCGAGCTGGGCATCATCTGAGCAGTACTTCCGGGCCATCCGTCACAGCCCGACGTTGTCGTCCATCTAACGCCGGTATCTCGGTCCAGGCGGACAATATCCTCCCCTTGAATGGCGCGGTTCACCCGGTATATAATGGTGCTGTCGTGCGCGAACGGGGAGGGGACTCGGGACGCCGGGAGACATTGCGCACCGCGGGCACGACGAGTATGCTGCGCGGGTTAGAATCGCTGAACAATGGGATATCGGAGCCGGTTCGGTCAAGTTGATAAGTCCAAAGCCTTCACAACCTAAGAGCATGGCGGAATAGGGCGCTTAGCGGGCGATCGCCCACCCCTAATCAGAGGCACGATCTTCTGGCGCACGCACGGGAAACACAGCAGGTGGAGTACGCGTCACGATGGGCAGCCATTCCAGCAACGTCGTCGATCGGGTTCAGAGCGCAGTTCGAGAAGGGCGGTTGCGCCTTCCTGTCGCCGCCTTGGCGACGGGCGTGCTCGTCTTGCTGCTGGCGGCATGCGATCCTCATCCGCAGACTACTTTGTCACCCGAGTCCGATTATGCCAACAACATTCAGAACCTCTTCGTACTGACGTGTTGGGCAGGCCTGGTGGTCTTCGTTCTGGTCGAAGGCGCGATGATCTACGCCGCGTTGCGCTTTCGCCGAAAGCCGGGCGATCCGCGGCCGCCCCTTCTGCCCGGCAACAGGGTCCTGGAGATCGCCTGGACCGCCGCGCCCGTGCTGATCCTAACCGTTATCGGCGTTCCCACTATCGGACTCGTCTTCCAGAGCGGCGGTGACGCGCCTTCGAGCGCGCTGCAAGTCACCGCCATCGGGCACCAGTGGTGGTTTGAATTCCAATATCCTGATCAGAAGATCGTCACGGCCAACGAGATGCACATTCCGGTTGGTCAGCCGGTCAACATTGCCCTGAAATCGGCCGACGTCATGCATAGCTTGTGGATTCCCAAGCTGGCCGGTAAGCGCGATATGATTCCCAACCACACCAATTACCTCTGGTTCACCCCGCAGAAAATGGATACGTACTACGGCGAATGCGCCGAGTTCTGCGGCGTATCGCATGCGAACATGGGGTTCCGTGTGGTGGTGCAGAGTCAGGCTGACTTCGACGCCTGGGTGAAAACCCAGCAGCAGCCGGCGATCGCACCGAGCACGCCGCAGCAACAGGCGGGTCAGCAGGTATTCAGCGGATCCTGCGCCGTCTGCCATCAGGTCGGAGCGACGGCGCCGCGGGGATTCCCTGATCCTCAGGCCCCGTCGGTTCTGATCATTGGCCCGAACCTGACCCACATTGCCAGCCGGTCGACGATCGCTGCCGCCATGTTTCCCAACGACCCGACGAGTCTCGCCCAGTGGCTCGGCGATCCCCCGGCAGAGAAGCCTGGGAACCTGATGGGCCTGGTCATTGGCCACGGCGTGATGCAGGGACAACAGCTCAACGACTTGGTGGCATACCTGGATAGCCTGAAGTAGGCGACACGGAGGTAAGAGGACATGGCAGCTATTGCGAGCACCCTGGTTCAGGATCAGGCCGCGCCCCAGCAGCAGTACCGCGGCTTCGTGAGCTGGCTTACCACGGTCGACGCCAAGCGCATCGGCATCCTCTATGGCGTATCGGCCTTCGCCTTCTTCCTCATCGGCGGCATCGAAGCGATGCTGATGCGCATCCAGCTTGCGCAGCCCAACGAGCACGTCATCAGCCCCGACATGTTCAACCAGTTGTTCACCATGCACGGCACCACGATGATCTTCCTGGTCATCATGCCGCTGAACGCCGCCTTTTTCAACTACATCGTGCCGCTGATGATCGGCGCGCGTGACGTCGCCTTCCCCAGGCTCAACGCCTTCAGCTACTGGGTCTTCCTGGCCGGCGCCTTGCTCATGAACGCTAGCTTCTTCCTGGGCGGCGCCCCGAATGTGGGCTGGTTCGCCTACGCCAACCTCACTGAGCCGGCCTTCTCGCCAGGTCACGGCGTGGACTTCTGGCTGTTCGGCTTGCAGCTCCTGGGCTTTTCCTCACTGGCCGCGGCTTTCAACTTCATGATCACGATCATCAACATGCGAGCGAAGGGCATGTCTTTCCTGCGCATGCCGCTACTGGTCTGGATGACGCTGGTCACCACGTTCCTGCTGATCCTGGCCTTTCCCATTCTCACCGCCGCGCTCGTCGAGCTGATGTTCGACCGCTTCTTTGCAACGAACTTTTTCAACACGGCGGCCGGCGCGAATCCGCTGCTCTGGGTTAACCTCTTCTGGATATTTGGCCACCCGGAAGTGTACATCCTGGTCTTAACGGCAATGGGCGCCATTTCGGAGATCATGGCCACCTTTTCACGTAAGCCGCTCTTCGGCTACCCCGTCGTCGTGTTCTCAGGGGTCGCCATCGCCTTCATGGGCTTCGGTGTCTGGGCGCATCATATGTTCTCCGTCGGCCTTGGCCCCATCGCCGACTCCGTATTTGCCATCTTCACGATGCTGATTGCCATCCCGACCGGCATAAAGGTATTCAACTGGGTAGCAACGTTGTGGGGTGGGTCCATCAATGTCAAGTCGCCGCTGCTGTATGCCCTGGGCTTTATCTCGATGTTCATCGTGGGCGGCATCAGCGGTATCATGCACGCGACGCCACCACCTGACTTGCAACAGCACGGTTCGTACTTCGTGGTAGCCCACTTGCACTACGTGCTCTACGGCGGCAGCGTTTTCGGCCTCTTCGCCGGCATCCACTACTGGTTCCCCAAGTTCACTGGGCGGATGCTCAATGAAAAGCTGGCGCAGTGGACCTTTTGGATCATGTTCTTTAGCTTCAACGTGACCTTCTTCCCGATGCACTTCACCGGACTCCTGGGCATGCCGCGCCGTGTGTATACCTACACTGCCGCGCTCGGTGTCACCGATCTCAACCTCACCTCGACCATAGGATCCTTCATCCTATTCTTCAGCGTGGCGATGTTCACCTACAACATTGTCGCCAGTATCCGCAGTGGCCAGAAGGCGCCGTGGGATCCCTGGGATGGCGCCAGTCTGGAGTGGGCTACGTCGTCGCCGCCTCCGGAGTACAACTTCGCGACCATCCCCACCGTGCTCGGCCGCGAAGCCTTCTGGCAGTTGAAGTACCCCGAATGGCGCGGGCGGGGACAGCTCGGCCACGTGCCGGCTGCCGGTTTGGCGCCGGTCTCCGGTGGGGAGCAGGACGATGCTCCGCACGCGTCGGCCGGGCCGGAGCGGGTACTGGAGATCCACATGCCGCGCCCATCCTGGTTTCCGCTCATCGTCGCCTGTGGCGTGTTAATGCTGCTCACCGGGGTGATCTACACCTTGGCCCTCTCCGTGCTCGGGCTGCTGACTATGTTTTATGGGATCTTCAGTTGGGTGTTCGAGCCGGCGCCCGGCGAGCCCGCTCGCGTACCGGCATCCGAGGCGGAGCGCTCGCGGTTCGTGGCCGGCCACGTACCGGCATGGGTTATGGAATCAACAGAGGAGTGATGTAGCTGTGGCGTACGCGGTTCCCGTCCTCGCCCACCACGAGCCGGAGGTCACCTCCACCGGACTCAACCACCGCAAGCTCCTCATGTGGGCCTTCCTGGGGTCGGACTGCCTCTTCTTCGGTACGTTCATCAGCACGTACATGCTGTACCGCGGTCAGAGCATCACCGGCCCGACGCCGAAGGAAGTGTTCAACATCCCCTACACCTCCGTCAGCGCCTTTGTTCTGCTCGTCAGTAGCCTCGCCATGGTGCTGGCCCTGGCCGCCATCCAGCGCGGCGATGTGCGACGCATGCGTATTTGGATCATGGCAACGGCCCTTCTCGGCATGACCTTCCTGGGTGGCCAGTTCTACGAGTTCACCACCTTCGTGACCCACGACCATCTGACGCTGCATGGCAGCATTTTTGGCACCACCTTTTTCGTGCTCACCGGCTTTCACGGCGCCCACGTGACCGTCGGTTGCATCTGGCTCGTGTCGGTCTTCGTGCTGTCCTTCTTTGGGAAGATCCGCCAAGACAACAGCCTCGACGTGGAAATTGCCGGATTGTACTGGCACTTCGTCGACATCGTCTGGATCATTATCTTTACGCTGGTCTATCTGGTGCCCGTGTGAGGCATCTATGGCCGCGCTTCGATTGGACAGTGAGATAGGAAGGTGAGCATGAGCGACCTACCGTTGTCCCCGTCGAACGCCCCGGCAGTTGCGGCAGGCCACGGCGCAGAGGCCGCCCACGAGGAGTCGTACGGCTACGAGCGCGTCGCGGGAGAGCACGCGCATCCGAACGCGGCCAAATACGTGCAGATCGCCTTGATCTTAGCCGTGCTGACCGCGTTCGAGGTCACGGTGTACTATATGCAGCCCATCCACGAGTACCTCGTGCCGATCCTGCTCACGCTGTCGGCAATCAAGTTCGTGCTCGTGGTCCTCTTTTATATGCACCTGAAGTTCGATAGCCGCATCTTCTCGGCGCTTTTCACGCTTGGGCTCCTGATCGCCGGGGGTATCATCACTACCCTTATTATCATGTTCCGGTCGTACTTCTTCGCGGCGATCACCGGCTGAGTAGGAGCATGTTCGGACCGGCGGCTGCCCCCGATCCTGATTGGGCCTGAAGTGATCGTTCAGTGGCGACTCGACCCAACCATTCTGGCCGGCGTGTCGGCGGTGGCGTTCCTCTACGGGCTGTATGCGGGGCCACTGCGCCGGCGCTTCCCTGGATCCCGGCCAGTTACCAAGAGTCAGGTGGGCAATTTCGCGCTAGGTTTGCTCGTGCTCTGGCTTGCGCTGGAGTCTCCCTTAGACGACCTAGGAGACTGCTACTTCTTCTTCGCCCATATGACCCAGCATCTCTTGCTCGTGCTGGTCGTACCGGTATTCGTGCTAGCCGGCTTGCCCGGCTGGATGGTGCGACCGCTACTCACCCATCGAGCCATCGCGCCGCTGGCTCGTTGGCTCACCGGTCCGCTCGTTGCCTTCACCCTGTTCAACGTCGTCTTCGCGGTGGCCCACCTGCCGGCGATCTACGACTACTTCGCTACCAACGAGGCCGCGCATGCTTTCGAACACCTCGTTTTCGTCGCGACGGCCTTGTTGCTTTGGTGGCCGGTGCTGAGCCCAATGCGCGAATACCCGCATTTGAGCTATCCACTGCAGATGGGCTATCTGTTCCTGCAGACGCTCCCCTGCTCGCTCGTGGCAGCACTCATCACCCTCTCCGGCAGCCCACTCTATGCTGGGTATGAAAGGGTGAGAGCATTAACACCAATCAGTGCTCTACAAGACCAGCAAATCGGCGGTCTCATCATGTGGATCGGCGGCACCATGTACTTTTTCCTCGGAATGGCCGTGGTCTTCTTCCTGTGGGCCAGCCGCGAAGACCCTGAGCCGGGCCCCGTAGTTGCCACGGATCCCACGTCGACCGGCTACCTATTGATGGATCGCCGCCTGCCGGAAATCAACGAATCAGCGGACGCCCAGGCCGCACGCCCGCTGCTCGAAGCCGCGCCGGCCAGCACGAGCCGCCGCTAGTACCAGAGGAGAGACTTCGATGATTGAAAAGCGCATGCCCCGCGTCGCCGCGATTCTGATCCCCGTCGCCGTGATCGTGTTTGTGATTGGTGGCTTTAGCTCGCTAGGCGAGCTGCTCCTGTATAGTCCGCACTTCTTCACGCCCGCGATCGCCCTCGCCTTCGCGCTGCTCGTGACGTTCGGCGCGGCTTTCCTGTCCTGGCGAGAGGGGAAGATCCAGGGGCGTTGAGCCTCAAGCCCGTGACAGCCCCACGAAGGAGCCGACCAGGGCGCCACCTGCCGCGCCAAAGACTGCACCAGCCAGCGCTCCGACTGTCATCGGGACCGTGCCATTACCGGTGAAGGTAGCAAATAGCAGACCCACGACAGCACCGGCAACGGCCCCTGCCACCATACCGGCCGCTAACCCGCGTTCCGCGGAGATATTGGCGAGATGTGTCAAACTGCCCGGATGGGCCGCCACTTCCGTAGACTCAGCCAGCTCCAACTCGTAGACCTCGCCCAGCGTTGCGCCGAACACCAGGTGCAGGATGAGGTTGCCGATGATCGGCAGCGGGCCAGCGCCTAGTCCCAACCCGAGGAATCCACCGCCGATCAGGGGCAAAAAGACTACCAACGACAGAATCCACGGGACCAGGGCAAAGAGCATACCGCGCCGCCAGCCGGGACCCGAGAGCCTTGGCTCCGCGTAGCCGGCGTAGACCAATGCCCAAACGAGGCCGACAAAGATATGCAAGAGCAGCGCGCGGGCCAGAGCATCCTGAACCATGGCCGTCGCCTGATTCCGAGTCAAGGCGACAAACCACTGCCCGATGGCGCCGGGCGGCATGGCCTGCCCGATCCAACTGGAGGCCCCGTAGGCCAGTAACAGCACGAATCCCGCGCAGGCCGTGCCGACGAAGCCGGCCACCAACGCGCGATACAGCCAATCGGCGCGACTGGGACTCGACGAGATTGCCACGAACCACCTCCTGAGCAAACGTCGGCGGATTCAGGCGGAAGGTCGGCGCGACCGATCTCGGAACGACCCTTCGTCTGGCGTCCGTGATGTACAGGCGTCCGCGGTAAAGATACAACAAGGGTTACGACTCGTCAATGAGCGCGCTGCCGTGGGAATGCCGCCTTGTCGCTCCCGGCCAGCCGGTTGACACAAAGTTTAGAAATCTCTGACAGATCGCCAACCGACTGCCTGTACCCTACGGTAGGTCTACGAAATCTCGCGGCCACCCCGCTTGGCGACTCGCTGGACCAGTGAGTAGGGGAAAGGGCAACGGTACAATGATGCTGTCGACTTTTCCGGAGACTACCGTGGCCGGCGAATCTATCCTGGTCATCGAGGATGAAGCGAACATCGCCAAGCTCCTCACGATGTATCTAGAAAAGGATGGCTACCGCGTCACCATCGCTCGAGATGGTCAGCTAGGGCTGGAACGCTTTGAGCGCGAGCATCCAGACCTCGTGATCTTGGACCTCCTGTTGCCCAAGCTCGACGGCTTGGAGGTCTGCCGGCGCATTCGTCGCCAATCATTTGTGCCGTTGCTCATGCTCACCGCCAAAAAAGACGAGACGGACAAGATCGTCGGCCTTGAGTTAGGCGCGGACGACTACATGACGAAGCCGTTCAGCCCGCGGGAGATGGTGACGCGGGTGCGGGCAATCTTACGGCGCGCCAAGCAGTCGGGGAGCATGCCCGCGCTGCCCGATGGATTGCTGGAGTTCGGTGAGCTCAAGATTGATGTGCCGCGCCGAGAGGTACGCGTGAGCGCGCGGCCGGTTGGCCTGACCGCCAAGGAGTTCGATCTGCTGCGCACCCTGGCGGGGGCGCCCGGCAAGGTGTTCACCCGCGATGCCTTGCTCAACCAGGTATGGGGGTACGACTACTACGGCGACGCGCGCACAGTCGACGTCCATATCGGTACCCTCCGCAAGAAGATTGAGCCCTTGCCGTCCACACCGCGCTGGATCAAGACGGTGTGGGGCATCGGCTACAAGTTTGAGGACGTGCCGGCCGACACCCCGGCGCAGGCATCGTGATGTCGCACCTGCTGAGCCTTCGCTGGAAGCTGATCGGCAGCTACCTCCTGCTGGTGGCGGCCGTCTTGCTTTCCATCGTGTTGCTCACCCGCTACTCCGTCCGTACCATCTTTGTGACCTACCAGCAGAGCCTGCTCCAACGTGAGGGGCAGCTCCTGGCGACGCTGGTCGGCGCCGACTATTCCGCCCACCATGACTGGACGGTAGTAGAGCCCCACTTCTCCGATTGGACGCGCTTGCCGCGAAGCGAGGTGTGGGTCGTGAACAGCCAGGGGTCGCCCACGCTGGAGCAGCCACCTGATCGACCTGCTGGCGATCGCCCACCGATGAACCGGCTTCGGCCCGCGCTGCAGGGACAAGTCGCTAAAGGCTTGACTGCTGGATACTCGGGCCAGCCAGGACAAGTGTGGATCGCGGTTCCGATTCGCACTGGTGGGACCGTGATTGGCGCGGTCTATCTTGCGACCACGCCGGATGCGAACATCGGGCCGCGCCGCGGCCCGCCGATCGCCGCGGTTATCCAAACCGCTGAGGACTTTGTCACGACCGTGGAACGGCGGGTGGCGCTCACCGGACTCGTGGTCGGCGCCTGCGCGATCCTCCTCGGCCTCCTGCTGGCGAAGTCAATTACTGATCCCATCCACGAGCTTCGTCGTGCCGTGGGTCGTATTGCCGCGGGCGATTTTGGCCAGCGCGTCCGCGTGCGCACCCACGACGAGGTCGGCGCCCTCGCCGACGACGTCAACCGCATGGCCGCGCGCCTGGAAGCGCACATGGCGGAGCTGCATCGGCAGGAGTCCCTGCGCCGCGACCTCGTCGCCAACGTCTCGCACGACTTGGCGACGCCACTAACCGGTATCCAGGGCTTCACCGAGGCGCTGCTGGACAACATGGTGCCGGGCGAGGCTGAACGGTCGGATATTTACAACAGTATCTATCGAGAAGTGCAACGCCTGCGCCGCCTCGTCGGCGACCTGCAGGACCTGTCCAAGTTAGAGTCCGGCATGGGACAGATCCAGCCCCAACCGCTCCAGGTCGCGGAGCTCATCGAGGAATCCCTCAAGGTAGTCGGCACAGAGGCGCAAGACCGCGGCGTGACGTTGGCCCGCCGCGTGCCGGACGACCTGCCGATGGTTTGGGCCGATGGGGACCGGGTCACGCAGGTGCTGTTGAACCTGCTGGACAATGCCCTCCGCTATACACCGGCCGGTGGACGCATCACCGCCCGCGCCCGGGCGGTGGGACAGCAGGTCGAGATCGCCATCGCCGACACCGGGAGCGGCATTCCCATGGACGAGCTTCCCCAGATATTCGAGCGTTTCTACCGCGTGGATCGCTCCCGCTCCCGCGATACGGGAGGCGGGGGCCTGGGGCTCGCCATCGTCAAGGCGATCGTCACCGCGCACGGCGGCGGCGTGGAAGCGCGCAGCGTGCTCGGCGAAGGCACGGAGATGATCTTTTCCTTGCCAATCCTCCACTCTGCCGCCGCGCCGTGCGGACTAGAGCCGGCTCGCTCCAAGGCGCTGGTAGCAGCAAGGTAGCCTTCGACGCAACTCCAGCCCGCGTCGAAACGTGCGGACATAGCGCCTCGATCGTAGGCGGACTCCGCTGCGGAGTCGGCTCAGGCCGGAGGGGGTAACGGAGCGGGCAACGGGAATCGAACCCGTGCGTTCAGCTTGGGAAGCTGACATGCCACCACAACATCTTGCCCGCGCGCAGTGTTCGCGCAGTATACCAGCAGTGTGGCTCCCGCGGTCCTTCCAGGACCATCGGACTACAGCAGCACGGCCTCCGCCGTCTGGAGGAATTCGGCCTGGCCCAGCGACTCCAGCCGCGCCGGTGTCACGCCCAGGTCGAGGATCGTGAGCGAGGCGTTGCCAATAACCAGCCGGGTAGCGTCGAGTGAGCTGTACGCGCCGGTCGCCGCGGCCACCAGCTGCTGTATCGGTGAGGCGTGCGACACCAGCGTCACCTTGTCGTCGGGCCGGTACTGCGTACGCAAAGACTCTGCGACGACCAGCATGCGGGCATAGACGATTTCCGCCGTTTCGGGGAGCTGATGCCAAGTCGATTCCGGCATGTCGGAAGGGATGGCGAGGTCAGGGTAGCGCCACAGTAGCTCGGCACGCGTGGGTGGCGTCCAATCCGCTGGCGTGACACCGTGGTGCTCGTGGCTGCTCGGCAGCAACGCCAGGGGAGCGCCGCAGGCGCGGGCAATCTCGCGTGCCGTGGCAACCGTGCGTCGATACGGGCTACTGAGCACCTGGGATATGCCGGCGCCAGAGAGTCGAGCCGCCACGCGCTCGGCCTGCTCCTGCCCCAGCGCGGTCAGCTCACAATCCACTTCACGACAGGAAAAGTCCGCGTTGGCCCGCGACTGGCCATGGCGAACTAGGTACAGCAACACACGCGGCTCCTCGGGCGCCCCGCCGGATCACATGTCCCAGCGCCTCAGTGTAACAGCGGCGGAGCCGGTCAGGAGTTGCCGATCAGTATGCCGGCGGTGAAGACCAGGCCGCCCCCAATGACTACCTGCACGACTGAGCGAAGGAAGGAGCTGGCAAAAAAGCGGTAACGAATGAACGCGATGACGACGAGCTCGACGCCGACGACCGCGCAGGCCAGAGCAAGCGCAAGAACGTAGGTAGAGATGAGGAACGGGAGCGTATGGAAGATGCCCCCCACGAAGGTCATTCCACCAGTGATCGCGCCACGCTTCAGCGGAGTTCCCCGGCCGGTCAAGGTTCCGTCGTCGGATAGCCCTTCGGAGAAGCCCATGCTTATGCCAGCGCCGACCGCGGCGGCCAGGCCAACCAGAAATGCGGTGTGGGTCTGCTTTGTCGCAATGGCGGTAGCGAAGATTGGGGCCAGCGTGGACACCGAACCATCCATCAGCCCCGCTAGTCCGGGCTGGATGATCTGAAGCACAAAAGTCTGCTGGTGGCCCTGCTTCGTTCTCCCGGAACCGAGCTGCTCGCTCGTTTGCATCGGCGATTCGGCCGGCGTCGACATGGCACACCCCTCATTCTTGATCGTCGGCAATTGACAACTGACGAAGGAGCAGGAGGACAACACCCGCGGAGCCGCTGCCGCTTCTCCCTCCTGCGATCTCCCTACCCGTGCCTGCGACCCCCTTCCGCGCCACCCCTAGCGGCACGCGGCACAGTAGCCCTCCAGAGTGACCCGACGATCAGTGACAAGAAAGTCGCCCATCTCGGGAGACACGCGAACGGTCACGAGTCCTGCCGGGGCATCCTCCAACTTGCCGCAGGCCCGGCAAACCAGATGGGCGTGCGGCTCGGTATTCGGATCGTAGTGCGCCCGGCCATCCCCTGATTTCACCAGCCGCAGCTCGCCCAGCCCAACCAATTCCGACAGCGTTTTGTAGACGGTCGCCAGCGACAACATCGGCAGGTCTGCACGCACCTGCTCGTGGAGGTCTTCGGCCGTTGGATGGGCCGTTGTGCCCTCCAATGCTCGGAACAGGAACAGCCGCTGCGGCGTCAGTTTGCCGCCAGCCGCGCGCAGCCTTCCCGCCAGTTGCTCTGCCGATCGCACGGGCTACTCTCTTGACCGATTCTTTCTTCGGAACCATTCTCCTTTATTGTCCCTGCGTTGTCAACGGGGGTATGACTACGAGGCCACCGGCCTCGTTTCCATCAAGATCGGCTGCCCTGGGAGCCGGCTGGCTACAGCACGGAAGGTCTCTGCGCACGGCTACGTGTCGTCGTTGCTTCCTTTTTGGGTTCGCCCCCTCGTCGGGAGATTGCGGCCGTGCAGCGTGGTATCCTCAGCCGGAACAGTCGCGAACGGCGACGGGAGGATTCGGCCATGTACCCCTACTCCGGCTCCGGTCAGAGCAACATCTACATCCTCATCCTGATTGTTCTCGTTTTGGCGCTGCGGCTGGTGCGCTCGCGCGGAGCCCGCCCCGTCAATCCGATCATGCCGGTGATCACGACGTTGCTGGTGCTGTATGGCACGTACGAGCTGATCGCCCTGGGCAGCGCTACCGGCGCTGCCGCTTCAGGGGCGAGCGCTCCCACGTTCCGAGTCAGCATCGACCCCTCCGCGATGCCCTTCTATGTCTTGGGGGCGGTCTTGGGCGTCGCCATCGGTCTGTTCCGAGGCAGCACCATCACCATCTACCGCGATGCGGCCACCGGACAGATCATGCAGAAGTCGGCGGCACTGGCGCTCCTCATCTGGGTGGGCCTCTTCGCCTTGCGTTTTGGCATTCGATACCTCGCCGGCGCCGGTTTGATCGGCTCTTGGGCGACCCCGGTTTCGGACGTGCTGTTACTGTTGGGTACGGGTTCGATCCTCGGCCGAAACGCCTACGTCCTCTGGCGCTACTTCCAACTATCGGGAAGCGCGACGACGGTCAAGAGCAGTTGACCTTGCTGAGTTCGGGGTCAAATGGCAAGATTCACACCTGTAAGGCCAGCGCCAAGTGAGGAGGTGACGACCATGGACGTGGAAATCTGCCGGCATGCCCTCGACCGCGTACCGGTCTCGATCATCATCGACGATTCGTCGGCGCTGGTCAACCTGAACTACTTCTTCCTGCGCGATCGCAATGCCCATCGCGGCGAGCAGCAGCGCTGGGAGGATGTGCCGGTGGTCACACCGGAGTCTTTCACGCGGGAATGGGCGGAGTGGTGCGGCGAGCACGGCGTGCGTGGCAAGTTCAGCGTCGTGCCGAACCCCGCCGGCATTGGCCGCGTCGACCAGGGCTTGCCGCTGTTCGGCCAGGCGCAGCTCGAGAGCTGGCTGAAGATGTGCCGCGAGGTGATCGTGCCGTCCTTCGACATCACCCCAGAGATGCTGACCCACACCTACGTGCTTGACTTGGAAACGCTGCGGCCGTTGCCTTCCCGAATCTGGGAGCAGGTCGAATGGTCGCGCTTCACCGAAGACGACCATGTCGACCGCTACATCGCCTTATCCTGCCGCATCCTTACCAACGTCGGGCTGCCGCCGTCAGGCGTGACCTCCCCCGGCGGCTTTGGCGGCAAGTCCCTGGACCTCTACGCCCGTGTTGCCGGCGAGGGTTGCCGGTCGGTCACCGGCAACCCGACTCCCTTCTTCTTCCAGCGCGTCGTTTCCCAGGACGTCAATGTCGACACGCCGGTCTGGTACGCGGACCGGCAGGCGGGGACGGCGGTCGGCGAGATCATCGCCGGCACCGGTGACCACACCGGCTCCTGGACGGGCTACGGCGACGTCAGTGCCGATTATTATGTCACTGCCGACCTTCAAGGCGGCCGTTTGCCGGCTCTGATCGACGCCGGCAGCCCGTGTGTGCTATGCAGCCATTGGCAGGGTATGTACGGCATGCACAACGAGGATCGGCGCGGTTTCCGAACCTTCCAGACGGTCGTCGAGCGTCTGCGCCAGCGTGACCCCGATGGCGAGCGCACGCGCTGGCGCACCTGCAGCGAGATCACCAACTACGCCTGCGCCCGAGCGATGGCCGAGCTCAGCGTAGACGGCAGCGCGATCACCCTCGACCTGCCGCTGCGTGTGCCGGAGCTGACCCTGCGGCTTAGCGGCGTCCGGGCGCGTGGCATGACCGTCGGGCAGGCGCCGCTGCGCCAGGCCGGCGGCCGTCGCGGATTCACGAGCGGTACGTTCTATCACGAAGGCGCCGATACGCTGGTGGCGTTCGATCCGCCGGTGGACACGCGAAACGTCACGATCACTGTGCAGGCGGGGTAACCCCGGCATATCCTCACGCGGTCGAATGCCCGGGACACGGCCCGGCCAGCGCCGCCTGCGCGGCAGGATCACTAAGGCTGGTGATCCCAGCCAGCGACTGAATCTCCGCGTTGGCAATCGTCCAGGGCTGGGGCGGGGCGCCGGGTGGCAGCACACCCGGATTCGGCGTCGTCAGCGTGTAGCAGCCGGAAAAGCCCTGCAGGGAACCGTCCGTATGCCGGGCCAGGAGCACCGTCGGGATGTCGTAGCCCAGGTGCCCCGCGGCGTTATTCCCCTCAGGTTGTCCTACCGAGACGTCCACGTGCGCGGTGTCCTGGTACCCCTGCACGAACTGCGCATAGGACTGGGGATGACTGAGCAATAACGCGTAGGCGTCGGCGTAGTCGCGCTGATTGATCAGGTCGTAATAGTGTCGGAGCTGCGCCTGGGCGCCCGCGGGCGTCGGCGCGGGCTGGCCACCCGCTTCCCAGCGGAAGCGCTCGCTGTTCAGACGCTCCTGAACGCCATTGGGACCATTGACCCAGGAGCGGTACCCATCCGTAAAGGCGGTGAAGTTGTCGGCTTTTCGCCAGACCAGCAGCCCGTTGGTCGTGTGCTGCAATGCATCGCCGTTGCTCGAGTTGTGTGACTCGTCGTCAACGCAGCCGCCCACCACATTGGGGATCAGAGCGTGCAGGGTCTGGAAGCCCAGCACGAAGCTACAATCGGCGGTCTGCGCCTGGGCGCTGGCCGCTAACGGCCACGCCGCGAGGGCAAGGAGGGTGAGAACAGCAACTGGTAGTCGAAACACGGACAGTCCTTCCGGCTAGTCACGACTACAGTATCCTGTGTGGGGTTGCCATGTGGCGCGTCCTGCCTACAGTGGCATCCGATCTGCCAACGGGCGAAACCCGTGGTAGGCTGTGTCCTAGATACGCGGAACCGCAGCGACGCTAGTTTCGGGAGACGCTCGCTCGGCTCGTCCTTGACGACGATCGGCAAGGCGACCAGAAGCTGGGCAGATGATCGACTACTCGGTGTACCCCGACCTAGAGTACCTGCCGGCGGACTTGACAACAGCGGAGGCGAAGGCGGATTACGTTGCCCGCGTCTGCGGGGCCTGGGATTTCGGCATCGTACCGGAAATCGAGACTTTCCGTCTCCTGAATGGCTGGCGGGAGGTCTTCGACAGCTTTCCGCTGCTGCATTCTCCCGCCTACGCGGCGTTCCGGACACTCTTTGGCTGGCCGGCGATCGCTGGCGCTTCGGTGCTGGAGGCCGACTACGAGCGAGTGGATGCGCGCATGGGCCGAGAAGCCGATCCCTGCGTCCGGATGATTTGAAGGCATCCGCCTAGGCTAGACTTCCACCTGGTGATACGCATGGAAGGACACGGAGAACCAAATGGCAGATCCATTGGGCCTGGCGATTGCCGGCGCTGGGCGCGTCGCGGCGAGCCACGCGCGGGCAGCGCAGCAAGTGGACGGCATCGAGCTGCGAGCGGTGGCGGAAGTCGATGCGGCACGCCGCGAGCAGTTTGCCGGTGAGTACGGCTGCGCAGGCCTGGCACGTCTGGAGGACGCCTTGCAGCGAGACGACATCGATCTGGTCGTCGTCGCCTTACCGCATACCCTCCACGCCGACGCCTCCATCCAGGCGCTGCGGGCGGGCAAACACGTGCTGGTCGAGAAGCCGATGGCGATGTCCGTGGAGGAATGCGACCGCATGATCGAGGCGGCACAGTCTGCCAGACGGCTCCTGGCCGTCGGGCTGACCCACCACTTCCATCCGGTGCCGGCGGCGGCGCGCGACCTGCTGCGCTCCGGGCGGCTCGGCAGGCTGATCTGGGCTACGGAGACGCAGTACGGCCAGCGTCGCCGCGGCTCCAATCCGGACTGGCTCTTCGACCGGGCCCAGGGCGGCGGCCAACTCCTTGCCAATGGCGTCCACTTCATCGACCGCCTGATGATGCTGGCCGGCAGCCGCATCGTCGCCGTCAAGGCTTCCGTTGGCGCCTATTTCAATGACTATCCGGCCGACGACGGCACGCTCGCCTATTTTCAGTTCGCCTCCGGCGCCGCCGGGACGATGGCGCTCACCGGCCATTGGAGCGGAGCTCCGACCTCGCTGGCCCAGGCCATCTGCACCCGCGGCATGCTGCGCTACGGCCGTGAGCTGGAAGTCACCAACCCCGATCAACTGGACGCCGAGGCGTTTCAGACGATTACCGTTCCGACCGGCAATGGCTTCGCTCGCCAGTTGGGGAATGTCGCGGCGGCCATCCGCGGCGACGGCCAGTTGGAAGTGCCAGCCAAATGGGGCCGCGACGTCATGCGCGCCTTGTTTGCCTGCGAGGCGTCTAGCCATTCCGGGCGAGAGGTTCTCTTGGACTAGCGCGAGTTCGGCCCAGGGACACATCCTGAGCTAGTATCCCCCCGGAAGGAGCATTCACATGGCAAGAGCCCAAACTGCCCTCTCGACGGACAACCGACCGCGGGTCGCATGCATTCTCACGACCTACTTCCCACGGTCTCATGCCGACGTTATCGTGTCCAAACTGCTTGCCGACTACACGCACCCGGCCCCGCGAGACCTTGCCCGGTACGACTTCAATCGAGCGGCTCGGCACCTCACGGAGATGCCGCTCCCCACCGATGCGGCAGGTCGGTTGCGCGAGCCGCGCGTGCAGGTCGTGTCCTTGTACACGGATCAGTTGTCGGAGAACGACATCAGTCGGGAATGGGCGGCGCGCGCCGACATTCCAATCTTCCCGACGATCCGCGAGGCGCTCACGCTGGGCGGCGACCGGTTGGCCGTCGATGGCATCCTAATCATCGGGGAGCACGGCGACTACCCGACCAACGAACGAGGCCAGAAGGAATATCCTCGCCGCCGGCTGTTCGAGGAGGCCATTGCCGTGGTGCGAGAGTCCGGCCACGCGGTCCCCATCTTCAACGACAAGCATCTGGGCTACGCCTGGGCCGACGCCAAGTGGATGTACGACACGGCCAGATCGCTGCGAATACCTCTGGCTGCCGGCTCGTCGATTTCCACCGTGCCTCTGCGCTGGCGCACGCCGCGACTGGAACTGCCGATGGGGAGTCGCCTCGACGGCGCCCTGGTCGTCGGCTATGGCCCGCTCGAGGCCTACGGCTTCCACACGCTGGAGGTGTTGCAATGCATGGTGGAGCGCCGCGTCGGCGGCGAGACGGGCGTCGCCGCCGTGCAGACGTTGAGTGGGGAGGCGGTATGGCAGGCAGCGGCGGACGGACGCTGGGATCGCCGGTTGCTGGACGCGGCGCTGGCCACGGAGGAGGAGCCGCCGGCAGGCGATCTGCCGGCGCTAGTCAAGAATCCGGCGGTGTTCCTTCTGGAGTTTCGGGACGGGCTGCGAGCTGCCGTCTGCATGCTTGACGGCGCCGTGGATAACTGGCTGTTCGCGGCGCGGCTGGCGGCGGCAGAAAGCCGGCCGGCCCAGGTCGTCGCCACCCGCATCCTAGCGCACGGTCAGGAGCCGTTTGGCCACTTTGCCTACCTGCTCGAGGAGATCCAAGACCTCATCTGTAACGGACGCGAGCCGCATCCGGTCGAGCGCACGCTCCTTACGACCGGCATCCTCGACCGGGCGATGGAGTCACACTGGCGCGGGGGAGTGCGCCTGGAGACGCCGGAGCTGGACATCCGTTACTCGGTGTGACTGTGAAGGACGGCCCCACCCCCGGCCCCTCCCCAGCGGAGCCGGAGAGGGGAGACCACGAAGGGGAACGGACGGTCCCGTCGATGCCGTCCGGTTCTCCCCTCTCCAGCTCCGCTGGGGAGGGGCCGGGGGTGGGGCCGTGGTGACCCCGGCAACCGGACTGCTGCGCGCCGGCGTGGCCAAGCTCGACATCACGCCGCCGCTGGATACGCCGATCGCCGGCAGCTTCAACGAGCGTCGCGCCGTCGATGTCGACGATCCGCTCTACGCGCGGGCGCTGGTGCTGGAGGTTGGCGACGTGCGCCTGGCGCTGGTCGCCTGCGACATCATCTGCTGGCCCACGGCGGACGTTGCTCACACACGGTCGTTGATCGCCGCGCGCACCGGCATCCCCCAGCAGCAGGTCCAACTGGCCGCGACGCACACGCACACCGCGGCGTCGCCTACCGGGCTACTGGGAACTCCACGCGCGGAGGCCTATATGGAGGCGCTGCCGGCGCGAGTAACGAGCGCGGTAGAGATCGCGGCGCGACGCCTGCGTCCGGCTCGTCTGGGCCACGCGACGGTTCCCGTGGACGGGGTGACCTTCTGCCGGCGGTTTCGCCTGCGCGACGGAACCGTCCGGATGAATCCGCGCCGCAACGATCCGGACATCGTGGAGCCGGTCAGTCCGATCGATCCGGCCCTCACCGTGCTCTATCTGGAGGAAGCCGAGTCGCGTGCTCCGCTGGCGCTATGGGCCAACTTCACACTGCACTACGTTGGCGCCGATCACGGTGATGCCGTCTCTGCCGACTATTTTGGCCGCTTCGCTCGTATCGTGGAAGTCGCGCTAGGCGGCGGCGCCATGGCCTTGTTGACCAACGGCGCCTCAGGCCAGATCAACGGTATCGACGTCCACGACGTCAGCCAACCTTCCGGCGCCTACCAGTCCGAGCGCGTCGCCCGTGTCGTGGCCGGCGGCGCCCTGCGCGCAGCGGGAAGCGCGCGACTCCAGGAGCAGGTGACGCTGGCGGGAGCGGCGCGCACAATCCAGGTCGATCGTCGGCGCGTCACGGCTGAGGACATTCGCCTTTCCGAGCAAATCCTCAGCGTGCCCGAGGGCCAGCAGCCGTCGGGTCTGCCGCCCGGCCCCTTCAGTTGGGTGGCCGGTCAGGAGCTCCCGGCGAACGTGCTGCACGCCTACGCTCGCGAGATGCCCTTGCTGGCGGCGCTCCCCGAGCAATTGCCGGCGGAGGTGCAGGCGCTCCGCGTCGGCGACCTGGCCATCGTCGGACTGCCCGGGGAGATCTTCGTAGAGCTGGGGCTGGCCATCAAGGCCGCCTCGTCGGCGCCATCGACTGCCGTCGTGGGCCTCGCCAACGGGTACCTGGGCTACGTTCCCGATCGCGCCGGCTACGAACAGGGCGGCTATGAGACCTGGGCAGCGCGCTCGTCGGCCGTGGAGCCCGGCACGGGAGAAGCGTTAGTCGCAGCGGCCAACTCGCTAACAGCCGAGCTGTTCGGACGCTAAGGGCGCCAACAATCGAAATACAGTCCATCCGCTGCGAACGGAGATTGCGTCACAAGCCGGCGATCTCGGCACAAGGCGGCACCGGTGCAGGTACAGCAACTCCACCCGCCGCTAAAGCAGCGGGCTAAGATCACAAAGCCTGCTAAAGCAGGCTGGGTACGCTGCATACGGCAGTATTCTCCCGTTCCTGCAAAAAGAACATCCGTTATATTCGTTACCTAGCCGCCTTTAGGCGGCTTTGTGGTGTTAGCCCGCTGCTTTAGCGGCGGGTGGAGCGCCGGCCGCGTGGCTGCTGCCAATATCGCTCCATGCTCCTCACTAATGACCGCGCGTCGCGACCCTCGGTGATGCAACTGGCGACGCGCTCCCCGGCCGGTTGTCCGCCGCCGGATTTTTGTCACCCGAGCCACGGGGATTCACTCGTTGCCGCCAACTCCTCATTTCCGATACTTGTCGATCTCGATCTGGCAGCGACGCTGGGCGTCTTCCAGGCTGGCGCGCGCGTCCAACTTCTTCTGAAGCACGGAGAGGACAGCACCGTCAAGGATCGGTAGGATTTGCTCGCCGCCGGGGACGCTGGGCACGAAGCGGCCGTTGGGCATGGCGTCGACGGTCAGCTTCAATAGCGGGTCACTCTGGGTGTAGTTGACGCTCTGGGCCACGGATACGCTAGGCGGGACGCGCAACTGGGCGATGGCCCACTTCACCTGAACGTCGGGCTTGTAGAAGTAATCCATGAGCTGGAAGGCGCCGTCCACGTGCTTCGCCCCTGTGCCGATGCACATGGCCCATCCGCCGGCGTAGGTCGCAACCTTACCATTCGGGGGCAGGGGATACTGAGTGACCGCGTAGGTCAGATTTTGTACCTTGGCGAAATACTGCGCCTTCGTGGCGATGGTGGCATACAGGTGGGCCGTATGGCTGTCGGAGAAGAGCTTGATACCATCACCTTTGGCCTGGTCTTTGGCGAAGCCGCTTACCGCATCATAGCCGCCCTGCATCTCGTAGATCTTGAGCGTCCACGCGAGCGAGTTGACGCCCATTTCATTCGCGACATCGACCTTGCTGCCGTCGCCGGGGGCGAAGTCGCCCCCGAGCTGCCAGAATGGTACTAGCCACGTAAGGCGTCCGCCCGACCCACCGAAGGGATCCCAGCCGAGCTGCTTGATCAGCGTGCCGGCGTCGCGGACTAGCGTCTTATTCACCGACGCTTCCATATCGCTCCAAGCAGCCGGCAACTTCTGAGGATCGAGGCCGGCACGCTGATACATGTCGGTGTTGGCGTAGATCACGCGGTTGTCGATGCTGTAGGGCAGGGCGTAGGTCTTTCCTTGCCAGGCGACCTCCTGCCACTTGTATTTCCAGACATCGTCCGGCTTGACATTCTTGGACTTGGCAATGTAGCTATCCAGCGCCTGCACGATGCCGGTGACACCCCAGGTCGTCTGAAGGTAGCTCTGCGTGTGAAACATGTCCGGCGGCGTTCCGCCCGCAACCTGCGTCTTGAACTTCTCCGTGCTACCTTCCACGACGGCATCGAGCGACAGGCCGGGATTCGCCGCCAGGAAATCCTTCGTCAGTTCGGCGCCGATGCCGGCGGTGAGGGAGAAGGAGTCCGTAGGCATCCAGACCTGGATGGACGTGCCGGACTTCGCTGGCGGCGCGGCGGCGCTCGTTATCGCTGAGGCGACGGACGCTGAGCCGGCCGTGCTGGCGGAGGCGACGGAACTGGACGAAGCAAGTGCGGCGCTCGCGGACGACGAAACGGCGCTCGTCGTGGCCGCCGCCGGAACAGACACGCTGCCGGCCGAACTGGTTGCGGCTGTGGTTGCGGTTGTGCTTGGTGTCCCGCCACCGCAGGCCGACAGCAGTCCCATCGCGACGGCCGAATGGGCAGCAAGGGACAAGAGGCGACGGCGTGAGATCGGACGCACACGTCTTTGGATTGATATTCTCATGGGCGAGCTCCTTATGTCAATGCCATGTGGGCGGCAACTGAGTTGATTGGCGACCCGTGCCGGATGGTACCTGATTTAGATGATCCGGCGTGCTCGCCTCCTTGCGCTCCAGGGGGGCGCCGCACTTTGTTAACCTCTTAGACGAAGCTTGTGGCGCGTGCTACTATGCGGACGGTCGGCCTGGCGCAGGCCAGAAGCTGGTACCTGGAAGGGCGCATCCGCCGGCAGGGCAGGGTGCGTCAAGCGATGGGGGTGAAGGATGTTCCGTCTCGGTATCGTCGATTGCGACACCAGCCACGTGGTGGCATTTACCACTCGGCTGAATCACGTTGGGGTTGGGGAGGATCAGTGGGTCGACGGGGCGCAGGTCGTGATGGCCGTGCCGGGGACCTCGCTGCTCTCTCCCGAGCGCATCCCCGGCTTCGTGGAGCAGTTGCGCGGCTTCGGGATACCGATCGTCGACTCGCCGTCTGAGCTTATCGGCAAGGTCGACGGCGTGCTGATCGAGAGCGTGGACGGCTCGGTTCACATGGAGCGTGCCCTGCCGTTTCTGGAGGCCGGCCTGCCAACCTATGTCGACAAGCCCTTTACCTGCTCGGTGGCGGACGCACGGAAGTTGCTCGACGCGGCGCGCGCCAAGAATCTCCCTCTGTTCAGCGCCTCCTCGCTGAGGTTCGCGCTGGAGGTGCAGGACGTGCTGCAGCGCCGAGAGGAGCTCGGGGCGGTAGTGGGAGTCGACGCCTACAGCCCGGCATCGCTCCATCCCCGCAACCCCGGCTGGTTCCATTACGGCGTCCATGGCGTGGAGCCAATGTACCAGTTGATGGGCACCGGCTGCGAGGCAGTGCGTTCCGTCGCTACCGAGGGTACGCACGTCGCGGTGGGCCGCTGGAAGGATGGCCGGATGGCGACGGTGCGGGGTACCCGCCAGGGCGCCCACTCCTACGGGTTCACGGCATTCTGCGAAAAGAAAGTCGTCAACACCGCGATCAATGCCGGCCCCATCTACCGCGAGCTGCTCCAGCGGATCGTAGCCATGTTCCAGACCGGCAAGTCGCCGCTGACACCCGAGGAGCTGTTGGAGCCGGTCGCCTTTCAGGAAGCCGCCAACGCGTCCGTCGAGCGCGGCGGCGACGAGGTGCGCCTGGCCACGGCATAGCGCATCGTAGGTCCCCGGCCGGCAGTGGCGACCCGACCGTAGCCGTGCTCACTTGTAAGCGACCAACCCGAAGGCGTCCGGCCTCTTGACGACGCGACGAAATCCGGCGTCCTGTAACCGACGCAATGCGCCGCGGGCGACGCCGCGGCCCGATCCGCTGTCCAGATTGCCAATGTAGTGAAAGAGGCGTCCGCCGCGGCAGAGGACGCGATACAGTTGGCGGTAGAACGTCCCAGCGTACATGTCCCCCGCCATGTCAAAGGTCGGCGGGTCATGGACGATCCTGGTAAACGCTTCATCCGGATACTGTGCGACCACTATAGTGCTGTCGCCAATGACCTGGGTGATGTTTCGGCCCGCGAAGAGAGGCCGTGACCAGGGATTGTAGCGCGCCACCTCCAAAACCGCCGTGTCGAGCTCAACTGTGACGACCTCCTCGGCGGTCTTCGCCGCTTCGATGGCGGTATAGCCGAGTCCGGTGCTCGTATCGAGCACTCGGCCCACCACAGGGGCAATGGCCCCCACCTTGGTGAGCGTATCGCGATACGGGTCCATGTCTTTGATGCGATGCATCAGAATGCCGGAAATCAGCAAGGCGGGAGCACGTTCGGTTGGCAGCAGACTGATCAATCGATTTGTTTCCGCCGAGAGCCGCTGGATCTTGCCCAGGCGTCCTTCCTCCAAGGAAAAGCAGTTGTTCCGCGACTCATTTATCGTCTCGATCTGTTGCCAGGAGAGCGCCTCCCCATCGGGCAAGCGTACACCCTCGGCGCCGACTTCTACCTCGAGCACCGAGAGACCTAGATCGGTCGACATGTGGTCCGAAATCCTCCCCTGCCGGCGTGCAGCGAGGAGGGGCTCGACTTGACGATAGGACAGGACGACCGGCGAATTCATGCGATCACCTGTCAGCCTCGCCGCCCCCGGCATCCCCGCCGCCGCCAAAGGTTCCTTTCCTCAACCCCTTGGCGACCTTAGCCGTCCAGCCCCGCCTCGATCTGATCCCAGCGCTCGAAACACCTTGCGCTGGCCTCCTCGCCGAAGGCTGAGAACTGCTCACCGCCCGGCCGGCGCAGCAGATCCTCGGAAAGCTGACGCGGCCGCCAGTGCGTCTCCAAAGAGATACAGCCGTCGTAGCCATCCTCGAGCAGCGCCCGCAACTGGCCGCGAATGTCGAGGTTGCCGTCGCCGAGCACGACGGGGGTGTGGCTGCGGTCAGGATGAATCTTGAAATCCTTGAGGTGGACATGCGGGCAGAGACCCCGAACGTGTCCATAGCCGTCAGGGAAGCCCGGTTCAGCAATCGTGTTGCCGGGGTCCCAGATGCCGCGCACCTCGGGCAGTTGTAGCATCCGGAGGAATCGGCCCAGCTCGGCGCCGCTACCGATGTAGCAGGAGGGCTCGTTCTCGATCCCGAGCAGCACGCCTGACTGCCTCGCCAACTCCGCCGGGCGATGATAGGCCTCGATGATCGGCTGCCAGTTGGGGAGCGGCTCCTTCTTCCAAAACGTGAACACGCGCAGCAGTTTGGCGCCCAGGCCGTGCGCTACCTCGATGCTGCGACGCAGAATGTCCAGGTGCTCCTGATACTCCGCCGCGTTGCCTAGGTCGCACTTGAGGAACGGCGTTGCCACAGCCGGAACCATCATGCCTTCGGCGTCCAGACGCTGCTTCAACTGGCGCACCTGGTCGCCGCTCAACTGGTCGATCCGCGTGTTCCAGATCGTCCGGATCTCTGCTCCCGTCACTTTGAAGCGCCGCATCAGCGCGACGACAACGTCGAGGTCCTGCGATACCTCATCCGTGATGACCCCTCGACTGTACATTCCGCTCCTCATTACCGTCTACTCGCCCGTGCCTCGTACCGGCTACGTTAGCACATAGGCAGACTCAGCTCGACATGGCTCGCGCCAGCGCATCGGGATAGCTTGCATCTCTCTCCTGCCAGCGCCGGATTAGCGCTTCCCCGTGCAGCGGGATACCGTCGAGCAGCCCGGAGAGCGCCTTGTGGAGGGGAGGGCAACACCAAGCTGGACAAACCAGGGCCGTACCCTTGGTTGACATCAAAGAATAAATGTTCTAATATGACGCTACGTCGTCGCCCAGGTTCAGTCGTTCGGTAACAGAGGAGCAGGAACTTGCAAACCAATCTCGCGCATATCCAGTTCAACGTTCAGCCCGCGAACGTGCC
>Ga0207416_1001679_pt1 | contig 27576 bp, 21 predicted proteins | sample PaiPotPPM11metaG_FD_184107 | JGI IMG/M metagenome (GOLD analysis project Ga0207416, IMG submission 184107) | Iron sulfur acid spring bacterial and archeal communities from Banff, Canada, to study Microbial Dark Matter (Phase II) - Paint Pots PPM... ... | reverse complement strand
CTGCGCGCCCACCCGGCGCGCCCGCCTCGAATCAGGGACGGTCGCCCCACCGCCGACCATCCCTGGCGGCGGCCCCTCCGCCAACCCACACAAGCGAGCTAACGGCGCGACAACGTGTGGCGCACTTGTGGACATGTACAGCACCCCATTGATGACTTCGTAGCGGTTACCATCGGCGGGCAACCTTTCCCAGCGATCCCGATTCCATGTGGCATCAGGAGAGCGCAGGATGAGACCAGGGAAGGCTTCGGCGAGGGCCATGGTGTCCTCCTGTCGCGGGTTTCCGCATTGGCGGCGCTGCCGGTCGGTATAGTGTAGCTGCCCAGGTAGGGTACGATGGCCGTACGGGAGATATCGCGGCCGCGTTTCTCACCAAGGCCGAGCAGAGCCTGGCCGGCGCTCAGAGCGAATGGGCCAACGGACGGTAGGCGACTTAAGGAGGGCGTCGCCAGTCGCCTGAGGGAGGTCGTCCGGGAGGGGCGGGAGATTCGACGAGAGCGTCTTCACGATCAGCCCCTCCAGCGGCTGCTGCGTGAGCATGGCCAGGCGCTCGAGCCGGCGGTGGAGGGCATCGGGCAGGTGAATCGTGATCGTGTCCGCGGCCATCAGGACGGCGCGCTCCCTCCGCGACTGTGGCCAGGTCGCTACCACGTTCGTCATGGTACCTCGTGGCGCCGCTGTGCCGGAGACGATGAGGCCTCGTCGTAACGGTCCTGCACGTGCCGGGATGAGACGCCTAGGTAGGGCTATCGCCGTCAGGTCGTCAACGCGGTCGGCTGAGCCGCGCAAGACGGGGACGACTCAGCCAAGCTCCTCCGCCTCGTGGTAGAGCATCGGGCGCGCTGTTGGCGGCGGGTCGCCTGGCGCTGAACCGCCAGGCTAACAGGACGAACCCGGCTGCAGCCGGCTGGGGACATGGTGTCGTGAGCGCCCTCTGGACAGGGGACCCTGGCGTGCGCGGGACCATCACGGCGAGGCGCCATGGTCCTGCGACGCGTTCGCGTCGTCATCGCCAGAGCGCTCGAACAACGCCCACAGTTTGCCGTTGGCGTGGTGCTGGTCCTGCTCGCGCACGTAGCGGACGATCACCGGCAGGCTGCGCTCGCCGAAGGTGAACAGGCCGTAGCCGCGCTGCCAGGCGAACAGTTCCCCAGGCAGCCGGTGCGCACCGATGGCGTGGCTGCTCGTTCCCTTGGGCTGCGCCACGACGAAGGCAACGGCGCGACTGGGCGGGATGGAGACAACCAGGTGGACGTGCTCCGGTTGCACGCCCACGGCATGCACCACGCAACCCAAATCCTCCGCCTTGCGTTGCAGCAAACGTGTGCTCGCCGCACGCAACGGCGGCGTGAGTAGCGGGCGACGTTCCTGCGTCGCGAACACGATGTGGTAGAACGTCCGCCAGAGTGGCACGACGCCTCCCTCCGCCAGACACCGGTGTGCCGACCGCCTCGTGATGGTAGCAAGACGGCGGTGCAGACGCGAGTCGTGCCGGATGAGTCGGTCGGTTGGCTCGGGCCGATGGGCTGGCCGCTCACCGCGGTCTTTCGCGCCCAGCCGGCTTATGGAAGTTGTTTATTTGATCCAGTGTTTGCCGAGGCGGGATGCCTGGCGGACGCCGCCGCCCTCCACGGAGCGCGGGCGTCTCGCCCGCCCGGTCGCTTGCTTCACGAAACCACTGGACTTAATAGACAACTTCCATCAGCCGGGTTGGTCCCGGTGATCCCGACGGTTCAGCTTCGGGCGGCCCGCCGGCGAGGGCGCGCCTTGCGCTCGGTGACAAGTCAGAAGAACCTGGCGGTGTCATACATGCCGTGTCGGATAGCGCGGGCGGCCGGCGTGCAGCCTGGCTAGCTTCGCCGCCCGCGCTCGTGGCCACGCGGAAGCTCCACGCGGCGCGGCTGCTGGCGTAGCCGCAACTGAGCCTTGCCGCCATCGAGATCGAGATCCACAACCAGTCGGTCCTTCGCATCCTTTACGACGTGGATGGCGGTTATCGTTTTGCCGACCGCCGCCATGATCTCGGCATCGACCGACAGGTTGCGGACGGCGTAGAACTGGGCCAGCTTCCAGCGCAAGATCCGGCGCGCCGGCTCGCTGAGGGCCGCGAGGGGACCCCAGAGGAGCTGGCGGCTCACCGGAACGGTCCGCACGAAGTCGACGTAGCCCTCGTCCACTTCGTCGCTCTCGATGATGGGGAAATAGCCGGTCGTCTGCGCTTGCCGGACCGTCTGTGCCGAGGCAAAGCGCAACTGGTGATAGGGAAGGATAGGAGCCACGGGCGCCAGCGGATCGAGCGACGGATCCGCCCGAGCCTCCGCTTCGGCTTCTGCCTCCGTCGCTCCCGCGCGCAGACGCTGGTCGATGAAGCTATTGAACTCCTTATCCAGGACACAGTCGTCGGCCACGATGATGGCCGGGCTCAGCCAGCACTCCACAGCCGGAGCTGCGAACGGGCCGCCGGCCGACCAGAGCTCATAGACGGTGCTGGCGGAACCGTCGGGGCGCGGGGCCGGTTGCGGATAGCGCATGGCAGAGCGCTCCGATCGTTCCCAGAACACGGCCGTCGGCACGATGACCAGGTCGCCGAGCGCCCAATCGTCCTGTGGGGCGGCGTAGAAGTGGTTGGGATCGTCGAGGACGCCCATGCCTACGCGCGGCCCCGCCGCCGTTGTGGCATTGCATCAGGCGCACCGAGCGCGATCATCTGCTCCTCGGAAAGTGCGGGAGCCGCGACGCGGCGGCCGCTGCGCCGGATGCCTCGCCCGGCGCGCATCGGAACATCGCCGGCAACCAGGCCTCGCATCAGCTTGGGGAACGGCGACTGTTCGTTGAGTAATGCTGCCGCCACCGCCTCCGCCACCGCTTCAGGGTGGCGAGAGGCCGGCCCGACCAGCCAGAGCCGGGGCTCGATCTCGACCCAGGTGAGCGCCGTCTCGGCTTCGACGGCCGCCGTCTCGCGCAAGTCAACCGGGATCGTGGTTACCCCGCGATCGCGCGTCACCGAGGTATAGGAGCGCACCGCTTCGTTCTCGATTCTGCATTTATGCTCTGCTATCGATGTGCGCATCGTATCACAGCCACGCCGGCCATCGCAACCATATGGAGCGCTCGCCAGACTCGGGGTCGTGCTCAAGAAGCTGGGGTGGATACCGTGACATCGCGGCCCAGACCGATGCCCACCATCGATCCGGACGAGTTCCGGACGTTGATGGACGAACTGGGGATCGATGCGGCCGACGCTCGGCGTCTGCTCGCCATCCGCCTCGGCCACACGGACCACCGGACAGGACCCGCGGACGAGGTCGCCGAGCGCCCGAAGCAACGGGCGGCGCTGAGGAAGCGCTGACCCGTCGAGGCGCCTCCCTGCCCGATGCCCTCGACCGCGTCGGCAGAGCGTTCGAGCAACGCCCATGGCTTTCCGCTCGCGTGATGCCGGTCCTGATCACCGTCGTGCCGGATGAGTTGGTCGGTTGGCTCGGACCGATGGGCTGGCCGCTGCCCGCGGGCCTTCGCCCCCAGCCGGCTTCAGCCGGCTTCGTCCTGTTAGCCTGGCGGTTCAGCGCCAGGCGACCCGCCGCGGCGAGCGTTGCATCGCAGCCACGACACCGCCGCTGACGCCCTTGATCCCAACACGCGGCAGCGCGTAACGCGCGGGGTGAGGACAGACACGCGCCCTCGTGTCGCACACACGACGTGATGGATCAACCGCCGCAACGCCATCGCGCCCTCCGATCGTGAGCCAGCCGCCAACCGCGCCGTGGCTGCCGATCAGGCACGACACCCGCCGGACGCGCAGCCTCGCCAGCGCCTGATCATGGTAACCAGATGATGTAGGACTCCGTTGGCGAACTCGAACCGGTCCCGCTGGGGGAGCCGGAAGACCGTGAACGGTCCGTTCAGCCAAGGAATTTACTTCCTGGCCCGTTGCTCTTCGTGGGGCGGCCCGCCGCCGACGGCCCGGCGCCGCCGCCAACCCGACCTCATCCGCCTGACCCGACTGAACTATGTCCGCGTTCCGCCACGCTGTCGGCGAAGATCGATTCGGGAGGTCGTATCGAAGACGAGACGTAGCGGACGTAGCGGCTATTGTCCGACGTTGCTCACAGAGAACGTGTAGATTACCTCGTTCCTGGTAGGGGTCAGCCAGGCGTAATACGTCCCGCCGGTTGCAGCGGTGTACTGCTGCGCCAGAGAGCCATCGTTATCCGTGTAGTGTTCTATGATCTCCAGTGGCTGGTCTTCAGTTGAACCGGGAGCGTACGCATAAAAGTCGCATATGCAGTTGTGGATCGTGAACACCACAGTCTGACCGGCGAGTAACGGGAATGAGTACACGTCGTGCTTTTTCGTCGCCCCGTCCATCACCGATGTCACGGTCTCGCCTAAGCGGATCGGGGTGCCTGGGATCGTGCTTGCCATCTTCCCAACCATGTTGATAGCCGCGGGCGTGGCCGTGGGCGGCACCGGCGTAGCCGTAGGCGGCACGGCCGTTGCTGTCGGTGGCGCCGCTGTAGCAGTGGGCGGGACGGGTGAGGGCGTCGGAGGCACCGGGGTTGCCGTTGGCGGATTCGCTGTAGCAGTAGCCGTGGCAGGGATCTGTGCCGACGTGCTCGCCAGGGCCACCGCGGCGCTGCTGGCGGCGCCGGCGCTCGCGGTGGGGCGCGGCCGTGGGCCTGGGTGAGGGCGAAGATCAGGGCGGCGCCGATCAGCAGCACGATCAGGCCGGCCAGCCCGCCGAGCATGAGGGGGCTACGCGGCGTGGCGCCCGTCCTCGCGGGTGGCCGCGGCGTGAATCCCGTGGCCACCCTGGTCCCCACGCCGGTTGCCTCGCCCACCAGCGCCTCGGCCATGGCGTCGGCCATGGCGTCGGCCATCTCGTGGCCTGATTGGTAGCGCTCGTTCGGGTTCTTGGCCAGCGACTTCTTGACGACCTCTACGACGGCGACCGGGAGGGACGGCATTACGCTACGCAGGGGTAGCATGGGCAGCGGGTCCTTCTGGTGCTTGATCAGCACCTCGGTGTAGCTGTTGCCGCTGAAGGGGACCGTGCCGGTCAGCATCTGGTAGAGGATGATGCCCAGGGCGTAGAGGTCGGAGCGGTTGTCGGCGCGGCCCTGCGCCTGCTCGGGAGCCATGTATTCCGGCGTGCCGACGGCGATGCCGGTTCGGGTGAGGCGGAGCGCCTCGCCCTGGACCAGGGCGATGCCGAAATCGGCCAGATAGAGGTGGCCGCGGTCGCCCATCAGGACGTTGTCCGGCTTGACGTCGCGGTGGACGATGCCGTGCTCGTGGGCGTAGTCCAGCGCGTCCGCCATCTGGCGCAGGTAGCGGAGGGCGGTGCCGGGTGGCAGGGGACCGCGCGTCAGTTGGTCGGTGAGGGGGCCGCCCGGGACGAAGGGCATGACCAGGTAGAGGATGCCGTCCTGCTCGCCGTAATCCCAGACCGCCAGGATGTTGGGGTGCTGGAGCGCCGCGGCGCTGGCGGCTTCGCGCTGGAAGCGCGGCACGAGGTCGGCATCGCCGGTCGGGCCGACCGGCAGTACCTTCACGCCAGCGGCGCGGCCCAGTCGCAGATCCTGGGCCTGCCAGACCTCGCCCATGCCGCCGCGACCGATCAGTTCCACAAGGCGATAGGAGCCGAGCACGTGCCCCGCCTGGATTGGCATCGTGGGTACCTCCTAACCTCAACTTCGACCAGATGCGTTACCGAGGACGCAGGTGCCACTACCGCCCTGAAAGCAGTAGTAGCCGCTGACGGTGATGCCGGGGCCGCGACTGCGGTCGGCGGCCAACCATGGGGGGCGACTGCGGTCGCATGGGCACTGGCGATGCTTCCTGCCGCCAACGACCGGCCTCGGGATCCGGGGATACGGCGTTCGGCCACGTCCCGTCTCTCACCGGTGGGCCTGCCCAATCGTGGGTCAGGCCATTCCGTCGCCGCGCGACCGCAGTCGCCCCGGTCGGTTGGCCGCCGACCGCAGTCGCGGCCCCGGCGCCCCCGCCACCATGGCTGCCCCCTGCCATCACATCAGCGCCCCGTCCCTCCGCTTCTGAAAGACCAGGCTGGCGATGCCGAAGATGGCAGTCATCGCCAGCAGGATGAGCCAGCGGGAGAGGAGGAAGCCGGCGTCGTGGGTGTACTCCGCCGGGTCCAGGCCGCCCAGCGCCGGGGCGAATTGGGCCAGGTTTGCGGTCGACCCGAGCGCCTGCACCGACCAGTGGCTGATCGTCAGCCAGGCGACCAGGCGGCTGGCGCCGGACAGCGGCGCCACCACGAAGATGATCTGCGGGATCAGCAGGTAGGGGACGAGCGCCGTGGCGCGGTCGGCGTTCTCGAACAGGGTCGAGACCATCAGCCCCATGGCAAGGCCGGCGACGGACGAGAGGAGGAGGGTCACGTAGAGCTCGAGCGGGCCGGGCAGCAGCAGGTCCTGCGCCGGCAGGCGGGCGCGCAGGGCGACGATGGCGAGCAGCAGGGCGGCCTGGACGAGGCACAGCGCGCCGAGGATCACGTACTTGGAGGCCAGGTAGGGCAGTAGGCCCAGCCCGACCATGCGCTCGCGGCGGTAGATGGGCAGCTCCTTCACCACCTCGCGAGCGGCGTTCATGGCGCCGAGCCAGATGACGCTGCAGCTCAGGATTACCAGCAGGTTGCGGCTGCCGGCGGCGGCGGGGAGCGCGGTGAAGGCGCCGGGCTTGGCGATCAGCGCGGCCAGGATGGCGATGATCGGCGCCTGGAGCAGGAGCAGGGTGAGGTTGCGCCGGTCGCGAGCGGTGGTCTCCGCGTAGCGCCGGACGAGGACGCCGAGCTGGCGGTGGATGGGCAGGGCTGGCGCGGTAAGCGGCGACGTGGGAGCGGGACTCGACTCGACCTCGATGCTCTTCTGCTCCGGCAGCCGGGCCTGCACGTACCGGCGACTGGCGTCGTGGAGTTGGTAGCGCTTCGCCCAGTCCTCGCCATCGCCATCCTGCAGCCGACCGTAGATGCCGGCGTAGTCCATGCAGTCGAAGTAGCTGAGCGCGGCGCGCGGCGGGCCGAAGAAGGCCAGGTAGCCGCCGGGGGCCATGAAGGCGACGTGGTGGCACAGCTCGATGCTCTGTGTGGCGTGCGTCACCAGCAGGACCGTCCGCCCGCGGTTCGCCAGCACCCGCAGGAGCTCCATGACGTGCTTCTCCAGGCCGGGATCGAGGCCGGAAGTGGGCTCGTCCAGGAAGAAGAGGCTGGGGCCGGACAGCAGCTCCACGCCGATGCTGACGCGCTTGATCTGGCCGCCGCTCAACGAGCCGACCTGGACGGTTCGCCGGTCTGTCAACTCGACATCGCGCAGGACATCGTCCACGCGCGACGCGCGCTCCTCGCCGCTGGTGTCCGCCGGGAGGCGCAGCTCAGCGGCGTAGCCCAGCGCGCGCTCGGCCGGCAGGTCGCGATGCACCACGTCGGCCTGCGGGACGTAGCCCACCATGAGGCGCATGGCCGCGAACTCGCGGTAGTAGTCGCGCCCGTTGACCAGCACCGTGCCGCTGGTGGCCGGCTCGAAGCCGCTCAGCGCCTTCATCAAGGTGGACTTGCCGGCGCCGCTCGGTCCGACGACGGCGATCATCTCGTTCGGCAGCGCGCTCAGCGTCACGTCGTGGAGGATGGTGTCCCCGTTGCTGACGACGCGCGAGAGGTGCAGCCCGTCCAGTCGGGCGCGCTCGGTCTGGTCGTGCGGGATCAGGCGCTGCCCGTCGAACTCCAGCTCGTAGGCGCCGATGCGGATGCGGTCGCCCGCCCGCACGTCCCGCTGCTGATCGACGCGCACGCCGTTCAGGAAGGTCCCGTTGGTGCTGTGCTGGTCCGTCAGTCGGGCGCCGTCCAGACGGATGTCCAACGTCGCGTGCCGCCGCGAGACCAGGGGGTGATTGAGGATGAGGTCGTTGCCGGCGTCGCGGCCGATGCGGATCCGGCTGGGCAGCGGGTGCCGTCTCGAAACCTTGACTGCCGAGTCAGTGGACGCCTGCGAGTCCGCCCTCGCATGCTCCTGTACGATCGGTGTCGCGACATCGGCATTACCAACTACGTAGCTCAGCCGCGCGACGTCACCGGCGTGCGGCCCCACGATCTCGGCCACGTCACCCGGAGCGAGCACACACTCCTGAACCGGTCGGCTGTTCCAGCGCAATCCAAACGTCGACCCGGCGTCGGTCAGCCGCAGGCGGTCACCCTCCCAGGTGAGCCGCGCGTGGTGGCGCGAGACGAAGGGGACGCTGACGACGAGGTCATTGTCGGGCGCCCGACCGAGCGTCTGCGGCCCACCGCTCAGGCGCAGCCGCGTGCGCACGCCGCTGCTCTCGATGACGAGCCAACCGGGAGGCATCGACGCCACCTGGCTTTCCGTTACAGGTTTGCAACGACACACAGGACATCGTGTCGGGCAGGAGAACTCCACGCGACTAATGATGCGCAATGGTAGCACGCCAAGCATTGGCGGTAGACCCGGATGTGCTACGTGCGACTGCCAGTGAACCGTATCGCGGCTCGGGCGGTGGCAGGCCCCCGCCAAAACAATGCGGCAGTGGCAGGTCAGGTGACCCGTGTGGCATACTTGTTAGCTGGCCGCCACGTCAAGCGACGCGTGGCGGCATCTTTTGGTCTCGATCGGGCCTAGGCGAACACGATCGGGCCGGCGCGAGCGCGCCGCGAGTGAACATGGTCGCCGGGAGGGAATACGATAACTCATGGCAGGCAAGCGGGACGTGGCGACGTCCAAGACGAACGTGACGGGGCGCGACAAGTCGGCACGGCTCACCACACACATTTGTGGACGCTGCTCCAAGCAGATCACCGATCGTGATCTGATGGTAGTCAAGCAGCTTCAGGGGTGGCAGACCTCGACCTATCATCGGGATTGCTACCGCCTGGCTGGTTAGCCGCGGCTCTGGCCGGCTGGGTACACGCTCCGAGGTTATGGCTGGCGAGCGTCAGGGGGCATCGTGCGCGACGGCGCCTGCTGCTGAACCAGCAGGCTAACAGGACCAACCCGCCTGAAGGCGGCTACGGTTACCGTCCGCGACTGCCTTCGTCCTTAGCCTGCTTCAGCAGGGTTGGTCCTGTTAGCCCGACGGTTCAGCGTCGGGCGAGGCGCCGCAGCACACTGACCGACTCGATGTGGTAGGTCTGTGGGAACAGATCGACGAGCTGGACGGATGAAAGCTGCCAGCCGGCGCCGGTGAGCCGTCTCAGGTCGCGAGCCAGGGTGGAAGGCTCGCAAGAGATGTAGAGCAGGAGCGGTGGCTCCGCCGCGACCAGCCGGTCGATCAGTCGCCCCGGCAACCCCGACCGCGGCGGGTCCATCATTACCAGATCAGCCGACCGGAGTATGTCGAAGGGCACGGCCTCCGCTTCAGCCGCTACGAAGCGGACCCGGCCATTCTGGACTGCTTCGTCTTCGTGCTCCCGGAGATGATGGTCCCAAGCCTGACGCGCGAGGTCGACGGTGTCTTGTTGCGCCTCCACGGCGAGGATATCGGGTACCAGATCGGCGGCCGAAACCGAGAAGAGGCCCACGCCGCAGAAGAGGTCCAGCAGCGTTTGGGGTCGCTCTCGTTGGATAATGTCTCGAACAATGTCGACCAAACGGCGGGCCTGGGCGCTGTTCACTTGAAAGAAGGCGCGGGGACCCATGAAAAAGCGCCAGCGGCCGACATCGAGCGGCAGCGTGGCCTCACCGGCCAGCAGGACCGGGGCGCCCCGGCGGAGTGCATCGGCGTCTGTCCCCTCGCCGCCGAAGGCGAGCCAGGCGCTAGCGACGGCGGGGACAGCTCGTTGCAGCTCATCGACCAGGCGGCGCGCCGATCGCGGTCGGCCGCCGTCTGCTCCAATCACGAGCTGCAGTCGAGCTTGCCCAGCGGCAGTGGCGACACGAGCCGCTATCGACCGGATGGCGGCGACGCGGTCGCGCAGGATGGCGCGAGCGAGTGGAGCATTGAGCGCCGTGATGAGATCGTTCAGGAGCGGGTGGGCGATCAGGCAGCGGTCCACGGGCACGACCTGATGGGAGTGAGCCATCGTGAAGCCGATAGCCCCGCCAGCATCCACGTGCAACTGGACCGCGTCGCGATAGGCCCAGACCGCCGGGGCAGGGGCCGGCTCCGACAATGGAACGTCCTGCAGTTTACCCAAGCGGCGCAGCGTTTCCCGCAGCAAGTGCTGCTTTTGTTCAAGTTGGGTCGCGTAGGCAAGTTGCTGCCACTGGCAGCCCCCGCAGCCGGCCAGGAAGAATGGGCAGGGCGGTGGGACGCGTCCCGGCCCCGGCTCCACGACGCCGGCCAGCCGGCCACGCAGCACGCCGCGGGCTGCACCCAGGATCTCGACATCGGCGACGTCCTCGGGAGCGCCCAGTGGTGCAAAGGCGACGCGGCCATCATCCAGCCGGAATACCGCGTCGCCGCCCAGCGCCATGCCCCGCGCGACCCCGCGGGCGACTGTCATTGGCTCCATGCGTTCCACCAAGTGCGCCATTCATCGTCGCGCTGGGCAGCGTAGGGTAGCATGGCGCGGGCCGTGAGCGATGGCCCCGGGGATCGACGCGCAAGAACGGCAGGCTGTGGCGAAGGCTCCGGTGCATCCGCTCCCCGGCGTCGCAGCCGGGCCACCCGGCGCCGGCTCTGTCGCCCCAGCGGCGCTGCAGCCCGGTCGTCGTGGCCCTTGGTCCCGAGATCGGATGCTCCTGGGCGGCTTGCTGATCGGGTTCTTGCTGTGCGCCGCCATGTACAGCCTCGTTGTCCCGCTGTGGGAGGCGTCGGACGAATCGGAGCACTTCCAGTACGTCGTGTATCTCCTGCAGCGGCATGCCCTTCCCACGCGTCTGCCGACAATTCAGCCCAACGGCAATAACGAAGGCAACCAGCCGCCCCTGTATTATCTGCTCGCCGCGCCGCTGGCAGCCGGTGTCGACCTTAGCGGAGTGGATCGCATCCGGTTGAATCCCCAAATGGGTTGGCACGACGATAAGGCCGGCATCGCCGCGGCCGCTCACCTGTTGGATGAGGGCTGGCCCTATCACGGCATCTTCCTGGCGGCGCATCGCATCCGGCTGCTCTCGGTGCTGCTTGGCGCTGCTACCACCGCCCTTACCTACGGCATTGCCCATCTCTGCACAGGCAATAAGCGAACTGCACTGTTCGCCGCTACCCTGATAGCGCTACTGCCGGGCTTCCTCTTCGCGTCGGCGACAATCGACAACGACGCGCTGATCAACGCCCTCACTGCCCTGCTCCTATTCCTTACTCTGCGCGCGACCCCAGCGCCGTCGCGTCGGTTTGCGGCGGCCTACGGCTTGATCTGCTGCCTTGCGCTGCTCACCAAGTTGCACGCAGTTGTCCCCATCGCCGTGGGGATAACGACGGTGCTGGTACGCTCCAGTCGCCCGAAGCGAGCCGAGGTTGCGGGGTGTATCAGCCTGCCGCTCATTCCTGCCGGCGTATTCTGGCTGTGGCGCTTCGGTCACGGGCAACGCAATCTTATCGGCGATCGTGTGACGTGGCCGCCCCCCCTGCCCGGCAGCACCGGCCCCCTCGATTGGTCGGTACCGTGGCGGTTTACCGTCGATGTCTGGACCTCCTTTTACGGGGTGTTTGGACGTCAGAACGTGTTCATGCCCTGGTGGCTGTACCTTGTCTACTCGGTCCTATTTGTGGGCGGGCTGGTTCTCGCGGCGGTGGCCTTGCGCCGGCTTCCCATCACCCGGATGAACGCCCAGGCAGGACTCCTCCTCTCGTGGACTGCCCTGGTGTTTGGCGCCATCGTGGTCCGGTACTTCATGCTCACGGGAGATCGCACCGGATACGACAGTAGCCGCTTCCTGTATCCCGCGCTTCCGGCCGTTGCCACCTTGGTTGCTTACGGCTGGAGTCGAGCCGGCGGCATGCTCCCGCGACTGCGCACCTTTGCCGCCCCTGCCTTTGCTGCCGGCACGGCCCTGCTCGTTGGCCTTCCCTGGCTGGTGATCCGCCCGGCCTACGTTGCGCCGTATCCCATCGGCGACAGCGTGCCGGTGCAGGCGACGTCGATGACGACCGGCAGCTTCGCCCAGAGCGCGCAACTGGCGGCGGTGGAGCTACCGGCGACGCCGATTGGCGCCGGGCAAGGCGTCTTTCTCCGCTTCTATTGGCGGGTGCAGCGTCCACTTCCTGATGGCGACTGGCTGTTCGTGCATGTGGAGGACGACCACGGCCGTGTGGCGGCGGCGTTTGATGGCGTCCCTCTTTCGGGCACGCTCCCGTTGTCCTACTGGCGCCGCGGCGACGTGATCACGGATCAGGAGGTATTGACGATTCACAACGACGCGGTGAGCGGTTCCTACGCGGTCAAGGTGGGTTGGTACAACCCCAAGACGGGAGTGCGTCTACCGCTATCGTCGGGCGGCAATGAGGTCGATGCCGGGCGTGTCCAGGTACTGGGGCGCTAGCGATCCGACCGCCTTTCCGGTATATGCTCCAAGGTCGGCGAGTTCCCGGCACCGTGCGGTCCGTCCGGGGTCATTCTGAGCGCAGCGGTCGCCCCGACTTCGCGGGCGCACCACCTATCGCCCCCGTCGCAGCTCATCGATCTGCCGACGCAGCTCGGCCAGCTCGGCGGCGTGCTCCCGATGGGCTCGCTCCAGCTCGTCCGCGTATTCTTGGCGCGTGCGCTCCAGTTGCCGGTTCACCTCCCCCTCCCGCAACTGGCGCCGGCCGTCGGCGGTGTACACCGCAGCGCGGGCGCCCTCCAGGGCGATCAGGACGGGGATCTCTCGACTCTTCCAGGCGCCCGATGGCTCCGGTGGCCAGGTTGTGTAGGAGCCTTCCTGGAGCCGCCAGGCACGGACGCCTTCAGGGACGTACTTGCCCATCGGGTCCAGCACCAGATATTCCTGGACTCCGCCATCGGCGTAACTGAAGCCCTTGCCGCGGACCAGATCGAGGTTGCTCTGGTAGGTCGACTCGCTCGCCACCTCGATGATGAGCAGGGGAGGCCCGTCGAGGGCGCGGGACAGCGACTGCCGCTCCTCGTCGATGGGCTGGCGATAGACGAAGATGTCGGGCAGGACCGTGTAACTCGAACCATCGGGGTGACGGAAGCCGGTGATCATGGTCTGGCCGAGCGCCTGCCAACGAGGCGCCTGCTCGGGCGTAATCGTGGCGAGGGCAGCCTCGTTGAGGCCCCAGCGCAGATTGGTGATGGTGGTTTGGTGGAGGTTGGTGCCCAAGACGCTCTCCTCGGTATCGTCCGGCGGCCAGACCGCCACCGGCCGTGACTCGAGAGCGACGCTTTGCCGGCTGTCCATCGCTACCCTTTCCTTCCATTCGGTCCACCACTAAAGTGTACTGTGCCCGACTACTGGGGAAGCTGCACGGACCGGCTCTCCGGCGTGCTCCCGTCCGGTAAGGCGACTGGCACGCGAATGCCCGATTGAGGGTCGTAAATGCCGACCTCGAAGGACGCAATCGCTCGATCACCGAGAACTTCGAGCTGATGGGGATCCCTGATGAGCTCCCCGGCAGTCCAGATTGGCATCGGGGCAGAGCCGGCGGCGGGCTCGCTATCGCCGGTCCCGATGATCCCGCCGTTGCCGTCCAACGCGTGCACAAACACTTTGTACGGCCGCGGCGGTGTGGTTTCGGCTTCCCAGAAGAGCGTCAGCACCGGCTGGCCGTTGACGGCGCCGACAAGGTAGCCGGCTAGCGCGCCCACACCAGGGAAGCGGGCGCCCGCCCGGTGGGCGCCCGCTGGCAAGGCAGGTGGGGCGATGGGGCTGGCTGCAGCGACGGAGGTCCGCTGATCCGGCAGCTCGATCGCCAGGGGGAGCAGGACACTGCCGCCGTCTGCGCCGGCGCCCTGGGCGGGCAGGGCTTTCAACGTGTGATGATCGTACACGAGCAACTGGATCCGGTAGGCGCCTGGCCCAGTCCACGGTTGGAGCGCCAGGCGCTGCACGGTGTGGAACTGGGCGCCTGCTTGCCAACTGGTGGTGGGGAGCCGGCCCTCGGCGGGCTGGCTGTCGGCATCGCCGTAGTCGTTGCCGGCGGGGTCGAGGAGGTGCGTGGCAATGGCCAGGTCAACTGATGGCCGGGCGAGCGACTGCCAGTACATGTCGAGCTGCAACACTCGACTGTCGGAACTTGGTCCCGGCGCCGCGTGGGCGATGTAGCCGATCAGACGTAGCTGGCCGCCCAGGACGGCGCCGGACGGCTCGAGACCCACGGCCGGCAACGCATCAAACTGGAGCACTTTGATGCCGCCGGGAACGTTCACCCAATCGCTCGCATAAAAGTGCCGCTGCAGCCATTGCCATGCCAGTTCGTGGGGATCGGCGTAGTAGTCTTGCCAGAGCACCAGCCAGACCTGGGGCCTGGCCGCGGTAAAGGACGTCAACGTCTCGACCAGCGCCGCCGGGTCTGATAGTTCGGCAGATGGGAGCGTGCCGACCGGCCAGCGCGCGCCGGCGTAGTAGTCCCACGCCGGCCGAGCGTAGGGGGCGTCCAGCACCACGCCGGCGCCAGGCCGCGCGCCTCGCGCGACGATCTGGACGGCTGCGCGATTGTCGTCTCGCGCGTAGGCAGGGTCCGCATAGAGCCGCTGGAGGGTAAAGACGCTCACGAGTGCGACCGCCAACCCGCACGCGCCGGAAAGAGAACGCAGACGACTTGTCTGCCAGCCGGCGACTAGCCCGGCGGCCACGACGACGAAGAACGCCGGGGCGGCTTCCATCAGGTAGCGGGCATTGAAGTCACGCTTGCCGGCGGAGAGGAGGACGATGGCGGCAATGGGAACGGCCAACCAGCAGGTGAGCAGCAGGCGTTGCTGAGGGCGCAGCGCTGCCAAGCCCAGCACGGGCGCGAGCAGGAATGGGATAATGAGCCAGCGGGCGAGCACCTCCGCGTTGATCGGTCCGGCCAGGCCCGGAACGCTCGTCAGCCCTGACGCGGGGTAGCCGAGGGAGAAGACCGTTGCCGTCTGGGCGAGCACCCAACCCAGCGAGCTACCATGGCCGGGGCTGGTGTAGACGTGCGCCTTGTACCAGGCGACTGGAATCCAAGGGCTAAACATGAGCACGACCGCGGCTTGGGCGGCGAGCCAATGGATCACCGGACGCGCTTCGAGATGGGCGACGCCGGTGCTCCAAGCACGGGAGGGGAGGCGTGGACGAGGGGCGTCGCCGATCATCCGTCCGTTGGACGTTATCAGGACGTTTCTCCGGCGAGCGAGAGCGTGGTTTGTCAGCAAGAGGAGATACCAGGCGTTCAGCGCGGCAACCAGCAGGGCAGCGTACAGCTGGGTCCAGAGCGCCGCGGCCAGTGTGAGGCTGGCCGCGATCCACCAGCACGCTGCGCCGGTGGCGGCGCGAACAAAGGCGTACCCGCCCAGCGTCGCCAGAAACGCCAGGAGGGTGTACATCCGCGTCTCCTGGCCGTAGTACACCAGCAACGGACTGAAGCAGCCAAGCGCGCCGGCGATCATGGCCGCTCGCCGGCCCGCCAGCCGAGCCGTGAGCGTGATCAAGGCCGCCACGGTGAGCGTGCTGAATGAGGCCGAGAGCGACCGTACCGCCCACTCGGACGTTCCGGCGCCGAGCGTCCACCCTTTCAACAGCGTGAAGTACAGTGGCGGGTGGATATCTGTCTGGATGAGGTCACGGATCATCTGGGGGAACGGCTCGGCCGCTTGGGAGACGCTCAGCGCCTCGTCGTACCAGAGACTTTGCTTACCGAGCCAGGCAGTGCGCAGCAGCCAGGCGACCATGCAGCAGGCCAGGGTGACGGCGCGGTAGGTTGAGACCAGGGAGGGCGCCTTGGCAGCCAGACGCCGCGTTGGCGGCAATGGCGCGGGGAGAGTGGCTTCCGCGTCCGTGATAGTGGTGGCGCTCATCGCGGTTACGGCATCATCAACGTATCAGCCGGACGTGCCGGCGACAACGCGAACTTGCCCGGCGATGGCCTCTGTGCCGCCGGCCGTCAGGGGGACACGGACGCCGGTCTTGGGGTCGTACCAGCCGGCCTTGACGGCGTAGGTCCCCGGCTGCGCATCCTGGTGGAACGTCAGTACCTCGCGCTCGAAGACCACGTCGCCCTGTCGCCAATAGGCAAGCGGCAGGGTGGAGGAAGACGGCGTGCCGTCGAAGGCCGCTGCGCGCTGTCCGCCGGCGCCCTCGACGTGGACGAACAGCCACATGCCAGAAGCGAGCGGCCGCTGAACCTCCCAGTAGAAGGTGACGAAGACCCCCTGGCCGGCGCCGACTGGGGCAGTTGGCAGGTCGACACCGGCGAGCGCCACGCTGTCGACGAAACGGGCATCGCGGACTGGCGTTGCCGTGGCGGGGACGGCGTCACTCACCGGCCAGGGTGGCGCGTAGACGGGCCGGATCACCAGCCAGGGGATGGCGATGGCGAGCATCCCAGCCGCGGTAAGCAAGAGCACGGCGATCCAGCGGACTCTGGGGATCGCCGCCGCGGCCTGGCTCCAACCGAAGGCGACGAGCGTGGCGACGGCGGGGAGGGCCGGGTAGAACAGTCGGGCGTGATCCATCCCCACGCGGGTCTCACTGACCAGGACGTTGGCGGCAACCATGCCCGCCAGGATCGCCGCCGGCCAGCAGCTCAGGAGCGCAACGTCTCGGAGCGGGGGCAAGGTGACCAGCGGCCGGCGCATCGCCGCCAGCGCGAAGACCAATCCCAGAAGCAACACGACGCTATAGAGGATGTACAGGGGGACCGGCAGGGTGATGCTCCCCCAACTGAACACCCCGAACAAGGAGGTCCAGAAGTGCCGGGCGAACTGCGCCGGCGCCGTCCAGTCCGGTGGACTGGCTATTCCGGGCAGCGAAGGCGGCCACTGAGGAGGGCGGCCGATGAGGCGGCGCTCCCCCGCGGCGACCTTCCAGGCCCAGAAGGCCAGCGCCGGAACGGTAGGCATGGATCCCAGGGCCACGACCTTGCGGCGCTTCCCCGGTAACCGGAGGGCCATCGCGGTGAGCCCGACGACCACCGGAGTTATGGCGTCGAGCTTGGTCAGCAAGGCCAGCCCGCTCAGGAGGCCGAACATCAGGGCACGCCAGCGGGCATTGTCCTCGTCGATCGTGACGACGACGAGCAGCAGCGCCGTGGCGAGCGTATCCAGCAGGGTGTCGTTGTCGATGGTGGCCGAGGCAAACAGGAATCCGGGCAACAGGGCGACCAGCGCCGCCGCCAGGAGCGCCGTTCGCCCTCTGCCGGTACAGGCCAGCGCCACCGCGTAGGTCAGCGCCACGGTCATCGCGCCGAGCAGCACCGACAGTAATCGGACGCGGTGGGCTGCCAGGAAGACACCGTGGTAGGGCCAGCCCTCATCCAGCACGTGCGTGGCCGCTGCCGTGCCGTCGGGTGCGCCGGGCCAGCCGGCGTGGGGATTCAATCGGATACGATCGGCATCGTGCAAATCGAGCCCGGCCACGAAAGGGAGCGCCAGGAAATAGTAGAGGGGCGGCTGTTTCCCTTCGTTGTTGCCGTCGGTCTGGATGGTCGGGAGCTGCAAAGGGATGGCACCCTGCTGCACAAGGTAGCGCACGTACTGGAAGTGCTCCGGCTCGTCGGGCGCTTCCCAGAGCGGAACGATGAGGCTGTAGGAGACGGCACAAAGCACGAAGCCAGCGAGGAGGCAGAGCAGCGACCACCGCTCCTGAACCGGCTTCGGCAGTCGAAGGGCCAGCGCGCTCAATGCCCTGGCCCGCCTCCCCGATCACCGTGTGCTAGGAAGACTAGCACAGGGCGCTTGGACACGCTATGCGGGTAGGACCGAGAGCCGTTGTGGTCGCGCGCCGCGGAGGCGATGGTGGGGCGACTGACGCATGGTTCAACGCGACTTGACAGTTTGCGCTACTCCGCCACTGGAAGCGATGATGAAACGGTCATGCGCGAGACTACCGGAGCTGGACCATGCCCAAGATCGCGGGCAATCCCCCGGCGCACGCACCAGCTGAGCGTGTTCCCTACGATCCTCGTCGCAGCTCGTCGAGTTGCCGGCGGAGCTCGGCCAGCTCGGCGGCGTGCTCCCGGCGTGCCTGCTCCAGGGCGCGCGTCACCTCTCCCTCCCGCAACTGACGCCGGCCGTCGGCGGTGTACACCGCAGCGCGGGCGCCCTCCAGGGCGATCAGGACGGGGATCTCTCGGCTTTTCCAGGCGCCCGATGGCTCCGGTGGCCAGGTTGTGTAGGCGCCTTCCTGGAGCCGCCAGGCACGGACGCCTTCAGGGACGTACTTGCCCATCGGGTCCAGCACCAGATATTCCTGGACTCCGCCATCGGCGTAGCTGAAGCCCTTGCCGCGGACCAGATCGAGGTTGCCCTGGTAGGTCGACTCGCTCGCCACCTCGATGATGAGCAGGGGAGGCCCGTCGAGGGCGCGGGACAGCGACTGCCGCTCCTCGTCGATGGGCTGGCGGTAGACGAAGATGTCCGGCAGGACCGCATAGTCCGACCCGTCCGGTCGCCGGAAGCCGGTGATCATGGTCTGACCGAGCGCTTGCCACCCTGGCGCCCGCCCGGGCGGAGTCATGGCCACCGCCGCCTCGTTGAGGCCAAGGCAGAGATTGCGGATCGTCGTTTGATGGAGGTTGGTACCCAAAACGCTCTCCTCGGTATCGTCCGGCGGCCAGACCGCCACCGGCCGGGACCGTAGAGCGACGTTGTGCCGGCTATCCATCGTTGCCTCGCCTTCCGTTTGTTCTGCCATAGTGTATTGTGCCGTAGGGTGATCCGGGCTCAAATAGCTGATAGTACGTCTACCGAGTCAGATCGCGGCTGTCGTTGGCACTGGCTCCCGCGGCTGCAGCCGCGGGCTAAGGTCCTAATTCTCAGTCGCAAGCAAGGCGTTACCTCGAAGGTTCGAGCATAAGTGGAACGCGCAGAGCGTCTCCCTCCTGCCGTGCGCTCCCAGTCTGGATGATTGGGAGCCGTGCGCCGGTTTCGGGCAAATACATGCCCACCTCCAGCATGGAGCCCGGCCCAACACCTCGGCCGGGTGCCAAGATAGTATGGTCATCTGCGACGACCTGGCCCGGCTCCCAATACGTGGTCGGCCAGGCGCCGCGTGCGGGTCGCCCATCGTGTTGGGCGATCAGCAGACCATCTCGATTCAGAAGGTGCGTGAAGACGACGTAGTCGCGCCCCGGCTCACCTCGGGACTGCCAGACCAAGCCAAGCTGCAAGCGGGATTTGTCAGGCGACCAGGTCACGGACATGCCGAGGAGCGATATGCCATCGGCCCAGACCGCCCCGATCGGGCGTTCGAGCGGAGGCGTCACGTTGCTGCGCGGGAGGCCGGCGATGGTGAGTGTCGTCAGACCTGTCATGGCGAGTACGCGGCCACCGGCATCACGCATCTCCAACCGCACTGTGTCCCCTCCCGGCGGCCAGCGAGGTCCGATCTGTAGGGTTCGGCGGTCAAGAACCGCTTGCCCCGGCGTGCATCGGTCCAAGGGAGGCGTCGCCAGCCCGTCGCCGCTGGTGAATGACGCGAGGAACTTGCCTCGAGGATCGATCAGCTCCGTGTCCAGCCAAGTTCCAGCCGGTAATGGCCGCGAGCACGACCAGCGCAGATCTAGGCGCACTGTATCGCTCTGCGTCGGTGTGAACGTGCTGACGTGAAAGCCATCGACGGACAAGTCGCCACCGAGCTCAGCGCGTGCCGGCTGGAGCGGGAAGGCGGGATGGTCAGGACCTACAGGGACCGACTCCGGTATCTGAATTGAACCGATACGCAGAGAGACACCGGCATCCCCGCTTGCCGGTAGCGAGCGGCGACCCTGATTGTCCCACACTTCTACCTCGACCGCGAGCCGGCCAGGCGGAGTCCCAGCGTAGAGAGACAGCTTCTTGAGGACTACGGCCTGCTGACCCTTCAGTAAGCCCTCGGTGTTTTCCTGCTGGACGTCGCTCTGCGCCCATACGTTGCCGGTTCCGTCAACCGCGCGCACGGTGACGACTAGACCGCGGAGGTCCGCGCTGTCGGCGCGCAGCCCGAGGCGGACCTGGTACACCCCCGGACTGGTGGTGTCGGCAGCCAGGCTTGCTCCAGTGATCGCGATGCGACCGTCAAACGACGCCTGGGGACCAGTTGGGAGGAGACCCTTCAGGTTTACATCCCTGACAATGTACCCGTGCGCCAGAGGGATTCTCGCGTTTGGATCGGGGGTGTCGAGCACTCTGGGGACGAGCCGGCTGAGCACGGTGTCGAACGCGTAATACGGGTGCGCGGCGTCGTACACGTAAGTTGGCGGCGAGAGGTCGAACAAATAGTAGGTGTTCACGGCCGAATCGACGGGCAACGGCAAGAATTGGTCAAGGCGCACCCATTGCACCTGGTCGGCCTGACTCGGCGCCAGCGCTGAAATGATCGTGCCTTCGTCGGTGAATACTACGATGTGCCCGACCGGGTGAGAAGAACGCAAATAGCCCGCGACGGCTGTCGCACCGCCTCCAACCTTCAGGGCGCCGTCCGGCGAGCGCGACCATATCACGAAGTAGCTGAGAGTGCTCCCGACAAGCTGGACGATCAGCACCAATGCGACGCCGCCCTTTATCCAAGGTCGCCAAGCGGTTCCGTCGAAGCGTGCCAAGCACCAGTCCATCGCAAATGCCGGAGCAAGTGTCACAATCGGCCACGCGCCGGCCACACGAAGATAATAGGGCGCATCCCTCGAGAGGATCCCCGGTAAATACATGATCGATAGGGTGAGTAAGCTAAGTAGAGAAGAAACGGACAAGTTTAGAGACGATTGCTTGTGAGATTCTGGGGGGGGAATACATAGTGTTGTCGCAGTGTATTGCCCAAAATTGCCATCCTTGACAACAGACCTATTCCAATGAAGAACATAAACGCCATTATTGGATCGAATATCGGCTTTCTTGAGATATTCTGCAACCACTCAGTATCACCTTCATAAAAAAAGCTGAGGACATACGATGTGACACCGTGGTAGATCGCGGCAATGTTGTCCCCGATACTCTGGTCTAAACTGACGACACGTAGATCCTGCATGTGTCCCAGCGCGTCTGGATGCTGAAAGAAGTACGCTCCGAGTGGAGCGACCGTCAGCGCATAGCAGGCTCCGCCAATTCCGGTACCCACCCACAGTTGTCGAATGGGCGCCTGCTTTCTGACGGCGAGGAATATGATGGCCGCGACAGCAATGAGCGGCATGACGCGTGCCGACGAATAGGTGTAGTTGGCGACGCCGAGGACCACGCCGACGAGGACCGCCCCATGCGGCTTGCGCCGCGTCGCCGCGTTGTGCAGCGTCAATAGCAACAGCAGCGTAAACAATGGCGTGAGGTTGAAGCGCAGCCCAAGCCGGCTATCCTGGATATCACAATACAGAGTAGCAAGGACTATTCCGGATAGCAGGCCGATTCTTCTGTTGAAGAGACGACTCATGACGCTGATCTCGAGCGCTACGGTTAGTACGGCGATACATGTAGATGCCAGCCGCATAGAGAATGTCGAAGCACCCATTCCCAGGAGAAAGAGCTTCAGCCAGTAAAAGAATAGCGGCTCGCGCCCGCTGTTGAGGAAAAAGAAGATGGGATGGTGTTGCCACGAGATGCTTTGTGCATCGATCATATTGTAGGCTTCATCGAGGTAGAGGCCGTAGGGCAGAGTCGCAAGCTTAGCAAACCTCAGCAGTGCCGCCAGAAGCACGATGCCCGACGCTAGATAAACCGTCGTCAGTCTGGTGCGGCTGGCGGATGGCAATCGACGTGCGGGATTATGGTCCAACAGTACTTCGGTTCGCTGCATCCGGCTCAGCTGCGCCGGCGCTCCAGCGCGGCTTTGAGAAGCTCGCGCACCAGGGCAGGATTGGCCTGGCCGCGAGTCGCCTTCATTACGGGGCCGATGAAGGAGTTGAAGGCGGCCTCTTTGCCACTGAGGTAGTCGACAAGGGATTTCGGGTTGGCGTCGATTGCCACGGCGATTTGCTGCTCCAGCGCCGAGGTGTCGCTGACCTGGCCTAGCCCCTCCGCGGCCACGATGGCGGACGGCTCACCACCGGTCTCGACCATGCGGGCGAGCACCTGCCGACCGCCGGGCGTGCTGACGGTACCGTTCTGGACCAGCGCGATCAGCGCCGCCAATTGTTCCGGCGTGGCGCGGCTGGCCTCGATGCGCTCGCCGCGCGCGTTCAACAGGCCCAACAAGTCGTTCAGCAGCCAGTTGGCGGCACGTTTCGGATCCGCGCCGGCGGCCACCACGGCATCGTAGTAGCCGGCCAGAGGGACCTCATTAACCAGCACGCCGGCCTCGTAGGCGGAGAGGCCGCGCTGCTCGATCAGCCGGCGCTCGCGGGCGTCCGGCAGCTCGGGGAGCGATTGGCGCAGCGCCTCGATCTGGGCTGGAGTGAACTGCAGCGGCGGCAGGTCGGGCTCGGGAAAGTAGCGGTAGTCGTGGGCATGCTCTTTGGTGCGCTGGCTGACCGTCACGCCTCGGTCGTCCTGCCAGCCGCGGGTCTCCTGGGGGATCACGCCTCCGCGTTCGAGCATCGCGGTCTGGCGGGCGATCTCGTGCTCCAAAGCGCGATGCACCGCGCGGAAGCTGTTGAGGTTCTTCACCTCGACCTTGGCGCCGAATTCCTGGCTGCCTTGGCTGCGCAGGGATACGTTCACGTCGACGCGTAAGGCGCCTTCCTCCAGGTTGCCGGTGGTCACGCCGATGGTCGTGAGCACGAGGCGAAGCAGCAGGAGATACTGACGAGCCTCGTCGGCGCTGCGCAGGTCGGGCTCGCTGACGATCTCCATCAGCGGCACGCCGGACCGGTTGACGTCGACCAGGCTCTCCGGCCGGCCCAGCTCGTCGACGGCGTGGGTGAGCTTAGCGGTGTCCTCCTCCAGGTGGATGCGCTTGATCCGGACGCGGCAGCTCGCCTGGTCGAGGCGCACGTCGACGTAGCCGTCCAGGCAAAGCGGCAGGTCGTATTGCGAGATCTGGTAGCCCTTGACCAGGTCCGGATACGGGTAGTTCTTGCGGTCGAACCGGCTGAACTCGGCGATGCGGCAATGTAGCGCCAGGCCGGAAAGGATCGTGTAGCGGAGGGCGCGCTCATTGATCACCGGCAGCACGCCGGGGGCGCCGAGGCAGACGGGGCAGACGTGCGTATTGGGCGGGGCGTCGGCGTAGCGTGCCGCGCAGCCGCAGAACATCTTGCTGTCGGTGTTGAGCTGGACGTGGGTCTCCAGGCCGATAACGGGCTCGTAGGTCATCCGCCCAGCTTTCGCAGGTAGCGACCGATGCGGACCAGGGCCTCCTCGATGCGGGGCAAAGCGGTGGCGTAGGAGCAGCGCACGTGCCCCTCGCCAGCCGGCCCGAAGGCGCCGCCGGGGACGACGAGCACGCGCTCTTCCCGTAGGAGGCCATCGGCGAACTGCTCGGAGGTGAGTCCCGTGGATCGGATGCTCGGGAAGGCATAAAATGCCCCCTTCGGCTCGACGCAGGTCAAGTCGAGGGCGTTCAGTCCGTCGACGATGAGGCGCCGCCGCCGGTCGTACTCCTCCACCATCTGCACGACATCGTCCTCGCCTGAGCGCAGCGCTTCCTCCGCCGCGAGCTGAGCTGCGGAGGGGGCGCACATGATGACGTACTGGTGGATCTTCATCATGGCTTCCAGGATGTCGGGTCGCGCGGCGGCATAGCCGATGCGCCAGCCGGTCATGGCATAGGCCTTGGAGAAGCCACCCAGCAGGATGGTCCGGTCGCGCGCCCCCGGCAGGGCAGCCACGCAGACGTGCTCGCCGTCGTAGACCAGGCGGTCGTAGATCTCGTCGGAGATGAGGATGAGGTCGTGCTCGACCGCGAGCTGGACGATGCGCTGCAGGGTTGCACGGGAAGCCACAGCGCCCGTCGGGTTGTTGGGGTAGCCCAGCAGAATTGCCTTGGTCCGTGGCGTGATGGCGGCGGCGATCGCCGCCGGGTTGGGCGCGAACTGCTGCGCCGCGATCGCAGGGACCATCACCGGCACGCCGCCGGCGAGCACGGTGCAGGGAATGTAGGAGACGTAGCTCGGCTCGGGAATGATGACCTCATCGCCGGGATCGACGATGGCGCGCAGGCTCAGATCAAGGGCTTCGCTGACGCCCACCGTGATCAGTAACTCTGAGCGTGGCTCATAGCCAACGCCGTAGCGCCGCTCGAGGTGGGTGGCCAGCGCCCGACGCAGGCTCAGGATTCCGTAGTTCGAGCTATAGTGCGTGCTGAAGTAGTCGGACACTGCCAGCGGTGAGGACGCGGCCGCGCTGATCTGGGGCGGCGTGGAGAAGTCCGGCTCACCGACGCCGAGCGAGATCACGTCGGGGATAGTTGAGACGAGATCAAAGTACCGGCGGATGCCTGAAGCCGGAATCGACCGGACGCGCTGGGAGATGACCTGTCGCTCGGTACCGATGCTTGCTGTTACCACGTTGCTCCTCCGGAGGCGGACGGCGCCGTCCGCTCGATGCGACCCACTGTCCCGCCGGCTATTGCTCGCGCTGCTCCGCCGAGTATAGCGCACCGTCCGTGGCAACCATTACCGCTCAGACTGGCGCATCGTCGAAGTCGTCCGGCCACCGCCTTCGGGCATGGATCAGAGCGAGGAGGACTATCTCACCTGCTCGCACGCGGTAGGGGACAATGTCGTCTGTGCCGCCGACGATCAGCTCGCGCGTTCCGTTTACACGGCCAGGGCGTCCCATGCTGGGCTGGGCAGTGAGGCGGGCGACGGCTGCTTCGATCCGTTGCTGAACGCGCTCGGCTGCTTGGGGGCTGCTCGCGGCGATGTACGCGATTGCGTCGTAGAATTCGGCCCGCGCCCGGTCGGACCAGCGGACGGGCAGCGCCATTCAGGAGGCTTGGGATTCGGCGGACGCGGCCACCTGGCGCGAGCGCGCCTCCGCGATGAGGCGTCGCCCTTCGGCCATCACGTCCTCGTGCGGCGTCAGCCGCCCGGCGTCGGCGTCGGCGAGCCCTTCACGGATGCGGGCGATCTGCCATTCCTGCTCCGCGAGGTAGGCCTTCAGGGCAGCGTTTAAATGGTAGTTGCGGCTACGCCCGGTGGCCTCCGCCAACTGGTCTAGCGCCGTCATATCCTGCTCATCGAAGCGACCTGGGTAGGTCCGCGTTGCCATGCGATCTCCATCTCCTGTAGGTCCGCGCCAAGTATACATCAGTATAGACATGTGTATACTTGGCACGTGAGTCCGCCGCACCGTAAATGGTCCGGTGAGCCTGTCCCTTCCAGGGGCAGATGCGACTGACGTGGCACAGCGGCTAACCGCCCGCCTCAGCGCAGCACTGCGCTCAGGCACTGGCCGGTGTAGGAGCGCGCGTTGCGCGCCAGCTCCTCCGGCGTGCCGGCGCCCACGATCTCACCGCCCCGCTCGCCACCGTCCGGTCCCATGTCGATGAGGTAGTCGGCGGTCTTGATCACGTCGAGGTGGTGCTCGATGACCAGGACGGTGTGCCCGGCGTCGACCAGGCGGTTGAGGCTGTCGAGGAGTCGCTGGATGTCGGCGAAGTGCAGCCCGGTCGTCGGCTCGTCCAGGATGTACAGATTCCGGCCGCCGCGCTTGATCTTGGCAAGCTCGTTGGCCAGCTTGACCCGTTGCGCTTCGCCGCCGGAGATGGTGTCGGACGGCTGGCCCAGCTTCAGGTAGCCGAGCCCGAGCTCCTGCATGACCGCCAACTTATGGGCGATGAGCGGAACGTCGGCGAAGAAGGCGCCGGCATCCTCGATCGACATATCCAAGACATCGGTGATGGTGCGGTCTTGATAGCGCACGTCCAGCGTCTCCGCGTTGTAGCGCGCGCCCTTGCAGACTTGGCAGGGCAGCTCGACATCGGGCATGAAGGAGAGCTGGGTGGTGACGGTACCTCGCCCCCCGCACTCTTCGCAGCGGCCGCCCTTGACGTTGAAGCTGAAACGCGACGCCGTGTAGCCACGCGATTGCGCATCAGGCGTCGAGGCAAAGAGGCGGCGGATCTCGTCGTAAATGCCGACGTAGGTGGCCGGGTTGGACGTCGGCGTGCGACCGATCGGCGTCTGGTCGATGCTGATCACATCGTGCAGGTGATCGACTCCGTCGATCATATCGTGCGCCCCGGCCAGCACGCGGCTGTCGTGAAAGAGCGCGTACAACCGCTTGAACAGGATCTGGTTGATCAGGGTGCTCTTGCCGGACCCGGAAACCCCGGTCACGCAGATGAGCACCCCCAGCGGAATCCGCACGTCGATCCGCTTGAGGTTATTCTCGCGGGCGCCGCGGACGGTGAGCGCGCGTCCGTTTGGCTGGCGACGAGCGCTCGGCATGGCGATCGTGCGGCGGCCGCTGAGATATTGGCCGGTGAGCGACCGCGGGCAGTGGAGGATCTCGTCGACCGTCCCTTGCGCGACGACCTCGCCACCGTGGACGCCCGGTCCGGGACCAATCTCCACGACGTAGTCGGCGGCTCGAATGGTCGCCTCATCGTGCTCGACCACGATCACCGAGTTGCCGATGTCCCGCAGCCGTCGCATCGTGGCGATGATCTTGCCGGTGTCGCGCGGGTGCAGCCCGATGCTGGGTTCATCCAGCACGTAGAGCATGCCCATCAGGCCGGAGCTGATCTGCGTCGAGAGTCGCAGGCGCTGCGACTCGCCGCCGGAGAGGGTCGCGGCCTTGCGGTTCAGGCTGAGGTAGTCCAGACCGATGTCGTTGAGCAGGGCCAGGCGCGACTCCAGCTCCTTGGCTACCTGCTCACCCGCCGGCTCTATGCCGGCGATCTCGGACAGCCCGCCGATAAAGGCGTGCAGGGCCGACAGGGTCATCTGCCCGGCCTCATAGATGGTCTTGCCGCCGATGGTGACCAGCAGCCGCTGTCGCTTGAGGCGGGTGCCGTGGCAATCGGGACAGTCGTGCTCCACCATGACCTTGCGCAGGTAGTTCTCCATGTGGGTGTGGGCGACCTGCTGCTTGCGGTAGCGCCGGTAGCGGCGCTCGATGTCGGTGATGATGCCGTTGAAGCGGAACAGCTTGCCGACGTGACGGTCGTCCTGGGCGGCGCCGTCGGGCAGCGTCAGCTCGAACTTCTCCCCACCCGTCCCGTAAAGGATCTTCGCCACCGCCTCGGCCGGAAGCTCAGCGAACGGCGTCTCCAGGCTGAAGCCGTAATGCTTCGCCAAGCTGAACATGAGACGTCCGCCCCAGGTGTTCTTGTCGTAGCGGAAGGCCTCCGGCACAAAGGCGCCGCCCCGAATGCTCCGCGATTTATCAGGGACCAACAGGTCGGGATGAACGGTGAGATAGGTGCCAAGTCCGAGGCAGGTCACGCAAGCGCTGTCCGGCTCGTTGAAGGAGAAGTAGTAGGGCAAGAGCTTGCCCATCACCAGGTGGTGCTCGGGGCAGGCGAAGCCATCGTAGAAGGAGGCAGCGGCTGGAGCGGGTGACGGCCCCACCCCCGGCCCCTCCCCAGCGGAGCTGGAGAGGGGAGCACGAGTGATGAGGCGGGCGGTCTGGTCGCCGGCCACACTGATCTCCCCTCTCCAGCTCCGCTGGGGAGGGGAGATCAGTGTGGC
>Ga0207416_1001678_pt1 | contig 27607 bp, 22 predicted proteins | sample PaiPotPPM11metaG_FD_184107 | JGI IMG/M metagenome (GOLD analysis project Ga0207416, IMG submission 184107) | Iron sulfur acid spring bacterial and archeal communities from Banff, Canada, to study Microbial Dark Matter (Phase II) - Paint Pots PPM... ... | reverse complement strand
TGGCACTAACCCTCGTAAACCTGTTTAACCACTGACCGTAGAGCATCGGGCTGGCTTCGCACCCTATGGTACCTATCTATTCGCCTCTAACGTAGCCCGATAGTTGCTTCCCGCTCTCTCTGAGCCTGCTAGGAACAACCCTGGCTGGGTCTGGTCAGGTGAAGCCGTGAATCGGACGGGCAGAAATCGCCCCCTACTCACAAGCCCATCCCCTTTAGGGGATCGGGTCCCTGACTCTCAGTAGCACATTCTGGCATCCACAAAAATTATAGCATAATATGGAAGAGTACGTCACGATTGCAGAGGGTGCCAGACGACTCGGGGTTACCACGAAGCGCATTCAACGAGCTATCAAAGCGGGCGATTTGCCAGTTCATCGTCCTCATTCAAACAAAGCCGAGATCTCGATTCTCAACACTTCTCATAGGGCAGATGAGCTTGCACCCTTTGCTATAATACTGAAGAAGCAGACATTGGCAGGACAGTGATCGGTTACAAGGCACCAACAAAGCGCTTCTTACAAGCAGATGAGGCCACTTATGAACACATCAATACTCATCCAGACCCAGCTTCTCGCTACCAAATTCTTTGTGCCTATTGCAACCGGGACTCTGATCTGCCGACCTCGCCTGACTAGCTTGCTTGGAGCAAGCTTGAAATATCCCCTCACACTTGTCTGTGCTGCCGCTGGCTTCGGCAAGACCATGTTACTCTCTACCTGGGCACAATCATTACCAGACAGTAACCCTGTCGTGGCCTGGCTCTCCCTCGATGAGGAGGACAATGACCCCCAGCTCTTCTGGACCTATGTCCTCTCCGCGTTGAGTGACCAGCAACCAGAGCGCTTTACCTCGCTCCTCAAGTATCTGCAATCTCCTCAGGCACCACCGCTCAAGTACGTCTTGACGACACTGAGCAATCTCCTGCTGAACAGCACAGAACACTTTGTGCTGATCCTGGATGATTATCACGTGATTACCGAAGAGCAGGTGCATACTACTCTCTCCTATCTGGTGGAGCATCTTCCTGCTCAATTGCATATCATTCTCTCCACACGCACTGACCCCTCTTTGTCGCTCTCGAAGCTGCGAGCACGCGGACAGCTGTTGGAAGTGCACACTGACCAGTTGCGCTGTACAGTAGAGGAGACCAGGACCTTCTTCCAGGAAGTGATGAGCATCCAGTTCCCTGATGAGACAATTCAAGAAGTCACAGCCCGAATGGAGGGCTGGCTGGTCGGCTTGCAATTGCTCGGCCTTTCCCTACCAGAGCATGCCAATCCTGCCACGTTACTACAGGAGATCGGTGGGGATCAACGTTATATCCAGGACTATTTGATCGAGGAGGTGCTGCGACGACAGCCATCGGAGGTACAAACGTTTCTGCTTTCCACCTGCATCCTCGAACAGCTCAATGCCTCCCTTTGTGATGCCATCATGAAGCAAACTGGCAGCCAGCAGATGCTGGAACGACTCGAGCGAGCCAATTTATTTGTCGTCTCTCTCGATAGCAAGCGGCAGTGGTATCGCTATCATGCCCTTTTTGCCGAAGCCCTACGCTATCAGCTAGAACAGATCCATGGCGATCTCTGGCCCAGCTTGCACCACCGTGCCAGCCTCTGGTATGCCGAGCACAACCAGACCACCCAGGCTATCCTGCATGCCTTCAGTGCCAAAGACTGGCCGTGGGCAGCTGATTTGATCGAACGGCAGAGTGTTGCATTGAGCACTCTCACCTGGGGAACAAGTAAACAAAAGATGCTTCTGCTGCGAGACTGGCTGCAGCAGATCCCAGTCGCTATCTTGCATTCGCGCCCTCGCCTCTGTCTTGCCTGTACCTGGCTGTTGCTCTCCATTACCTCACAGACCGTGGTCGAAGCCCACCTCAACGCGGTGGAAGCGCTGCTCACGGCTGAACTCGCGACTCAGACCCATGAGGCGAGGTCATCTGCCCAGCTCCTTGCACCAGCACGCCAGGAGCTGGAGGATCTGCTTGGGGAAACGATCACCTATCGTGCCCTCATCCGAAGCTATGAGGGGGATGGAGAAGCAGCCCTCGCCCTCTGCCAGCGAGCCCAAGCCCTGCTCAGAGCTGACAATGTTGGCATTCATGCGCACATCGCGGCCACCAAGCTCATCGCTACTTATGCTTCTTCTGTCAATGACTCAGCGGTGGCCGTCCAGATGGGCCTGCAAGGTGCCTCTTCGAGCCAAGCGGCAGGCAATACTGCTCAGGCTATCAGCCTCATGGGCCTGACGGCTATGCACATGATCGGAACAGGGCACTTGCACCAGACACAGCAGCTAACTGAGCAAGCCATTCTGCTGGGGCACAAGCCGGGGGCATTTGTCTTACCCGCAGTGGGTTGGCCTATGCTCTTGCAAGCGGAGATTCTGCGCGAGTGGAACCAGCTTGACTCGGCACGCTCTTTGGCAGAGGAGGCCATGCAGCTCTGCGAACAGCTTGAATCACCTCTCTCGCCCATTGTTTCACATTCGGGGTACGCGATGTTGCTACGTATTTGTCTGTCGCGTGGAGAGTTGGATGAGGCGCACGCTGCCTTGCAGGAGCTTGAACACCTCGGCAGCAGTATGAATCAGCCTCACCATCTCCATTTTCATTCCTTGTTCACCACGATCGATCAGGTCAGGCTCTGGCTGGCTCGTAGGGAACTGGACATGGCCACGCGCTGGGTTGAAGAACTGGATCTGGAGAAGCGATGTGCCACGCCCTTTGCCCACGAGCGGGAAGAGGTAGCCTGCGGGCGTGTCCTCTTAGCACAGAAGCAGCCTGCTCTTGCCCTGCAGCAATTGGAATCTGTGTTACAGAGAGCGACAACGGGCCAGCGCTGGGGACACGTGATTGAGATCCGGCTCTTACAAGCCTTAGCACACGAGATGTGCCACCAGGAGACACAGGCGCTCTCCGCTCTCTGGGAGGCAGTCCGCTTGGCTGAGCCGGAAGGCTATATCCGCAGCTTCGTCGATGAAGGTGCACCGATGGAGACGCTGCTCTCCAAGCTGCGGGAAGCATTCCGCTCAGCTGGACCAATCCCCTATCTCGACACCATACTTGCTGCTTTTTTCCAGCAAAGCAAAGCACACAAACGTCAGTCTCAGCGGACAGGACGCCATACACCAAGGCCCAAGCACTTCTAACATTCTTGCTTTTCTTTGGGTAGTGGCTCAAACTGGAATGATATTACGGGCAAGGACATACCTCTTAGCCAAGACTCTGATAGAAGTCATCATTCTCAAGTGATCCACTACCAAAATATCAATGTCGGGAGTGAAGGAAAGCATCCACTTGGGGAAGATGTGTCAACAGGTAGATTCCCACTAGGTAGAAGCAAAAAGTTAGAAGGAATCGGGGAAGCATCCATAGTGGGTGTCTACTTTCGAGCCGCTGCCATGCATTCAGGTGCATTGATGGTGATGGCATTGGGCCACCAGTTCTGCTTTTGAACCAACAAATAAACTCAGCTAGCAGCCATGGGATGATGCAGAGTACAAGAAGTATTTCTAAAAAAAGTCCGTAAGGAAACCACCAAGTCACCCAAGGCACGACAGGACGAAACCATGCTTCAACAGCAGATCTCTGGTATGCGGCCGCCATACCAATACCGAGAAATGGGGAGAGAAAACTCACAACGAGGATGATGACAGGGAAGAAAAGCAGGACTGTGGCTACTGCTGCACAAAAGTGTTGTATCCGTAGCATGCGGATATATCGTTCTTTCCACGTCATAGAGTATTTCCTCTTTCTTCTATCACTAGTACTATGAATGTATTAATTGATACTCAGGATAGCATTTTCGCCGCACAGTGACCAGCTATTGTATCTAATGGGCTATTAGCCACAAATATCATAGACACCTCGGCGACGTCAATGAGAAGCTGCTGCTGCGTGCGTCTATCCAAATCGAAACGCCTGTACCGCTCATACTTGATCAACATATCTGTGCTCACCCGCACTTTACGTAACTCAAGCAGGGAGTCCTCAATGTCATCAGTGATAATCGCTGACTCATCCATTCTTCCTGCCTTGCTTGGCCGTGCTACCACTAAAATCCGACAACCGTCGGAATTTGCAAGAGCCTGGCCGAGGCGTGTTTCTTCTCTATATCTATGATGGTCAATGTATGGTCAATGGGGATCAGGGACTGGCCGTGTAGGCGAAGAATTGTGCCAACTTTTGAGAATGCTATCCACATAGCGAAAATGATGCTGCCCCCATGAAAGGGGCAACTGCCCCCTTCACAGAAGCTACCTGGATCAATGATATCTTCAGTGATTTAAGTCAAGGACAATCCTGGCAGCCCAGGACAACGTGGAGTCGGTTGCAAGGGTATCAGGTCAGGGCGTGGCATTGCAACTTTGTTGCTTATAGATTCCGAAATTTCTTCCTAGGTCGCTGCTTCATCTCTGCGGTGGCTACTGCCTGTATCTACCGCTACACGAGTTGATTTGACATCGCTACACTTAAGTAATGTCACTCCTCCATAAAAGGATCGTACCCCTATCTTGCGCCTGTTGACAAGCGTCTGGACATGATGAGGACTCACCTGATGATGGCTATTCTTGCTAATAAGCGTTACCGCCTCTGCCATTGTCATCCAACTGTCACTCATATTGATGTCTCTCTCTTCAATAGTACTTCGTTCGTTTCAAAACTAGTACACTTCTTAAGTATACACTATTTTTCAGAGAAATACAATATTTATCAAATTGACCATTCACTCATAACTGGATATCCAACAAGATTAAAGCTCATCTACAGACCAAACCGACTCAGGAAACGGTGTTTTCTTCTGTGAGCCCGTGGAGCTACCTCTTAAAAAGTTGAGCCTTCAACCAGTAACAAGAATGGACCAAGCTTCTCCATCCTTTGATAAATATTGCATTTTGCTAAAAATAATGTATAATTTAGTATGTCTCCTATTTATGAATCATGCTCCTCGAACTATATTCTCATGTAAGTTAGATGAACAATACGGCCACTGGGCGCAGCATGCTATCGAAGAAAGGTATATAAAGCCATGGAAACAAACGCAGATGGAACCTTCTTTCAGGAAGATGATCACGTGCGTATCAAGCACACAGGAGAGCGGGGAAGAGTCAATGCCATCGATGGGGGACTCGTGTACGTGCTCATGGATGGAACCAACGAGACGAAACTCTTTTCAGCCTACGTTGATACGGATGCTTACATTGAACTCGTGACTCCAGAGGCCGAGGAGACTATGCGAAAGAGAGGAGCAGATGGTAAATAACGAAGCAAGGCAGGATCTGGATAGACAGAAGATGAAGGATATCGGACGAGTGTTGGGCTTCTTCAGCGCCTATTCAGAATTGCAAACCGGAATAGCAACGTACCACGCCGAGTATGACGTGGCATCCTTGTGCGATCCCAAGTCACTCGGCGACCCGAAGCTGCTTAAGAGGGCAAAGGAACATCTTGATCCTCACGCCATCTATCTGAAAGAAAATGACTGCCACGACCTCTACACAGAAGGGTGGAACGAGGGGCATACACAGGGAAACCAAGCGTATGAAACCCGCGATCTGGAGCTTATTGGGGAGATTGCACGTCTCGCCGGGCGTCTTGCCCCCTTCTATACCACTTACACGACAGCGGAAAACGATGCGCGTGACTGTAAAGTCCTTGGTGAGGCACGTACCCACTTCATCACGAACTGGCGACAAACCGGAGGTGATAGGCGAAGGCGGAAAGGGGTCTAATTCAACTTCCTCTATATGATAAAATTTAGTTTCATGAAAAGTTTTTTTAGGATCTTTACTCGTATTAATTTCTCTGCAAAGGAAGTTTTATAGAAAAATGAAGATTACAGAATAAAGAACGGCAAGCATGAGAACTGAAACATAGTTGCTTGCAAAGTGGAAGGAAAGTCATATGATAGATTTCATACATTTTAGTGAGTTCAAAGATAAGCTTACGTTCGATCACGAGTATGCAGTTGTAGACAACACAACAGCTTACTGTATGGGTGACAATCCCCATTACTCATCAGGCATGTATCCAAAGATGAGTGAACGACCACAGAAGGACAGAGTAATCATTGCATCTCTCGAGAACCATCGCATGCTATCACAGCACCTTGATTTTGATGCAAGGAAATCAAAGATGTTTTCTCACAAGATTCAAATCGAAGGTGAAGTCAGAATCTTTGTCCGCTTATTTGGACAGAAATCTATTACTTGTAAGGCAAAGGAAGCCAGAGATGCTGTAGAGAGGATTCATCAGGAAAATCTCTCTACTTCACCCTCATACGCGAACATCGTCATCTACATCCCAGTTGGCTCCCTGCCTCATGGCTCCTTTTAGGATAGGAGTAAGCCAGCGGAGGCACAAGCCCTACCCCAACGTTTCAGGCATAATAGAGACTTCCTCAACAGGTGTGCGGAGATCCAATGTCCAACCAGTTTGTATGGAGAACTGCTGCTGAATGTCTTCCCTCTCTTCGGCGGGAATAGAGCCAGTGCATGTCAGAGTGAGGGTGCGACTATCTTGATAGAGCAAAGCCTTTCCATCCACGCTCACTCCTTCGGGAAGGAGGTGACGTGCGGCCTCGATCAAGGCCTTTTGATGCACATAGGGATAGAGATATACCTTCCAGCCAGTTTTGTTGGCAAGGTTTGCAATTTGTTGCGCATAGTATTCCTTGGCTATATCTGGAAAGTGGAAGTGTACCCAGAGTATGCCTTTATCCGTATCTGCCCCGACCCGATAAAAATCAGGTACCTCTTTGAATGTCTCATTAGTGAGAGATATGGCCTCTGCTTGCCGCATCCGACCAGAGGTTCCTGTTTTCTTGCCCGAAGCCAGACGGAGGTGCCAACCTGTCTCGGCTAAAAATTGCTGTTGCGCATCCTGCAAAGCTTCAGGGGAGGCATGTCCCATGTAATTCACCATCACCATCTGTCGATCCAGGTACAGCGAGGGTACTCCATCGCAGGTAAGATCAGGCGGTAGCAGGCTACGGGCCATCTCGACCAATGCTTGGTGATTCGTTGTTTGATGGAGCTGCACCTGCCATCCGGTCTGTACTTCAAGTTCGGCAAACACGTCTGCATACCGTGTTTGTGCGACTAGCGGGAAAGAGAAGCGAAGCAGCAATGTTGTCGTTGCCACTTCTCCTCCTGCTTTAGTATAGCCTGGCAGCTTGCTTAACATTCGTTGTGCTAATTGAATGGCATCATGCTGGCTTATCGGTTCTGAGCTCCTCTTGGATATTGCAGCAACAGGTGTGGCAGCCTCTGGAACTGGCGAGGATACGCTAGGAAGATTGGGCAATGTTGGCACGTTTTGAGCTGCGTCGACTTCATTCGATACGCCTGATGCATCGGATTGTGCCGACTTGGAGATGAGTGCTCCTTTTATCTCAAGTTGCCAACCCGTCTCTTCACAAAACTGGGATTGTGCTGAGGCAATCTCCTCTTGGGTTGTTCGCCCTATACAGGTAAGTGAGACAGTGCTGCGATCAAAGTAGATTGAAGGCGTTCCTTGCACTGTGAGGCCCTGTGGAATACGCTGGCAAGCGGTTTTGGCGAGGATACCCTGATGTGCGTTGGGCGCAATACTAATGGGAACACCTGCTTCCTCCTCGGCAGCAGCGATAGCTTCCGCGTAGCGCGTCTTGGCTACTACTGGGAAGTGAAAATAGAGGATGACGGCTCCCGTGTCTGGATCAACGCTGCGCCGATAGAGGTCAGTGGGTGAGCCAAGATAGTTTTCGATGACAGAGAGGATCCAGTTCTGGTCTGGCCGTTCGTACTCTTCATCTTCTTCTAGGACTTCTTGCCACTCAGGGGCAAGTTCATAGAGTGTGAGTCCCTCACCCTCGAAAACGCCGCGAGATTGGGTGAACAATTGCACATGCTGATGCAGTACTTTTGCTAGGGCCAACCGATCTTCCAGCGACTGGGGGGACAGGCCTGCGGCGACACAGAGGTCTCCCAGTGTGTACGTGACATTTTCCTGGCACCTGCGAGCCACGTCATGTGCCGAGATGGTGCGGCGTATGCGCCGCATGGTTTTGACCAGATCATTCAGGTACGTCCCGGCTTTGGCATTAGATTGTTGCACGTCCAGCGGAGCAGGTCCTAACACCTCTAGGATGGATGAAAAGGGAAAACGCGTGCGCTCTTGTGAGACTCCTTTGGGAAGCTGTACGCGAATAGCTGCTCCAGGCTCAATGGAGCGACAGATGGCAGGCTTGGCACTTTCAAAGCTGACGAGCAGCAAGATGACACTTCCTGGTAGATCGCTCAGGAAGTCGCCGACAGCTTCTTCGTGTTGCCCACGTATGCGATAGGCCTCTTCGAGGGCAGATTGCCGGACGAAGTAGCGTTGCTCATAGTCCTGCGCGAAAACATCTAGAATGCTCTCCGTGTTCTCCTCGGTGGCTTCACCATACCAGACGAGCGCAAGTTCACGAGCCGTGATGATACGCAGTGTTGGCACTTCTACTACCGCACGCCAAAGTTTCTCTACATCGGGATACTCAAATGGCTGTCCGCCGCCAACCCCTGTTGGCAGTGTCGGCAGTTGGACAGGTGCCTCTTCAGGTGAGACAGTGTGCCTCGCTCGCATGCTTTTCCGCTCGATCAGCCTGCTCGTCCCATTGGTGGGTAAGAGCACCTCCGTCCCTGTCAGCAGACTGCGTAGGGCTTGCCGTGCCTCTTCATCGCCATGCACAAGAGCAACGTTGCGAGGATTGAGAGTAGAGGCATAGCTGGCAAGCTCACTTCCATCGGCATGTGCGCTCAAGCTATATTTGGCCACAGAGCACTGCACCTGTACCTGCTGTCCTCCCAGTTCCAACGTATTTTGCTTGTGCTCGGCTAGGTCAAGCAGCTTCTTGCCAGGCGCTTCCTCGTCCTGATAGCCAGTAATGAGAATAGAGGCATTGGGGTTGGGAGCCAGATGGGCCGCGTACCAGGCACTCGGCCCACCAGTGAGCATGCCACTACTGGAAAGAATACAGGCTGGGGAGCCTGCCAGGATACGTTCGCGTTCCTTTTCATCACGTACAAAGGTGATGTTTGGCCCGGTGAAAGGGAGATATCCCTTGCGAATCTGTCGCTGGAGGCGCCGGGTCAGAAATTCAGGCAGCAGTTGATAGGTCGTGCAAACGCGCCTTACCAGGCCATCAACATAGATGGGAAACTCCGGTATCTGACCCTGTTCCTGGGCTGCCTGTAAAAGCAAAAGGATTTCCTGGCCTCTGCCCAGTCCAAAACAGGGAATAAGGACATGTCCACCATTGGCCAGCCCTTCGGCGACAGCCTGGGCAAGCCGCTGTTCCTCGGCCTGTCGATTGGGATGGAGTCGCGAGCCATAGGTAGATTCCAAGACCAGCAGATCGCAGTGTTTGAGTGGTGGAGGCACTGCTCCCAGCACCGTACGCTGTGGGGTGCTGCTAATATCGCCTGAGACAACGATGGACTCACTGGCAGCCTCAAAGCCAAGGCTTACCGCTCCAACGATGTGTCCGGCGCGGCTAGCATGAATGGTTATCCCCGGCAGCATTGGTACAGTGAATGGTTTCTCTATGGGCATGGGGCGGACCTGCATAAGCATGCCTGCGACCAATTCTTCTGGGTAAAGCGGCAACTCCATCTCTTCAACCGCTCGTTTCGCCATGATCTTCAAGGCATCAGCCAGCATGACCTCCATCAGCAAGGCGGTTCCCCGCGAGGCAAAGATAGGCGTGGTAGGAAAGGCTCTATGTAGCAGCGGCAAGGCACCAATATGGTCGGCATGGGCATGAGTAACGAAGATTGCCCGTATATCCTTCCCCTCAAGCTGGGCTAAATCGGGCAATGGGTCCGCCTGATGATCCACACGTACCCCTGCATCAACAACAAACCACTGTTCGGCCAGTTCGATGGCAAGACAACTGGCTCCAACACCGCTCGCTCCACCTAAAAAGGCAACCTGCATTCTCTGTAATTCCTTTGTAATAACGTCTAAATACGGCTCTGGCGGCAATTCAGAGTATGTCACTCATCAGGCTATCGCAGAATTGATCGAGGGCAGCAGAATGCCAACCTATGCGCCTGACTCGGAGAAATTTCCTATGTCAACAAAGTACCGATAGGACATGCTCTGAGTTGCTGTCGGGGCTATTATAGCACATAAGATTTTACCAATAAACTTCTTTCCTCTTTCTAATAGTCGCTCAGTATAGTATTGATAGGCCATCTATTAGTGCTAGTAACCTGGATGTTGGAGAGGATCCTTGGGAGACTACCAGACTAGCATTTAGCTGGACACTAAGTGTATACTCAGACAAAGTTCTGAAGAGAGGGATACCATGAATGAAGCACAGGTGAAAGCTTTTGTCGAGGAGTATAAGGACCTAATTAGAAGCGCCGCAAATGAAGCGGAAGTTCGTAGTCGATTTGAAACAGCAGCCATTAGCAAGCTTGGAATTCGTGATCTCAAGCTAGAACAAGGACGTCAAGATATACGTCGCAACCACATCATTATTGAATTTAAAGATAAAGGGCTTTTTCGTGGTAGAAAAGAAAGTACGGCCTTTAAACAAGCTATCGAACAGTTAATTACAAAATATATTCCTAATCAAGCAAAGCAGGACAGAAGAAATATATCAGATTATACAGGTATTTGTTTTGATGGCATTGATCTCGCCTTTGTCTATCTCGAAGGCGATGGGAAGACGCGTATCAGTGATTTACGTCCCTTTGATATACATAGTGGTGGTGCTCTTGTCCTTGCTTTAGAGAATGATCGGCGCATTGAACTTACATCGCAAAATGTGGCCAATAATTTTGGACCTACCTCGGCCGTCGCTCAGTCTATGCTACACGCGCTATGGGAATATTTAGACATTTCACTCTCATCAAACGTTAATCGCGTAGAGATGTTGTTTGGTGAATGGAAGGATCTCTTTGAACAAAGCACTAACCTTGGACAAATTGGCCGCACACATCTTAGTACATATCTTACCTCTATTGGCTTACCCGCCAATGCAGATTCAACACGAGTGCTTTTTATCCTCCATACATACCATGCACTTTTCTTTAAGCTCCTGGCTGCCGAGGTCGTTCTTGCCAATAGGCTTCTTGATGGTATCCCTGCTGATTACTGTTTCGGTGCCTCTGCACTCAACGATGTAGATCTTTTGGCATCTCTTAAACAGAATATTGAGGAATCGGAGTTATTTCGTCAGGTCAATATTCTCAATTTTGTTGAGGGTTCATTCTTTTCTTGGTATCTGGTAGGAACATCAACGAAGCTTGCGCGAGCCATTCGTACACTAATGCAGTGTCTTAGTCTCTATCGCTTAAATGGTTTACAACTGAGTAGGACAAGAGATATTGTCAAACGAGTCTATCAACAACTCGTACCCGCTGCACTACGACACAATATCGGAGAGTATTTTACACCGGAGTGGCTTGTAGAATTTACACTCAATCGAGTTGGATATCAAGGACGTCCTATCCTTACAAACAAATTCCTTGATCCATGTTGTGGCTCTGGGAACTTTCTCATTCACGCTATTGAGCGTTATAAAATAGAAGCACAGGCTTCAGGCTACGATAAGGCCACAACCCTGAAGAATATTCCTAGATACATTTATGGTTTTGACTTGAATCCTTTAGCTGTCTTAACTTCCCGCGTCAATTATTTGATTGCTATTTCCGATTTGATAGACACCGAGTCTGCAGTCGAAATACCTATTTATCAGGCAGATGCGGTTTATGCACCAGCAGTCAATAGAACCTTTATGACAGAAAGAACACGTGTCTACCAGATCGGCACCCGCCTGTCAACTATCAATCTGGAACTTCCAGAAACGCTTATTCAGGAGAACGGTCTCTTCGGTCGCATACTCGAGATCATGGAGCGGAGTATTCAAAATCAGGAGAGTGCACAAATTTTTTTGGTAGCTATAGCAAATGAGCCCGAGTACAGAGACGCACCAGACCATGAGATATGGGAACCATATATTCTTGATACATTTAGGAAAATCGACAAACTTGAGCGCGAGGACTGGAATGGGATCTGGTGTCGCATTGTAAGAAACTATTTCGCCTCTGTAGCTATAGGTAAATGTCATTTTATTGCGGGCAATCCACCTTGGGTACGATGGTCAGAACTCCCGGCAACTTATACACAACGTATCAAACCAACTTGCGATAGCTATGGGATTTTCTCAGAAGATGTTTTCTTTGGTGGCAATGAACTCGATATTTCTGCAATGATCACCTACACAGTGGCAGACAAATGGCTGGATGATGCAGCTGGTAGACTTTCTTTCGTTATCACACAGACACATTTCCAATCACAATCTTCAGGCGGATTTCGTCGATTTGATGTCAAGGGTACTCCGCTTAAAGTCTTGATGGTAGATGATTTCATCCAGGTTCGCCCATTTACAGGAATTGCCAACAAGCCAGCGGTATTAAGTCTAGAAAAAGGCCGTACTACTACCTATCCAGTAGAATACCTTCGCTGGAAACGAAGTGTATCCACAGCTATCCCAGAAGATGTGACTTGGGAAGCTGCACAAACACAATTAGCCTATGAGCAACTGGAAGCACAAAGTCTCAGTGGGGCAGGTGGACGTTGGAGTATTCTTGCTCCAGAGCGATTTCAAGTGTTGAGAAAGCTTGATGGGAAAGATCCCAATATTGAGGGGCGGAAAGGCATTGTGACTGATCTCAATGGTGCATACTTTGTCGAGATCGTCGGACGTGGAAGATTGCCCAATACCGTACGCATCTCCAATGTACCAAGTCTTGGGAGGCAACCTGTTCCGTCTAGAACAGATGACATTGAACTCGATCTCATCTATCCACTCATTAAGGGTGCAGAGAATATTCGCGCCTTTTACGCAACAACTAGCCCTCAATATGCCATTATCCCCAACAAACGCATTACTGCTGATATGATCCCTAGTGTTACTGAATTCGCAAAGCAATACCCAGGTGCACTGCGTTACTTCCGAGCTATCAATATTGGCGTCCCAGGTAAGGCAGAAGGACTTCTCAATGAACGTTCTACCTGGAAAACACGTATGAAACCACTCTTTGAGCGGCGTATTCGACAGGGGAAAATGGACTTGGCAGATCTTCCATTCTATGCTATTTATGATGTTGGGGATTATACCTTCTCTCCATATAAAGTAGTATGGGCAGAAATGGCTGGAAGCATACAAGCTGCGGTGATTGCTGATGCGGAGATCCCATATAATGGAGGAAGAAAGCCCATCGTACCCGACCATAAGGTTTATTATGCGTCATTTGATGACCTTGAGTATGCACACTATGTTTGTGCATTGCTCAACTCTGAACCAGTACGAACCTTCATTGACAGTTTTACAATCAAGATTCAGGTAGGAACGTTGTTCCGCCATATCAGGCTTCCAACTTATAATCCTGAAGATCCTGAGCACAAAGAACTTGCTTCATTGTCCAGAGAAACCCATGAACTCCTTGCGGTAACGAAAGGGAAGGCATCTATCGATACTCAACAAAGCGCTATTGATCAGCTTACGACCGCTGTTCTCAGTTTAGCGATTCCCTTTTCTCCTACTCCTGCCTCTGGTATTATTCATTTGTGACACAGGTCTTCCGCTGCAACGGGGTGTGGTGGAGTATGAAATCTTCTCGCTGAGATGAGATTTTGCAACACAACTCTGCACTTACGGCGGTCGGCTGATCACTAGTTTGAGCGCTGGATAAAGGGCACGATACGTCTCATAGGACTGAGCATAGATGCGTTGCGCTTCAGGACAAGGCTCTGTCCGCTCTCCTACGCGGACGGTTGCTTCACAGGCCTGTTCCACTGAGGGATAGACACCGCTCGCCACGCCCGCCAGCAAGGCAGCTCCGAAGGCTGGCCCCTCTTGAACGTTCGTCGTCACCAATTCTACGCCAAGTACGTCGGCAATAATCTGGCGCCACAGCGGACTTTTGGCGCCCCCTCCTGTGGCACGCACCTGTTCAAGCTCCAGACCCTGTTCGCCAATGATTGTGAAGCAATCTTTGAGGCTGAAGGCTACCCCTTCCAATACGGCACGAATGAGATGGCGGCGATCATGGCTCGCTACCAGACCGATCCAGCCTCCACGGGCAGAAGCGTCCAGGTGTGGTGTGCGCTCTCCCTGCAGATAGGGTAGGAAGATCAGGCCATCACTGCCTGGTGGTACCCCGGCAGCCTCTCTCGCGAGCAGGTCATAAGCATCCAATCCCGACCAGCGTTCTAATGCCTGTTCTGGCAGGCCGATGTTCTCTCGGACCCAGCGCAATGAGAGCCCTGCAGCCTGCGTCACTCCCATCAGATACCAGGCATGAGGGGCAGCATGGTTGAAGGTATGAACTCGTGGGATGGGACCGGATGTGTCAACCTGGGGAGTTGTGGCATGGGCAAGAACGACCCCGCTGGTCCCAATGGAGACCAGCGCAAGACCGGGTCGTACGACTCCATTGCCGACTGCTCCACAGGCATTATCAGCTCCTCCACCCGCGACTGGTGTTCCAGTTGGTAAGCCAGTCAGGGATGCTACCTCATCTGTGCTTGTCCCACTTGTTGCATCAGCAGCAATTACAGGCGGCAACAGTGTAGGGTCACATCCAATCGCCTCAAGCATTTCCTGCGACCACGTGCCTTCTTTCACATTGAGCAAGCAGGTTCCCGCCGCATCGGAGATCTCCATGGCGATCACCCCGGTCAGACGGTAGCGAATGTAATCCTTGGGCAGGAGAATCGTCCGTGTACGAGCAAAAATCTCCGGCTCGTTGTCGCGCACCCACAGGACTTTGGGAGCAGAAAAGCCAGGTAGCGCTGGATTGCTGACTAGCTCAATGAGATGTCCCGCTCCCAGGCGCTCAGTCATCCACTGGCATTGAGCCTCAGTACGCTGATCGGCCCAGATAATACAGGGGCGCAAAACCTGATGTTCAGCATCCAGCAAGACCACCCCATGCATTTGCCCGGAGAGACCAACCCCGCGTATGTCCGTGGGAGCTATCCCATGCCTGAGGCCGCCAGCAAAACAGCGACGAAGAGCGATGATGGTCGCTTGCCACCAATCCTCTGGGTGTTGTTCTGCCCAGCCAGGATGTGGGTGCAGCAGTGGATACTCGACAAAAGCCGACGCAAGGACATGCCCATCCTCTGCCGCAAAGAGTGCTGCTTTGACGCCCGTTGTACCCAGATCAATGCCTAGGAGTGCCTGCATAGCCCGGCTCCTTCATATTGTTTGCTTCCTTTGCATCTCGTCGCTCATTCATCGCTTGCGGCGCTCAAGAATACGCTCAGTGTAGGCCTTATCGAGGCCCAGCACCTCATAGACGATCCGGTAGCCTTCGACCGCATCGGCATTGGCGCGTGCCTGCTGAAGCGCCGCACGATCAATCTTGCATGCCAAATCCTCGATAAATTCCCATTGAAGTGCTGAACGCCGCACCGCTGCTACCTGATCCTCGGTGTAAGGATACAGGTCGAAGCCCACGCGCTCTCCCCTGGAGCCATACCTAACATCCTGCAAGGTCATGGCCAATTCGAGGGTTTGCATAAAGAAGGAGGCCCCGACCATATTGTCATCATCAAAGGTACCCCAGCCAGAGTTGCCATGCTGATGGCCCAGTTTGCCCTCAGCATGCAATAATGCGGCATACTCAGCCAGATTCTCTCCGTTCATGATCAGATGCTGCCAGTCCATGTTGACCAGCAGGCGCGACGTATCAACTCCCAGGCGACGGACACGATCGATGGTGTAGAGGGTCGCAGCGATGTTGCGCATCAGGACATTCATCGCTGGCTCGCTGTTTTTGTGTTCCAACAAGACCGTAACTCCCTTGGATGCAGCATGTGCCACCACCTCTCCGATGCCATTGACAAACTGATCCCAGGTGGAGGCATACTCGCGCTGGAAGTTATAGTTATACCCCTCTGCACCAGGCCAGATGATAAAGTGTGCCCCGAGCGTGGCGGCAAGGTCAACACCCCGCTTAAGGATGTCGATGCCCTTGCGTCGGAGGCTATTGTCGGGGTTAATAAAGACACCAAGTTTGAATGTGGGGTCGGGATGCAAGCCAGCGGCGAGGCAGTAGATATCCATGGGTCCTAGCGCTGCTTTGATGGCATCGACGATCTCCTCGTTGATCTCACCAGGATAATGGTACTCCAGACCATCGATGACATCAGCGAGACCATCGACAACACGGCGTGTGCGTGTGACCATATCTTCGTTTGTCACTTCGGGATGGTAACCAGGTGGCACAAAACGGGTGACATTGGGGCCGAATGCCCAGATACCAAGACTGTTCTTTACTCTTGTATCAGCCACGTTTCACTCCTTCACTGCTGATGATTGGACGATCAGACGCTCTTCGCACGACAACTCAAGTATTAGGTGAACTTCCACTGGTATCATTGTACGCTAAATTGCTACATTAGTACTTACTGTCTTGTTAAGCCTTTAGAAAGTCTATAAGCTTGATTATTTCTTCCGCTAGGTCTATTCTTTTCTTTGTTTTATCAATATTCATAAACCAGTCTCCACCGGATTGCTCATAATCAGCCTCTTGACGAATAGCTTTTAGCTTTCGGAGCTTCTTCCCTATCTTTTTCCATTCAGGCTTTTTGGCGGATGTAAGGAATACATCAATAACCCGATTATGCGATCCTCTTCTGTCCCCCTGAGACCCTTGATCACTGGGATATTGATCTATTTCTTCCAGATAACTGCAAGCTCGATGATAAGCAGCATAATATGCTCTACTTACAACAGATCTGAGCAAGGCTTCTTTGCATGAGATACTATCGACCAAGGGGAGTAATTCCCGGGCCAGCAAATAATATTGTTGCCAATCAAACATTTCTAGTCCAAGTCAACAGTTACGAATAGCTTCGCGTCTTCTGATATATTCTCCCACCATTCTTCATCAAACTTAGAGAATACTTCTTCTGCCTTCTGATCTGGAAGATCTGTCTTTATGTACGCTGCCAAGGTGACACTTTCCAACGATCCCGTTTCGCTCGTATAACGCAGAGCCATTGGTGCCTTACCAAAGTATCGAGACTTTGTCTCATAAACTTTGTTTAAATCACCTACTAAAGACGGGTAGTTTTTCAGGAAGGTGGATATTTCATTAACCTGGACAAAATCATACTGCGTCTTTAAGTTTTCAACAGCTTTATTAAAGGGCATATTCTCGATACCTGTCGGTAATTGGTTTTCTCGTTGTGTTTCGCTCATCTGGTATCCTCTTTCAAATCAGATATTTGACTTCTTACAGTGTATGGCTCATTATAGTCCACCTATGGATGCTTTTCAAGGCTGCGAAAAAGTCCTAACGGACAAACTCGCCTATCTGCTTGGACTTAGAGGCTGTGTGCAAAGGCTTCTGAGGCCGAACTATACTGATGAATTACTTCGGCCTGCTCAGCGCTTTTGGCAGCAAGCGATATACGTTTCCGTTAAGCTTGAGCTTCAGTTGGCCTGGGAAGTCAACTGAAACTCAACAATGCAAAGTGGCTTCCCAGGCCTTTGCACACAGCCTCTAACATTCGTGGAAGCTAATTTGGCTTCTTTCATAGATTCTGCAGGCTTAGCTCTGTTGGAAATTTAAGTTCTCTTCTTCTATAGTCTTGGTACTGAGTACGACCCGTAGCACGAATTTGAGAATGTACAAATTGTATAAAAGAAGCCCTCATCTGAAACTTTTGGTCTAACTTTGTGCGTATTCGTTCTTCTGCGTTTATTTCTTTTAACTTATTATCATATACTATCCATAGTTCATTAACCTTTTCATTCCATTCTTTCGCTTCTGGAGTATAGTCGTTTATCTCCTTAATAAGATCTTGTATATCCTTATTGTTCCATGCCGGCTTTAAACTTTCATCTGTGTGTATAAATTCAAATCTCTCTCTATTTGCACGAGCATCATCCAGAAATCCTTTCCTTCTATCTGGCTTTGCTTGTCGATTTTTATAATCCTGCAAAACTCCAGCATATTTTCTTTCCGTCTCCTCTGGCCACTCCCTTAGCTGTGGGGGTTCTTCCCCCAATGCTTGGGCATCGCTTAGGGCTTGGTGATATTTCTGCCAGACTTGCAGGTCTTGTATCATATTCGTAAGCATAGCCTTCGAATCATTGAGGAGTTCTTCTCCTTTCTGCCTCTGGTTCTTATAGTCGTTTGCATCCGGCTCCCTGTAGTGGTATAGGGCATCTTCGAACCCCTTTTGAAATCTTTTAACTCCATCTTGAAAGGCTGTTGTGAAGTCTTCAGTCAAGTTTGCTGGGAGAAGGAGAAAATGGTTAATGGGCATCCCTCCTACAGTATCCCCTCTTACAGTATTCTTCAGTTGCTTGAGTAGTTCATTTACACGCTCGGGTCTGCTAGGCTCTTTTGAAATCCTCGACCAGCTAGGCTTCTTATCCGTGGGCTGGATGGTCTCCACCTCTTCTATTATATTACACATCTTTAATTGCTGTTCGCGCTTTGTTTCAACAATTTTACACCTATTCTCTATCATTTCCCTATGTTCTTGACTTAACTCATAATCGCTTGTATCTGAAGTATCTCCTGATGATGCAGGATGAGAGGTAGAACCACGAAAAGTATTTTCTAAAACGTCTTTTGATGCTCCTCGGACTACCTCCATTATGTCCTTTTGGCCTATAACATAGCCATTTTTTTGAAATGAATCAATTATTTTTTCTTGTTGAAATTGTGTTTCCCTTTCATTAGAAGATGAAACTACATTTTTTGTTTTTAGGCGCTGTAGACCGCTAACTCCCTTTGGATCTCCTTGCTCGGTTGTTTTTTCCAAATTCTGGAACGGATTATGTTTTCCCATTAATAAATCTCCTTATATCTAAAATGGCCATAAATGATATTCTGCATTTATTGCTTTATATTCAAATGCTTTACTATGCAATTACTATTTGTATCAAAAGTCAGCTATGGACACGAGTAGTAGGGGAACAATTAAGTTCTTACTAACTATGCTCACCTATGACTTTCAGTTAAAAACTAGATAACACAAGTTGATATATTTATGCAAGGGGGAAAGAGGGACAAATTTCTCGAGGTTGGTCTCAAGCATGGTAGAGGATAGACTGTTCTATGAGAAGATGAGATGGCTTCTCTATAGGGTTCATGCTTAACTATGAGATGAAGAATAGGAGGTGTTCTATGCCTAGACCACGTAAGACCCGAGAACAGACGACTAAACTATTGTCACTCCCTAGTACTACACCATCAGGACTGCTAGATACAGCAGGAGCAGCTAAGTGGCTTGGTGTAAGTAGAACTAAACTTTTCGAATTTACGCAGCAAAAAGACTTTCCCGTTATGCGTCTAGCTGACCGAACCATCCGCTTTAACCCAAATAGCCTGTACCAATGGGCTCTTAAACGACAGCACCTTATATAGTGCGTTGGCTAGTACAATTCACGCTCTATAACTCACTGCACCCTTAGTAAAAGGAGATCAGAGAATGCCAAAAGAGGAAAGGTCAGAAGATACAGGAAAGAAACCTCGTAGAGTTAAAGGCGAGGGCAGTGTCTACCAACGTAAAGATGGCCGCTGGGCTGCTAGTATCCCGCTAGGAAACGGCAAGAAAAAGACGCCCTACTTTGAGACGCGTAAGGAAGCAGAGCAAGCCAAACGTAGAGCATTGAATGAGTTAGAGCATAGAAGACTAGTCACAGGACCAGACCAGACATTCAATGACTATCTAGAACACTGGTTAGACATTCAGCAGGTCGCATTAAAGGAGGGTACGTATTCATTTTTCCCCCTTCTAGGGTAGACTCTACCGGACTCTATTGAACAGCTTTTAAGCTCAGAATGTGGTCGATCAGCCTGCCAAAAAGCGAGACTTGACAACAATGCGATATATCGGTTATTCTATCGATAACGATATATCGCATTGGTATATCTTATCAAAAGGAGGTACATGTCAGCATGTTTAACCAATGTAACCGAGGTTTTGCATTTCAATTTTGTGGCGGCCCTCCCCCTTGGAGACAAGATGAAGAGCACCCTTTCTGGCACGGGCCATTCTTTTTCGGTATGCGTATGGGGCGACGTTTTTTTGGTCCTAAAGGTCCTTTTGGACCAGGAGGTCCTTTTGGAGGGGAAGGTCCTTTTCGGGGTGGGCATCGCTTCTTTGAACGCGGAGATGTGAAATACGCCCTGCTGGATCTCTTGCAAGAGCGTCCCATGCATGGCTATGAGATGATGAAGGCACTGGAAGAGCGATCCGGCGGCTTCTATGTAGCTAGTGCAGGCAGCATCTACCCCACATTGCAAATGCTGGAGGACCGAGGACTGATCACATCTAATCAAGCTGAGGGCAAGAAAGTCTATAGCATCACTGATGTGGGAAGAGCATTTCTTGCCGAACGGCAGGGAGGGGAGGAATCTGCACACTCTCATGGGTGGCAAGGCTTTGGCTTCGCCAAGCACTGGAGCGATCCAGAGATGCAAGCTCTACGCAGTGAGGCAATGGAAGTTACGCGGCTTTTTGTCATAGCTGGCCGTATGTCTCTCCACAATCCGGAGAAAACAACCCAGTTGCGCACAATCATTGAACGCACTCGCAAAGAGCTGTCAGATATGATTTACAGTAGTGGTGCAAAGCCAGATCAGGATGCTCCACCACCACCAGCAAACCCCTGAAGCATTTAGCTATCGAGAAGTATCGCCCCGTAGAGTGTCACAGCCCACCCAGACAGGTCTATAAAGTTCGATAGGCCTGTCTCTATTTAATACACTACACATCACAATTTGAGCCATAAAATCAATACAATGGTCAAAACGTGTAACAACTGATCAAGCCAGATCGGACCAATAAGCTTGTAGCGGGCTTTTAAAGGATCGACAATAACATGCGCAACAAACAAAACAGCTGTTGCTAATACCGAAGCATGAGCAAAGAGCACGAAGACAGCTGTATAGGTTGCAGCGTGGTAGAAATTGACCTCCCAGCTCTTTCCTTTCTCGACAGTCATCCAGGTACTCTGAAAAGCAAAATCTCCTACAAAATGACAAGCCAACCAGACTAATAGCGTTGAAATGGAGATGCCAATTATCATAACAATCTCTCCCTGATTCTCTATATACCTACTATAACCCATCAGTGATCAAGTTACTATTAACTAGTTGGCTCTAAAGATGTGATCTTGTCCACAGTCCCACGGACGCGATCACCTAAAGGTGATACCCCCAAGGGGGCACGGCGGTAAATCGGGTCCTTATCTTTTCTCCCAACAAATCGGGTATCTAGCGCTTTAGCGCCTGAGAGCGTACGGACCAGCTTTAGAGCGTCCGCTCTATGTCTTACGCGTTCGCCATCTTGCAGGCAACAGCACTTGCCAGGGCATTCCTACAAGCATGCGCAGGAGCAGGATTGCCGCTATCAATGTCCAGAAGCAGAAAGACAGATCCTGCTCTAGAAAAGCGCTATCGATCTGGCCTTGTACCAATGCCGCCAGCATAGCAGCTCCCACTCCCACCACCATCCAGCGCATCTGCTCAAAATCTGGCGGCTGCGTTTTATGCAAGTAGATTAGCATACATGCAAAGAGTTGGTAGAACAACACAAGCACAACGATAAAAGCCAAGAGGCCAAAGATCCCCATACTCACCCACACATGCAAAAAGATATTATGTGGATGTGAGAGTGTTGGCTCATCACTTAATCCGGTAGGCTGATGGGTAGCAGGACTGTTGGTAATCCAATAGGCAGGAATTTTTGGATGGTCAGGCACTATCTGTTGAGGCCAGGGAAGGTTAGCGGGTCTCCCACCTGGATAGAGACAGAAATTTTTCCAGCTATTGCTATAGTGGCAGATCCAGTTGTCCATACCATAACCTAACCAGGGACTGTCATGAATCATATTGAGAGCGGTGAGCCAGAGATACGGGCGTTTCATAACCGTATTGTGACCTGCGCTATTGGAATGCTCATTGAGTAGAGCATCCGTAATTTGTGAAGAAAAGAGCATGAAAATAACTACAGCAATCGCGGCAAGTACAGTGCCTCCAATAAGCAGAATCTTGCGATTGCGAATAGCGAAGGCCAGCACAAAGAGAAAAGCCGCAGGAAGAGCAATATACAAAGCTCCACGAGAGGCACTCTGATCGAGCACAGCCAAGACAGGTAGGCAGAGCGCCAGGACAGTCAGGCGAATTTTCCAGGTTACGCGTGATAGGACCAACGCTAGACCAATCGGCAAAGTATAGTCAAAGAGCAAGCCAATGTTATTGCCGCTACCGTAGACGGTGGTAATACGAACCAGTCCTCCGGCATCTGCCTTGATCAGATTTTTCAAAAAGAGATCCTGGATAATACCAAGCAAAGCAATCACAAACCCCGTCCCAAATAGAGCTAGCAGTAGCCGCTTCACATCCTGGTAGGAACGCAAACAGGCCAGGATAAGAATCAGATATAGAAGAGGACCAACGACTTCCTCACGAAAAGCTCGCAGAGCATCAGTACGTGAGTATGCAATAAAATTCGCGAGCAGTGCTGCTACAAAAAATACGAGCACGGGGAACATAAAAGGCCCAACGCGGTCGCGTAGTTCTTTCCAAGAGAGCCAGTAGGACCATCGCCGCCGTAAAAATACTGCTTGAAAGAGTATTTGCAAACAAGCAACTGCTATGCATGTCCATAAAGCAATCTCGACCAGACTAAAGGCAGTCGTGTGTGTTTTTCCATGGACAGTTGTCTGGTAAACCGTCTTTTGGATATAGTAATATGGAAAAGACAGTGGGAGCAGGGCAACTGCAAAAGGCAAACGATACCAACTCAGAAGTGCAAAGATAAGCAGAAACGGGAGAGAGTAGAGCGGATTGACATGCTGCGAAAGGGAAGTCAGAAGCTGATCCGCCTGACTATGACCCGGCACTTTGATATTGGGATTGCCAACAAGATAGTACAAAGCCATCGAGAGAATTAAGCCTCCTTCAGTCAAGCGATGCTGCCAGAAGAAGGACGTTTTCACACCGGGCATGGATGTAGAAGGGATAGAAATAATAGATGGCCTCGTATCCAGTTCATTGATGTCCTGAACGCGCGATGCGCGATGAGTTCGAGACAACGACATATTTTGGTTATTCATGGGATCATCAAACCATTCCGCACAACAATGTGCCTCTCTAAAAAGTCTTGAAAGCATTCCGCCAGCTCCGTTCTACGGAAGCGGAGAGAGCCACCAGTAACCAGTAGTTCGCAGAGCATTGCCTACGGGCCCTTTCTGTGAGAGGAACGCTCTCTAATATAGACAGTATAGCAAAAGGTCCTCTGCCAGTCCATCGATGAAGATAAAGACAGCAGCGCGAGGAAAACAGAAAAGAGCGCTTCCTGTATCCCTGGAAGCGCTCTCACATACAGACAAAAATGCTAATGATCATGATACAAAGCTATTGAGTGTTACCCATAATTTGCTGGCGATCGCCTTGCTAATCGAAACTTCACGATCATCCAAGCGTAAAGTAACACTATCGACATGTTCGCTCTGCCCAGACCCATCTTCATCAGCCAGAGAGACGACGGTCAACTGTGTACCAGGAGTTAGCCCTTTGTCGTGGAGATAGCGAATCAAGGCCTCTTCGTCCTCAACAACCTCAGAGATGCACAAGAGCGTAGTGTGTGCCCCTTCAGAAACACTGGAAAGCCGAACGGCATGGTGATCTTTGAGATAATTACGCGCATTGGGAACCGAACCAGGAATAGGATTGCCATGAGGACATGTCAGAGGATTGTGAAGATTGGCAATCACGCGGGCCTCTACAGCTCCAGAGATAAAATGCTCCAGACGGCAAGCCTCTTCATGCACTTCATGCCATTGCATACCCAACATATCTACAAGAAAGCGTTCTGTGAGACGATGGCGACGCAAAACCGCTTCGGCAGCCTTATTTCCGGCCTCAGTCAGCGTTACATGACGCTTGTTATCCATTTCTATATAGCCATTTCTCACCAGACGTTTGAGCATCTCGGTTACGGTCGGAGCTGCAACACGGAAGCGCTCCGCTAGACGAGCACCTATGACAACTTCACCTTCCATGCTCATGTTATAGATGGTTTCCAGGTATTCTTCAACCGTCGCACTTAATAGTTCTTCTGATCTCATAGCTCTCTACATTCCATTTCGATACAGCGTACCTCTACTTCAAGTGTACCATCGGCTATAATTTTGACAAACCACATGTACAAGTTGTGAGAGTAGCAATAAATACCCAACTTTAGTGTACCATGTTTTTATACTCTCAGTCCACAGGCTGGAAAAGTGCTGAATATGGCAACTAGCCAGCTAGGTCTCCTCTTCAAGCCGTATCCCAAAGCAGACGAATGATTGGAAATGCGCTCGACTAGCATCAAAGCAATATAGATGTGCTGATTTAGCATATGGCTATAGTGAGAGAAAAGAGGAAAGGGAGAATGAAAAACGTACCGATGAAGAAGTTCATGATACGAGCAACGAGAGGTCTCATCTCTTTTCTGAGAGAGGGATGGAGTTCCTCCTCACGCTTCTCGATCTATCATCAAGTAATGCTCTTTGTGTTGATCACACTACTATCCATTGGTTCTTTGATTGTCACTTCAGCCCAGGCTGATGCCTATGGAGCTAATCCAGCCTGTGGATGGTACACGGTCCTTCCAGGTGATACCCTGGGACATATTTCCCAGTACCATCACAGCAGTATCCTGAGCCTTGCTCGCGCCAACCATATTTCCAAAATCAACCGGATTTTCGTAGGTCAGCGTCTATGCATTCCCACCACTGTCAGTGGGCATACTGGAGGATCTGGCAGTGGTCTGCAACTCAATGGTAGCATCCGCTGGTTTGCTTATAATGCGCTCGACTACTCGTCGAGTCAACAGGTTAGTACATTACTGCGGCAGGCAGCTGCACGCTATGGGCTACCAGCTAATCTTCTGCTGGCAATTGCCTGGCAAGAGAGCGGCTGGAATCAGCACATAATTGCACGCGACGGTGGCATTGGAACCATGCAGATTATGCCCTCCACTGCACAGACATTAAATCAGCAAGTAAGGGGTCACTACGATCCCTATAAGCTTCGGGATAATATCGAGCTTGGGGCCATCTACCTGCATTCACTCTGGCAAGGCTTCCATGGCGACCAGACCAAGGTCATCAGCGCTTATAATGAAGGAGGATCGAGTGTCATTCATCGAGGCATTTCTAACTGGTCCTATGTTCGTAATGTACAGGCACTAATGAAGCGATATTAACAGCTCTCACGCCCTGGTGATTGCCCATTGACTTGTGGGCAATCACCAGATATCTCCAAAACACTTCTTAAAAAAACGGCAGACTCCCCAAATACTACTTTGTTAGTTTTGACTGCTCACCGCCTTGGGCGGTTCGCTTTGTGGGGTTGTGGAGGTGGGAAATGTGGGCCAGTTGGCCCACATTTCCCACCTCCATAAGAAACATCGGCGAGCTGCCGGAGGCAGCGAGGAGTGAGAAAAAGAGAAACTCACGAAGTCGTACTAATCAAGCTGTTACGTATTGCAATGCAGCCTTTGGAGCAAGTAGGATGCGGTCCCCATTCATCAGCGCGTGCTGATCCACACGATCTCCACTATAGATCAGGCCATTCAGGCTTTCTGTATCCTCAATCAGCCACATGTCTCCATTTAAGCGCAAACGGGCATGCATACGTGAGACAGTACGTGATGGCACCACGATATCATTCATTTCTAGCCGCCCAATAGTCAGCATTGGCTTGCTCTTATCCAGCTGATACTCGCCAACAACCTTGCCATCAACCTCGACACACAGACGAGCTTGTTGAGTCTGAGCAGGTTTTGGCACTTGCAGCTGTTTGATCACGGTTGCCTCATGGCCATTTTCCGCCCAACGCACCTTCATAGGACGTACAATTGACTCATTCTCCATCCGGTCCACATTATAGCGATTCTGCTCGGCAAGAAAACCACTGAAAAGTCCACCAAGGCGTTTGAGTTCCTGGAAGCTTCCACGTTCAGCAACACGTCCATCTTTGAGCACGATGATCTCGTCAACGTTGCCTAACGTACTGAGACGATGGGAGACCACTAGCACAGTGCGGTCTACCACAAGCTGGTCCAACGCACGTGTCACTTCAATCTCAGCTTCAACGTCAAGACTGGCTGTCGGCTCATCCAGTATCAGAATTGGTGCATCGCGCAGAATGGCCCGCGCAATTGCTATGCGCTGTCGCTGGCCTCCTGAGAAGTTCATTCCTTGCTCACGCACACGTGTATTGTAGCCATCAGGTAACATCATGATCGTATTATGAATATAAGCCTTCTTTGCTGCTTCCATAATTTCTTCGTCGGTAGCATCAGATCGTCCCAGCGCGATATTCTCACGTAAAGTACCTTCGAACAGAATAGAATCCTGTAACACCAGACTAATATTTTGCCGGACTACATTCAGCGGATAGAGACGATTATCAAGGCCATCGATCATAACAGAACCTTGCTGTACCTCATAAAAGCGCGGGAACAACTTAATAAGCGTTGTCTTGCCACCCCCAGATAGTCCAACAATGCCAATTTTCCTCCCGGCAGGAATAGCTAAGTCGATCCCCTTGAGGACGGGACGCTCTGGTGTATAACCAAAAACAACATTCTGACAGTGCAAGTCTCCTTTGAGTCGTGTCGGCCCATTGTAAGCAAGAGGCCCATCAGCTACTTCTGGTGCTTGATCGAAAACCTCTTGTATCCGTTCCGCTCCAGTAGCAGCGGTGATGCCCAGATTTGCCAAGCGCGAGACGCTGCGAATGGGTGTATAGAGCTTCGCAAGGTATGAAAGGAATACTGTCAAGGTTCCGATGGTAATGGCATTTGCTGGAATGGCGAAGAACCAGAGTGAGAAGGTATTGCCTGTCGCAACAAAGATACCTACGCCAATAATAACGGCAGTCGCCAGCGAAACAAGAAAAGTAACTACAGGAGTAATTTGGGCCTGTAATTCACCCGCACTTACACTATCATCTCGCCCCTGTGAAACATAACGCGTGAAGCGCATCGCTTCGCGATCCTCAATCGTGAACCCCTTGATAAGGGTAATCGCCGCCACATCTTCGGTCGCCACATTCGAGACCTCCGCCGCTGCCACGACCGCCTTGCGTACAGCAGAGGCAATTCTTTTGAGATAGCCATAGACTATAAGAAAAAGGGCTGGCACTACCACAACAAATAATAAGGTAAACTGGAGACTGATAAGCACTATAATGATTGTAATGCCAATCACAGTGAGGACTCCTGAAACAAACTCAATCAGTCCATCCGTGATCAGTCTTTCAATGCCTGCCACATCACCAATAATGCGTTGAACAATATCGCCTTTCTTTTGCCGATTATGCCAATCAAGTGTCAATCGCTGTAATTGATCAAATAGCTTTTTGCGCAGCTCTGCTGTCAAGTTTTTTCCTACAACTGAGGCAATCGAATTGAATCTGTTCAGAGTTGCCCTTCCCAAGGCATGGCTTGAGAGACAGGAGGCTACACAAAGTCAGCAAAAATCTGGTAGAATAGGGATATGGAAGAAGAGCTGAAGCGACTGCAAATGGAG
>Ga0207416_1001677_pt1 | contig 27681 bp, 19 predicted proteins | sample PaiPotPPM11metaG_FD_184107 | JGI IMG/M metagenome (GOLD analysis project Ga0207416, IMG submission 184107) | Iron sulfur acid spring bacterial and archeal communities from Banff, Canada, to study Microbial Dark Matter (Phase II) - Paint Pots PPM... ... | reverse complement strand
CCCCTCCCCCGCACGCGGGAGAGGGGAGTAGAGCCGCACGTCTCTCCCCCTCTCCTGCCGACTTCTGTAGGCCGGTCCCTGGGTACCGGGTACCCTCTGGGTGTGGTCTGCCGGCTCTGGGGTTGGGGGGTGAGGGGCTATCAGCCCGCGCGCTTCCTGCAGCGACTCGGTCGAGCGCACCAAAGAACACAGGCGCCACATGACATCGGCCAGCTCCTGTCTGGATCTTGCCGCACAAGCATCAGACTCGACGGCGGGTGCCGGAACTGTCTCGAGCGACAGTTCCCGGCCCGGCGCACGTGCGATGCCCATCTTCGCGTCGCCGCGCACCATGGTCGCCACAGCCCGTCGAGCAAACACCAGGCCTTCCAGCAAGGAGTTGCTGGCCAGCCGGTTCGCGCCATGTACGCCGGTGCAGGCCACCTCGCCACAGGCAAGCAGTCCGGGAATAGATGTCCGGGCCCACGAGTCCGTGCGAATGCCCCCCATCAGATAGTGGGCCGCCGGTGCAACTGGAATGGGATCCTGGATCGGATCAATGCCGTGTCTCCGGCAATACCCCACAATGCTGGGAAACCGGCGCTCCACTTTTTCTCGGGGCAGGTGTGTTATGTCGAGCAAGACGTGCGAGCTGCTCGTCCGTATCATCTGCTGGTGGATGGCACGAGCAACGACATCGCGCGGTGCAAGCTCTCGATCTGGATGATAGTCGGCCATGAACGCCTTGCCACGAGCATCCCGCAGGATGCCGCCTTCACCTCGCACTGCCTCGGAAATGAGGAACGAGGGAGCACCTTCCAGCGCCAGGGCGGTAGGGTGAAATTGCATGAATTCGAGATCCATCAACTCCGCTCCCGCGCGGTAGGCAATCGCCAATCCATCGCCGGTGGCCACTGCCGGATTGGTGGTACGTGCATAGAGCTGTCCCGCGCCGCCCGATGCGAGAATCACGTGATCCGCGCCGACCTCGACGTGCTCTCCACTCCGAGAGAACAGCCGGATCCCACAGACCCGCCCTCCAGCCAGGAGGAGCGAGGTGCACAGCGCGTCCTCCCGGATCGTCACACCCGCCGCCGCCATCGCTGCCGCCAGTGTCTGTTCTATACGCGCGCCGGTAGCATCGCCTCCTGCATGAAGAACACGAGGCAATGAGTGAGCTGCTTCCAATGTAAATGCAAGCTCCTCACCATCCCGATCGAACGGCACGCCACGGTGGAGTAGGTCGACGATACACGCTGGCGCCTCGCGCGTCAGAATTGCTGCCATCTGGGGGTCGGTCAAACCGTCGCCGGCAGCGATCGTATCGCGTAGATGCAGCTCCGGGGAGTCGTGAGCGGCAAGAGCAACCGCGATGCCGCCTTGCGCGTACCGTGTGTTGCTCTCTTCAAGCCTCCCCTTGGTTAGCAGGAGAACGCTGGAATGCGGGGCCGCGAGCAGCGCTGCATAGAGACCGGCGATGCCGCTTCCGACAACGACGACGTCGTAACGGCCGCCGAACGCTGATTGTTGTGTGTCGTCCCCCATCATGACCCCCTCGGGCTTACGCACATCCTTCACGCCCCCATGTCGAGCATGCGCTGCAGCGCGACGTGCGACCAGTACCGCGTACCCTCATCGACCGTGATCTGATTGACAATCCGGCCCTCCACCAGGTTCTCCAGTACCCAGCACAGGTGGGCTGGATGAATACGATACATGGTGGAGCAAGGGCAGACAATCGGATCCAGGCAAAAGATGAACTTGTCGGGATGCTCGTCGGCCAGGCGACGGACCAGATTGATCTCGGTGCCCACCGCGAACTTGCTGCCCGGCGCCGCTGCCTCAATGACCTTTATGATGTACTCCGTCGAGCCGTCACAGTCGGCGGCGGCTACCACCTCGCGATGGCACTCGGGATGAACGATCACCGTGATGCCCGGGTACTCAGCTCGCGCCTGCTCAATTTGCTCGACGGTGAAGCGCTCGTGTACGGAGCAGAAGCCCTTCCACAGGATCATCTGGCTTGCCTGCAGCTCGGCCCGAGTGTTCCCACCCAGGTCGGCTCGCGGGTCCCACACGACAGTGCGCTCTAGCCCGAGCCGGAACGCCGTGTTCCGGCCGAGATGCTCGTCCGGGAAAAAGAGGACCCGGTCACCCTGATCAAGCGCCCACCGAACGATGGCAGGCGCGTTGGAGGAGGTGCAGACAACTCCGCCACGCTCGCCGCAGAACGCTTTGAGGTCGGCCGCCGAGTTCATGTAGGTGACAGGCACGGTGTGGTCTCCGCACAGTTCGTCGAGCGTGTCCCAGCACACTTCGACGTCCTCCAGATTTGCCATGTCTGCCATGGAACATCCGGCGGTGAGGTTAGGCAGGACGACCTTCTGGTGTGGAGCGCTCAGGATATCGGCGCTCTCGGCCATGAAGTGCACCCCGCAGAAGACGATGTACTCCGCATCTTTGCGGCCTGCGGCCAGCTGGGACAGCTTGAAGGAATCACCCCGAAAGTCGGCGTACTTGACGATCTCGTCACGCTGATAGTGGTGGCCCAGAATGACGAGCCGGCTGCCAAGCTCTGTCCGGGCGCGCCGGATACGCATATCCAGCTCGTCCGGCGAGAGCAACCGGTATTCAGGTGGGAGCGGTTGCTGCCGTCCCATCGCGGCACGGTGCGGCGGGAGGACGTCGAAGCTGGCTCCCGGCCCATACGAGCGCGGCGATGGTGGGTCGAGCGCCGCCAGCGACGTGAACGCCGATACCGGGTCGGTCGGCGTGGTTGAGGTGGTGCAGGTCAAGTTCTCCTTCATGGCTTTTCCTTACTCTCGGAGGGTCGCTTGCGATCAACCGCTCCATCCGCCGGGCGCGTGGTGTATACGTGCATCTGAATCATCGAAATTCGAATTCGCGCTGTGAGAAGCGATAGAGCCGAGCGGGCCGCCTGGTCCCCTGCTGGGTGCAGGATCCTGTCTCGACCACGGCTCCCACGTCGAGAACTTTGCGCCGGAAATTGCGCTTATCGAGCCGCTCGCCCAGCACCAGCTCGTAGACCCGCTGTAGCTGGGTAAGGGTGAAATCCGGCGGGAGCAGCTGGAAAGCGACGGCCGAATACAGGATTTTGTTGCGCAATCGCCAGAGCGCGTACCGCACGATTTCGGCGTGGTCAAATGCCAGCTCCGGTAGATCGTCGACCGGCATCCAGGCGACAGCATCGCCATCGCCTCCCACTCGGTGGCAAGTGGGTGGAACCAGGCCGAAGTACGCAACAGAGATCACCCTACCACGTGGGTCACGACCGGGAGCCAACAGGGCGCCATCGGCGTATTGGGGCGGCCGGTCGAACGTCTTGAGCTGTTCGACCCAAATGTCTCCAAGCCCCAGCCGGTTGAGCTCCCGCAGCATCGTTTCTTTGAGCTGCTCACCTGCGGGATTGATCACACCAGGCAGCGCCCACACGCCCTCAAACGGCTGCCAGGTTCGCCTTCGTAGCAGGACGTGGAGCCGGTCTCCTATCAAGGTGAAGAGGACGGGGTCCACGCTCAAGCGAACCAGCACATCCGTGTAGGACTCGAGCGCGCGCGGTTCGGTATCAAGTGTCATATCTACACTTATCTCCCAGGCTATCCCTATAATAAGTGTCTCAGTGACCCTTGTCAAGGCGAGTTGACGAACCGAATTTCTCTGATAGAGTGCAGATAGCGATCCCTCTCTACCGGCACTGATGGAAAAGGAGCGTCCACGGCGCTCCACTTCCGGATCCAGGACCAGCGCGTGTGCCAACCGTCAGTAGCACGGAGGATACATGCCCGAGCAGATCGAGGCGGTGTTGCAGCTTGTTCCTGCATTGAGGGACAAGCAGGTGCGTGTGACGTCACTCTCAGGCGGCATTACGAACCGAAACTATCGCCTCGATGCGGACGGCGAGAGCTACGTGCTACGCATCGGCGGAGAGAATGCCGCGCTCCTCGGTATCGATCGCGCGTGCGAACATGCCTGCGCGGTGGCGGCGGCGGCTTACGGCATCGGTCCGGAGGTTCTTGCGTTTCTCCCGGAGCACGACGCCCTGATTACTCGCTTTGTATCGGGACGCATTCTTGCTCCGTGCGACATGCAATCGGTCCCTACACTCCGTCGGGCGGTAGAAGCGTTACGTCGCTTCCACGATGGATCGCCGGTGCCAGGCGTATTCTCGCCCTTCACGACCATCCGGGAATACTACGAGCTGGCGCAAGGGTCTCCGAAAGGGCGGCCGGTGTCTTTCCCGAACATGATCGACCAGGCGATGGATTGGATGAGACGTATCGAAGAATCGCTCCAGACCGGCGAGCCTCCTTGCCCCTGTCACAACGATCTCCTGCCAGCCAACTTCATCGACGATGGTGGATCCGTATGGATCATCGACTGGGAATACGCCGGTATGGGCGACCGGTTCTTCGATCTTGGAAACCTGGCAGTCAATAACCAGTTCGACGCCGAGCACGAGCAGCTGCTGCTCGAGCTGTATTTCGGAGAGGTGCGTCCCGACCACCTGCGGCGCCTCCACCTGATGCGCCTCATTTCTGATCTTCGAGAGGCCCTCTGGGGCTTTCTGCAGAGCGGCATCTCCACCCTGGATTTCGATTTCCAGGGCTATGGGCAGGCGCACCTGAAACGATTCCTTGAAGCAGCTGCATCCGATTCGCAGAGCACACCCCGCTTCCTTCGCGCCCGGGCGTAGACCGGCAGGAGATCGGGTATGGTACGAGAAAGAGCACAGGTTGTGATCGTGGGCGCCGGTATTGCCGGCGCCAGCATTGCCTACCATCTGGTGCAGCTCGGTCGGCACGACGTCGTGGTTGTCGAGCAGGGTGACCTGGTGAGTGGGACAACGTCACATGCGCCGGGACTGGTCGGTCAGCTCCGCTCCTCTGTCAGTCTGACCAAGTTGCTCATGTACAGTGTGTCGCTCTACCGCGATCTCAGGGTCGATGGGAATCCGGGCTATCAAGAAGTTGGCAGTCTCCGTCTGGCTTCATCAAAGGAACGCCTCGAGGAGCTGAAGCGTCAAGCTGCCTTTGCATTGGGCATTGGTCTGGAGGCTCACCTCTTGAGCCCTCGGGAAGTGGCCGAATTGTTCCCACTCATGAGTCTGGACGCAGTCGAGGGGGCACTTTTCTTCCCACACGACGGTTCTGCTCAGGCGCCAATCCTCGCCCGAGCGATGATCGACGAGGCAGGCAGTCAGGGGGTCTCGTTTTGTCCTCACACGCGGGTCGAGGCAATCGAGGTCTTCAATGGGCGCGTTCGAGCGGTGCAGACAACCGCCGGACCAATCGAAACGGAGGTTCTCGTCATAGCTGCGGGTGTCTGGTCACCGTTAGTGGGCCGAATGAGTGGTGTGTCGATACCGCTCACACCCATGCAGCACCAGTACGTGACGACCGGCCCGATCCAGGAATTGAAAGGCCACACGGTACCCAACCTGCGAGATCCGGATAATCTCGTGTACCTGCGGCAGGACGGAGACAGCCTGAAGGTCGGAGGGTACGAGCATGATCCCGCGCCCTATGATGTGGATCGGATTCCGCAGCAGCCAAACCCGACGACGCTTGCCTTCGATCCTGGCCGTTTCAAACCGCTCTGGGGTGCGGCTGTCGAACGCGTTCCGGCGCTTGGATCCTCTGCTCTGGTGCGGCAAGTCAACGGGTTGGAATCGTTCACGCCGGATGGCGAGTTCTTGCTGGGGCCGGCTTCTGAAGTGCAGGGGGTCTGGGCAGCATGCGGCTTTTGTGCGCACGGCGTGTCGGGCGCGGGTGGTGTTGGCAGGCTCATGGCGGAATGGATCGTCGAGGGAGAGCCGAGCCTGGATCTGTGGCACATGGACCTACGCCGCTTCGGCGCCTACGGCAAGAGCTCGCGCTACATTCGGGAGCGGGCGCGCGAGATCTATGGCAGTTATTACGCCGTCAGCTACCCCGGCCGGGAGCGCAGCAGCGCTCGTAAGCTTCGTCTCAGTCCGCTGTATGAACAGCTCAACCGGCTGGGCGCCGTGTTTGGAGAGAAGGCGGCGTGGGAACGCCCCAACTGGTTCACGACTAATGAAGACCGTGTCCCTGTCGTACATATGCCGCGTGGATGGCCTTCCCGCTACTGGTCCCCAGCAATCGCCGCCGAGCACGAGGCGACCCGGGAGCGGGCAGCGCTCTTCGACGTGACCTCCTTCAGCAAGATCGAGGTCACGGGACCCGGCGCTCTCGCGGTGCTCCAGCGGCTCGCCGCAAACGAGATGGACAAGCCGGTGGGAAGTATCACGTACACGCAGCTGTTGAACGAGCGCGGCGGCATCGAGTGCGACCTCACGGTGACGCGTCTGGCTCCGGACCGATTCCAGCTGATCACCGGCAGTGCTTTTGGCGCCCACGACCTCAGCTGGATTCGGCAGTGCCTGCCGAGTGACGGATCGGTTCATGCCCGGGACGTTACCAGCAGCCGCTGCTGCGTCGGCCTCTGGGGCCCGCGCGCACGGGAGATCCTCCAACAGGTCAGCAATGACGATGTGAGCAATCGAGCCTTTCCCTACCTGACGGCACGGCACATCGCAGTGGGCGACGTGCCCGTCTTCGCGTTGCGGGTCACCTACGTGGGGGAGCTGGGCTGGGAGCTGTATGCTCCGATGGAGTACGGTCACGCGCTCTGGGAGACCTTGTGGCAAGCGGGACAGGAGTATGGGGTTGCGCCGGCGGGCTATCGTGCGATCGACTCGCTCCGCCTGGAAAAGGGCTATCGCTACTGGAGCGCCGACATTCACAGTGAGCACAACCCCTATGAAGCAGGTCTCGGCTTCGCCGTGCGTCTCGACAAAGGCGACTTCATTGGGCGATCGGCGTTGCTAGAGATCAAGCAGCGCGGCCTTCAGCGCAAGCTCTGCTGCATGGTTCTGGCAGATCCCAGCGCTGTCGTGCTGGGCGACGAGCCCCTCATGGCAGGCAACACGGTGGTCGGGCGGGTAACGAGCGGCGGCTATGGATACACCGTCAAACAGAGCATCGCTTATGGCTATCTGCCGATCGAGTATGCGACTCCCGGTACCGACCTGGAGATGCTCTGGTTCGGAGAGCGAGTGCCGCTGGTTGTGACGCGCGAACCGCTCTACGATCCCACCAATCAGCGAGTGAAGGAGGTGAGCACCGCAGCGTTGAGAAGGTAGCAATCCTGCGAGCCGGCTACACCGGACTCTGGACGGCCTACTATCTGCTCCAGCGCCGGCCCTCGCTTCAAATTGCGATCATCGAGCGCGAGATCGCCGGCTTTGGAGCATCTGGGCGCAATGGAGGCTGGTGTACGTCCGGCTTCCCGCTGTCGCCTGCCATGCTGGAGGAACGGTTCGGTTGTGAGTTGGCGCGGGCAATGCAGCTGGCGATGTATGACGCGGTGGACAAGGTGGGTCGGGTCTACGCCCGCGAGGCGATCGACGCTCATTTCTTGAAGTCGGGCGCCTTGCGCACAGCTCGGGGGCGACATCAGCTGCCCTAGCCTGGATTCCCTTGAAAATGTAGGTCGGACCTCCGTGTCCGACAGGCAGCGAGCCCCCTTTATCCCCGCGTGGCGACGCCTGCGGCATGGATGATTATTCGTAGGCCGAGCGCTCCGTCGCCGGCGGGTACCCTCTGGGTGTCATGCCATCAGCTTGCGCTGGGCGGCCAGCCGGGCGCGTGAATAATGCAGGCTAGCCCGATTCCGCGGCACGAAAAGATAAGTATGGATGAACCATAGGCCGGAACTCCTCGCCGGCCTACCGCTCCTTCAAACGCCTCGCGTACATCAGGAGCGCCAGAATCGACTTGGCGTCTGCCATCTCGCCGGTCTCGATCCGCCGGAAAGCCTCATCCAGGGTGAGCGGCACGACCTCGATCTGGTCCGTCTCCTCCGTGGGCTGACCCGCCTCCAAATTCGATGCCAGAAAGAGATGCATGAGCTCGGTCGTATAGCCGGGTGAGGTGTAGAAGCTCGTGAGGAGCTCGGTTGAACCTACTCGATAGCCGGTCTCCTCAAGCATTTCCCTCCGCACCGCCTCCTCTGCATTCTCACCTGAGTCGACGCCGCCTGCCGGCACCTCGAGCAAAATGCGCTCGGCCGGCTTGCGATACTGGCGCACCAGCACTAACCGCCCATCGTCCAGCACCGGCACGACGGCGATCACCTCCGGATGGACCACGATCTCCCGAGTGGTTGTCTTGCCGTTTGGCAGCCGAACCGTGACTTTCTGCACGTCGATGAGGTTCCCCGAGAAGACCGTCTCGCTACTAAGCGTCGGCTCCGGCTCGATATCAGGCATATAGTACTCCTCCTGAGGGATGAGAGCGGAACGATTGAGCTCCTACCAGGGTACCAGCGTCCCGTCGGCGGGCTAAGGAATGCTGGCCAGTCATCACTGCGATCAGACCCGCACCATCTCGTATCTTGTAGGGAAGGGCTTCCACACCATGCGTCTTACCTCACCTGGCATTGCTGCCGCTCTGTGTCTCGTCGTCGCGACGGTGCTCGTGTATCCTGCCGTTTCGACGGTGGCCGCGAAAAGTGGTGATAGTACGGCAGGGCATGGCACAGGGCAACCGGCGAAGGCCTCGCGCTGTCCCCACAGTAACAAACCCAGCGGCACGGTCACCTTCTCGGACTGGCAGTTCCCCGACACACTCAACCGCTACCAGAGTACGCGGCTGGTGACACGGGAAGTCCTCAACGCCCTTTTCGATAGTCTCTTCCAGTACGACAACCACGCCAGACTCATTCCCCAGATGGCAACCAGTGTCCCAACCATCAACAACGGCGGAATCAGAGATGGCGGCAAGACCATCGTCGTTCAGCTCAAACCCGGACTTCGCTGGTCGAATGGCGCCGAGATCACCTCACGCGACATCTGGTTTGGCTGGAAGGTCGGCATGGACAAAGCGTCCGGACCAGACTGCCTGGGTGGTTGCGACGCGATCAAGCGCATTGACACTCCGAGCAGGTACACCGCCGTGCTACGCCTGAGCCATGTCGATTCAGCAGCCGTTCCGGCCGCAATGCCCGATCTCTGGCCTCACATCTGGCCGGGCGCATGGAACAACAGTCCACACGGCGCTGCGCTCAAGCTGGGGCAGGACCCGTCATTTAACTTTGAGAGCTCCCACTTTCCGACCGACGGCGCCTACCAGATCGCCAAATTTGTCGCCAACAATCACATCCTGCTCCGGCCGATGAAGTATTACAGTGACATGGTTTGCGGCGGCTACGTCAACAATCTGATCTTTGCCCCGTATCCCTCCAAGACCGATCTGATCGTCGCCGCCTCGGCCCGAAAGACCGACATCACCACGGATTACAATCTCGGCGACCTGGCCGAGCTCAACAAGCACAAGAATGTCTACCGAGTGCAGGTGCAAACAAGCTTCAGCCTCGAGCATCTCGAGCTCAACCTGGACCCGACTTACCGTGGCAAAGCGAACCCACTTGCCGATTCTCTAGTGCGTCTTGCTCTTGCGCTAGCCCTCGACAAATACACCCTCATTCGAAACACGCTCAACGTCAACACCAGAGCAGCGGCGCGGTTGGCTGCCTGGAGCCCCTTCGTGAGCGCACCGGACCTGAAGCAGCCGCTTGTGTCGTCGAATCCCAGCGGTCAATGGGACCCGATAGCGGGAAAATTCGTGACTCCGGGGAGCAGCATCGCCTTGCGGGACGCGCGCACCCTGCTGGGACGTACCAAGTTCAAAGGTGGCTTTGCGCTGGATCTTTACACCACCACCGGAAACGTGGGGCGCCAGGCACAGATGGCCGTTATCGCCACCAGCTGGGCAAAGCTGGCCGTGAAGGTCAAGCCGAATTATGTGCCGGCCGGACAGTTGCTGGGCGGGTGGAATCTGGGCGGGATTGCCACCCATGGAAACTTCCAGGTGGCGATGTTCGCGTACCTCGGGGCGGCTGATCCGGATCAGTACAAGTACAACCTCTTGAGTAGATACTGCGATCGCAAGGCTCGAGTCCACTCGACGCTCAACGGCAATTACAGCTGCATTCGCGACCCGGGCATCGATCGCAGTTTCACCGCTGCAGCGTCTACCTTCGCCATCACGGCCCGCTCCCGGGATTATGCCGCGGTCGCCGGCACGGTCAATAGGCAGGCGTATTGGATTCCGCTGTACTTTCGGCCGAACATCTCTACCGCGGACGGCCGTGTGGCGAATGTCTCCAATAACCCAACGCCACTTGGCCCAACATGGAACATCTACGCCTGGAGGACCAAGCACGCGTGAGCCGGCTGTTCGATCGGTACCGTGAATTTCTTCCCATAACCCCCGGCACGCCGGCGCTCACCCTCGGGGAGGGGGATACTCCCCTGCTGCGCGCGCGCCATCTCGGCAAGCTCCTCGGCTGCTCCGAGCTCTATCTCAAATATGAGGGGATGAATCCAACCGGCTCGTTCAAGGATCGCGGCATGGTGGTGGCCGTGGCCAAGGCATTGGAGCGAGGCGCAACCTCGATTGTCTGTGCGTCCACCGGCAACACCGCTGCGGCGGCAGCCGCTTACGCGGCGGCGGCCGGAGTGCGTTGCTGCGTGGTTCTTCCGGCCGGATACGTCGCTCCCGGCAAGCTGGCTCAGGCGCTCACCTACGGTGCGATAGTCGTCCCCATCATGGGTACCTTCGATCACGCTCTCCAGCTGGTGCTGGAGGCGGTCGAAGCGACAGGAGCGGAGCTGGTGAACTCGCTCAACCCGCTTCGTCTCGAGGGACAAAAGACTGCCGCCTTTGAAGTCTGCGACGAGCTGGGCCGAGTGCCCGACGTGGTAGCGCTGCCCGTGGGGAACGCAGGTAATATCACGGCGTATTGGAAAGGGTTCAGAGAATACCGGCAGGCGCAGAGGATCGACACTCTTCCACGCATGTGGGGATTCCAGGCAACCGGAGCCGCTCCACTGGTGACAGGACAGGTGGTCGAGTTTCCCGAGACAGTGGCCACTGCCATCCGCATCGGAAAGCCGGCACGCGGTCAAGAAGCACTGGCGGCGGTCGCCGAGTCGAATGGTCTGCTCGACGCCGTCACCGACCAGGAGATCATGGAAGCGTACCGACTGGTAGCCTCGTGCGAAGGAATTATGTGTGAGCCGGCCTCGGCGGCGTCGATCGCGGGTCTGCGCAAACGCGCACAAGCGGGAGCAGACCTCTCCGACCGCACCATCGTCGCGGTCCTGACCGGGCATGGCTTGAAGGACCCGGCGGCCGCCCTCTCACTCTTCGGGGAACAGCGGCCGGTAGAGGCGACTCTGGACGCCGTGCTGTCCGTGCTCGAGCCGGCGAAGGTATGAGGCGCCTGCTCGTCGAGGTCCCGGCAACCAGCGCCAATCTCGGACCTGGCTTCGACACTCTCGGACTCGCCCTGAATATCGTCGACACCGTTCAGGTGGAGCTGCAGGAGGACAACCAGGACGTGGTGCTCTGCAGCGTCGCGGGAGAGGATATAGACCGGCTTGACCCGCGTGAAAACCTGATCTGTCGGGCGTACCGAGCCTGGGCGGAGGACACAGGAGAGGATCTGCCGGGGGCCCGATTTTCGCTTCAGAGTCGCATTCCGGTTGGAAAGGGCTTGGGAAGTAGCGCAGCCTCGATCGTGGCCGGTCTTTCGGCCGCCACAAAAGTAGCCGGCACCGAAGATTCACGAGCCCGGGCCCTTTTTCTGGCAGCCAGGCTGGAGGGCCACGCCGACAACGTGGCTGCAGCCATGTACGGCGGCCTGGTCACGACCTTTGTAGACGGTGACTCGGTCCACGCGCTCCATGTGGCCAACCACCTCTCCCTCGGCATTGCGCTGTTTGTCCCTCAGGAGCCGCTCCCGACCGATGAGACGCGCGCCGGTCTGCCTCAGTCGGTTGCCATGGCCGATGCGGTGTTTGGTCTGGGGCGCCTTGCCTATCTGACCACCGCATTGATCTGGGGCAAGTGGGAGCTGATCGGCCCGGCCATGCAGGATCGCCTGCACCAACCGTATCGCGGGCGGCTTCTACCCGCCCTTGATCATGTGATCGCCGCTGCGCTCGAGGGCGGAGCCTACGGCTCGGCTCTCTCGGGAGGTGGCCCGACGGTTATCGCGCTGGGTCCGGCGGCGCAAGCTGAGCAATTCGCCGCGGCCATGGAAGTGCAGGCCGAGAAGTCCGGCTGGGTGGGCAAAAGCGTGGTGACGCAGGTCAGGCACCTGGGCGTGCAGATCAAAGAAGAGTGAAGGCTATAATTTCCACACTATGGCTCCTTCCTACCTCTGGCGCCGCCCGGTTATCAAATTCGGTACCAGCACCCTGACCGCTGGAACCACCCAGCTGAGCCTCGCCAAGCTCACCGATCTGGTGGAACAGATCGCGACGCTGCGGCTGGCAGGCGTCCAGCCCATCGTGGTCTCATCCGGCGCCATCGCCGCCGGTCGCCAGCGGCTAGGTTTCCCACGCGAGCGGAAGGATGTGAGCTTCAACCAGGTGCTCGCGGCGGTCGGACAGAGCCGGCTGATGCACCTCTACGACCAGTTCTTCGAGTTCCACGCCATAACCTCGGCGCAGATCCTCCTGACACGGGCCGATCTATCGGAGCGGCAGCGCTATCTCAACGCTCGCAATACGCTCCTTGGCCTGTGTGACCGGGGAGTCGTGCCCATCGTCAACGAGAACGACGTCGTGGCGGCCGATGAAATCAAGGTGGGAGACAACGACACGCTCTCGGCTCTCGTCGCCAACCTGATCGATGCAGACCTCCTCGTTCTGGTCAGCGACATTCCCGGCCTCTACACCGCTGATCCGTTGCTCAATGCGCAGGCGGAGCTCGTGCCTGAGGTCGAGGCCATCACACCACAGATAGAGGCCTATGCCGGCACAACACGAACTGCGCTCGGGACCGGCGGAATGGCCACCAAGCTGTCGGCGGCCAAGCTGGCTACTTCATCGGGAGCGGAAGTCCGCATCGTCGACGGGCGCGAACGAGATGTGCTCTTGCGCGTGATGGCTGGAGAGTCTCTGGGCACGCGATTCCAGCCACGAACCGATCCAATCGAAGCCCGGAAGAGATGGATCCTCTCTGGCCTTACGCATGCGGGCAGCCTGACCGTCGACGATGGCGCGACTAACGCGTTGCTGCAGCGCGGCGCCAGCCTCTTGCCGGCCGGAATCATCGGGATAAGGGGTGCATTTGATCGGGGTGACTCGATCGACGTGGTAACAAGTGATGGACGACAGATCGCCGGCGGGATCGCAAACTATCATGCAGACGACGTCCACAAGATCCATGGGCGGCAGTCATCGGAGATCGAGCAGATTCTCGGCTATAGTTATGGAGACTATGTCATCCACCGTGACAATCTGGTCTGCTTTAGCGCCAAGGAGCCGGTGATCCATGCTTGAAATCGGGGACGTTCGAACGTGTGCGCGGGCAGCACGACAGGTGTTACCGGAGCTGGCTACCCTTTCGACTCATCTGAAGAACGCGGTGCTGCTCGACCTGGCCGATCGGCTCGAGCAGCACACCGAGCACATCCTGCAGGCAAACGACGCCGATATGGCGGAGGCGCGGGATGCGGGCATGGAGCCGGCAATGCTGGATCGCTTGCTCCTCACCTCGGACCGCATAGCGGGCATCGCCGCGGATGTGCGTCATGTTGCGAGCCTACCCGATCCGATCGGGGAGGAGTTCGACACTCGGCTGCTGCCCAACGGTCTGGAGATTCGCCGGCAACGTGTTCCGCTCGGCGTGATCGGCGTCATCTACGAATCGCGCCCCAACGTGACGATCGACGTCTCGGCTCTGTGCCTCAAGTCGGGCAATGCCGTCATTCTTCGAGGTGGAAAAGAGGCGAGGCGCTCAAATGTGGCGCTCGCCGACCTGGTACGGGCCGCGCTGGATGCTCACGATGCACCCGCGGACGCAGTCCAGATCGTGCGCGATCCGGATCGGGCGATCGTCGGCGAGATGATCCGCATGCGAGACGAGATCGACCTCATCGTGCCCCGAGGCGGCGCAGGCCTCATCCAGTTCGTGCGCGAGAATGCACAGATACCGGTGGTCGCCGGAGGGATCGGCGTCTGCCACACCTACGTGCATCAGGACGCAGATCGCGCCAAAGCGCTGGAGATCGTCCACAATGCAAAGACGCGGCGGCCGACGATTTGCAATGCTCTCGATACTGTGCTGGTTCACTCCGCGATTGCTCCCGGCTTTTTGCCGGCCCTGGCCAAGCGGTGGGCAGAGATGGGCGTCGAGATGCGCTGCAGCCCTCGCGCCATTGAGATACTGCGGGAATCGGGCGCTCCCGGAACATGGGTCCCGGCGAGCAAGGACGACTTTGGACGAGAATTTCTCTCACTCCGGGCTGCGGTCAAAGTCGTCGACAGTCTGGACGAGGCCGTCGACCACATCCAGACCTACGGGAGTGGCCACTCCGAGGCCATCGTCACCGAGGGGTATAGCTCATCTCGCGAGTTTGTGAACCGTGTGGATGCTGCTGCCGTCTACGTGAACGCCAGTACCCAGTTTACCGACGGCGCCCAGTTTGGTCTGGGTGCGGAGCTCGGCATCTCCACGCAGAAGTTCCACGCCCGAGGTCCACTCGGCCTGCGAGAGCTCACCTCGTATAAGTGGGTGGTTTTGGGGGACGGTCAGACGCGGCCTTGAAGGAAGCCAGCCTTTGGCGCCTGGCACTCGGCCGGCAGATCGGCATGGCATATGCGGCCAATCCCAAGGCGCGGGTCGTCATGGTGGCAGGCTCAACCGGCCGTGGGACGGCAGATCGTTACTCCGATCTGGAGATCGACGTCTACTGGAGCGAACCGCCAACAGACGATGAACGCCGCGCCGCAGCCGAAGCCAGCGGGGGCACTCTAATCGATCTCTCACCGTATGAAGAGGACGAATGGGCAGAGGAGATCTCCTTCGGCGGCTTTCTTGTCGGCACCAGCACCTTCCTGATCGAGACCATGGAGCGCTATCTAACGGAGGTTGTGGAAAAGTACAGCACAGAACCCTTACCGCAGATTCGCCTGTTCTCCCTGATTCACGCTCAAACGGTCACCGGCGAGGATCTCGTGGCGCAGTGGCGCTACAAGGCATCGGCGTATCCTGCCGAGCTGATGCACGCCCTGATCCGAGAAAACCTTGCCTTCGAGGGGCTGAGCTACGCCGAGGACATGCTGATCGAGCGCGACGATTTGCTTGCGCTCAATGACCTCATCGGCCGGATCGAACGCCAGGTGCTGGGTGCGCTCCTCGGCCTCAATCGTCTCTACCTACCCAGCCCGCGCTTCAAGGGCATGGATGAGCTGATCGCCGAGATGCTGGTGAAGCCGCGCGATCTCTCCGCGCGCCTTAAAGCGGCTTTCCGCCTGGCACCCCGGGAGGGCATTCTCGAGCTGCACGGCATCTGTGAGGACACCCTTACCCTCGTCGACGAGCACCTGCCGGACCTCGATACCACGCAATACCGAGAGAATCTCCGGCGCCGCCGCGGTGTGTGGGATAGCCCTCCGCATATCTAAAGCGGCAATCAGAATGCTTGGGCCGGGAGGGCACCCACGAGGGGATGCCCCTACAGGCCCAACGGCACTGGCAATCGCGCTAATCAGGCGGCACGAGCTCGAAATACCGATCGACGAGCGACGCGTCGCCCAGAACCTCTAATCGGGCCGCGGGGATACGATGCCACAGGAATAGCACGAGATCGGAGGCAGAGCCACGTATCGCCACGTCGGCCTTGGCGTGCTCGTGGCTGACCTTCATATCGCCGTTCTCAAACCGCACCAACCACTCGCCTTCGCCATCTGTCCGATGAAAATGATAGCTCTCACCGGTGCCTTGCAGCGTTGCTTTCGGGTGACACCACTGAGGCTGGTAGATCCCGAGCGCCTCGTCGATCCCATCCCGCGCGAGCTCCGCGTCAATCGGCTGCTCACGGCCAAACGCCTGCTGCACATCCCAACGATGGACGGCGGTTTCCTGCGCCATCCGGCGCATCCAGAATCCAACGGTCTGATCGGGCGGCCACCAGGTCCAGGTAGGCTCAGCCGGTTCAGCCTCACGAAGTGTCACCTCGAGGTCCGCAGCGCACTGAGTGAACCATTCCACCACGCCGGGAGGTGCCGACTCAGCGGTACGATCCGCCTCGAACCAGCGCTCGAATTCCGGATCGAGCTCCAGATCCTCCAGCTCATGCACCACGTCCTCACCTTTTCCCACCCGAATGTTCTTGGTTATGGAAATGTAAATTGCTCCCAGGTGCCCGAGAAGCCTGGCAACCGTCCAACCCGGACAGCAAGGAAGAGCGGTCCCAACTCCCAAGCGCGCCGCAGCAGTCAGCGCTGTTGCGTCCGATTGCAAGAAGTCAAGATACACGGATTTGTTCATTGCCACCTCATGCAACCACCTGCACTACAGTCCCGACATGCGTCCAGGCGAAGAGCCGCTGCGCTACATCGGGAGGGACGTTGACACAGCCGTGTGTACCGGTGTAATTGCTACCGGGTGTCCCGAGCTGCGAGTTGGTGCCGGGACCAAAGGCGGAACGCCAGGGTGCGTCGTGGACGAAGTAGCCTCCCGCCTGGAAGAGCATGGCGTACTGCACCTTGGAGGGCGGGTAGTAGTACGGAGAGCTCTTGGGCCATGGGCTTCTGAAGGTGAAGGGGGAGAACTTGGCCAGGATACGGAAGGTACCCTTTGGCGTGGGAAGCGCCCGGTTTCCGGTCGTAACCAGGGAGGTGAGCAGCACGCGGTTGCCATCATAGGCCACGAGCTTCTGCTGGCTGAGCGAGACGACGATTCGGCGGTAATCCACTACGAAATCTCGCCATCCTGTGACGCTGGAATGGCCGAAGCGATCGATGGCACGGATGTAGATCTCGTAGCTTCCGGCCTGGGCCGGTCGTCCCAGCGCGTCTTTCCCATCCCAGGCGACGGATGTGGTCTGTCCTTTGGTCAGATGCGTCAGCTTATAGAGGCGAACCAGCTGCTGATCGCTCTGCCGGTACACACCCATCCGTACGGTCGTTGCGGCTCGCGTCACGGCAAAAGAAACCCGTAGCGCATCGAACTGTGGGTCGAACTGGAAAAGGTTGAAGTTGACATGGGCCAAACCCGGCGGCGTCACGTCGATGCGCACCGGGAAGGTGGAGTTTGGGCCCCAGTTTCCGGCGCGGTCGAGCGCGCGGACATGGAAGTAGTATGTGCCGGTATCGAGGCCCACCAGCTTCACCGACGTCCCCCCAATGCGAAGCTCTTCCCTGGCGGATCCCTTTGGATCGGTGTCGAGACGGTACGAGTAACCCGCGATGCCGGATCCGGCATCACTGCTTTGCCAGGCGAATGCCAGCGCGGAGCCATGGTAGATCTTCTTCGGATCGGGATTGGTGGAGGATGATACCCGAGGAGCAGCGGGCGGAACGGTGTCGATGCGAACCACACGCTTGTACGCCATCCAGGGGCTGACGCCTCTCCCGTTGTGCAAGCGCGCCTGCAGATGATATTCACCATCGGGCAGGCGAACGGCGATCGTGGGATCCCGAGGCAAGGCCAAACACTGCGCGGGCGGGGAGCAAGAGCCGACTGCCTGTGCCGCGCTCTCGGTCGCGGTAGGTGTGTCAGAAAATGCCTGCCCCTCGGGCCGCGCCTCGACGTCGAGTCCAGCCTTGATGCCGGCCGGGACGGCGGCGTTGAGCATCAGTGTTCGCGAGCTCGTCCAACCGTCAGGCGAAAATGCCGTACCGACGGGACTCACCCGGATCTGCGTGGGCGCAGGAAGCACGACCGGCGGTCCGGCGGTGATCTCCCGATACACCAGGATTCCACCGACGGTCAAAGCGATGAGGGTTGCAAGTCCGATGAAGGAATAGCGCATGGTAGTTGTCGGTTTTAGTCTTTAGTCTTTAGTCCTCGACTGTGAGCTAACGGCTCATAGCTCACAGCTCATAGCTCACGGCTCACAGCTCACGGCTCATAGCTCACGGCTCGCTGCCGGCGCGCCGGCCGGCCCTCCTGCACGTCGTTGAGCAGCTGCGCCAGCACTTCTAAGGTGGCGAGATTGTGGACCGGGAGGAAATCGTCGACAAAGGGAAGAGCAGCCTGGATGCCCTGTGTCAGAGGACGATAGTTACTGGAACCGAGCAGCGGATTCAACCAGAGGAGCCGATAGCTGGCTCGGCGGAGCCGCTCCATTTCGTCAGCCAGGAGCTCGGGATCGCCCCGATCCCAGCCATCGCTAATGATCATCACGATGGCGCCATGCCCCAGCACACGTCGCGCCCATCGCTGGTTGAAGGTCCGGAGCGCTTCGCCAATCCGCGTCCCACCTGACCAGTCGCACACCTGGGATGCGACCGTGGCGATGGCGGCGTCCGGATCGCGGCGCCGCAGCGCCCTCGTGATGCGCGTTAACCGCGTCCCAAAGACGAACACTTCGGACTGCTGCAGGCTCGATTCCACTGAGTGGAGAAAGTGTAGGAAGAGTCGCGTATAACGATCCATCGAACCACTAATGTCACAGAGGAGGACGAGCTGCCTCCGCTTCATCTTGGGCCCTCGGTAGGCCAGATCCAGCAGCTCACCTCCATGGCGCAAGTTCCGGCGCAGCGATCGTCGGACATCCAGCTTCCGTCCTCGCTGAGCCGCCCGCATGCGGAGCGAACGACGGCGGGTGACTGCCCATCGCATGTCGGCCAGAAACCGCTTCGCGTCGGCCAGCTCGTCATGACTCAGGCTGGCAAAGTCCTTGCCGCGGAGGACCTCACCCGGACTGTAGATGGCAATTACCGCCTCCCTGCTACCGTCTTCCTCCTCCGATGATTCAGAGCCGGCAGCAGCGGACCGCATCAGCGCCTGGTCCGGCGTTCCCTGACGATTTCCCAGGCCCTTCAGCGCCGACCGCCGGCTCTTCGGCCCTTGCCGAGCCAGCTCGTCGACGATCTTCTTCAGCGGGTCATCAGTGCGTGAACTCGTCCACGATCGCCAAAATATGTCAAATATGTGATCGAAGATCTCGACGTCTTCATGCCGACTGACAAGAATGCACCGCGCCGCATCGCGGAACTCGGTCTTGGAGCCAATGTCAATGTACTCCAGACTGTTTGCTACCTCGATGAGGCGGCCAGAGGTCACCGGCAACCCGAGCACCCGCAGCAGACGTCCAAAAAGAAGGAGGTTTCGAAGCAGTGGTGAGAGCGCAACCGAACGAGGTTGCCTCTCGAGGGAGCGAGCACTATCCATTGACAAACCTTAACCTGAAGCACGCTGGTGGGGCTACCCATTATCGCATCGCACCGGAAAAGTACCCGCGCGAAGACGATACGACTGCTGCATTTCGGACTTGCCGCGTGTGGCGCTTCTAGTCCATAGTCAAAGTGTCTGGGTCTACCCGTTTCTTTGCGAGGCTGGGGCAAGTCTCCGCGTGGCGCCTGGATTTGTAGGGGTGAGGATGCAACTGTAGTGCAGGGAGCGACTGTGCTCGTCGTCGACGACGACGCTTCGATCCGTGAAGTGCTCACACACTTTCTAAGGGACGAAGGATTTCGCCCGCTGACTGCGGCGAACGGGCGTGAGGCGATCGAACAACTGGATCCATCGGGACAGCTGCCCGATCTCATGCTGCTCGATCTGCTGATGCCCGACATCGATGGCTATGAGGTGCTGGAACATCTGCGACAGAACCTGCTGCAGGAGTTTCCTGTCCTGGTCTTTAGCGCGCAGCGCCCGAATGCGTCCCTGCTGAAGGCGCTGGATGCCGAGCTGCGCGACTTTATCGCGAAGCCATTTGAGCTGGAAGAGCTGATCATTCGTATGCAGCGCCTGCTCCGCCGGTCACCGCGTTTCGGCATCCGCGAGGTTGGCGGACTCCGGGTCTATACGCTTGGCTCGATGCGTGTCTACCGAGACGAGACGCTGCTTTTCGACGAGAGCTGGCGCAATAAGCCGGCAAAGACGATCTTCAAACTGCTGTTCACCCATCCGGGGCAGCGCTACCCAAAGGATGTGTTGGCCGAGGAACTTTGGCCGGAGACGGATCCCGACGTTGCCACCAATCGCCTTCGGGTGGCGGTGCATGAGCTGCGAAAGATGCTGAGTGGAAAGGGACAGCGGGACAAGAACGCTCACGGCATCGCCCAACAGGAGGGTGCATACTACTTCGATCCGAATACACCTCGCTGGTCGGATGCCGAGGCGTTTGAGGATTTCATCCAGCGTGGGAGGCAGCTCAGCCAGGAAGGTCGCCTGGACGATGCGCTTCACGAGTATCGACGAGCGGAGTCCCTGTACCTGGCAGATTATCTGCGCGACGATCCCTTCTTCGAGTGGACCGTATCCACGCGGGAGCGCTTGCGTGAGCTCCACCTCGAAATGCTCAGCGATGTGGCAGAGATACACGCGGTGCAGAATGAGCCGGGGGAAGCGGCGAGCTTCTGCCGCAAAATCCTCCGCATCGAGCCCTGGCGGGAAGAGGTCTACCGGCGCTTGATGGAGTACCTGGCTGCTGCCGGTCGAACCCACGAAGCGCTCCGTGTCTTCGAGGACTGCCGCCGTGCCCTGCGAGCTGAGATCGACGCTGAGCCGTCCGCCGAGACCCGAGAGCTGCGTGACCGTATTGCGGGCAGCCGTGAACCTTCAGCCGCAAACCACCACCAGTAGGCGAGGCCTTCAGATCGAGGTTCGGGACTAAAGTCCTTAGAAAAGGTGACTTAGGTCCCTAGCTTGATACCCCGTTAGATGGTTCCATGGGGACAGGTTCTTCCGCGGCGCGCAACCGCCCTCCCCAGCGCCATTTGGAGAACGGTTGAAACACGTAGGCGCAAATGGAGGAAACGATGTCGCGCCACTCCCTTGCTCGCTCCATCTTTGTCATCTACTTGTATGCCTTTGGCATACTTTGTATTTTCGCGGTCGCCGTCAACCATGAGCTCAAGGCGGCAGCCGTCTTGATTGGCGCACTGTGTATCCCTGCCACGTCCCTGGTTGTCCTCGAGGATCGACGGCGACAGCGGCGGGCGGCCGAAGTGCAGCGTGCCGAAGAAGAGGCGCGCCGCGAGCGCGAGGCACGCTTCCGCGCTATCTCCCAGGGCGCAGCCGGCGGCCTGTTTCTGACGGATTTGGAAGGAAATCTGGTAGAGACCAATGGCGTGCTCCAATCCATGCTTGGCTACACCGACAGAGCTATGCAGGGCAAGCTGCTCACCGAATTTACGCTGCACAGTGACGAGGCGCTGGATGCGAGCCTTTTGGCCGAGCTCGTTGCCGGCAAACGCGATAAGTATCAGATCGAAAAGCGGCTGGTCCGGCGAAACAAGCAGGTGCTGTGGGGATACCTGACTGTCTCGCTCATCCGGGATCCCGAGGGCAATCCGCAGTTCGTTGCCGGCATGGTGCAGGACATTACCGAACACAAGCAGGCAGGCCTGGCACTGCAGGATGTCGAGCAGCTGTTCCGTCTCACGTTCGACCAGGCTGCTGTGGGCGTCGCGCACACTGACAAAGAAGGTCGGTTTGTCTTCGTCAATCGTCGTCTCTGCGAGATGCTCGGCTACAGCCGCGAAGAGCTGTTTGGGCGCGAATTCTGGTCCGTCACGCATCCCGACGATGCAGAGGCAAGCCAGTCAGCGCTTCATCAGCTGGTAGCGGCTTACATTCACGAGTACTCCGGCGAGAAACGCTACGTCCGCAAGGATGGCTCATTCCTCTGGGGCAATCTCACCATGTCACTCGTGCGGCAACCGTCCGGCGAGCCAAAGTTCGGTATCGTCATGATCGAGGACATTACCGAGCGAAAGCAGACGGAGGAAGAGCTGCGTCAGAGCGAGGAACGGTATCGCGCCATCACCGAGACCGCGTCCGACGCCATCATCACGATGGACGAGAGCAGCCAGATCCTCTTCATCAATCAGGCTGCCACAGCGATCTTTGGCTACTCCGAAGGCGAGCTGGTGGGCAGGCCTCTTTCCGTGCTCGTGCCGAGCATGCGTAACGCGCCATTGACGGGCGCGCGGGCGGGAGCCGGGGCGACCAGGGAACTGAACGGCATGCATAAGCACGGCCAGGAACTCTGCCTGGAGATGACGGTTTCCGAGTGGACCCGCCAGTACGAACGTATGCTCACAGGCGTAATTCGCGACGTCACCGAGCGCAAGCGCACCGAGCAAGAGCGCGCCAAGCTCGTCGCGCGCGAGCAGGAAGCGCGCGCTATGGGCGAAGCGGCAGCTGTGATCCGGGGAGTCGTGCAAGCGTCGCCGCTGCCTATCGTCACGCTTGATCCAGAAGGCCACGTCTACAGTTGGAACGAGGCGGCCACGCGCACTTTTGGCTGGCGCGAAGAGGAGGTCGTTGGTCGGCCGGTGCCCTTTGTGACCGATGATGAGGCAAGTGAATCCAGTGAGCTCCGGGAGCGGGCCCTGCAGGGTGAATCGGTAACGAATCTCGAGATCCGGCGACACACGCGCGATGGAACTGTCATGGATCTCTCAATGTCGACAGCACCGGTGCGTGACGCCCAGGGCAAGATTTCCGGCATCATGTATGTCTACGCGGATATTACGGCGCGTAAGCGGGCTGAGAAGGACTTGCAGCTCCAGCGTGACTTCGCGCTCCAGGTCATGAATACCATGGGACAGGGCCTGGCGGTTACCAATGCCGAAGGACGCTTTGAGCTGGTGAACCCGGCGTACGCCCGTATGCTCGGCTACGAGCCGGAGGCCCTGATCGGGAAGTCGCCCTTTGACTTCACCATCTCGGACGATCACTTCATCCTGAAACGTGCGCTTGCGGAGCAGCGCAACGGAGAGTCCTCTACCTATGAGACACACCTAAGGACTGCCCAAGGCAACACTCTGTATGTGCTCACCGCGAACGTACCTCGCCTGCGCGACAACGCGGTGGTCGGCGCTATTGCGGTTGCCACCGACCTGACGGAGCGCAAACGCACCGAAGATGCGCTTGCTCAGGCAAGGGACCAGGCGGTGGAGGCGTCACGTCTCAAGTCCGAGTTCCTGGCCACCATGAGCCACGAGATCCGTACTCCGATGAACGGCATCATCGGTATGATCGAGCTGCTCCACGATACCAGCCTGGACACCGAGCAGGAGGAGTATATCTCGGTAGTGGGCGATTCCGCTCAGGAGCTGCTCAGGATCATCAACGATATCCTCGACTTCTCCAAGATGGAAGCCGACAAGGTGGTGCTGGACAGTGACGATTTCGACCCGGTCGACGTGGTCGAAGGGGCAGCCGAGCTCCTTGCAGTGCGAGCGCGCGAGAAAGGTCTCTCGCTCATGACCTTTGTCGATCCGGCAATTCCAGCTCAGCTCCGGGGTGATCCAGGCCGCGTGCGCCAGGTGCTCCTCAATTTGATCGGCAATGCCGTGAAATTTACGGAGCGAGGTGACGTAGTCGTCAAGGCTACGCTGGATGAGGAGACGGAGAGCGCCACACTCATTCGCTTCTCGGTGACGGACACCGGCATCGGCCTGTCCCAGGTTGCCCTCAAGCGGCTCTTCCAACCCTTCGTCCAGGCAGACGGGTCGACCACGCGCAAGTACGGCGGTACCGGTCTTGGCCTCGCCATCTGCAAGCGCCTGAGCGACCTGATGGGTGGAGAAATTGGCGTCGATAGTACGGAAGGACAAGGATCTACCTTCTGGTTCACTGCCTCCTTCGGTCCCGCCTCGGCCGCTGTCCAGGAGTCGGCCGGCCGGCCAGGCCTCGATGGACTGCGTGTCCTGGTAGTAGATGGCAGCCAGATGAATCGGGACATCCTGCGGCGCATCATGGAGTCATCCGGCATCCGGTGTGACGAAGCGGCCAGCGGCCGTGCCGCGCTGGATAGCCTGGTCCGTGCGCCCGCGTCCTCACCCTACAACGTCGTCATCTGCGAGTATGTCCTCCCAGACATGAATGGTCTGGAGTTTGGCAGCACCATTTGGGAAAACCGCATCATGCGGCATAACGCCACCCTGAGCGCAACGACCGCAGTCGTGCTCACCGCCTTCGACAAGCGAGGGCAGGGTGAGGCGGCAGTCCAGGCCGGATTTGCGGCATACCTGACCAAACCGGCCAAGCGCTCTCAGATCCTCGATGCCGTGGCCAGCGCCGCAGGATTGGTCGACGAGTCGCAGCCAACGCACGACTTGTCTGCCGTGGCAGGGCCCGAGCCCTCAGTCGAGTACGTGGAGTCGGCCGATCAGTACGTTCCCGCACCAAGTTCGGTACTTCAGGCCCGCTCCATTGACCGTCCCTTCCGGCAGCCTTCTGCCGATGCAACACCGGGACACGGCGGGCTCATCTTGGTGGTCGAGGACAATCCGAATAACCAGATCATGGCCATGCGTCAGCTCGAGAAGCTGGGCTACTCTGTTCATATCGTCAGCAATGGCCTGCAAGCGGTCAAAGCGCTCGCCTACAACTCGAGCCGCTACGACCTGGTGTTCATGGATTGTCAGATGCCTGAGATGGACGGCTTTGCAGCCACCCGTGAGATCCGCAAATCCGAGGTCGTCAGCGGGCGGCACATCCCCATCATCGCCATGACAGCCAACGCGATGTCGGGCGATCGTGAGAACTGTATCGCGGCCGGCATGGATGACTATATTCCCAAGCCGGTCACGCGACACGTGCTCCGCGATGTGCTCGGCCGGTGGATGCCGGCAGTAGCGGCATAGCCGTTAGAGCAATACGCGAGGTCCTTGAGCCAACTGGAGCAGTAGGGGCCGGCTCCTGCCGTGCCCGCCCCGGCTCACTGCTTGGGCGCGCTGCTGTAGCGGTAGTTTGTCGGATCGGGTCAGCCAGCCCAAATCGTGCCGCCGAGGTGGCTATTGTGCACACATCGAAGCGCCAGAAACCGGCTCGCCACCAGATACTATTCGATGCACAGCGACCGTAACCCTCCGTCTCGCGCGCCGAGACAATTTGGGACTGTGCGTCTCCGCGTGTCCCGACCAGCACCAAGTGCACCGGTGCTTCTGCACTCACCCGGCCGTGACTGCTCCGATGCCAGGGATGAGTAGGGGCGCGGGTACCCTCTGGGTGCCGTTCGCCCGAGACGCCTCCAATCCTGGCACCGTTCCGGATTCACGATGATGCCTTGCCTGCCTGCTTGCCGACGCGCCGATCCAGCTCCCAGGGCAGCGGAGTGCCCAATCCGGTCCGTGCGAGGAGGGCATCGGGAAGAGCCTCGGTGCGCGCTGCCTCGCGGGCGAGCGCAGGATCGCCCCTACCACCCCATCCGAAGGACTGGTGCGTGCTCAGGCCAATTCGGACGGACGTTTAGAAATCCAGGCAACGATCAGTATTTCGAAGCAGCCGAGAACCGGCCGAGGGCGTATCTGCCGAACTCGACAAACCACCGGTAGCCATTAGCCATTAGCCGTTACTGTCAACTGTCGGCCCGTGGCCCACGGATCCTGGCTCATGGCTCGACGTGTAACCCCGCGCAGACGACCGAAATCCGTCCTCACCGATCCTGTACGTGAGCAATGTCGTGAGTGGAACGGTGACACGGATCGATGTGCGCGTCGAGCGAGACGAGGGAACCCCGAGCTACGCATTCAAAGCCTCACGCAGGTTGGGGCGGCATCTTCGGCATCACCATCGCGAAGTTCTCAGAGCGTACATCTTTGATCCACGCAAACGACAACACCAACACGGTGAATGTGCTCCCTTCATCCCAAGACGATGATTATCGGCTACGAGATTCCGCCGGAAACTTCCCCTGGACGGTGCCGCGGACGCGGTCCATGATGGCCGTGACGGAGAACCTCGGTTGAGCCCGGCGCGGTACTCGCTCCATGATGGGCAGATTTAGTAGCTGGGTTCCCATCCAATCCAAACTCGTCTTGACGCGCTGAACCCTACCATTCGGGTAGGTGATTGTGACAGTGGCCTTGGCGCCCGGCCAGCCACCACGAATCGACAATCGCAGACGTGACCCGATCATTTGAGGGATAGCCGTCATGCACATCTTAACGGCGCACTCGACGAGAGCATCATCGTGAGCCTTGATCGTGTAGGCGGTGCTGGCAGCAAATGGACTGCCCTCATTACTGGCATAGATCTGGCAGGCTGAAGACGACACACCACTGAGCGTCATGGCCCTTAGGTCACGATACCCCAGGAATCGCCCATGCTTATCCGTCCGCAGGCCATAGAGCACTTCTACGTTCCCCTGAAAGCTGTGATACCAGTCCGGGCAAGCCAGCGTGATGAAGAGCTTCTGCGAGGGATCGAACCCGGCGCCGGACAGGTAGACGGTATCTCCCGCGTGCCCCTCGGCGGGAACCGCAATCAGAATGGGCGTCGTCTGAGCGCTCGCGGGCCTGGAGTCTGCAAAGACACCGCTCACAAGCACGCCCACGACCATGCACGCAACGAGTCGCTTCATCTGCTACCGGACATCCTCATGTCTACCCTACCGCATAGGCGCACAGGTGTCAAGTAAAGATAAAATTCAGCTCAAGCGCGCCACCGGTGAAACGGGCAAGCAGCCACCTCCAGCATGGCCGCCCGCGGAACGCGCTGATGCAGGTGATGGCGTGGCAGACGCCATCACCTGCATCCAGGTCAGCTTGACCGCCGGCTCTTCGGTGACCGTTCTGCCGGCAGTCTCCAGGGTCGAATGCGCTCAGGCCGCAGCCGGGTCGCCCTGCAGCATGCCGAAGGTGTTGCCGGCGGGATCCTGACAGTAGGCGAGATAGCCGACACCCGGCACCGTCATTCTGGGTGCGACGACTTTCCCGCCCTTGTTTTCGACGCGCTTCACGTATACATCCAGATCCGGAACGTCAATCGTATTGACCGTCCCATTTGACGATTCGTGTCTCCGCATGAGACCGCCGTCGATTCCCGGCTCGCCCTCTCCCGTGGTGATGAGCCAATAGTCCTGCGGGCCATCCCACTTGTTGATTTTCCAGCTAAACACGTCCGTATAGAAGTGAGCGGCTTGATCGGGGTCGTCGGCGCTGATCTCGAAATGGACAACTCGTGGCATCTTCGTCTCCGTTTGAAGTGTTTGCCCTTCGATAAGGACAGAGGACGATTGGGGTTGCCAGCCCGGATCTCGGATGCAGTGGACCCCCTTTCGTCCCAGCGCGTCCCTCGAGCCCAGATGTGGCCGAACGGACGTCTTAGGACATGTGTTCGTTACAATGCCATCTTAGTAGTCTATCTGTTCTAGGTCAACCCCCAAGTGGTTCGCGCCACGGAAATAACAACACCGGGTTTGAGACAGAAGCAACTCGGGCTCAGTAATCCTTCCTCTGCTTGACAGGCCGTGCCAACCACACAGATAGTGGAGAACACACGTACCGCCGAACCGCGGCCGGATCTAAGGGAGGCGGGAATGCAACGAGCGCCGATCACCAAGTATCATCCGTTTTCGCCCATCGAGCTGCCCGACCGCCGGTGGCCGTCTCGGACCATCACCTCGGCGCCTACCTGGTGTAGCGTCGACCTTCGCGATGGCAACCAGGCGCTGGCCATTCCGATGAGCGTGCGCAAGAAGCTGGAGATGTTTCGGCTGCTGGTGTCGATCGGCTTCATGGAGATCGAGGTCGGCTTCCCATCCGCCTCGCAGACCGAGTTCGACTTTGTTCGAACGTTGATCGAGGACGATCTCGTCCCGGATGACGTGACGATCCAGGTGCTGGTCCAGGCACGCGATGAGCTCATCGAGCGCACCTTTGAGTCGATACGGGGC
>Ga0207416_1001676_pt1 | contig 27683 bp, 25 predicted proteins | sample PaiPotPPM11metaG_FD_184107 | JGI IMG/M metagenome (GOLD analysis project Ga0207416, IMG submission 184107) | Iron sulfur acid spring bacterial and archeal communities from Banff, Canada, to study Microbial Dark Matter (Phase II) - Paint Pots PPM... ... | reverse complement strand
AGCCGCAGGTCTGCAAGTACCTGGGCCTGCACGGGATCGAGGCCTACGCCCCGAAGTTCCCGGCGCCACCGCGCACCAAACCGGGTAGCGTGCGAGACCGCCACCACCGCTGGGTCTTTCCCGGCTATGTCTTCTTCAAGCTGGAAGAGGGCTTCGCGCACTGGGACCTGATCCGCTGGGCTCCCGGTGTTCGGCGGATGCTCCAGGAAGACGGAGCTGCGGGCACTGTCGATGACGCCATCGTTGATCACATCCGCCATCGCCTGGCGGAGCGCTCGCTGACCCAGACCCGACCCACTTTCCAAAAGGGCCAGTCGGTCGTTATCCAGAGCGGCCCGCTCCGGATGGTGGACGCCATCTTCGACCAGAACCTGGACGGCCCGGCGCGGGTGCAGGTCCTGGTTCACCTCCTCGGTCGCCCACTGGCGGTCGAGCTCGACCCGGCGATCCTCAGGGCGGCCGGCTAGCCGCTTTCGTCCAAAACGGATCGCGTTTTCGAGCACCAAAGTGTTCGAAATGGCGGAGCCTGCCCAGAAGCTAAATCCGGCGCACGACCACACTCAGGAGGGATCGGAAGACATGAATTGGCGGGAAAAGCGAGTTCTGGTAACCGGCGGGGCTTCCTTCATCGGATCGCACCTGGTCGACCTTCTGGTCGACAAGGGCGTCCGGCAGATTCGTGTCGTCGACGACCTGACCAGCGGTAGGGCCGAGAACATCCAGGGCCACATCGATTCCGGCCGGGCGGACCTCATCCGAGCGGACCTCCTCGCGCCAGGCGTGCCGGATGCGGTTGTGCGCGATATGGACGTGGTCTTCCACCTGGCGGCGATCCACGGAGGACGCGGCTACGTGGACCTGCACCAGGCCGCCTGCGCCCAGAACTTCGCCATGGACGGCATGCTGATCAAGGCCGCCCATGACGCTGGCGTCGAGAAATTCGTCTTCGCCTCGTCGGGGTGCGTCTATCCCAACTACATGCAGCAGGACGTCAGCCAGGAACTCTACCTGACGGAGGAGATGGCCGGCCCGCCATATGACGCCGACAACCTCTATGGCTGGGCGAAGCTGATGGCCGAAATGACACTGCAGGCACATTCGCGGGACTTCGGGATGAAGTCCGCTTCCTGCCGGTTTTTCACGGTCTACGGTGAGCGTGGTGTTGAGAACCACGCGGTCATCGCCATGATCGCGCGGGCCTTTATCCGGGAAAACCCCTTCGAGGTCTGGGGCGATGGCAGTCAGATCCGCAACTGGACCTACGTTGGCGACATCGTGAACGGCATGGTGCTGGCCGCCGAGAAGATCGACGATGGGACGGCGGTCAATCTCGGCACCATGGAGCGCACCACCGTCATCGATGCCGTCCGCGAGGTCCTTCGCTACACGGGTCGGACGGCTGAGATCAAATTCCGCACCGACATGCCGACGGGTCCAAAGAATCGAGTGGCCAGCCATGCGCTGGCGCAGCGTTTGCTCGGATGGCAGCCGCAAATGTCATTCATCGACGGGCTGCATCGAACTACGGACTGGTACTTCGCGACCAAGGATCCGGCGCGGGTCAGCGCATCGTTGCAGCGGCTGCTGACCGAGCGGCCTGAGCCCGAGCAGGTGTCCGAGCCCATGCTGGTCGAGGTCGCGGGCTAATCTCCAGCACTCCCCTGGTGTCGGTCGTCGTGCCGACCCATAACCGGGCCTCACTCCTCAGGCGGCACCTCGCTGCACTCGCCGGCCAGGGCTACCCCCGGCAGTGCACCGAACTGATCATTGTCTGTGACGGCTGCACCGACGAGTCCGCCAGGGTTGCGAAGGAGAACGGGGCCGATCGGGTGATCGAGAAACCGGGCGGCGGCGCGGCCTCCGCTCGGAACGCGGGCCTGGCGGCGGCCAGTCGGTCGTTCGTGCTCTTCATCGACGATGACGTCATTCCCGACCCCGACTGGATCCAGGCGCTGGTCGATGATATCCAGCCAGGGGAATCGAAGGTGCTCCACATGGGCTACTGCCCGCATGCTCCGGCCGGCATCCGCACCCACCTCGACCGGCGCAATGCCGCCTGGTATGAGGGCAAGATCGAGGTCCTTCGGAAGCCGGGCTACGAACCGCAGTTCACGGACTTCTTCTCGGGGAACTTCGGTGTCAATCGGGACGAGTTCAGGGCGCTGGGCGGCTTCGATCCCGCGTTCCGCCTGGCCGAGGACTTCGAGATGGCGTTTCGGGCCCTGCAGGTCGGCTGGCGCGTTCGGTTCGTGCCCGAGGCGCGGGCCGAACACCATACCCACCGCGATGCCCACGCCTATGGCGACCAGGCTTTCCACGCCGGCCGAGCTGACGCCCAGTTCGTCCGTACCCACCCGGCGGTAGCGCCGCACGTGCGGATCGGCATCAGGCGGCGCTGGCCGAAGCGACTTGCCGGAATTGCCTGGCGCTCCCTCGCGCTGCGCACGCCGGCCGGCATTCGGATTGTGGAGCGAATGGCCCCGCTGGGCGAACGGCTAAAGGCGCGACCCATCCTCGATGTGCTGTACCCGCTTCTCTGGGATGGCCAGTACTGGCGAGGGGTGGCGGCCGCATAGTGCGAGTCCTGAATATCGCCGCGATCATCGACGAGATCTGCGGCACCGAGGCCGCGGTCGGCGGCCCGGTCCAACGCGTGGACTTCCTCGGGCGCAGTCAGGCCGACGTCTATCGAGTCGTGGCGGCCGGGCGGAACTTCATCGTCCATGCCACCCCGGACGGAACCGAGTACCTCAAGCGGCTTAGGGCCAATCTCGACACGGTCGCCGTTCTGGACGACAGCCGAATCCCGCGCGAGGTGGCCTGGCGGAAGTCAAACGGCGCCTGGGCGGTGCTCATGTATCCGGAAATCCCCGGCGAGGAGTTGAACGCGTCAAATGCGACTGACTGGGTTCTGGACTCGCTTGGTGATCTGCTACTGGGACTGCACACGGTTGAGGACCCAGCGCAGCCCCGCAACGGTCTCGCCGGGCGAGTCAATGAGCCGTCCGCCTTTGCAGCCTTTGGGGAGATGCTGATCCACCGGCTGTCCGATTTGCCCATCCAAACTGACCGGGTGCGCCGTCACCTGGATGTGATGTCCGCATACCTCGGCGAACACGCTTCGGAGTTCCGGATCCAGACGCGCCTCATCCACGGCGATCTCCATCGTTCCAACATCGTGTCAACAGGCAACTCGGTCGGGTTACTGGACTGGGGCGACCTCACGGCAGGCGATTATGCCTTCGATCTCGCCACCATGAAATTTGTTCTCGATGCGGTCGCGCCCCGCGAGAGCACCGCGTTTATCCGCGCCCGCGCGCGCGACTACCGCGAGCGGTTCCACGACGGCACGCTCGAAATCCGGATGCGCTTCTTCCTGGCGCTGGCCGGCCTGGTGCGGGCCTTCAATTGCGCGGACGACCGGTCGGCCTTTGGTCCCGGCCGGGCGTGGCGCGTGCGCACCTGCTACCTCCATTCGGAGAGCCAGTGGCGGCGGCCGCTGAAGCTGGACGGGGGAGAGGCGGGTGCGCCTTCTGTCCGGACCGAGGACTGGGCGCTCGACATGCGCCAGCCAATGCGTGGGCTCTTCTACCTCGTGGCGCCGCGGAGAGTGTCGTGAAGGCGCCGACGCTGGCCCGCGCCACCTCTCTGAAGTTCGTCGACGGCGGGGTGACCCTCAGTGCCGCCCTCATCGTCTCAGTATTCCTCGCCCGGACACTGGGCCCCGAGCGGTTCGGCCTGTACGCCCTGGTCATGTCGGTCGTCATGGCGGCACTCTTGCTCGCCCGCCTCGGCATCTCCAATACGGTCCGGCGGTTCATCGCGGAGCAGCACGCGCGTGACGATCGTCTGACTGCGGCCGTCGTGGTGGGGCGGGGGATCCGGCTCGGATTGATGAGCGGGCTCCTGGGTACCGCGTTGCTAGCGCTCGCCGCCGCACCGCTGGCAGTCTTCTTCCGCCATGGCGAGCTGCGGGCGTATCTCCTGCTCGGGTCGGCGATGGTCCTGCCGATGGTGCTGCTTGGCGTGCTTCGGAGCGTCGTCAGCGGTTATCAACAATACCGCTACCTCCTGGCGCTCAACGTCATCACGTCACCACTGTGGGTGCTGGCGTGTGTGGTCGCGATCGGGTCGGGCGCCGGCATCGCCGGGGTGCTGATCGCCAGTCTCGTGATCGACGTCGCGCAGGTAGTTGCGGTGGGCTGGTGGGTCGGGAGCAACGTGGGCGTGTCCTGGAGCGGATGGCTTCCGGAGGGCGTTGCCGCACGGCTGATGCGCTACAACGCCACGCTTGCCGTGCTCATCGTTCTGAACGCCATCGTCTGGGAGCGCTCGGAACTCCTGTTTCTCGGTCGCTTCAGCGCCGCAAACCAGCTTGCCTTTTATGCCGTCCCGTTCGCCCTCACCGAAAAGCTAGTCGACCTGATCCCCGGCGCGCTTCTCGGCGTGCTGCTGCCCAGCCTGACCTTCGCGCAGTCCGTCGACCCGGCACGCTTCGGGGCGGCCTTCAGTGATGCCCTTCGCTACCTGGCCATGCTGACGCTGCCCATCTGCTTGTTTGGTATTCCGCTGGCGCCCGCGGTAATCCAGGTGCTCTACGGTCCGCGGTATGCGGGCGCTGTGGTCGTTCTCCAGATCCTGCTCGTCTCGATCATCTTCGGCGTCCTCGGGCAAGCATCCCGCGCGGCGCTGCTTGGCATCGAGTCGCAGGGGTGGCTGCTGAAAACCGGGCTGGTTGCGGCGGCCATCAGCATCGCCCTCGACTTCGCCCTTATCCCGCGCTACGGGGCCATCGGGGCCGCGATCGCCAACACGGTCGTCCAGGGCCTCTGGGCGGTGGCCATTCTGGCGCCACTCTGGAATCGGATTGTCATCGGCACGGGCGGGGCGATCCTCAAAGCGGCATCGCTGGCTTTGGCGCTGGCCGCGATTCTCTTCGTGCTTTCGCGCTTCTATCCCGTCACGGCGGCGGCCCTGGTGGCGGGCATCGGCGTGCTGGCGATCTACGGTCTCGCGTTGCAGCGGCTGAATCTACTGAACATCAAGGAAGCGGCCAGATTCTCATAGCTCGCGCCCCGCTCCGCATCGGCCTGGCGGGTGGCGGCACTGATATCGACGCCTATTACGAGCGCTATGGTGGCGCGGTCATCAGCGCAGCCATCGACAAATACTGCTACGCCATCGTTTCGCAAGACGGGGATCGTCCAACCGAGATCCGGTCCTCTTCTGACTACCAGACGAGCCTGCGGGTCGACATCTCGAAGTCCTCGGACTCCGACCTACCGGTTCCTCGAGCGGTTGTTGATCACTTCGGGAGAAGCAGGGGGCTCTCGATCTTTATTGCCTTTCAGGTTCCCAGCGATATGGGCCTGGGGTCGTCAACCGCCTCGGGAATAGCCCTGATTCAAGCGTTGCAGGCGCTCGACGGCGACCCCTTCAGACCCCCGGAGCTTGCGGAGCTAGCCTGTCGGATCGAGATCGATGGGCTCGGGCGCCCAATTGGGAAGCAGGATCAATTCACCTCATCATTCGGTGGTCTCAATTACATCGAGTTCTCCGCCGAGGGGGTGACGGTCGAGCCAATCTACCTGCCCTCTGACCTCAAACGCGCCCTTGAATCGAGGCTGATGCTTTTCTTTACCGGGCGCTGGCAGGACTCGGCGCGAATCTGGGAGGAGCAGAAGCGGAACACCCAGCGCAATCGGGCGAGCGTGATCGACGCCTTGCATGAGATCAAGCAAGCCGCCATCCGGCTTCATGACGACCTGCGCCGCGGCGAGATCGCGGCCGTTGGCGAGTGCCTGCAGCGCTCGTGGAGGGCGAAGCGACAGCTCGCCCAGGGCGTGAGCGATCCGTGGATCGACCAGTGGTACGACTCCGCCATCAACGCCGGCGCCAAAGGCGGAAAGCTCACCGGGGCGGGTGGCGGCGGATTCATGCTCCTGTACTGCGAGCCCGACCGTCAGAGAAACGTGACAGAGAGCCTTGAGAATGCGGGTCTCACCCAACTGCCTTTCCACTTCGAGTCCGAAGGAGCGACGTTGTTACTGAAACACCAGGCAGCGACGGAAGGCCTCCCCCTAACACCAGTAGTCAAAGGGGATTTCCTCGCTTACTAGCGAAGCGCCGCCGGCCCCGTCGCCGTTCATCCTCGAGGGCCTATTCGACCTGCCCGAGGCCTCGACTCTCCACATCTACCTGCGGGCGCTGACAGCCTTTCGTTTCCATAAGCGCCTTCAGTATCGTGTCAAGCGGCTCTTCGACCTGCTGACGGCGATCGTGCTGTTGATCCTGTTGTCGCCGCTCTTCCTGTTGGTTGCCTCGTCGATCAAGCTCACCAGTCGAGGTCCCGTGCTCTATAAGCAGCAACGACTAAAGCAAAACGCCATCGAGTTCACGCTATTTAAGTTCCGAACGATGGTTTGCGATGCGGATGCCCGCTTGGACCAGGTCTTCCATCTGAATCAAGCCAGCGGTCCACTCTTCAAGTTGCGTAAGGACCCGCGCATCACCTGGATTGGGCGCTTCCTACGATCCACTTTTCTCGATGAGCTGCCCCAGCTGCTGAACGTGCTTCGTGGCGACATGAGCCTTGTGGGGCCGCGCCCCATTCTTGCCAAAGAGGCTGGGGAGATGGAGAAGCAGTTCCTGTTCCGATTCGCCGTGCCGCAAGGGATTACCGGGCCATGGCAGATCAGCGGGCACTACGCCCTGACCATTGATGACCAACTACGCGCTGAACGCGATTACGTCGGGGCCTGGTCTTTGCGGAAGGACTTTGCGATTTTGATTCAAACGATCCCTCTGGTCTTGCGGAAAGCCGGCATATGAAATCCAACGTCAAACGGATTGTGATCTTCGGAATCAATTACGCACCCGAGCTCACCGGCATAGCCCCTTACACAACCGAGATGGCGGAGCATTTCGCGGCGCAGGGGCACATCGTGCGGGTTGTCACTGGCGTCCCGCACTACCCGGTTTGGCGGCGGCTGCCCATCCCTAACCAGGATGGGGTGCGCAACCCTACGGTCTGCCGATACCAGCACTTTGTGCCGAAGCGGGCGAACGCCCTTGGACGGATGCTGTATGAGGTGACTTGGTTATTTTCCGCGGCTCGATCGCTAATCGGCCAGCGTCCGGATGTTGTACTGGGCGTGGTGCCCAGCCTTTCAGGGGGCGTCCTCGCGATCGCAGCCGGGCATATTGGGCGTGCGCCTGTTGGCTTGATCGTGAAGGATTTGATGGGTCCGGCTGCGTCGCAGAGCGGCTATCGAGGTGGAGCATCCGTCGCCAAAATGACCGGCAAGGTTGAGGCTGCGATGTTACGCCGTGCCGATCGGGTTGCCGTCATTTCGGAGGGGTTCGTTCCTTATCTTCGCGAAGCTGGAGTGGCTGTCGACAGGATCCATCGAGTCCGTGACTGGACTCATCCGGGCGCGCCGACGGAAACACGCGAGGCTTGCCGATCACGACTTGGATGGTCCGAAAGGGAATTCATCGGGCTTCACGCTGGGAATATGGGACAGAAGCAAGGCCTCGATACGGTATTGGACGCCGCGAAATTGCTACCCGGCACGGGAATTAGGCTCGTCCTATCTGGCGATGGCAATGATCGCCCTCGGCTCGAGGCACGGGCCGAGATGGAGGGGATTGCGAACGTCTCCTTCCTTGAACTTCAGGCTGCAGGACAATACGAAGCGATGCTCCGTGCGGCCGACGTCTTGATTGTGAATCAACGAGCTTCCGTTGTTGATATGTCGCTTCCGAGCAAGCTGGCATCCTACTTCGCATCGGGTCGACCGGCCGTCGCTGCCGTAGCCAAGGGCAGCCCGTCAGCCGTGGAGATGAATTTGGCGCAAGCGGGTGTCGTCGTCGCCCCCGATCAACCCCGTGAGCTTGCGGACGCGCTGCTAAGCCTCAAGTCAGACCCGAAGCTCCTTTCCGCCATGGGCGGTCGGGGGATCCAGTATGCGGAAAGTAACCTCAGCCAACAACGCGCGTTGGAACTTTACGATCGGTTTCTGGTTGACCTGGCAGGTGATCGGGTTGTCAACCGGCCAGTCGAGACCCGAGCCTAGTTTGAGGTTAGCCTTCAGGTGGGTTGTGCCCACGATGACGGACGTACAACGGGCAGCGGCCGGTTCGCTCCTCGCGACGTTCCTACTCCAGGGATCGCTGGTCGTGAGCGGTGTTGCTGCCGCTCGCTTGCTGGGTCCCGAACTGCGAGGCTATCTGGCGCTACTTGTACTTTTGCCGAGTGTGTTGGCAAGAATTGGCGGATTGGGTATCCCACTTGCCCTCCCCTTCTTCGTAGCGCGAGATCCCGCAAGTGCCGGGGCAGTCGCGCGAATGATCCTTCCCACCGCTGTGCTTCAGACCGCTGTGTTGGTAGGTCTGCAGGCGGTGGCGCTGACTAGGTTTACCCTCGGCCGACCCCACGAGATTCAGATAGCAGCGATCCTCACGCTATTCGCAGTCCCTACCTTGTTGACGCTGGACTACACCATCGGCCTGCTGCAAGGACAGCAGCGCTTTGGGGCCTTCAACGTTTTGCGAGGCCTCCCCGCTTGCCTCTATGCACTCGGAGTTTTTGCACTGTTGATCCTCAGGGCCGGAAGCTTGTTCAACGTTACCTTGGTGTTGACGCTGTCCGGGTTGGTGGTCGCTCCTATTTCCCTTTTCGTCTGCCTACGTGGCCTTCCAAGCATAAGACGCCCGCGGTATGTGCCTTCCCGCTCCGAGGTCGTGCGGTTCGGTTTACGCGGTCTGTTGGGCTCCGTGTCACCTATAGAAACTTTCCGGCTTGATCAGGCCATCGTCGGGTTACTGTTGTCTCCAGCGGCTCTGGGCCTTTACGTGGTGGCGCTCGCATTCACAAACCTTCCTAGATTTGTTTCTCAGAGTTTAGGCTTCGTTGCTTACCCACACATTGCTGCCAAGGCGGAGGGACCCCGAGAGTGGGCAGCATTGCGGACATTTTTCGTATGGTCGATGATCCTTACGATTCCAGTCGTGGTCGCTTTGGCGGCGGCGGCGGACTTCTTAGTGCCGCTGTTCTTTGGCAACGGCTTTCAGGCAGCGATTCCGATTGTACGCATCCTGCTGATCGGATCCCTGTTCCTAGCGGCTCGGCGTCTGCTAACAGATGGATCCCGCGGTTTTGGCTACCCGGGGGCAGGCACCGTAGCGGAGGTCGCATCCTGGATTTGGCTCATCCCGTCTGTTTTACTACTTGCGGGTCCGTTCGGCCTCCAAGGCATCGCGGCGTCGTTCGCAGGGGCCTCAGCCTTTAGCTTAGTTGTCCTCATCTTCATCCTATTAATCAAGCGGTCAAGCCCAGTTGAACGACAAGAGTGGCCTTCCGCCTCGGATGTACCGGCCGCGATACTTCAATAATGGTCATACATACCACTTTTCCGTGGGTCCTGTAACACGTTGATGCGGATGCACCTACGGTCGGAACAATAGCCATGCACGTTCAAGGGGTTCATTTGATTGCCTGGCCCGCCGGTTTTCGCCATCGGAAGCGCTAAGACGAACCGGTTAGCGGCTATCCCAACAAGAAGGATATTTCACGCGGTGGCGGTTGCTGCCGTGGCCATCGCCATCGGCAGCGCCAGCGACCTTTTTGCGGCCCGCACTGGTGGCACGATCGCCATTGGTCTCATCGCGGCGGCCATGTTCTTACTCCTGCTGGTGGTGCTGCGAGAATTGCCGGCAGTAGCCAACATAGGGCCCTTCTACAACCTCGGTGTTGGGTCGCTGGCAGCCTCAGTACTGTTGATCACTTTTAATGGTGTCCGAGTAGGAGCCCATGTGACAGTTTCGGACCTCTTGCTATTGGGGACGGCGATCATCTTCTTACTGTCACTCCTGGGCGATCGGTCCGTCGTCCCTAGGCCACCCGGCTGGCTACTATTCGGAGCAATTGGTCTCTTGGCGACTGGTTTCTTGTCTACTTGGACGACGATCGATATTGGGGGAGACGTGGTCGCAACCGTGGAGTTCGCAATGGCTCTCTTGGGCGTGCCGCTGCTGCTAGCCTTCGCTACCGGCGCATCAGACAGGCTCCTCCTGTTTGCCAGGCTGTGGCTTGTATCCGCAACTATAAATTCCGCCGTCGCCGTTACTGATTTTGCGCACGTCACATCCATCGGATTGACCCTTTCCGGACGCCCGAGCGGGCTAACGGTTCACCCGAATCACCTTGGCATGGTGGCGGCGATGGCCATCCCGCTGGCGCTCTTCCTCGCGGCCCGTGCCCGGAAGTGGCCAAGCGCCGCAGTCTATCTGGGGACCGTTGGGATCCTGACCCTGGGGGTACTTGTCTCAGGCTCCCGGGCCGCGCTCCTGGCGGCGATGGCAGGAGCGCTCCTGTTGCCCGCATTGGGAAATCGACTCTTGAAGCCTGTCGTGCTAATCGCTATAGCCGCTGGCGGACTCTTGCTGTTCACATCTGGCGTGCTCACGACGAATCAACCGTCAACAACCAGTCCGTTCGTTGCGATCGAGCGACTCGCGGATCCGGCTACAGCATCGAGCGATACCGGACGGCTGGAGTATTACAGCGCAGCGCTGGCGGATTTCGCAAGGCGTCCCTTTACCGGTATCGGCTTTGATCTGGTTCGCACGGCGCACGACATATATTTTCAGCTTCTCCAGGCTGGCGGCATCTTGGCTCTCGCGTCGTTTCTCGTGTTCAGTGCAGGAAGCCTTCGACTCGGGATGAAGCTGACACGAGACCAAGCCTTGTCTCGAGACATGCAGAACCTGGCGGCGGCACTGACAGCGTCCCTCCTAGTGTGGCTAGTGGCTGGTCTAGTGCAGAACCTTATCTACGATCGGTTCCTTTACCTTCCGGTGGGGCTGCTGGTGGGGCTGAATTCTGTGGCGCGATGGAAACGTCGATGTTAACTGCGTCGCGAGCCCAACTTGTCGGAACCCATGCCATAGCCGAAACGGGAAAGGCACCATCATGTCCTTGATACGCTTAGGCAGATACCCGTCTGGCGCGGTTACTGCCAACCGCCCCGTTTGCTTGAGATGCCACGACGGTCATGTCAGGGTAGGTAAAGGAGGGCAGTGCTACTCGGGGGTCGGCGTGCGCGGGTTGATTTTAGCCGCGATCCTGGCGCGCTTTTCCGGATCGATGATTGTAGAAGTCCAACCGATCGGCTTCTCCGCGACCAAGACCCAAGTATCACGCCAGCCAGGAACGACGGCGGTGGCTACCCGGTACGAGCGACGCAGGGCCGGGGGAACGCGGAACAGCATGTGATGGGCGCTTTTGAGTTCTTTAATCCGGAGGCCCATGTAGCTCGCGAGTTTGACCAGATCGCCGCGCACATATTCCCGGACATGGCCACGCCATGGGTCGGGTAGCCAGTAGTAGTAGTCGAAGTTGGGAAGGTTTGTGCCGCCGAACATCAGGCTGATTCGTTTGCGAATATTGCCGGCGTTTGGCACGGTGGCGAATAAGAGGCCGCCATCTCTAATCGTTGCCACAAGGGTGGTCAGGAGTTCGCGAGGTGAATCGTGAAGGTGCTCAAGGACGTCGTGCATCATTACCATGTCGAAGGTCCGGGGCGGGAAAGGGAAGTCTGGGCCGGCCAATCGAAAGTCGATGCCCTGTTCACGGGCAAACTTCATGATGATCTCCCGACGGGTGTGATGCCAATGGTCCCCGAGGTCGTCATAGCCCGCGCACACGTAGCCGAGTTGCTGAAGCACTGCGGTCTTGTCCATGGGTCCGCAACCAAAGTCGAGTATGCGTTTGCCAGCTGGCAGATGTCGCTGAACTGTCCTGGCGACGCTGGCGTAGCTGTTCACGGAAACAGTGTCACCAATGTAATTAGGAATCGGGAAGCCAGCCTTTACGGCTCGAATAGCCTCGTCTATGTCCTTCGCCACGGCGCACCAATACAGTACCTGACGGTGGCGGTCTCTTGACCACCCGACCCCATAGCCCAGAGTGACAGAGGCTGCTCAGGGTTCTCCGGGCGCAGGAGCATTAGAAGCCTATATCTTGGCGCTGGAGGCCCACCAATTCGCACCTCCAGAAGACCTCGGCTCGCCCCCACGGCACCGACTCCGTGCTATCCCGCCTGGCATGAGGGGTTCGCTCAAGTTAATAGCTACGAGCTTCATGCGTCCCTTAGCCAAATGGCGCCTTCGGCAGCTCGGCCGGTTGAGTCCAGCGCGTCTTCATCTGGGCTGCGGCGGCACGCTGCTAGCCGGCTGGATCAACGTCGACCTAGTCGGCCAGCCGGCAAACATCCATTGGGATCTCCGACACCGATTGCCTATCCCAGATGGCTCGGTTGATGCCGTCTTCCACGAACACTTGCTTGAGCACCTGCCCCTGCCGGCAGCGCTTCCGCTACTGCGAGAGAGTCGGCGACTGCTCCGGTCAGGCGGGATTTTGCGCGTTGGAGTTCCTGACGTTGAGCGTTACATTCGCGACTACGTTGAGTTGGACGGTTACGCGGCCACGAACCGCCCAAACCGTCCGACACGACTGCTCGCGCTGGGCGAGCTAGTGTACGGCTATCAGCACCGCTCGCTGTGGGACCGGTCAACTCTCTGTCTGGCCCTTCAAGAAGTGGGCTTCGAGCACGTGTCTGTGCGTCCGTTCGGTGATTCCGCGATTGAGCCTGCCCCTGATAGCCCAAAGCGTGCGGCGGAAACACTCTACGTCGAGGGTCTAAACCCGTGACCCGTTGTGGACGCTTGGAGCCCAGTGGGGACCACGAAGCGACCTTCAGCATTGTGATACCGACCTTTAACCGGCTGTCGACCCTCCGCCGGGCTATCGACTCCGCACTGAGTCAGACCGTCCCAATTGAGATCATTGTTGTCGACGACGCGTCATCCGACGACACATGCCTTTACGTCAAGAGCCTAATCGCGAATCCCAGCTCGAACGCATGCCCTCATCGGATGGTGTACCAGCGTCTTGAGGTCAACGGCGGACACTCGGCGGCAATGAACGTTGGAACGCGTTTGGCCCAAGGTGGGTGGATCAAGCCCTTGGATGACGATGACTATCTGGCGCCAAATTGTATCGAGGAAATGGCTCAGGTGATATCGCTTCACGAAGCAGCCGTCATATGCTGCTGTCAAGCGGCCCAAGTTGATGCGGACGGAGTTCGGCTCGAGCGGAGGCCGACTGGTGGTACCGGGCCTACATACTTCATCCCGCAGGAGGACATTCATTATGGAATGCTCCTTGACCTGGTCCCTTTGGGGACTCCAGTGCAGGTCGCCTTCCGCAGAGATGTCGCCCTTCAGTGCGGGGGCTGGGACTCTTCATTCGATACCAATTGTGATGAAGTCGACTTCTGGATCAGGCTTGCCCGATTCGGCGACGCCATCTTCATAAATCGGTGTCTCGCCTACCGGACGGTGTGGTCTGGATCCCATAACCTCCGCTTCCCCAGACAGACGCGTCTTGAGACCAACTATCTCATGAAAACTAAGATTCTCGGGTTAGTGACTGCGCGACACAAGAGTCACGTACCCAAGCTCCGCGACATTCGGGCCTACATGAACCTACACTGGGCGGCTGTTTCGCTCAAGGACAGAGCGATCGGTGACACCGTCCTCATGGCATGCAAGGGAATGTACTCAATGACAGCCTGGAGGCTACTTCTCCGGGCCTCTCGATTCAGACGCCAAACTTGGAACGATCCCTCCATTCGCAGGATAACGCTCACAGTTCCGCCTGAGGATCGCGGCACCAGCTAATGGTGATCCGGTCGAGTTGAGGGCCGCCGCTTTCCTGACGTTAACTAGGTCGTCCTATCACTGTTTGCTAATCGAGGGATGTCATAGGCGAACATCGGACCGTTCCTAAGCGGATCGCTGTGCAAGCCTCTGAGAGTACCGGTCCGGCGAAATCGGCCCGGCGACTGCGCGTCCTCCACCTGATCTCGGGATTGTCGCCGAGGTTTGGCGGACCTCCGAAGGTGCTTGACATGTGTCAGGAGTTGTCCCGGCAAGGGGTCGAAGTTGCGCTATTTAGCAATGACCTGGATCGTCCTGGCACTTGGTTCCCGTGGAGTGCCGAGAGTCCGTCATTCACCGTTCTCTCCCACGCTGAGTGGCCCGCCCTCGAGGTCCGGTGTTTTCCGACCAAGTGGCCATCAAGGTTCGGATACTCTCCCGAAATGGCTCGCGAAATTGCACAGCGCATTGGTCAATTCGATTTGGTTCACGTGCATGGCCTGTACTTGCATCCCAGCCTTATTGGCGCGTCTTGCGCCCGTCGCAATGGAATCCCATACGTCATCCAACCCCACGGTTCTCTTGCGCCCGTCATTTATGGACATCACCGTTATCGGAAATGGCTCTATGAGGTGCTTCTGGAGCGCCGTAACCTCAACCACGCGGCTGCGTTGCATTTTGCATCGAGGCAGGAGATGAGGCAAGCGCAGCAGCTAGGAATACGGGCGGCTGGGTTCGTGCTTCCCTTGGGCGTGAAGTTGGAAGAATTCGATCACCTGCCACAACGCGGGTCGTTCAAGGGCCAGCATCCCAAAATTCAAGATCAGAGGCTGATCGTCTTCTTTGGGCGATTGACCCGGAAGAAAGGGCTAAATTTGTTGGTAGACGCCTTCAGCGCGATCGCTAATCGAGTCCCCGACACCCATCTCGTCATAGCTGGACCGGATGACGAAGGATGCGGCGCGACAATCTCGCGTAGGATACGAGATTTGGGCCTTTCAAGTAGGGTCACCTTCACGGGCTTGCTGCTTGGCGAAGCTAGGCTAGCTCTCTTTGCTGATACGGATGTCTGGGTGCTGCCCTCCTATGACGAAAATTTCGGAATTGCAGCGGTTGAAGCGATGGCATGCGGAGTTCCGGTCGTCTTAAGCGATAGGGTCCATATCGCCCGTGAAGCCGCCGATGCGGAGGCTGCGCTGGTTGTTCCCTGCCGCCCAACGGAACTGGCGGCTGGCATCCAGAGCCTTCTCGCTGACCCTGAGCTGTCGCGTCGCTTGGCAAACAACGCCCGAGAGCTCGTCCGGAGCCGGTTCACATGGGAATCGTCGGCAAGAAGAATTATCGCCGCATACGAGTCCATCCTTGGTTCAGAAGCAGGGAAAGAAGAATCGCAACCCATCCGAGCTCAGACACGGGAAGGGTTTTTGGATTGAGCCAGTCCGTCACTGGTGCAAGCCACGAGGCCCGCCCTACCAGTAGTACTGCGCCGGTCAGTGTCCTCATCCCTGCTCTCAACGAACGGCTCAACCTGCGTAGTGCTATCGAGAGCGTCAAATGGGCCGATGAAGTCTGGGTGATCGATTCCCGTAGCACTGACGGAACTCAGGAAATCGCTGTGGCGTGCGGAGCCCGAGTGGTCCAATTTGATTATTCGGGAAAAGGACCGAAGAAGAAGAATTGGGCGCTGGAAAACTTGCACCTGAAGAACGAGTGGGTCCTGATCCTTGACGCCGATGAGCGGGTGACTCCGGATTTGGAACAGGAGATTCGGGATGTGACCCGCCGAACGGATTTAGATGGCTTTTACCTGGACCGCGAGTATGTATTCCTCGGTCGGTCGCTCAATAGCTTCCGTCCGAACTGGAATCTGCGTTTGTTCAAGCACCGGCTAGGCCGGTACGAGCCGCTCGCTACCAACACGGCAAACACAGGAGACAATGAGGTGCACGAGCATATCGTGCTTTCCGGTAAAGCCGGTTACCTACGGGCCCCGCTCCTTCACGATGATAAGCGGCCGCTACGAGCTTGGGTCGAAAACCACAATCGGTACTCCGAGTGGGAGGCCGAGGTCTATAGCCAGCTCCTTCAAGAACCGATCAACCTTGGGCGGATCTTCTCGACCGATTCCGTCTGGCGGCGACGCATTTTGAAGCGTGTCTGGGTTCGTATGCCCTGCCGGCCGTTCGGGCGCTTTCTGCTCTTCTATTTGTTCCGCCGCGGCTTCATGGACGGGAGGCAAGGGTTCTGGTACTCCGTTCTGATGGGCTACTACGAATTCCTCATCTCATTGAAATCGCGGGAGCTTGCCAGGGCTAAGAACCGGCAAGCCGGCCGTGCTGCATTAACAGAGCATTCGATAGGGGAGACGCCACATGCCTGAGCTGCGCACTCTGGCCCGGGACTGTATACACGAACTCATAGTATGTCCCAACTGCAAAGAACGGATGCAGTGGGGAGTCGACCAGGTCCTCTGTCCGACTTGCCTGCGCCGGTTTCCGGTTGTCGATGGCATCCCGGTTTTGCTTCTTGAACAGGAGCTGGCTCAACACGACGAGCTTGAACACATCTCCGAGCATGAACACAAGCTTCGCCAGTCCGTCTACTTCGATCGGACGGAACTGGCAGAGTTCGAGACGACGCGGCCGCGGAACGCACCCCGCCTTTATCGATGGTTGCTTCTCGAAAAATCTCGGCGCAGTGTCTCGGGGATCGAGCCGTTGGCGGGTAATCTTGTATTGACTGTTTGTGGTGGGTCCGGTATGGACGCCGATTTTCTCGCCGAGCGGGGCTCTGAGGTAATAGCGTCGGACATTTCACTCGGAGCCGCCCTGCGCTGCCGGGAACGCGCCTGGCGGTTCGGCTTGAGAATCACTTCGATCGTGGCGGACGTGGAAAATTTACCTTTTCAGGATAAGTCGATTGACATCGTCTACGTCCATGATGGGCTCCACCATCTTCGCCGTCCTCTGAACGGACTCGACGAGATGACCAGGGTGGCGTCAAGCTGGGTCTCCATAACGGAACCCGCCAAAGCGCGCGTTACCGCCTTTGCTGTTCGCCTGGGACTTGCTAAGGAATATGAGGAAGCGGGCAATCGTGTTCGGCGATTAAGCGCCTCGGAACTGGGGGACATGTTGCGATCCAGGGGGTTTGCGGCTGTTCACACCTCAAGGTATGCGATGTACTATCCGCACAAACCTGGCGCAATCTTTGCCGCGTTAAGCCGCCCTGCAATCTTTCCTCTCGTGAAGTGGTTATGGCGCGCGGGCAACCTATGCCTGGGGCGCTTTGGGAACAAACTTACGGTTGTAGCGACACGCGTACAAGCAGGGGCAGCTACTGATCTCTTGGCCACGAGAGCAACCCCGACGGCCGAGGAAGCGAGGTGATAGGCGGAGAGCGCGTCGCCCTCGTTCATGATCGTCTTGAGCAGAATGGAGGCGCCGAGCGAGTCCTGTGGGCCCTTCACTCAATGTTTCCGGGCGCCCCCATATACACGCCAATTTGGAACCGCGAAGCGGTTCCCGGGTTCGATGGCTGCGATGTGCGTACTACCTGGATGCAGCACCTGCCCGGCATCGGCAAGATGCCTCGCTTATACGCCGCCTTATACCCGCTCGCGTTTGCTGGCCTCAGGCTCGAGGGTTATGACCTGGTTATAAGCCTTACGTCTTCTTTCGCCCAAGGAATCCAGACAAAGGGTTCTGGGCTGCATGTCTGCTACTGCCACAGCCCCGCGAACTTCGTGTGGCGGCCACAGGCCTATTTCTTGAATCCCGTAGCGCGGGCTGTGGTGGCCCCTCTGAGACTCTGGCTCAAGACGTGGGATCGCTGGGCAGCCAAACAGCCGGACATCTATATCGCCACCGGGCATTCCGTCGCTGACCGGGTGAAGAGCTTTTATCATCGGGACGCGTCTATCATTGCGCCGCCGGTCGACCGCAAGTGGTTCACACGCCACAAGAGCGACGATTTTTATCTTGTTGCGGCTCGCCTCGTACCACACAAGCGCCTTGAGTTGGCCATCAAGGCCTGCGGCCGTTTGGGATTACCCCTCGTCGTAGTCGGCAGTGGGCGTAGCGAAACCCGGTTGAGGAAGATGGCGGGGTCCAAGGTGCGTTTTGCTGGATACATACCTGACGACGAACTTCGCGAGCTGTACTCGCGCGCGCGTGCGGTGCTCGTTCCGAGTGAAGAGGAGTTTGGTTTGGTCGCCCTGGAGGCCCAGGCGGCGGGGACGCCCGTGATCGCGTTCGATCGCGGAGGCGCGACGGAAACGGTAGTAGACGGTGTGACCGGAATCCGCTTCAGCCCGCAGACGGCTGATGGGCTCGTCGAGGCAATCGCGCGTTTCGAGGAGCACAGCTGGGACCGCACCGCGATTCAGGAGAATGCGGCGCGATTTGACGAGATCCGTTTTCAGCGGGAATTTCTCTCTCTTATCGAGCGTCATACGCCGCAGCCGGCGACCTATTCATTGGGGGCCGGACGGGCCTAGCCGTCGTCTCTCGCACTTGAAGCTGATATTCGTCGGGTTTCTTCCCCCTGACTCGCACAGCGCAGAAGAGCGAACCTTTGCCGAGCTGCTCTCGGCGTACTTTGAGCGGACGGTCGTCTTCCAGGGCATCGGCGTCAAGGGCTTAGACCTCCAACATCTCAAGGCGCTCCCATCACGGCTCGCAAAAAGGCACCTTCAAGTGGCTTCGTCACGAGTCAGTACGGGGATACTCCCGATGCTGCCGGTACGGCGAGGTCCCGCGGTACGGCTGAGTGCTTGGATGATCAGGCGACGGCTAACGAGCCTCACAAGACGGAGATTCGACGAATGGGTATTTTGGACGCGGTTTCCATCGCCCGAGCTTGTTGAAGCGATCCGCGGACTGGCGTTTAGCCGCGTCATCTATGAGCCGGTCGACCGATACGCCGCCGGGGCATGGTTCTCACGGGATGAGCGCAGGCGAATCGCGGCCGCAGAAGCCGAGATCGTCGAGACGGCCATGGTCGTCACGACCAGCGCCGGGCTGGCCAAACGGTTCGACCGCGCGGCGGGTGGCAGCTACTCGCTGCCACTCGGCAAGGACTCGCGGCTAGAGGCGCGGCTGTCAGGTAGAACTCATCACATCGGCAGGCCGCGCCTTGCCGTTGTCGGCTCCCTGGATTGGCTTGCGGACGAATCAATCCTGGCGGACATCGCCACGCAGCGGCCAGCGTGGCAGTTGCTCCTAGCCGGGCCCCGGGATCCTGCCTGGGGACGGCGGCTGGATGGTCTCCCAAATGTTCACTGGCTGGGGAAGTTGGCGGCCGACGAAGCGCGAGGTGTCATCGCCGATTGCGACGTCGCCCTCAACCCATGCTTCCTCAATGAGTGGACGGAATCCGCCATCCCGGTCAAGATCTTCGATTACCTCGCGGAAGGCCGTCCGGTCGTCAGTACGCCAATGGCTGAGCTTGACATCTTTAGGGACGTGATCGAGATGGCGCCCGCGGACCAATTCGTTGAAGCAGTCGAACGTGCCCTTCAAGACGCCGGATCGGAGGCCGCCGCGCGGCGCCGCGCGGCATCGGAGCGGTTCACGCTGCAGGATCGCGCCCGCCGCGCATTCGAGCTGGTCAGCAGCGCTCCGGTGGAGGCGACTAGCCGACGCCTGGCATAGTGCTCCTCTATCACGGAGTGATGGAGGCTCCACGGGGCTGCGACGACATCGAACGGGACCTGTTTGTCAGTCCTGATGTTTTCGCAAGCCAGATGGCGGACCTTGCCCGTCGAGGCTTCAGGTCCATTCGGCTCGAGCAGTTCCTCGAGGCGCCCGAGCGCAGCGTCCTGATCACGTTCGATGACGCCTATGCGCATGTCGTCCCGGTGGTGACTCCCGTCCTGGCGAGATACGGATTCACCGCGGTGATGTTCGCGCCCAGCGCGTATCTGGGTGGGCACAACGAGTGGGACGTTGATAAGCATCCGCGGCTGGCGGCGCTTGACATCGCAACTGCGGGCCAGCTGCGCGAGATGGCAGAAGGCCCCTGGGAGATCGCCAGCCATGGTTGGCGCCATGTCGACCTGCGCCTCCTTCAATTTGAAGAGCGGCGTTTGGAGCTGGAGCGGGCTCGGGAGCGCATATCGGAGACTACCGGCAAACCCGTTCGGGCGCTCGCCTATCCGTTCGGGCTTTCAGACGAGGGTGTCCGCGCAGACGCCCAGAAGGCCGGATACAGCCTGGCATTCAGCGCCGGCCCTGGCTCCTTCCGCGATCGCTATCAGCTGCCTCGTCACCAGATAAGTGGCAGCGACAACCTCCGGATGTTCCGCCTGAAGACATCCGGCTGGTTCGATCGCCTGCATCGGGTTCAACGGCTAACGCCTGGCTGGGCCCGAGCGAGCGCCCGAGCCGTTGTCGGTCGGGCGGCGGCGGCACCGTGACTGCACCGGTCTCCGTCGTGATCATCACCCAGAATGAGGAGACAAACATCGAACGCTGCTTGAAAAGCGTCGACTGGGCGGCGGAAACGATCGTCGTCGATGCCCACAGCGACGACCAAACACGGGACAAGGCGGCAGCGTTAGGGGCCCGCGTCTTCGAACGCGACTGGCCTGGATATGCCGGCCAGAAGAATTTCGGGGTCCGGGCTGCAACCAACCCGTGGGTTCTGAACGTCGATGCGGACGAACAGGTGACGCCGGAACTGGCCGCCGAAATCTGCGACGCGGTAGTGCAGGACGTCCACAGGGCCTATCGCGTGCTAATCCCGACTTATTTCATGGGACGCCCGTTGAAGCACTACGGGCGGGCACCTCGCGACCCGGGCCACATCCGGCTATTCCGCAAGGACTCGGCACACTTCGACAATCGGCTGGTCCACGAGGTGGTTGAGGTGGACGGCAGCGTGGGGTGGCTCAAGGCGCCGATCCTCCACTTCTGCTACCCGACGATGGGGACTTACTGGCGGAAGATCCACCGGTACGCCGGGCTCGAGGCTCAGGAGCGCGCCAGCGGATCGCCGCGGTGGGGCTATCGGTGGTTTCGGGCGCTCGAAAAGCTCGGATGGATGCTGGTCTGGAGGCGGGGCCTTCTGGACGGCCCGGCCGCTTGGATCTGGATCGGCGGGCAGGCCTACGAGGAGTGGCTCGCGACCGGGGAGGCGGCACGCCTTCGCAGAGAGTCGGGAACGAAGCGAGTGCCGGCCTGACGTGAGGATGACGAGGCGCGGCTTCCTGCTCGGATGCGTTGGCCTCGGTGTGGCGACGACGCCCGTCGGCTTGTACGGAGCCGTCTACGAACCACACGACATCGAGATCGTTCGCCGCAAAATGGCCATCCCGAAGCTTCCGTCACGTCTCGATGGCCTCACCGCGGTCCAGATCTCTGATCTGCACCTGTCGGGGAATGGCGATCTGCATTCGCACCTGGTCGACCAGGTCCGGAAACTGAAGCCGGACACGATCCTGTTCACGGGCGACCTCATCGATGACCAGTCCGCGATCGGTGACGGGATCGACATTTTTCGGAGCTGGCAGCCGCCGGCGGGCATCTGGGCCGTGCCAGGGAACTGGGATCATACAGCGACGGCCGACACGATCGACATCCTGGTGAACCGCCTGAAGTCGGCCAAAGTCCGCTTCCTCGTCAACGAGAGCGCCCAGCTCGAGGACGGCCTGTGGATCGCCGGTGTTGATGACCCGTCGAGCTCGCTGGATGACGTCTCCGCGGCCATCGACAGCATCCCTGCGGCGGCGCCGCGGATCCTGCTGGCGCACTCGCCGGACATCGTCACCAGCCTGCAGGACACGACCTTTGGACTCGTTTTAGCCGGCCACACGCACGGTGGGCAGGTCAATCTCCCGTTCTTCAACGGGGCCTGGCTCAAGGATGGCCCGTCGAGTGAGTACATCCAGGGTCTCTTCGATGTCCATGGCTCGCCCCTGTACGTCAATCGAGGGATCGGGACGACGAAACTACCAATTCGGATCGGCGCTCGGCCCGAGATCACCCATTTCACCTTCCATGCCGCCTGAGACCATGATCGCCGCCTCCATCGCACAAGACGCCTGGGGCGTCGCTCGCGTCGAGCTTGGTGAAGCCCGCCGGGCCCTCCAAGCCGCGCAGACGGGAATCGCCAGGCAGGTCCCGTTCGAGCGACTCCTCACGGCCGAACGCCGATGCACCGACCTGGTACATGGCTGGTTTGCCGACGCCCTGGACTTCGAACCTGTCGAAGCGCCACGACTCGTGCTCTCACTGGATGTCGACGGAATCCTCGAGGGCGACCGCGAAGGATTCTCGTCGACGAACGTTGCCGGCGCCGCGGCGGTGAGGTTGCTCGGTTTGGGAGGCGTCGCGGTGCTGCTGAACACGGCTCGCTCTCTGCGCGAGGTCAGGTCCCGGGTCGAACACTTCAAACTGCTGGGAGGGATTGGCGGCTTCGGCGCCAGCGTGTGGGACGGCGCCTACGGCCGCGAATACTGCCTCCTGAGCGATGCGGGCGCTGCGCAGATCGACCGGCTCCGGGCGACCTGCCGGCAGGACGCCGCCAATCTCATCGATACCTCGTATGCGTGCTCGCTGCGGGTCAGCAAAATGGTGGAAGGGGGGCTGCGGCCGATCGTCGGTGAAGAGGCTCGGAAGCTGCTCGACCGCGGCGGGATGAGCGATCTGGCATTCTGGGTCGCCCCCCGCTATACGGACTTCATCGATCGCAACGTTGACAAGGGCAAGGGCATCGAGCGGCTGAGCCGCGAGCTTGGCCTGAACCGGTTGCCGCTTGCAGCCATGGGTGACGCGGGTTGCGACCTGCCCATGCTCAAGGTGGCCGAGTTCGCCTTCCTTCCTGCGGCGACGCTGCCCTCGTACGTTGCCCCACGAGGACAGCGGCTGATGCGCTCGCGATACCTGGGCGGCCAGTCCCTGTGGGAGGCGGCCTGCCAGTTGGTTCCAAATTCGACATTGCAGCGGCGCGTCCTCTCCCGTGTGCAGGAGCTGCAATTCCCCGATTGGATGCCCGAAAGCCTTCGAACGCCGCCGCCCGTGAACCGAGGCCTATTCCCTCGACTTGCGACCGCGCTGACAGCCAGACATTGAAGACCGACAAATCGGACCTGAGGAGGACTGAACATGGAATTGCGTGAATACTGGCGCGTCTTCAAGCGTCGGGCGTGGATCCCGATCTTGCTCCTGGTGGTGACGGTGGCGACAGCGGGAACGCTGGCGTTCCTCTCCAAACCGGAATACAGGGCGACCGCGACGGTCTCCGCGAAGAGCGTGGGAACGACGACGAGCGGGCAAACGCTGAGCTTCCCGGAAGTGGCGACTTCCAACACGCTGATGGACCAGGTCATCCAAAAGCTCGGCCTGAACGAAACGGTGGACCATCTCACCTCCCGGATCAAGGTGGCGACGGGAAAAAGCGATGCCTACACCATCACGGCCACCGACCCGAATCCCGACCGGGCCACCAGCATCGCCAACACGGTGGCGCAGCTTGCGGCGGTCCGGTACCAGACCGTCAACAGTGACACCGGAAGCGTTGTCTATGACGGCGCCGTCAAGAGCGCTCGGGCGCAGTTCCAAAAGCAGTATCAGGATGCGGTCGCGGCACGGGTAGCCTTCGAGCGGCAGCACCCGGATGCGGCCAACGCCAAGGACGCCAGCATCGTCGTCCAGGACAGCGTCGTCAGGGTGCAGGAGCAGGCGGCAGCGGGCGCGCTGGCGGATTTCGAAACGCAGACAACGACGGACGCCGTCACCCAGCTTTCCGCCGCCCATAACTTCGTCGCAAACGTTGTCGACCAGGCGGCGGCCAAGCCGGATCTCAGCTCGCGATATCTGAAGGTCGCCTACGCCGCGGCGCTGGCGTTGATCCTCGGGATCGGGCTGGTCTACCTGCTCGAGTACATGGACAACTCGGTGCGCGAACCGGAAGCCGCCGAAGAGATGGTCGGGGCTCCGGTGGTCGGCATCATCCCGCGCGCGACGGCCCAAACCCTGCGACCAGCCAGAGGAGGTGCACGATGACCGAAGACAGACAGGATCAGCTCATCCTGACCGACGAGACGCTCAACACCCATTTCGCGGAGGCCTATCGCGCCCTGCGCGCCAACATAAGCTTCAGCAGCATCGATCACCCGGTCAAGACGATCCTGGTGACCAGCGCCTCACCCAGGGAGGGCAAGACCACCACGGTGGTGAACCTGGGCATCATCATGGCGCAGGCGGGGCCAAGGGTTTTGATCGTTGACGCGGATTTCCGGCGGCCGTCGCTCCATCGTCTTTTCGGATTTCTGCCGAACGGAAAGAAGACGCTCCCGGGCCTCTCAAACATCATCGTGGGCAACTCAAAGCTCAGTGATGTCCTGCTGCCGAGCGGATTCGCCCGCGTCTCTCTCGTGCCCGCGGGCATCATGCCGCCCAACCCGAACGAGCTGCTGAGTTCCCAGCGGATGCGGGCGGTCATGGACGAGCTGGCAGAGAATGCCGACATCGTCCTGCTCGATTCGCCGCCGTGCTTACTCTATTCGGACGCCTTCCTGCTGGCGCCGCTGACCGACGGCGTTCTCTACGTCATCCGCTCCGGCTCGCAGGACAAGGCGGCACAGCGGCGGGTGCAACGGCAGCTCCAGCAGACCAAGGCGAGGATGCTCGGCGTTGTCTTCAACGATGCCGAGGTCGAGGAAAGCGCGGCAAGCTACACCTACTACTATCCAAACGGCAACAAGCACAAGTAGGCAGGCGCTTCCGCCCGGCCTGCGGCTCACCCAACCGAAGCGCAGACCGCTCTGGGTTGGCGTCGCCGGGCTGCTCCTGGGCGGAGTTGCCCTTGGTATTGGGCTCGCCGGTGCGCCCGGCACGCTGGTGCTCGGCACGCTGGCCGCCCTGGTGGCACTCGGCGCGGCTATCTACCGCCCCGCCCTCGGCCTGGCGGTTCTTCTGTTCACGTATCCCTTCGACCTGACGACGTTTGTCGGCCCCGTGAAGGTGACGACGTCGTATGCCCTATTCGCGATCCTGGTCGGGGTCTGGGTCGCGCGCGAGATTTTGCCCAACCCGCCAAAATGGCAACGGACTTCGCTGGACTGGCCGGTCGCCCTGTTCGCCGTGGCAACTTACCTCTCGCTGCTTGGCTTGACGGGCAATTACTCGGACCAATTGGTCGCGCTCCTGAAAGCCACCGGCGGCTTTGTTCTCTTCTTCATCGCCACGCAAAGCCTCCGCAGCAAGGGCGACGTTTGGCTAGTCGTCGGCGCGGTGTTTGCCACGGGCTTGCTCCAGTCCGTGGAGACCATCCTCCCCGTTGTGAACGGGACGGTCGTCGTATCGGATGCGACGCGAGCCACCGGGACCGTGAACGAAGCGAACGACTTCGCTGGTTATCTCGTGCTGGTCGGCCCCCTGGCCGTTGCTGCCGGGCTGACGTTACGGCATCGCTGGCTGACGATTGCCGGCGGTGTTGGAACGCTGCTGTTCGGGGCAGCGCTGGTGGCCACCCTTTCGCGGAGCGGCTGGCTCGGCATCGTCGTTGCAGTCATCGCCCTGGCCGTCCTGCTTCCGCAGCGGCGGCGCCAGATCGCCATGATCGGTGGCGGCGTGCTCACCGTGCTCCTCATCGGGGGACTGGCGGGGCCGATCGCCGACAGGCTTGGAAACCAGGCGGGCAGCAGCCCGCTCGATACCTTCCTGGCCCGGGTGCCGATCTGGAGCGCGGCCGTGGCAATGTTCGTCCAGCACCCGGTTTTTGGGATTGGCGTCGATAACTTCCAGAACCTTATCGATAATTACAACCCGGATCTTGGGGTCAACCAGGCGCACAACCTGTCCCTCAACATGGCTGCCGAGCGTGGCATCCTGGGGTTTGGGACGTTCGTCGGGCTCGTCGTGATGCTATTCAAGGTGTTAGGCGGCGCACTCAGATCGGCACCCAGCTTTCCGTACCGTGTGCTGACGGCGGGGATCATCGCGAGCTTCCTGGGCTTCTTTGCTCACTCGCAGTTTGACGTCTCTTACTACGACTACAAGATTCTGCTGATGTTCTGGTTCCTGGTGGGGCTGGCGGCCATTCTGCCAAGTTTGCAAAACGCCGCTGTGACGATGGAGGCGGCTCGACGGTGAGTCATGTGCTTATCGATGCGAAGCAGACGCCGAGTCGGGATAAGGATGCGGGCCGACTATTAAAGTCACCGGTCACTATTGGGGTCAATGCGGAGTTCCTGGCCAATGGGCGGCCAGATGGGATTCCCCGCGCCAGTTTTGGGCTGGTCCGGGCGATGGCCAACGAAGATGGCTCGATTACCTGGCTTCTGTTCACGCCGCGGATCGAATGGCGGGAAGCCGCCGAGGAGCTTCGATCCCTCGCCAACTGCCAGATTGTCGTCACCGGATCGATGCCGGGCCGGGCAGGCCGAATCTTCTGGCGGCTTTTCGTCCTGCCCTGGTTGGCAAAGCGGCATTGCGTTGACCTCCTCTTCAACCCGGTGGGTAATGGGCCGGCCTGGATGCCTCGGTGTATTCCTCTGGTTATCACCATGCACGATCTCGCCTGGCTGGACGGGCGCGAGTGGTATTCGCGAGGGTATCGCCTCGGGCAGCGGCTGCTAGCTGGGCGAGCATCAAGACTGGCGAGACAGATTTTCGCGGTGTCGAACTACTCAGCAAAGCAGATCGAGGAGCGGTTGCAGATTGGCCCTGACCGAGTCATTGTCGTGCACAACGGCCTAGGCGCGGTCGGCAGCGCGAAGGCGCCTCCCCTCGATAGCGCCGGCCACGCCTCAGGCACGCCCGGGGAGCTGCATAAGCCGATGGCGCTCTTCGTGGGAACGCTTATTCCTAGAAAGAATCTTCTTGGCGTGTGGCGGGCCTTCAGTCGCATCCGCGAGGAAAAAGGGCTCGATGTTCGCCTTATCGTCGTTGGTGCTTCGCGCGACGCAAAGGCGCTGAGTGCGGAACTCAAGGCCGACCCAAACGTTCGCTTCCTGGATTATGTCGACGACAAACGGCTCGCCGCGCTCTATAAAGCGGCAGCCTTCCTTGTCCTTCCGTCTTTCTACGAGGGGTTCGGGTTGCCGATCATCGAGGCGATGGCTTTGGGGACGCCAGTGATCACTTCATCGAGCTCGGCGTTGGCGGAGGTCGCAGGCGATGCGGCACTCCTCGTCGATCCTCGTGATGAGGAGCAGATCTATTCTGCGATGCTCTGGCTCTTCACGGATGAACGATTAAGAATGGAACTAGCTGAGCGGGGCATGGCGCGTGCACGTCTCTTCACATGGGACTCGTCTGCCCGCGTAGCGCTGGCCGCACTGCGGTCACTCGTGCTTCCAGCGAGTGTTCAAGCGTTCTAGCAAGCGTCTCGGTCGCGCGAGTTCAACTCAGTCGGTGCCGTGTGGCCCGGCTTTTTTATTGGCGCAGTCCGCGATCAATGCGTAAGGCTGAGGTCATCGAACCAGAAGGTTCCAGCCGCAGAGCTCTGCGGAATCACATAGAGCTGAGTGGCGGTTGCTGGTGCCGTATAGGTGCCCGTGACCGAAATCCAGCTGCCATTGCCGGCGAAGCCGCGGTCGAAGTGTGACCCGACCTGGACTCCATTGGCGTCAAAGCTGTAGAGGGTAAAGATTCCGCCGCTGGAGCTTGAACGGCCCCAGCCACTGAAGGTGTAGGCCTGGCCGCCCGTGACCGGGATCGACTGCCAAGTCGACTGCCAGGCTCCGGTCGCGACCAGCCTGAGCGAGTTGTTGCCGGTATGGGCATCGGCTGGACTGGTGTCGATGCTCGCTTGCGGCGCCAGTGCCCAGTCGATGCTGCCACCTTCAAACCCGGGATTGGAAAGGAGGTTGTTTGTTGCGACGAGGCTGAGGTCATCGAACCAGAAGGTTCCAGCCGCAGAGCTCTGCGGAATCACATAGAGCTGAGTGGCGGTTGCTGGTGCCGTATAGGTGCCCGTGACCGAAATCCAGCTGCCATTGCCGGCGAAGC
>Ga0207416_1001675_pt1 | contig 27692 bp, 29 predicted proteins | sample PaiPotPPM11metaG_FD_184107 | JGI IMG/M metagenome (GOLD analysis project Ga0207416, IMG submission 184107) | Iron sulfur acid spring bacterial and archeal communities from Banff, Canada, to study Microbial Dark Matter (Phase II) - Paint Pots PPM... ... | reverse complement strand
GGATAGGCGTCCGGCGGCCTGCTGCTGCAAACGCCGGACGCCTATCCCGAGGAGCAGCTTGCCTTCACGCCGCAGAGCAAGCGGTCGCCCACGCCGGCCGAGCTGGACGATCTGCGCTTCGCCTGGCGGGCGGTGCAGAACGTGAAGTCGAATGCGATCGTGCTGGTGAAAGATCGGCAGATCGTGGGCATGGGCGCGGGCCAGCCGAACCGGGTGGTGAGCGTGCACCTGGCGGTGCGGGCGGCGGGCGAGCGGACGGCGGGCTCGGTGCTGGCCAGCGATGCCTTCTTCCCCTTCCCGGACGGCCCGCAGCTTGCCGCCGACGCCGGCGTGACGGCGATCGTGCAGCCGGGCGGCTCGATCCGGGACGCGGAGACGGTGGCCGTGTGCGACAACGCGGGGATCGCGCTGGTGCACACCGGCGTGCGGCACTTCCGGCACTGAGGTGCAATGCGCCCTGCTTCTCCGGCGGTAACTTTGCCCGCGCCGCGGCGTTTTGTCCTTTGAGGGATGAGACCCGGATATCGGGAGTCGCCATAATGGCGGCCGCTCCCGCATCGACACTAATGTTGAAATAATTCCGACACGGCGCGACCCCGCCCGCGTGGGAGTGAAAGGGAAAGATTTCGGTGGCCATCGCACCCGGACGCACGATTGCCGAGCTGGACCAGATCGTGGAGGCGCTGCCCCACGCGCGTCGCAGCTTGTTCGAGCGCATCTTCGACGTTCACGTCAGCCACGGCCGGCTGCTGCCGCCGGCCGAAATGGAACCGTGGATCATCAAGCAGTTCGGCAGCCTCGATGCCACGCTCGAACAGAAGATCGTGCGCGTCACCAACCAGATCACGCTCGACGGCGTGCTGTTCAACTGGCTGCGCTCCAGCCGGCCGATGTGGAAGGCGCCCTCGCTCGACCTCGACGCCGAGCTGGAGAAGAACGCGCCCAACGACCCGCTGCGCGACCCGTATCACGGCACGCCGGAAGACGTCTTCGGCCGCATCGAAGGCAAGTACTGCGTCACCGCGAGCAACATCGCCAAGTTCGACGGCTTCCACGGCCTCGTCGTCTTCCGCGAGCCGCATCCGCTCGCCTGGACGCGCGAGACGCTGCACGACTACATCGACACCGGCTCGCGCTGGGCTGAGGCGGCCAACGCGATCGACGCCGACGCGCAGTACTACCTCTATATCTGGAACTGCCTCTGGCGGGCGGGCGCCTCGCTGCTGCACGGTCACGCACAGGTGATGCTGGGCAAAGGTATGCACTACGCCGCCGTGGAACAGCTGCGCCGCGCGGCGCTGCTCTATCAGGCGCAGTACCGCGCCAACTACTTCAACGACCTCTACGAGGCGCACGCCGACATCGATTGCGCCTTCTCGCGCGGCGACGTGCGCGTGCTGGCCAATCTGGTGCCGAAGAAGGAGAACGAGGTACTGCTGTTCGCGCCCTCGCTCTCCGACGACCTCAAGGATCGTATCTACGACGTGCTCGCCTGCTACCGCGACCGCATCGGCGTCACCAGCTTCAACCTGGTGATGTACATGCCGCCGCTGGGCGAAACGGAGGAGAACTGGGAGGGCTTCCCGGTCGTGGTGCGCATTGTCGATCGCGGCGACCCGATGGCGCGCACCGCCGACATCGGCGCGATGGAGCTGTACGCCGCCAGTGTCGTCTCCAGCGACCCCTTCCGCCTCGCCGCCGCGCTGGACGATGCGGTCGGGGGGTAGCAGACACACCTGTTGTCACAGGCGCAGCGTCCCCTCTCCAGATGTGCTGGGAAGGGACGCTGCGCTGTGTTGACACCGCTCGCTCGGATCGATATAGCATAAATGCGATGGCATGGGGCGAGGTTGAAGCAGAGCACGAGGTCGAGGAGTGGCTCAATTCTCTGCCGGACGATGAGTTCGGCGCCGTTGAGTATCACATTGATTTGCTTGCCGAACGCGGCGTGCTTCTCGCCGAGCCGTACACGCGCCAGTTATTCGGGAAGCTGCGAGAGCTACGTTTCTACGTCGGCCGCGAGCAGATCCGCGTCACGTACTTCATCGCTTCGGGGCGGCGGATCGTTTTGCTCACTGTGTTCCGTAAGACAAGGCAGCGTGAGCGGGCTGAAATCGCCCGCGCGTATGCCGCGATGGAGCGCTGTCTCGCCGCGGGGCACACGGCGGAGGACGACTGATGACTGAACGCCGCACATGGAGCGCGATTAAGGCGCAGCGCGCCGATACGCCGGAACGGCGCGCGGGCTACGAGCGCGCCCGGTTGGCACACGAGCTGGGCGCGAAGGTCCGAGCATTGCGCGAGGCCCGGGGACTGAGCCAGGCGGAGCTGGCCCGGCGCATGGGCACCACGCAGTCCGTGATCGCACGGCTTGAACTCGGCGGCGCGGAGCCGCGCCTCGACACGCTGCGCCGCGTCTGCGCGGTGCTGGACGCCGACTTGACGGTCGAACTGAGCCCGCACGGAGCCGCCGCCGCTCGCGCCTGAGCTACGCCTGCCTCGAAGAGCGTGCGAAATGCAGGATAGACCCTCGCAGCACGAAATCCTCGACGCCGTGCAGCGCTTCCTCGACGACGAAGTTGTGCCGGCAACTGAAGGGCGCACGCAGTTCCTCGTGCGCGTGGCGGCGAACCTGCTGCGCACGCTGGACCGCGAGCTTGCACTCGAAGAAGACCAGCTCGCCCGCGAGTGGCAGGGGCTGGATGAACTGCTCGGCGCGGAGCCGCCGCCCGCCGGCCGCGAGGCGCTGCGCGAGGCCGTGCGCCGGCGCACCGCAGCGCTGTGCGAACGCATCCGCGCCGGCGCCGCCGACGAGGGCGAAGAACGCGCCCGCATCGTCGCCCATGTACGCGAGAGCGTGCGCGACAAGCTTGTGGTGACCAATCCCGGCCTGCTGAGACGCTAAGAAATCTCAAGCTTGAACCACGCCGCGCCTCTGCCGCATGCTGAGGGCGTTCGCCGCTCGTTTCGTCATGCAGAGGCGCTCGCCTCGCGCCGCTCGCGCCCAGTCTCCCCGCCGCCGGGCGCCAACCGCAAAAGGAGCCGTTGCCGTGGTCGATTTCATGCTCTCGCCCGAGATCCGCGAGTTGCGCGCCAGAGTCACCGTCTTCATGGATGAGCACATCTACCCGAACGAAGACGCGCTCGGCACGGAGGACGACCAGGCCGAGTCCCTGATGAAAGACCTGCAAGGCCGGGTCAAGCAGCAGGGCATGTGGGCGATGTTCATCGGCCCGGAGGCCGGCGGCACGGGCACCGGCTTCCTGCCTTACGCCTACGTGAACGAGATCCTCGGCCGCAGCCCCTACGCGCCGCGCGCCTTCGGCTGCCAGGCGCCGGACACGGGCAACGCCGAGATCCTGCACCAGTTCGGTAACGCCGAGCTGCAGGAGACATATATGAAGCCGCTAATCGCCGGCGAGTGCCGCTCGTTCTTCTCGATGACCGAGCCCGAGGTCTCCGGCGCGGACCCGACGAACCTGCAAACCCGCGCCGTGCAGGACGGCGATGAGTGGGTGATCAACGGCCACAAGTGGTTCAGCTCCGCGGCCGAAGGCTCGAAGTTCGGCATCGTCATGGCCTGCACCGACCCGGACGGCCTGCCGCACCGCCGCTTCAGCCAGATCGTCGTGCCGACGGACTCGCCTGGCGTCAACCTGATCCGCAACATCTCGGTGATGGGCCACGTCGGCCGCGGGCACGGCACGCACGCCGAGATCCGCTACGAGAACGTGCGCGTGCCGTATACGAACGTGCTGGGCAAGCCGGGCGACGGCTTCCTGATCGCGCAGAAGCGGCTGGGGCCGGGGCGCATCCACCACTCGATGCGCTGGCTGGGCCAGGCGCAGCGGGCCTTCGAGATCATGTGCCGCCACGTGCTCAAGCGCGAGGCGTTCGGCGGGCCGCTGGCCGAGAAGCAGACGATCCAGAACTGGATCGCCGACTCGGCCGCCGAGATCCAGGCCTGCCGCCTGCTCACGATGCACGCCGCCGCCAAGATTGACAGCGGCGCCGACGCGCGCGTCGAGATCTCGCTGATCAAGTTCTGGGGCGCGAAGATGCTGCACGATGTGATCGACCGCGCCATCCAGAGCCACGGCGCCCTCGGCGTCACCGATGACACGCCGCTGGCCGGCATGTACCGCAACGCCCGCGCCGCCCGCATCTACGACGGCCCGGACGAGGTGCACCGCATGGTCGTCTCCCGCCGCATCCTGCGCCGCTTTCAAGAGGGCGGTGTCTACGAGTTCGAGTAAGGGCTCGGCCTGTGCGGGCGCGGCGGGGCGCCTAACCCTGCTTTGCCTTGCGGCAAAGCTGTCCCTTCCCGACACAGGAAGGGTGGGGTTTTGAGAGCAAACGGGGGAGTGACAGACAAGCTCCCGACTGTCCGCCAGGGACACTCCAATCCCGCCGCCGTCGCACGGCGTAAGGAACGCTCCAGAAGTCCCTTCCTGGCTCGAGAAGGGACAGGTTCCGCTCCAGCGGAACCGGGGTTAGGTGCCCCGGGAGCCCGCCGCCGCTGGGAGCGCCCTCCGCCAACCTCACCCGCGACGGCAAGGAAACGCGCGTGACGCAGGAGATGTTCAGCGTAGCTGCCGACGGGCTGATCGCCCGCGCGCGGGCGCTGGCGCCGCTGGTGCGCGACTGCCGCGCGGCGATCGAGCGCGAGCGGCGGCTGCCCGATGCGCTGGTGCAGGCGTTCGTCGCCGCCGGCTTCATGCGCGTCAAGCTGCCGGCGTGCCTCGGCGGCGTCGGCGGCGGGCATCCGGTCACGGCAATTCGCATCGTCGAAGAGGTCTCGCGCGAGGACGGCGCCGCCGGCTGGAACCTCTGCTGGGCACCACGCGCGACACGCGCCGCGTGGCCGCAGCGGTCGTGCGGCTGCGGGCCCGGCGAGGTCAGTTCAAGGAATGGTGTGCCGCCGTGGCGCCGGCTCCGAGCGGCAGGGCGCCGGGCCGGCGCGGCGCCCGACGGGAATGTTCTCCGGGTTACGGTGCGGGGCGGCGGGCGCTGAAGCTGAAGCCCGTGCCGCTCGGGCGCTTCTGCACGGCGATGTCCGAAAAGCCGGCCTGCTCCAGCCGCGCACCGAAGCCGTCCGGGTCCACGGGATAGCGGTCGTCGAAGAGGTGGTAGAGGTTCCAGACAAAACTCGGCGTGCTGTCACGGCCGATAAAGACTGCGCCGGGCCTCAGCACGCGGCAGACCTCGCTCAACAGTCGGTCCTGCAGGCGCGTCGGCACATGATGCAGCATCGTGAGGCTCACGGCCGCGCTGAACGAGGCCTCCGGAAACGGCATCTGCGACGCGTCGCCTTCCACGACGGTCACGTTCGTTTCCGCCAGGCGCCGCTCCAGTGACTCGGCCAGCCGGTGGTCAATCTCGATCGCGGTCATCTGCGGCACGCGGCGGCGCAGCCAGTCGGTTGTCAGTCCCGGCCCCGGCCCGATCTCCAGCAGATCGTCGCCCAGATCGACGCCCTTGACCAGGGCGGGCAGAATCGTCGTATACAGCCGCTTGCGCCAGCGCCCGGAGCGGCAGTACCAGCGGTGGAACGCGTTCATCAGCGCCTCCTGCGTAGGGTCGCTTTGCCGCCGCGCTCAGGCCGACGCGGCCGGGGACGCCGCGTGAATGCACCGCCCGCGGCCGGGTCGAGGCAGCGGCAGGGAAGCCCGGCTACTCGTCGCTGCGCACCGGCTGCGTCGCAAGCTGATAGTGGTCGTCGGTACGGCGGTCGTGTCTGAGCAGCACGACGAGGCTGGCGAGCGAGGCGAAGGCAAAATATGACCAGCTCCGTGTGATCGCGAGCGTGATCAAGGGGAAGCCGAGGATATTGATACGTGTGGCGATGAAATTATCGCGGCGCACGGTGTAGACCGCCAGCCAGACGCAGGCGCTGGCCAGCAGCACCCACGGCACGACGATCAGGCAGACAAACACGCAGAGCGTCGAGCCGCGCCCACCCGCGAAGCCGAGGAACGCGGACCAGTTAACGCCGATCAACGCCAGCAGCGCACACAGCAGGGCGCCGCTGACGCTGCGCGTGAGCGCATGGCCCAGGGCGACGGCGGCGGCGCCCTTGCCGCCTTCAGCCAGGAAAACGATCATGCCAGCCGGCAGTCCGGCCTGGCGAATCGTGTTCATCACGCCGACGTTGCCGGTGCCGAGGCGGCGCAGATCGCGCCCCGTGAGCAGGCGCGTGACGAGATAGGCGACAGGCAGGGCGCCGATCAGATAGCCCGAAACGGCGACGAGCAAGAAGCGCATGCCGAGCCCTCGCGGCGGAACGGTGTGACCCGTCCATCGTACCGCGCGGGCAAGAAACCCGACAACGACTCGTGTTCACAGGCGCTGAGACGAGATGGTACCGCCGGTTTGCCCGCGGGCTCAGGAGGCGGCGGTGTCCGATGCCTTGCGTGATGAGCGCCGGCGGCGTTCCAGCAGGTAGCCGACGTTGCGCACATTGACAATGTAGTCAGGCTCGCCCGTCGCTTCGAACAGCTTCCGCCGCAGCCGCGCCACATGCACCTTGACGATCTCGCGGGCGCTGGGCGCCTTGAGGCTGAGACCTCCCGACTGTTGCAGCAGGAAATCGGCGCCCAGCACGCGGCCGGCGTGCTTCACCAGCGCGTGCAGGATGCGGTATTCGGTGGGCGTGAGGTCGAGGCGGCGGTGATTGGCCGTGACTTCACAGCGCAGCGTATCGACTTTGAGCGAGCGAACGCGCAGCAAACCCGCTGGCTCGTTGGCCGGCCGCGTGCCGGCGGCATGCCGCAGCACCGCGCGCAACTGTGCATGGACCAGCGAAGCGCGCGCACTCCACGGCAACACGGCCGTTGCGCCGGCGAACAGCGCCTGTTCGGCAACAGCCGGATCGTCGCTGAGCACGATCATCGGCACGCCAGGAGCCTCGGCGTCCAGGTTTTGCACCGTATTGACGATCGTGCCCAGCGGCTGCGAGAGGGCGATCACGGCCACGTCCGGCGGGCGGCTGGCAACGTCGCCACGCTCGACATCCGCCGGCGAGATCCGCCAGGCCATCCAGCCGAGCTTCTCAAGCCCGCCCGCCGTCGCGTCCGGCCAGTCGCGGCCGTCGCTCACCACCAACATGCTGATACCAGCAGGGGATTCGACCGCCATCATGCCCCGCTCCTCGTGGGACGCTGCCCGCTCGCGGCCGGAGGATACTCTTCCGCGTCCGCTCGCTCGCATGGCACCGCGCCTCCACGATTGTCGCACCCGTTGCCCGTGCCGCCCACCATCCGCACCGCACATCGGGATACGGATCGGTAACGGATTCCGCACCTCAGCGTCACTTCCAGCCGTGCATGGTGTTCGTTAGCAGTGTACGCCATTGAACGCTTATGGATGCTGGCAATTGTGCTGCGCTCGCCTGCGCGCCGCGTGCATCAGTCATAATGTGCAGCCGCCACATCGCCTCGCCCCGCCGCGCGAACGTACGCCCGGCCTCTGTACTGAACCAACGACAGCCACACCTGCTGCTCTCGCTCACCGGCTGTCAACAGTTGGTACGATTCCGAGCCGCGCTCCGTTTCAGCGAACGCCTCTCCGCCCTCGGCCAGCGCTTCAGTCAGGACGCGGCCGTTCCACTCGCGGGCGGCGGGAATGCCGAGAATCCGGCACACGGTCGGCGCGATGTCGGCGATACCCGCGGCGCCCGCCAGCGTGCCCGAGCGAAAGGACGGCCCCGCGGCCAGCAGGGTGTTGCGCAGCTCATGCGGGCTGGCGCCGCCGTGATCGCCAGCGCCAACGGCGATGCCGCCGCCGCCCGGGCTCGTGCCGTGATAGCCGAATGCATTGGGCGCGTCGCTCCAGGCAAAGGTCATGAGCAAGTCGGGCGCACGCTCGCAGTCGATGCCGAGCGCGGCCAGCGGCAGGGCGCCGGGCGTCTGTTCGCGCGCGAAGACCGCGCCGGCCCAATCGTGCGCGAGCAACGCCTTCACCGTGGCGCCGCGCAGCTTCGCATCCGGTGGTTTACCATCACGCGCGAACAGGTGGGCGGCGCCGCCATCCACGGTTACGGCCCAGACGTCCGCCGCCCCGCGCTCTGGCAGGGCGGCGGAGAGCGCGGCGGCTACATCGACGTGCTGTGTCACCGTGCTGTAGCCGTGGTCCGCCGTGACGAACAGATCCAGCGGCTCGCCGGCCAGCTTCTCCAGTGCCGCAACCGTTTCGCCGAAGATCGCATCCGCCCCTTTCAGCCCCGCCAGCGCCTCCGGGCTGCCCAGCCCGAAGCGGTGGTGCAGCCCGTCCGGCACGGTGCACCAGAAGAAGACCAGCGCCGGCCGAACGTGGCGCATGAGCACGTCGGTCAGCGCCCGTGCCGCGTAGGCAACCCGCGCCCCGAGCGCTTCGGCCGTATAGCCCTCGGCGCCGGACCGCGGGCCGAGGCGCTCCTCGACCAGCTTGCCGAGGCCGGCGGGCTCGCAGAACGCCGGGTGCCAGATCGCGCCGCCGACGCGGGCGACCTCCGGGTGCAGCAGATAGGCGCTGCCCGGCGAGCCGGTGCCGATCGCCAGCGTGCGCCGGCCATGCCGCGCCAGCGTCTCGGCCAGGGTGGGCACGGCCAGCAGCGGCGTGTCGGGCTCGCGGCGCAGGCCGCGCAGCACGGCATCATCGCCGGTGGTCGCGAAGCGCGGCTCGGCGGCATCGCGCAGGAACAGCGTGTTGCCGGGAATGCCGTGCTTTGCGGGAGCAGCGCCGCTGGCGAGCGTGGCCGCGTTGACGCGCGTGACCGGCGGAAAGGCGCAGTAACTCTGGCTGAACCAGGCACCGCGCTCGCGCAGGGCGCTGAGCTTCGGCATCAGCTCCGGCTGGACAAGGTCGGGACGCAGGCCATCGAAGACCCAGATCAGGATCACGGCGTCTCCTTTTGCGCGCTGCGCGACGAGTGCGGCGTTCCCGGCGCCGATCGGGCAAGCGGCGGCAGTATCGTACGATGCCCGGAGGAGCGTCTGATCGGGATGCGAGAGATGGACTTTGCGCTCAGCGATGGTGTTTGTGTTCCGTCCGCCGGCCTCTGGCTGGACCCGCACCAGCCGCGGCCGCTGGCCGTCGTTTCCCACGCCCATTCCGACCATGTGCGCCGTCACGCGCGCACGATCTGCACGCCGGCCACGGCCGATCTGATCCGCCAGCGCTACGGCGCGGCGGTGCTGCAGCCGCTCACGTTCGGCACGCCGCTTTGCATCGCTGCGGCGCGGCTCACGTTGCACCCGGCCGGGCACGTGCTCGGTTCCGCGCAGGCGCTCGTGGAAACCGACGACTTTCGGCTGCTCTACTCCGGCGACCTGCGCCTGCGTCCCTCCGCCGCGGCCGAGACGGCCGCGGTCCCGGAGGCCGACGTGCTGGTGATGGAGACCACGTTCGGACGGCCGCGCTACGTCTTCCCGCCGGAAGATCAGGTCGTCGCGCAGATCGTGGACTTCTGCGAGCAGGGCTTCGCCGCGGGCCAGACGCCGGTGCTCTTCGCCTACTCGCTCGGCAAGGCACAGGAGACGATCGCCTTGCTGCACCAGCGCGGCCTGCGCGTCGCGGCGCACCCGTCGATCCTGGCGATCAACGCGGTGTATCAGCGCCATGGCGTCGCCTTGCCGGACTGCGCCGCCTGGGACGCGCCGCTGGCGGAGCGCACGGTGATCCTCTGCCCGCCCCAGGCGCGCAAGAATCGCGTGCTTGGCGATGAGCGGCGCCTGCGCTTCGCCCTGCTCTCCGGCTGGGCGATGGATTCGGGCGCGAAGTTCCGCTACCGCTGCGATGAAGCGTTCGCGCTCTCCGACCACTGCGGCTACGACGATCTGCTGCGCTACGTCGCGCTGTCGCGGGCGCGCACCGTCTACACGCTGCACGGCTTCGCGCGTGAGTTTGCGCAGGAGCTGCGCCGCCGCGGCGTCGAAGCGTTCCCCGTCGGCCAGTCGATGCAGCTTCCCATGCCAGGTCTCGCTTGAGCCGCCGCGCCGAGATCGTCCCCGCCTGCACGGCCGGCGTCGCGCTGGCGCTGATGAGCGGCGCCAGCGTCTGGTCGGCGTGGGCGCTGCGCGGACCGCTCGGCCAGGAGTTCGGCTGGTCCAACGCGGCGCTGGCCGCGGTCGCCGCGCTGTCGCTTGTCGTTACACTGTCGCTGCTGCCGCGCACGTTGCCGCTGGTGCGCCTCGCCGGCGTGCGCGCCGCCATCACGGCCGGTTGTCTGCTGGGCGGCCTGATCGCGCTGCTGGCGTTGCCGAACCTGACGCACCTGTGGCAGTTCGGCACGAGCCTGGCGCTGCTCGGCGTGCCGCGCTCCTGGGTGCTGGCCGGCGCCTGGGTGCAGTTGCGCCAGGCGCTGCGCGTCCGCGTTGCCTGGCTCGCGCTGCTGGCGTCGCTGCTCGCCGGGCTGGGCGGCGTAACACCGTGGATCAGCCAGATCGTCTACCGCAATAGCTGGCGCGAGGGAGTGGCGGCCTGCGCTGGTCTGCTGTTGTTGATCGCCACCCCGCTGGCGTACGTGCTGCTGCCGGGCCGGGAGCAGCGCTGCCGCGATGCTTCGTCCAACCGGCCATCTTGAGGTTTTGATTGACAGCGTGCTGCAGCGGTTCGGATACTTGAACCAGAGCAAAGCGTTGCAGCCGCGGAGGGCAGCGTCATGGCGATCGATACGCGCGCAATGGAGTCACAGGTCGGTGCGTTGAGCGGCGTCTCCGCTGCGGAGTGGGGGGTGCGGGCGCGGCCCGGCAAGCGCGGGCTGACCTTGGACGACATCCGCATCGGCTCCTACGGCGAGATCCCCGACAGCACGCGCCGCGCCAACTATCTGCCGCGCGGCGCCGAGGCGCGGCCGGGTGTCGCCAGCGTCGGCTATATGGTCCGCGACCGCGCCGATGTCTGGGCTGAAAACGCGACGTTCCTGTACGAAGAGGCGCTGCAGCGGCAGTGGTCCTCGGCCACCGATATTCCATGGCGCGAGCTGAGCGAACTGCCGGAAGACCTCGAGCGCGCGATGTGCCAGCTCTGCACCTATCTCACAGAAGTGGAGTTCATCGCGGGCGACGTGCCGGGCAAGTGGATTCCGCAGATCCCGGCCGAGTACTTCGAGGCGAAGCTGTTTCTGGCGACGCAGGTGATGGACGAGGCGCGGCACTTCGACGTCTTCCGCAAGCGGGCGCTGGCCAACGGCGGCGGGCTGTTGCAGGAGACGGGCGCCGCCGGCCTGCGCAATATCATGGACGGGCGCGATTTCTCCGAGATGTCGGCGATCATGCACGTGCTCTCGGAGGGCTTCGTGCAAAGCCTGTTCCGCTGCGGCGAGTGGATCGGCCAGACGGACGTGGACAAGCGCATCTTCCGCATGTGTGCGCAGGACGAGTCGCGCCACCTCGCCTTTGGCGTCATGCACCTCAAGTACGTGCTGGAGAAGGAGCCGGAGCGGCGCGAGGAGATCCACGCCTATCTGGATAAGGGCGAAGGCGTGCTGTTCACCGAGATCCAGGACAACGCCATGTTCGAGGCGGTGGCGATGCTGCTGGGCGGCGGCCGCGACAAGATGGACCTGGGTATCCAGAAGTTCCTCGCCGTGCGCAAGAAGCAGATCAATGAGTACGTGCACCGCCTCGACGTGGCCGGCCTCGGCGATCGCCGCGAGCGCCTGACAGCCTTCTACTCGATGTTTTTGAACTGAGCGGCGCAGCGCGGCGTGACCGATCGCGGTTCACTATTCAGCACCGCCGCGGGGCATTGCCTGCGAGGAGGACACCAGCCCGCCGGCGTCCTCCTCTTCCGTGCGCCTGCTCAGCGGGCACGGAAGACGATCTGGCCGCGCAGCATGATCAGCGCCGGGCTGGCGAGCACTTCCGGATCGTTGCGCGGGTCCGCCGCGTACAGCACGAGGTCGGCCGGGGCGCCGGGCTCGATCCCTGGCTCGCCGAGATAGGCGCGCGCCGCGCTGGAGGCCGCCGCCAGCGCATCGACGGGCGCGAGGCCGCTCTCCTGCAAGGCCGCCACTTCGTGCACGACGGCGCCGGGCGGCAGCACGTCGGTGCCGGCCAGCACGGGCACTCCGAGGGATCGCGCCCGCGGCAGCAGTGTGCGCAGCCGCTCGAAACATTCACGCAGCCAGCCGGCCACGTCGTCCTGTCCGCGGCGCTCGGCGCTGTGCAACGTCGCCTGAAAGGCGGCGAGCGTCGGCGTCCAGGCGATGCCTGCCGCGGCCATCACGTCGATCTGCGCGGCATCGGCCTCGGTGGCGTGCTCGATGCAATCCACGCGCGCTGCGATGGCCGCGCCGACGGCTTCGCGCGACATCGCATGCACGGCGACCCGTGCTCCCGCCGCGTGGGCGGCCCGCACGGCCTCCGCGAGCCGATCAGGCGTATAGTTCAGCTCACCGCGGTGCAGCGCGGGAATGGCGCCGCCCGAGGCGACCCGCGGCCAATCGGCGATGATCTTCACCCATGGCGCCAACCGCGCCTGGGCGGCGGCGGCGTGCGGCAGCTCTTCCGGCGAAGTGGGTCGTTGCATGCCGCCGTAGCCGTCGGCGGGCGCGAGGTAACGCCCGGCCGGCTGGACCCGCGGCAGGCCATCGTCGGCCGGCAGACCGATCGCGGCATCGCTCACCGAGCCGATGTCGCGCAGCAGCAACACGCCGGCCGCGAGCTGGCGGCGCCGGTTCTCCGCCACCAGCTTGCCGCTGCCGCGCGGCAGGCCGATGCGGCCGAAGTCGACGGTGAGATGCACGTGACAGTCGACCAGCCCCGGCAGCGCGAAGCCGCCCGGCGGCGCCAGCTCCTTCGCCCCAAGCACCGGGGCGAAGCTAAGGCGGCCGCCGGCGATCCAGAGGTCGGACGGCGCATCGCCCTCCGGCAGCAGCGTCGCGCGCAGATGGTAGCTGGACAGCGCCATCAGCCGCTCCCCGTGGCGGATACCTCACGCCCCGCGGGATCATCGTACACGAGCTACACGAGCCGGCCGCTGGCCGGGCGCAGCAGCCCGTGCCCGCTGCCGGACTGCGGCCCCGCCAGCGGTGGTGCGTAGCGCGGCGCGCTGCGTACAATGCCCACGGCTGCGCACCGAGCGATCACGGCAGCGGAGGGTGGCGATGGCGGCTCCGGAGGCGGCTCCCGTGAAGGTGCAGGCGTATCTTGAGCGGCAGCTTGGCCGGCTCGCTTATCTGCGCGCCACCGGACCGAACCCCTTCGACTACTTCCAGTGGGCCGACGAGAGCGGCAATATTCTGCGCGAGCTGTTCGGCGCGGAGTCGGACGAGCTGACGGCCTTCCGCATCGCCGTGATCGACAGCGGCCGCACCGCCGACCAGCGCGGCATCCTGGATAATATGTCGCTCGGCCTGCACGGCTCCTGGGGCATCTGGGCCAGGCTGGACCGCGCCGAAGGCGTGCTGCGCCAGATCCAGCAGCGCTTCGGCCAGAGCGCGCCCGCCTGAGCCGGCCTCAGCCGATCGTGCCAGCCAGGGCCAGCAACTCGCCCGCCCGCTCGCGGATACCCGCGGCAACCGGCACGACTAACGGGTCCGCCAGGTCCTCCGCCCCGAGGGCTGCGCCCTCCGCCTCGCCCAGCGCGCGGTAGATCAGCTGCAGCGTGCGCCAGGCATCCGTCGCGGGCGGCAGAATCGCCTGCAGGACCTTTTCGGCCTGGATCGTGTGCTCGCGCAGGTGCGCGTCGAAGCGGTGGAACTGAAAGCGCACGTCCGCCTCGTACCACCAGGAAACCCTCGCGGCCAGGTCGCCGTCAGGCGTGCCGGCCAGTTCGTCGAGCACGCGGGCGTGCAGCGACGCCCAGCGGTCCAGCGCCTCGGTCATCGTGCCGGCCGCGCGCGCTTGATCGGCGGCAGACGCCGGAGCGTCCTCCGGCACCGCGAGCGGCTGGTCGTCATGCAGGCGATGGCGGTCCAGCGCCCAGCGCGCCACCCTGACGAAGCCAGCGTCCCCGCGCATGATGTGGCCGAGCACGTCGCGCAGCGGCCATTCGCCCGGCGCAGGCGCGCGGTCAAAGTCCTCCGGCCCAGCGCGCAGCAGCAGCGCTTGCAGCTCGCGATGCGCGGCGTGGTAGCGGCCCAGGGCGCGCTGCGCGTCGCTGGCGGCGCGGCCGGCGACGATGCGGGCGGCGGCAATGCTGTCAGCCAATGCGAGCAGATCTTCGTACGTGCGGAAGAAGGCCCAGCGTGCGTCGGCTTCAACGCCGCGCCAGAACCAGTCGCGCTCCATCTCCGCGTCGGCCGTCTGCCGCGCCACGGGCAGCCAGGCGGCCACCGCGTCCGCCAGCCGTGTCTCGATCATCTGCTGCTCCTGCGGGCGCCGGCTGCGGCCGGCACGATGACTCGATCAGTCTACCGCCGCTCGCGGTCGGCGTGTCGCGCGGGAGCTATCGTTTCGCATCCGACACGGAGGCTACCATGGAGCAAGTCGTTTAAAGGTTGTGCCTTGTGCCAAGGTTCTTTGTTCCGCTCTTCCTGGCGCTCTCGCCGGTGCTGCTCGTGCTCGGCTGCTCTCAAGCGGCGGGCCAACAGCCCGTGCTGACCGGCGCCACGCCCGGCCGGGTCAGCGGCGGAGCGCAGTCGTTCCTGATCATCGAGGGCGGCAACTTTGCGCGCGGCGCCCGCGTGCAGGTGGGACAGGCTCCCGTTTCGGGCCTTACCTGGGTGAACGCGAGCGTGCTGACGGCGCTGGCGCCGGCGAACCTGCCGCCGGGCAGCTACGACCTGAGCGTGACCAATCCTGGTGGCGGCAGCGCGACGCTGCATGGCGGTGTCACGGTGGCCGGCGGTCCTCAACCCGCCGTCGCGCCGGCAAGCACCGCGGCGAGGCTGCCGAGCGCAACCGTGGGTAACCCGAACGCGGCGCCCTCGACCGTGCCGACGAAAGCCACCGAGACTCCGTCGGCGACCCGCACACCACAGCCCATGCCCGCGAGCGCGACGGCCCGCGGCACGCCCGGACGGCCGCTGACGCCGTTGGCGACCATCCCCGCTCGCTCGACGCCGTTGCCCGCGGCCAGCGGTGCGGCGCCGGGTCAAAGCGCGGTCGATCTCTCCGGTACATGGCAGATCACCGACAGCGTGACCTACGGCGCGGGCAGCGGACAGAGCTTCAGCTTCGGCGTGGCGCTCAGCCAGCAGGGCACGGCGATCAGCGGTTCCGGCGACGGGCTCAGCCTCTCCGGGACGGTGAACGGCACGGCCGTCCACGTGAGCTACACGCAGGACAACGGCACGACCGGCAGCTTCGACTGGACCGCCGGTGCGGACGGCGGTTCGCTTGCGGGTACGTTTACCAATTCGAGCGGGAATGGAGGAACGTCGGCCGGTCAGCGCCTCGCCGCCTACGCGAGCCAGCCCCAACACGATGAAAAGCCGCCCGCGGCCGCGCCGGCAGGGGAACCGGGCGGCCGCCAGGGCGGCGGAAGCAAGAAAAAACGGTGACGAGCGGCGCGAGGAACGCCCGCCGAACTACCAGTTCGCCGACTCACCGGTCGCGGTTTCCAGCGCAGCGAGCGCGGCGATCACCTGGCGGCGCAGCGGCTTCGGCATCGGCAGCTCGCTCTCCGTCTCGCGGTGGAAGCAGCGCAGGCAGATGCAGTGACCGGGCGTGGTGAGGGCGACCACGTCATCCAACTCCGTGGCGAAGTGACAGATTGCGCAGGTATACATCGTGTTCGTCCTCTCCGCGGCCGAGGCCGCCCTTTTTCCTGACTCCATAATCGCGCAACGCGACGCGCGCCACAGCGGCCGCGCGTGTGGTCTGGTGCCAGACCTTCGCCGGTACTTTGCGGTGGCCGCATGGCCAGTAGCGTCGATACCTGAGATCGGAGAGGATCGAGCGCTATGCACACGGGCTTCACGTGGATCGAACGAGGAGTTGGAGCAAGGAAGATCTGCGCGCTGGAGAGTGCTCGGGCTGGCCGGCGAGCCGCGCGCCGTCGGGCATGAGGCTGGGCCTACGCGGCGGTGATCACCTGCTCTGCCGCTGACCGCGCGGCAGCGGTCGCTGCTGTTACCGTTGGTCCTGGTGTTCGTCGAGGGCTTCGCGCAGCACCTTCCACGGCAGCAGCGCACACTTCACGCGCACGGGGAACTTCGCGACGCCGCGCAGCGCATCGAGATCGCCCAGATCCTCGCCCGTTTCCGCGCCGGTCTTGAGCATCTGCTCAACGGCGCCGAGCAGCCGCTCCGTCTCGCCGGCGGTCAGCCCCTCGATCGCGTCGGTCATCATCGACGCCGACGCCTGGCTGATCGCGCAGCCGCGACCCCACGCCGCGCCCTCGGCCAGCCGCTCGTCCTCGAAACGCAGTTCGACCCGCACCTCATCGCCGCAGAGCGGGTTCATGCCCTCGGCGCTGACATCGGCGTGGGCAAGGGGCGCCGCATGATGCGGACGGCGGTAGTGCGCCACGATCACGTCGCGGTACAGTTCGTCGAGTTCGGCTTCCACGCTCATGAACAGACCTCAGCAGACCTCGCTCAGGCCGCCGGCTCGCGGCGGCCCAGCAGCGCATCGGCCGCGGCCAGGCCGCCCACGAGCGCGTCGACCTCGGCCTCGGTGTTGTAGAGGTAGAACGAGGCGCGCAGCACGGCTGGCACGTCCAGCAACCGCATCAGCGGCTGGGCGCAGTGATGGCCGGCGCGCACCGCGATGCCCTGGTGGTCGAGGATCATGCCCACGTCGTGCGGATGCAGGTCGCGGTAGTTGAAGGCGATCACGGCGCCGCGTTGCTCGGCGTTGCGCGGACCGTAGAGCGTCACGCCGGGCGACGAGGCGAGCCGGCGCAGAGCGTAGCGCGTCAGCGCCAGCTCGTGCTCGCGGACGGCATCCATGCCGAGCGCGTCCAGATAGTCCAGCGCCGCGTCGAAGGCGGCCACGTCCGCGAAGTTCGGCGTGCCCGCCTCGAAACGCGTGGGCGCGGGCGCGTAGGTCGAGTGCTCCAGCTCGACGCGGGCGATCATCGAGCCGCCGGCCTGATACGGCGCCATCTGCTTGAGCAGGCGTCGCCTGCCGTAGAGCACGCCGACGCCCGTGGGGCCGAGCATTTTGTGCGCGGAGCAGGCGAAGAAGTCGCAGTCCAGCGCCTGCACGTTCACCGGCAGGTGCGGGGCGCTCTGGGCGCCGTCGACCAGGATCAGCGCTCCTTGCGCGTGCGCGAGCGCGGCCAGCGCTTGCACCGGCGCGATCGTGCCCAGCACGTTCGACATCTGCGCCACGGCAACCAGCCGCGTGCGCTGGCCGATCAGCTGCCGGGCCGAGTCGAGGTCGATCCGGCCTTCGCCGTCGACATCGATGAAGCGCAGCACTGCGCCGCGCTCCTGCGCCACGATCTGCCACGGCACCAGGTTGCTGTGATGCTCGAGCGGCGTGAGCACGATCTCATCGCCGGGGCCGAGGTTGTCCCGTGCCCAGGTCTGGGCTACGAGGTTGATCGACTCGGTTGTGCCGCGGGTGAAGATGATCTCCTCCGCGCGCTCGGCGCCCAGGAAGCGGGCCGTGTGCTCGCGCGCCGCCTCGTAGAGGTCCGTCGCCTCCTGCGAGAGCGTATGCACGCCGCGATGCACGTTGGCGTTGTGCTGCTCGTAGAACTCGACCAGCGCCCGAATGACCTGCCGCGGCTTCTGCGTGGTGGCCGCGTTGTCCAGATAAACCAGCGGGTGGCCGTGCACCTGCCTGCTGAGGATGGGGAAATCCGCGCGGATGCGCTCCATGTCGAGCATGCTGTTCATTCCGCCGCGCCGTGCGGCGGCCTCGGTTACGAATCCGGGTCCACGAAGATCGCGCCCTCGCGAACCTCGACCCGGTAGGTATGCACCGGCATCACGGCGGGCAAGGTCAGCGCCTTGCCCGAGCGCACATCGAAGCGGGCGCCGTGGCGCGGACACTCGATCTGAGCGCCGTCAAGCTCGCCCTGGTCCAGCGGCCCTTCGTCGTGCGTGCAGACGTCGTCGATCGCGTAGACCTCGCCGCCCACATTGCAGAGCGCGATCGGCAGGCCGTCGATCTCCACGACCTGGACTTTACCCGCCGGCACCTGATCCAGCGCCGCGACGCGCTCGAAGGCCATCGAAGCTCTCTCCTACGCCAGCACCAGCACGCGCTCGTCCACGGCGTCGTGCAGGCGCTGCTGAATCGACTCGTCGGGCACGCGACCGATCACCTGGTTGAAGAAGCCGGAGACGAGCAGCTTCTCCGCTTCAGTGCGCTCGATGCCGCGCGACTGCAGGTAGAACAGCTCCTCTTCGTCCACCGGGCCGACGCTGGCGCCGTGCGTGCAGCGCGTGACCTCGGAGGTCAGGATTTCGAGCACGGGGTCGGAGTCGGCCCTGGCGCGGTCGCTGAGCAGCAGGTTGCGGTTCTCCTGATTCGCGGAAGAAGCCGCGGCCTGCGGCCCCACGCGCACGAGGCCGTAGTAGATCGAGCGGGCGCGGTCGGTGAGCGCGGATTTGAACAGCAGATCGCTGCTGGTGTGCGGCGCCTGGTGGTCCTGGAGGGTCACGTAATCGAACTGCTGGCCGCGCCGGCCGAAGAACAGGCCGAGCAGCTCGCTGCTGGCGCCCTCGCCGCGCATCACCGATTCGCCTGTCGCCTTCGCCAGCCGCCCGCCGAGGCCGATCGTGGCGAAGTTGAGGCTGGCCGCGCGGTCAAGCAGTGCCCGCTGCATACCGAAGTGCGTGGCCGTGGCGCCCCAGCGCTGCAAATTGACGTAGCGCACGCGGGCGCCTTCGTGCGCGATGATCTCGGTGACGCCGCAGCTCAGGATGCCCTGCGGGACTTCAGCCGAGCCGTACTCCTCGACCAGCGTCACCTGGCTGTTCGGCTCGGCCACGATCAGCGCGTGCGGGAAGACGGCGATCGCGTCGCTTTGGGCCCAGAGCAGGCTGCAGAGCGGCAGCCGGACTTCGACGTTCTGCGGCACGTAGACGAAGACGCCGCCGCTCCAGAAGGCGCCATGCAGTGCGGTGAACTTGTCCCGCGGCGCCGGCACGCACTCGGTCATGAAGTACTTTTGTACGAGGTCCGGGTGCTCTTTGACGGCGCGGTCGATGCTCGTGAAGACGACGCCCTGCCGCTGCGCCGCTTCGAACAGATCGCCGCCATGCGCGTGCGAATCGAACTGCTGCAGTACACCCGCCGCCGCGTCTTCGCCCGGCACGCTCAGTTGCGAATGGCCGGCCGCACCTTCCGGCGGCCGCGCGTGCGGCGCGAAGCCGTCGAGGTTGAGGCGCGAGATGTCGGTGTACTTCCAGGCGCGCTGGTCGCGCGTGGGCAGCGGCGTCGCCTCGTAGGCGGCGAACGCGGCGAGGCGCTTGTCGCGCATCCATGCCGGCTCGCCCTTCGCGCGGGAGAGCGTTTCGGCAGCGTCGCGGGTAAAGCCGGGCGCGAACTGCGGCGCGGCGTCGGTCATTGTCGTCATTGTGTCGTTCCTAAAGCTAATGGCTTGCGGCGCGCTGCGTGGCCCCCATCCCCTGCATTGCAAGTCTCCGACGGTTGCGCTGCGCTCTGGCCCCCAATACCAGGGGAAGGGCGATCGTGGGGAGGAAAGTCCGAGGCTCGGCCGGGTTAGTCGCGCGCCGTCGGTCGCGCCTTGCGGCGCGAAGGGCACACGCCGTGCGCCCCTGCAGGTGGCAGCAATACCGCGCCTTCAGCCTCGCTGCCCCGCGTAGCGATCTCCCCTTCCCCTATTATTGGGGGTCAAGGAGATGAACCGGGGGATGGGGGCCGGCCGGCTAGCCCACCGAGCCTTCCATCTGCAGCTCGATCAGGCGGTTCAGCTCGACGGCGTACTCCATCGGCAGCTCCTTGACGATCGGCTCGACGAAGCCGTTGACGATCATCTTGGCCGCCTCGACCTCCGGAATGCCGCGGCTCTGCAAGTAGAACAGCTCGTCCGTGCCCAGCCGGCCGACCGTGGCCTCGTGGCCGATCGTCACGCGCTTCGCGTCGACCTCCATCGTCGGGTAGGTGTCGGAGCGCGACTTCTCGTCGATCATCAGCGCATCGCAGCGCACGCTCGCCGAAACGTCGTCGCAGCCTTCGTAGACTTTGAGCAGGCCGCGGTAGCTGGTTCGGCCGCCGCCCTTGCTGATCGACTTCGAGACGATGTTCGAGGTCGTGTGCGGCGCGGCGTGGATTACCTTGCCGCCGGCGTCCTGGTGCTGCCCTGGGCCGGCGAATGCCAGCGAGAGGATCTCGCCGTGGGCGCCCGGCTCCATCAGATAGATGCTCGGGTACTTCATCGTCAGCTTGGAGCCGAGGTTGCCGTCCACCCACTCCATCACGGCGTCCTGATAGGCGGCAGCGCGCTTGGTCACCAGGTTGTAGACGTTGCTCGACCAGTTCTGAATCGTCGTGTAGCGCACGCGGGCGCCCTTCTTGACGATGATCTCGACCACGGCGCTGTGCAGCGAATCGCTGGAGTAGGTCGGCGCCGTGCAGCCCTCGACGTAATGCACCCAGCTGCCCTCATCGGCGATGATCAGCGTGCGCTCGAACTGCCCCATGTTCTCCGTGTTGATGCGGAAGTAGGCCTGCAGCGGAATATCGACCTTCACGCCCTTCGGCACGTAGATGAAGCTGCCGCCGCTCCACACGGCGCTGTTCAGCGCCGCGAGCCTGTTGTCGTTCGGCGGCACAACGGTGCCGAAATACTCTTTGAACAGCTCCGGGTATTCTTTCAGACCTTGGTCCGTGCCGACGAAGATCACGCCGAGCTTCTCGAGGTCTTCGCGGATGTTGTGGTAGACGACCTCGGAGTCGTACTGGGCGCCGACGCCGGCCAGGAACTTCTTCTCCGCCTCGGGAATGCCGAGCCGGTCGAAGGTGCGTTTCACATACTCGGGCACGTCCTCCCAGGAGCGAGAGCCTTCGTCCGACGCCTTGACATAGTAGAAGATGTTCTCGTAATCGATGTCATCGAGCTGGCCGTTGGCCCAGCCCGGATTCGGGTGGGAACGGAAGTTCGCCAGCGCCTTCAGCCGGAACTGCGTCATCCACTCCGGCTCGCCCTTCATCTTGGAGATGCGCTCGACAAGCTCGGGCGTGAGCCCGCGTTCGGACTTAAAGACGGGCTTCTCCTCGTCGTGGAAGCCGTACTTGTAGCCCTCGCCCTGGATCTGATCGATCGTCGTGGTGGTCATCGTTGCATTCCCCCCGCGTGCTGCCGGCCGCGCCGGAACGCCAGAGTCTCTCTCGTCGCTATGCGGCTTCGCCCTCGTGGATCAGCCAGTCGTAGCCGCGCTCTTCGATCTGTTTTGCGAGATCGGCGCCGCCGGACTTGATCAGCCGCCCGTCGGCCAGTACATGCACCACGTCCGGCTTGATGTAGTTCAAGATGCGCTGGTAGTGCGTGATCAGCAGCACGCCCATCTGCGGGCCGGCCACGGCGTTCACGCCCTCGGCCACGATGCGCAGCGCGTCCACGTCGAGGCCTGAGTCCGTCTCGTCCAACAGCGCCAGCTTCGGCTGCAAGACGCCCATCTGCAGGATCTCGGCCTTCTTCTTCTCGCCGCCGGAGAAGCCGTCGTTGACGTAGCGGCGGGCGAAATCTTCATCGACTTTCAGCAGCTTCATCTTCTCTTGAAGCAGGGTGCGGAACTCGCGTACAGGCATATCGGCGCCGCGCGTTGCGTTCACGGCGCGGCGCAGGAAGTTGACCATCGTCACGCCGGGAATCGCGGTCGGGTACTGGAAGCTCAAGAAGAGCCCGCGCCGCGCCCGCTCGTCCGGCGGCAGGCCGAGCACGCTCTCGCCGCGGAAGCGGATGTCGCCGCCCGTGACGGTGTAGCGCGGATGGCCCATGACCGTGTTGGCGAGCGTGCTCTTACCGGAGCCGTTCGGCCCCATCAGCGCATGGATCTCGCCCTCGTTCACGGTCAGGCTCACGCCCTTCACGATCTCCTTCTCGTCGATCGCGATCCGCAGGTTTTCGATTTCAAGCAGTGGTTGCTTCTCGGTCATCGGCTCTCGCTTCCAGTCCTTGCTTCGTGTTCGGCGCCGCCGTCTGGCGGCCGCGGCGCTTGTCTTATGCCACCTGCACCGGCGCCGCGCCGACCAGGTATTCGCAACATGTCCGGCCATCCACGATGCGGCCGATCTGCTGCACCGGCGTTTCGAGCAGCAGGCTGATCGCCCGTTGTTCCGAGCGGCAGACCTCATCGGAGGCCAGCGCCGCGCGGCGGTAGGGGCAGCGGCTGTTGATCAGGTGGACGCCGTCATCGCGCACTTCGAAGTCGTCGAGAATGCCTTCGCCGGCCAGCGTCGCGACGAGCGAGGCGGCCCGCGCTTCGAGCGTGTTGCCGCTGATGCTGGCGCGGTGTTCTTCGGCCAAATGCTCGGACATACGCGCCAGCAACGTTTCAGTCAGATGGCTGCCCGCGCCGGTATCGTCGTCCAGCGCCCGCAACTCGCCCAGCAGCCGCTCGACCAGGCGCGAATAGCCGGTCGAGGCCTGCTCCTGCGCCCGCTCGGTGAGCGTGTAGACGAAGTACGGCCGGCCGGTGTGCTGGCGCACGCTGCGGAACTCGACCAGCCCCTCGGCGGTCAGAATGTCGAGGTGCCGGCGCACGGCGGGCTGCGCGATACCGAGCAGCGCCGTCAGCTCGGCGACGGTCAACTCGCCGCGCTGCCGCAGCAGATCCAGCGCCTGTTCTCGTGTGCCCTTCATAGCGGGCGCCCTTCATCGATTCGTGCCTTGCTTCACGAACAGCATACCGCGCCATGTGCCCCGATTCAATACTAACTCTGCTTTTAAACAGCTTTTGTTCTAAAACACCTGAGAGGTCTCCGGCGCCTCTGGGGTCGAGGCTGTTCGCTGCCACCCGGCCGATCCCGAAGCGTTCGGCAGGGGCGGTGCGCCAATCGCCCCAACCGGAGATGAGGACGGCGCGAGCCGCTCGCGTGCTCGCCTGTGCTGGACTTCGGCGGAATTTGCTCCGGAGCAACGCTGACGAGTCGCATCGACCGCGAGAACGCTTCCACGCTCTGCAGGGCGCTCGGCGGAGAGGGCTGAATCGCCGTTGCTGCACCTCTTCCGACGACTCTGCGGAATCCGCAGCCTGATAGACGAAGACAAAGCGAAAGGCCACCATCGAGGTGGCCTTTCTTGCTGAATCTGGAGCCGAAGAAGGGACTCGAACCCCCGACCCGCTCATTACGAATTCGTGGCAACGGGGTGTAACGCGGTGCATCAGGGGGCATTTCACGCCTGAGCGGACCATCGGACGGGGCGTAATGGTGCAGCCTGTTGCCCTGTCGTGTGGGTATGCGTGTGGGTATGGAAGTTGCGGAACGGGTACAGCGGGGCGAGCGTCTTGCTGACTCCGCAACCGGGGTGCATGTCGTGTGCCGGCCGGTACGAACATAATCACGCTGCCCCGCCAGCCACCAACATGCTACGCTGAGCACTGGCGAATCGGACAACTGAATACGCCCCCCACGAAGCGCTGATTTTTATGCTGCACATGCCGTGCGGCGTGCGGGATGAACCCGCACCGGAACCGGTTTGATCGCCGGTGGACGCCCGGTTAGCCCCGGGAATCGTGGGCATTGGGTGCACCAATCAGGCGGGCGCCGCCAGGCGCGTTGATGCAGGCCGGATCGGCCTGGGTTGACGCGCCTGGCGTTTTTTCATGCCCGAACGGAGTGCACCGTGTCCGCATCCACGCTTACCCACGCCCCCCTGACCCTCACGCAAACCGAGGCCGCCGCCCGCCTCTCGGTCAGCCGCTGGACCGTCTGGCGGCTGCTCCGCGATGGCGATCTGCAATCCGTCCGCATCCGCGGCAAAACCCTGATCAGCGCCCGGAGCATCGAGGCGCTGGTCGACCGCAACGCGGCCACGCCCGCCGCGGCGGCGCACTGATGGCGGGGCCCGCCGCCGCACCGGCGGCTCTTGAACCCAACCTCGCGGCCATCCGCGCGGCACTGGATGCGCTCTTTGCGCCTGGCGCCGTGGTCGAGCTGCGCATCCTGAACACGCCGCGCGCCGGCACGGTGTCCGGCTACTACGACGATCATGACCGGCTCGCCCGCGACGCGGCGGCACTGCAACGCCGCCACGGCTGTTCCGTGTATGCCACGGTGAACCCGCCGAAACGGGAGCTGCTGGCCCGCGCCGCCAACCGTGCGGTTGAGCGGGCGAGGGCGACGACGGCTGACACCGACATCGCGCAGCGGCGCTGGTTCTTCGTTGACCTCGACCCGCGCCGCCCGGCCGGCCTTTCCGCCACGGACGCGGAGCACGCCGCGGCGCTTGCGCTTGCCGAGACGCTGCGCGACGCCCTGAGCGCGGACGGCTGGCCCGACCCCGTGCTTGCCGACAGCGGCAACGGCGGCCACCTGCTCTACCGGGTGGACCTGCCCAACGACGCCGAGAGTACGGCGCTGCTGCGCGGCTGCCTCGAAGCCCTCGCCCTGCGCTTCGGCGACGCGGCCGTTGACGTGGACCTGACCACGTTCAACCCGAGCCGCATCGGTAAGCTGTACGGCACGGTGGCGATGAAAGGCGACAGCACCGCCGAGCGGCCCCACCGACTGGCGCGGCTGCTGGACGTACCAGCGGCGATTACGCCGGTATCGCCGGCATTGCTGGCTGCCCTCGCCGCCCGCGCGCCGCGGCCGGTACCGGCGCCCGGCTACGGCGGGGCGTTTGACCTGGCGCACTGGATCGCTGAATACGGTCTGTCCGTGGCGCATGAGGGCGAGTGGAACGGCGGCTACCGCTGGGTGCTGCGTGCGTGCCCGTGGAACGCGGAGCATACCAACCGATCCGCCTATATCGTGCGGCTGGCCAACGGCGCCATCGCGGCAGGCTGCCAGCACAACGGCTGCGCCGGCATGGGCTGGCGGGAGCTGCGGGCGGGGTTCGAGCCCGACGCGCTGCGCACGCAAAACGGGGCGGCGCTGCTGCGGTTCGCGCCGGAGGGAACGGCCGGCGATCGGGCGGGGTGGGGGCCGGAGCCGATCGAGGGCGAGGTACTCGGCGCCGACTGGCTCCCGGCGATCGTCACCAACAACCGCGAGCTGCGTGACCAAACCGCCGCAGCCCTGGCTGCGCTCTGCGCCGCCAACACGCGCCGGCCGGCGCTGTTTGAGCGGGCCGGGCAACTCTGCCGCGTCCACCACGATGAGGCGGGGCGGCCGCGCATCGAACCGCTCGACGCCGATCGCATGCGCAGCCACCTGGCGCGCGTGGCCGATTGGGTGGTGGCGAACGCCCGCACGCAGACCGTGCGGCACGTGACGCCGCCCGCCGCCGTCGCGGCTGACGCACTCGCTGTCGGGGGGTGGGGACTCCCGCCGCTGGTTGGCCTGAGCGAACTCCCCCCGCTGCGGCTCGATGGCAGCGTCGCCATCGAGCCAGGCTACGATGCCGCATCGCGACTCTATTATGTGCCGGCGCCCGGATTCGCGTTGCCGGCGCTGCCTGACGCTCCCACGGGGCGCGACGTACAGATGGCCGCCGCGGCCATCACTGACGTGCTCCACGATTTTCCGTTCGTGGATGCGGCCTCCCGTGCGGCCGCGTGGGGCGCGATCCTCACCGCAGTGCTGCGCCCGGCCATCCCCGGCAACGTGCCGATCACGTTGCTCGATAAGCCGAAGGCGGGCACGGGCGCAAGCCTGCTGGCCGACGTGATCGCCATGATCGCTACCGGCCGCCCCGCAGCCATGCAGGCGCTCCCCGACGATGAGGAGGAATTCGATAAGCGCGTGACGGCCTCGCTGGCCGACGGCGCGCCGCTGCTGGTGTTCGACAACGCCGATGCGCCGCTGCGCTCGGGCGCCCTCTCACGCATGGTGACCGCCGCGACCTATCGCGGCCGCATGCTCGGGCACTCGCGCATGGTGGAATACCCACAGCGCGCCGTGGTGCTCGTCACCGGCAACAACATCAAGCTGCGCGGCGACATCGCCCGCCGCTCGATCTGGTGCCGCATGGACGCGTGCGTCTCCCGCCCGTGGGAGCGCGGCGGCTGGCGGCATCCGGCGCTGCTGGAATGGGTGGGGCAGCAGCGCGGGGGGGTGGTTGCGGCCGTGCTCACGCTGGCCAGGGCGTGGCAGCGCGCGGGGCGCCTGGACGGCGGCGTACGGCCGCTCGGCTCGTTTGAGGCGTGGACGCGCACGATCGGCGGAATGCTGAGCATCGCTGGTGTCCCCGGATTTCTCGCCAATCAGCGCGCCCTGTACGAACAGGCCGATGAGGACGCCGCTCAGTGGGCTGCATTCCTGGCGGCGCTGGCGGACGTGTTCGGCGCGGAATCGTTCACCAGCGCCGCCGTTGCGACGGCCATGCAGCGCGAAGGCGGGGCGCTGCGCCCCGCGCTGCCGGACGATCTCGTTGAGGCGCTCGACAAACCCCGCCTGCCGAACGCGATCGGCACGGCGTTCGGCCAGCGGCTCGAAACGCGGTTCGACGGGCGCCGGCTGATACGAGCGGGCACGCATGCGCGCGCCGCCCTCTGGGCCATCGCCACGGACCCTGAATCGGGTGAGTCGGTGAGTCAGAGTGAGTCTGTTGGGGCTCCTGACGGAAACGAATGCAGCAGCCCGTGCGCAAACGAGCCGCAGCGCCGCCCGCTGCATTCGTTTGGCCAACGGGGGGAACCTGACTCATTTCGACTCACCGACTCACCCACCGCCAGCACGGGTGGCTGTGCGGACTGCGGCGGACCGATCGCCGGGCCGCAGTGGGGCCGCTGCGCCGCGTGTCTCGATCGGGTCCAGGCCGGCGGTGCGGCGTGAACGAGAACGGTTTGACGGCATGCCGTAAAAACACCGGGCGCCCCAAGGGCTATATCCCGAACGATCGCCCGCACGCTGAGACAGTCGCGCTGCTGAACGATGTCATTGGAGTGCTGAATGCGTACCGCGACCACTGGCCGCTCACTGCTCGGCAGATTTACTACCGGCGCATCGGCGCGCACGACTACCCCAAGACGGATGCCTTTTACGAGCGGCTCTGCAATCACCTGAGCAACGCCCGCCGTGGCAGAGTCATCCCGTTTGCGGCCAGCCGCGATGATGGCGTGGCGGTCATGGCCCCCGGCCACTTCGACGGCGAAGATGGGTTCTACAGCTCCGTGCGCGACCTCGCTGCGAACTACGAGCGCGACAAGCTCGCCCGCCAGTCGGTGTACATCGAGGTCTGGTGCGAAGCCGCGGGGATGCAGCCGCAGCTCGCTGAAGTCGCGCATCGGTTCTCGGTGCACGTCTACAGTTGCTCCGGCTTCGATAGCACGACGGCGAAGTATGACATCAACCGGCGCGTCTGCCGGAAGGGCAAGCGCGCCGTCATCCTGCATCTCGGCGACGATGACCCGTCCGGTGCGGGCATCTTCGATGCGGTAGCCGAAGACGTGACCAGGTTTGTCGAGGAAGACCGGCCCCACGGGCTGGTGTCCGTCGAGTTCCGGCGCGTCGCCCTCACCGAGGAGCAGGTGCGGCTCTTCGACCTCCCCACCGCCCCACCGAAGGTGAGCGATTCCCGCTCCAAGCGCTGGAGCGGGGAAACCTGCCAGCTCGAAGCGCGCTCTCCCGAGCAAATCGCCGGGTTATTGGACGAGGCGATCAGCGAGTATTTCGACTTCGATCGCTTCAGCCAGGACCTGGAGCAGGAGCAGGTAGACCGCCAGCGCATCGTCTACGCGCTGCCGGCGCCGGCCGGAGAGGACCACCGTTGACGGAGCGTATGACCTGCACGGC
>Ga0207416_1001673_pt1 | contig 27718 bp, 28 predicted proteins | sample PaiPotPPM11metaG_FD_184107 | JGI IMG/M metagenome (GOLD analysis project Ga0207416, IMG submission 184107) | Iron sulfur acid spring bacterial and archeal communities from Banff, Canada, to study Microbial Dark Matter (Phase II) - Paint Pots PPM... ... | reverse complement strand
GGGTAGGGTGGGGGGCAACGCGCAGTGCGGCGTATTTAGGGAGAAACCCGCCGAGTGTCAAACCCGCGCGCTATCAGCCGGCAGCGCGGCGGCCGCCCCGCTCGAATGGATGCCAAAGCGCGCAAGGGCGGCCTCCGGCGACTTGCCGGAGGTGAAAATGGCGCGCGCGGTTCCCCTGCGCGACGGCGACGGTGGCCCGAGAAGATCGACGACCCGCCGCGCGATTGCCGGTGCCGGATCGAAAAAGCACACTGCCCAAGGGGCAAGCCGCCGCAGACGGTCGATCAGCAATGGGTAATGCGTGCACGCCAGCACGACTGTATCGGTGCGGTCGCCGTCATCTTGAAAGCACGGCGCGATCTCGGCCCGAATTTGCGCATCGCTGACCGGCGCGCCGGTGAGCTCGGCCTCCGCATACCTGGCAAGATGTCCGGAACCCACCAGCGTTACTCGGCAATCTTGCGCATAATCGCGAATGAGCACGCGGGTATATTCGCGGGCGACTGTCGCCTCGGTGCCGAGCACGGAGACGCGACGGGTAACGGACGCGGCGCAGGCCGGCTTTATCGCCGGTACGGTGCCGACGAACGTCAGCGAGAATTTTTGCCGCAGCGCCGGCAGCACGAGGGTGGATGCGGTGTTGCAGGCGATGACAATGAGATCGGGCCGATGCGCCGCGATCAGTCCGCCAAGCAGCGCGACAACGCGGGCAATGAGCGCTGGCTCGGCGATGGCGCCATAGGGAAAGGCCGCGTCGTCGGCGACATAGAGGAAATCGGCGTCCGGACGCGCTGCCGCAATCTCGCGATAGACGGTGAGTCCACCGAGGCCGGAATCGAACACCAGAATGGTCGGATGCGCCGCCATGGCGGGACACATGACATAGGGAATCGGGCGCCCGCAATCCTCTCGTCATTTCGGCCGAGCAGCGATGGCTGGAAGGCCGCGGCGCACCTTATCCGGTCAACGTCTCGACCAGACGCGGCCCGTCCTTGGGCGCTGCTTCCAGCCGTTCGCGCCGGCGTTTGGGCCGGCGCGCGCGCGGCGAAACGAGGCCGCTCACCGCCGTAAAGGTAAGAACCAAGATGGCGGCGAGATTGCCGTCGTGGTGATTGGCGAAGGCGACGGCACCCATGAGATAGGCCCAGAACGGTAAGGCAATCGTCGACACCAGCGCATTGACGATCCAGGCGTCGCCGTCCTCGCGCACGTACCAGCAGAACATCGGCGTCAGAAGGATGCCTAGGATCAAGGCGCCCTCGGCAATGCTGGTGACTGGGAAGCCGGCCATCGTGGCGTTTTGGCCGCCCGATTTCATGGCCTGGCCGAGGATGGCATTAATCAACATCGAGCCGCCGATGACCTCGGCCGGAACGTATTTCACCATTCGTTCGAGATAATTGTCGCCCGGCTCGGCATTCGCCATCGGCACTCCGGCAAGGCCGGACTGCAACACGCCCTCTAGCCCCGCGATCTGCAGATCGAGGTCCGGCACCTGCGGCTTGCGTACCAAACGGCCCATGATTCGCTCCCCCACCAAGAAGGTGACGTTACGTCAGGGGGTGAGTTAGGCAAACAGCGCCGCCGAAAAAAGCTGTGGAGCGAATGTTGAAAAAGGCGGCGGGGACAGCTTGTCATTCCCCGGCACGCCCGCCTGACGATCCGCCAGCCGGCGTCCTGGTCGCCCAATTTAGGCTCGCCCGAAGACGCGGCGGAAAATCGTATCGACGTGGGCGAAATGAAAGTCGAGGTCGAAATTGGCTTTCAATTCCGCTTCGCTTAAGTGCTTGCGCACCTCCTTGTCGGCCTTGAGCAGCGCCAGGAAATCGCCCTCGCCGGCCCATGCTTTCATGGCGATGCGCTGAACCAGCCGGTAGGCGTCCTCGCGCGCCATGCCTTTTTGCGTGAGCGCCAGCAGCACACGCTGCGAATGAACAAGGCCGCCGAGGCGATCGAGATTCTTCCGCATGTTTTCGGGATAGACGATCAGCTTGTCGATCACCCCGGCGAGCCGAGCGAGGGCGAAGTCGAGCGTCACGGTAGCGTCCGGCCCGATCATGCGCTCGACCGATGAGTGCGAGATGTCGCGCTCGTGCCAGAGCGTGACGTTCTCCAGCGCCGGGGTCACATAGGCGCGCACCATGCGCGAAAGCCCGACCAGGTTCTCCGACAGCACCGGATTGCGCTTGTGCGGCATTGCGGAGGAGCCTTTCTGGCCCGGCGAGAAAAATTCCTCCGCCTCCAAAACTTCGGTGCGCTGCAGATGGCGGATTTCGGTCGCCAGTCGCTCGACCGAGGCGGCGACCACGCCGAGCGTGGCGAAATACATCGCATGGCGGTCGCGCGGAGTGATCTGGGTCGAGATCGGCTCGACCGAAAGCCCCATTTTTTTCGCCACATAGGCTTCGACGCGCGGATCGACCTGCGCGAAAGTGCCCACGGCTCCGGAGATCGCGCAGGTGGCGACCTCGCGGCGCGCCGCGGCAATCCGCTCCTTTGCCCGTGCGAACTCCGCGTAGGCGACGGCGAGCTTGAGCCCGAACGTGGTCGGCTCGGCGTGGATGCCGTGCGAGCGGCCGATCGTCGGCGTGTACTTGTGTTCTTCCGCGCGCTTCTTCAGTGCAGCGTTGAGTTTGTCCACGTCGGCGACGAGCAGATCAGCGGCGCGCACGAGCTGGACGTTGAAACAGGTGTCGAGCACGTCGGACGACGTCATCCCCCGATGCACGAACCGCGCCTCGGGTCCGACGATTTCGGCCAAATAGGTGAGGAAGGCCACCACGTCGTGCTTGACCTCGCGCTCGATCGCCTCGATGCGCGCCGTGTCGAACTGAGCCGCGTTTCCCTTCGTCCAAATTTTTTTCGCGGCCTGCTTCGGTATGATTCCGAGTTCGGCCATGGCGTCGGCGGCGTGCGCCTCGATCTCGAACCAGATGCGAAAGCGCGTTTGCGGCGACCAGATCGCCGCCATTTCGGGCCTGGTGTAACGGGGTATCATCCTCACCTCGCCGGCAAGCCTGCGCTGTAGCAGATCGCACGATGCTCAACAATTGCGCGGCGTTGTGCGATGCTGGGTTGTTGAGCGAATCACGGGGATAGCCATGAAAATGCTCCAGATCGAGCCGCGCAACGGCACCCACCTCTATGGCGCAATGATCAGGAAGCAGGCCGAAATCCGCCGCGGCGGCCGCGGGACCTTTTCCCGCGCCGGGGCGAGAAAGCGCAACGCCGCGCGCTGGACGCACGTGCGCTACAAGGGCTCGATCGCGCTCGAACCCGGGGAGGCCGACGCGGTAAAGGTCGAGATCAAATCGCCCGAGCGGGGCGACGAAGCGCGGCTGCTCTCTTCGTTTCTCGGCTGGCTCGACCGCCATTTCGGCGAGCAGATTTCGGCGGTCAACATTCAATATCGGCAAGCATCAACACGCCGCGCCCGCCGGCGGCGGTGACCGTCGTCGCTGGGTTACGCCGCGAAGCGCGCTCTGTCATGCGGTTGCCGGAAGTCGACCGGCGTGCCCTTCGGGATGATGCCGTTCGGATTGACCCGCGCGATCGAATAATAATTGATCACGTAATAGCGCGGCTTCACCGTCTCGGCGACGCCGGGCACCTGATAAAGCTCGCGCATGTAATTCGACAGATTGGGAAAGTCGGCTATCCGGTTGCGGTTGCACTTGAACAGCGAAAAATAGGCGACGTCGAAACGCACAAGCGTCGGAAACAGCCGCCAGTCGGCCTCGGTGATTTGGTTGCCGACGAGATAGCGCTGGCGTCCGAGCCGGGCTTCCAGCTCGTCGAGCGCGGCGAACAAGCCGTCATACGCCGCTTCGTAGGCGGCTTGCGAGCGCGCGAAACCGCAGCGATAGACGCCGTTGTTGACGTTGGCATAGACCAGCGCGTTGATGCGGTCGATTTCGCCACGCAAGGCCGGCGGATAATAATCCGTCGGGTCGCCGCCGATGCCGTTGAACTCGCTGTTGAGCATGCGGATGATTTCCGACGATTCGTTGTTGACGATGCGCCTGGTTTTCTTGTCCCACAGCGTCGGCACCGTGACCTTGCCGGTGTAGTGCGGGTTGCTCGCGCTGTAGGCCTCGTGCAGATAGCGAAAGCCGTTGACGCGGTCGGGGATGCAGTCGGGAAAGGCCGGATTGTCTTCGTACATCCAGCCCTGTTGCCGCATTCCCGGCATGGCGTAGGCGACCGTGATTGCATCGTCCAGCTTCTTGACCGCGCGATAGATCAGCGTGCGGTGCGCCCACGGGCAGCCGTGCGCGACGTACAAATGATAGCGCCCGGCTTCGGCCTTGAAGCCCGACGAACCGTCCGCTGTGATGCGATCGCGAAAGATGCTGTCCGCCCGCTGAAACTCGCCGGACTTGCCCGTCTCTTCGGCGAGCTGCTCATCGCGCCACTGACCGTCAACAACGATACCCATCAGGCAGCCTCCCCGCGCGCCAGCGCCGCCGCGTTGCGGAGCGCCGCGATATTGGCGCGATATGAATCCGGCGTGCGATCTTTGAACACCGCCGAACCGGCGACGAAGGCGTTGGCGCCGGCGCGCGCCGCCGCGGGCGCAATCTCGGGCGTGATGCCGCCGTCGATTTCGATGTCGATCGGCCGGCCGCCGGCCATGGCGCGCAGATTGTGTACTTTGTCGAGAGCGCCGGGGATGAATTTTTGTCCGCCGAAGCCTGGATTGACTGACATAATGAGGATCAGATCGACGATTTCGATCACGTTCTCGACGGTGTCTTCCGGCGTGCCGGGATTTAAGGTCACTCCAGCTTTTTTGCCGAGCGCACGGATGGCCTGCAGCGAGCGGTGAATATGCGGGCTCGCTTCGACGTGCACGGTGATGATGTCGGCGCCGGCCTTGGCAAAGGCTTCCAGATAAGGATCGCAGGGCGCGATCATCAGGTGCACGTCGAGCGTTTTCTTGGTGTGCGGCCGAATGGCCTTCACCACGTCCGGCCCGATCGAGATGTTGGGCACGAAATGGCCGTCCATGACGTCGACATGGATCCAGTCGGCGCCCGCTTTATCGACCGCGCGCATCTCCTCGCCGAGCTTGGCGAAATCGGCGGAAAGGATCGACGGGGCAATGATGAGCGGACGCTGCACGGCGCTCTCCGAAATTACTCGCTCGCCTAACATGCCGTTGCCGGGGCGGCAACGCGCGGTTCGGCAAGGCGGCAGTATTTGCCGCCTTGCCGCGCGGCCGCGGCAGATTTTGGCCCGTTTCGCCGCGGCAGGCGCGACAATGTTCCTTTGTTTTTCAGACGCTTGCGCCGCGGCACTGGGCTTGCAACGGCAGCCTCGGCGAGCCGTGGCCGCGCTGGACTTGCCTGCCTAGCCGCGATACCGCGTGATCGCAGCGGAGGTGGCCGTGGCGCGCGCCGATGTCATCGTCTTGGGAGCGGGAATCGTCGGAACCCCGATCGCGCTCCATCTCGCCAAACGCGGGCTGTCGGTTGCGCTGGTCGACCGGTCCGGGCCGGGGGAGGGGACCTCATACGGCAACACCGGCATCATCGAAGGCAACACCATCTTTCTGCAGGCCTTCCCCTCCGATTGGACGGCGCTCCTGCGCATCGCGCTTAAACGCGCGCCGGAAGCCAATTATCATCTGTCGTTTCTGCCCAAAATCGCGCCCTGGCTTGTGGCATTCCGCGCCGCTTCGCGGCCGGAGCGACTGATGGAGACCGCGCAGCTGATGCGGCCGCTGTTTGCGCGCGCAGTCACCGAGCATGAGGTGCTGGCCGCCGAAGCCGACGCCGGGCGGTATCTGCGCCGCAACGGCTGGCTCAAGCTTTACCGTGGCGACCGCTCGTTCGCCGCTCAGGCGCGCGAGCTCGAACTGGCAGCGACTCTCGGCATCACGAACGTCCCGCTCGACGGCGACGCCGCGCGCGCGCTCGAGCCATCGCTTAAGCCGGTCTTCCGTCACGCCGTGCATTGGACCGGCGCGATGAGCGTCGGCAATCCGCTGGCGCTGACGCGGGCTTACGCGGCGCGCTTTGCCGCGATCGGCGGGATTACGCTTACCGGCGATGCGCGCACGCTGCATCGCCTCGAGCCGCATTGGCGCGTGGACAGTGCGGCCGGACCGCTTGATGCCGGCGATGTCGTCGTCGCGCTCGGTCCGTGGACGCCGGATGTGCTCAGTCCCCTCGGGGTCAAACTGCCGCTCGCGGTCAAGCGCGGCTATCACCGCCATTTTCGCGCGCAGGGCAACGCCGCGCTCGGCCGCCCGGTGCTCGATGCCGAAAACGGCTATTGCCTTGCGCCGATGGAGCAGGGCATCCGCCTGACCACGGGCGCCGAATTCGCCGCGCGCGATGCACCGCCGACGCCGGTGCAGTTCGACCGCCTGTTGCCGGCGGCGCGCGAATTGTTTGCGCTCGGCGAGCCGGTCGAGCCGCTTCCTTGGCTGGGCGCGCGTCCGTGCTTTGCCGATTCGCGTCCGGTGATTGGACGCGCGCCGCGCCAGCGTGGGCTTTGGCTTGCCTGCGGCCACGGTCATTGGGGCTTGACGCTTGGCCCGGCGACCGGCCGGCTCATCGCCGAAATGATGACCGGCGCGACGCCGTTCTGCGATCCGAAGCCTTACGGGGCGGATCGATTCATGCACTGACGATTGCTAATTGCCGCTGATCGTGCGCACGACGCTGCTTTGCGGGCGCGTATTGGTGACGTCCATTTTGTCCTGCTGCCGGAGCATATCGTCGTACTTGGCGAGCGTCGTCACCGGCTCGCGCGGCACCATGTGCACGACCTTGTAACCGTTCGCTTTCAACTGTCGCAGCAATTCCGGCATCGCCTCCGCGGTCACGTGCTGGAAGTCGTGCATCAGCAGAATGCCTTTGCCGCGCTTTTTCAGCTTGCTCATCACCGATTGAACCACCTGCTCGGGACGGCGCATCTTGAAGTCGAAAGAATCGATGTCGGTCGAGAAGGTCGCGATGTTGCGCGAGGCGAGATAGGAGATTAGCGCCGGCGGCTGCTGCAGGTCGGGGAAGCGGAAGAACGACGCGATTGGCCCGCCGACGGCCCGGTGTACGGCGCTCACGCCCAGCTCGATTTCCTGCTTGGCCTGCTCGATGTCGCCGGCATACGGATTCTTGGCCAAATCCTTGTGCGACCAGGTGTGGCTGCCGATCGTCATCCCGGCCGCGGCCACCATCTTTGACAGTTCGGGATGCCAGGTCGCGTGCTCGCCGATCTCAAAGAACGTCGCCTTGAGACACTGGTCGGTCAGCGCCTTGATCACCGCGGGCGTGTTTCCCGGCCAGGGACCGTCGTCGAACGTCAGCACGACTTCGTGGTCGCGCAGAAAATCATATTGCTTGAAGTGCTCGAAGCCGAAGGCGGGACCGCCCGTGGTGTCGATTTGCACGATGCGCGAAAGACCCATGCCGCCGGGCTTGTCGCACGCGGAGATGCCATTGACCGCATTGCCCGAGCCGGTCTGCGTCGCACTGGCAAGGGCCGCACCGGGCGTGTTCGGGGCGGCCGGAGGTTGCGCTTGCGCAAGGCGAGTCGGCGCGGCGGCCGGTGCGGACGCAGGCGGCGCGACGGAGGGCGTAGCGATTGGCGCTTGCAGCGGCGCGGCGATCGAGGCTGTCGCAACTTGGTTGCCAGCCGCAGGCGCCGGCGCCGGCGCCGGCGCCGCGCTCTTCGCGGCCAGCACCGGACCGCCAGCCAGCATCGGACCGCCAGATTGAGTTACCTTCTGCGCTGCAACGACGCCGAAGGCCGCGAGACCCAAGGTCGCCAACGCGGCGATGACGATAATGAGCACCCTCACCGCACCCCTCCAGGCACAAACCACCACTCAAGGAAAGTGAAAGCGCAATTGGCGAGCGAGTCAATGAGAACGAGACGAAAGCACAGCCTCGGCGCAGGAAAGATGCGGATTGTGTCTTCCGCGGCACGTTGCGGTAGCGCGCTGCGGCGGCGCGCGTTCAGCCGCCGAATTGATCCTTCCAACTGCTGATCGCGCCGGGGAAGGCAAGTGCGGCCGCTTCGAAGACCCCTCGGGCAATCGCCCGCGCTGCGACATTGGCCGCGAGCGCGCCGAGTTTCGTCATTGCGAACAGCGGGTCGGCAAGCGGTTTTCGACCCGTCGAGACGGCGAAGACGACATCGCCATCGAGCGGTGTGTGCACCGGGTAAATGGCGCGTGACAAACCGGATTGGGCCATGACGGCCAGTCGCTTGGCTTGTGCTTTGGTCAAGATGGCGTCGGTCGCCACAACCACCAGCGTCGTACTGGCGCGTGCGCTGCCCTTGGTGCGCGGATCGAGCGCGTTCGCCGGGAATGGGTCGGGCAGCCCGCGACCGCCGAATTCGCCGTTCTCTTCGAACGGCGCCGCCCAGAACCAAGGACCGCGATCGATGAGGACACTGCCGACGGCGTTGACTGCGGCCAGAGCGCCGACGACGGCGCCGTCGGCATTCTGCGCCGAGGCGGAGCCGATCCCGCCTTTGCAATTGACCGTCGTGGCGCCGGTGCCGGCCCCGACGCTGCCGAGTGCGAAAGTAGCGGCAGCGCCGGCAGCCGCCGCGTAGCCAAGCTCGCGATAGGGCGGAAACCGCCCCCATTCCTTGTCGCCGCCGTTGTTGAGATCGAACAGGATCGCCGCCGGCACGATGGGCACCCGCGCGGCGCCCACGGCAAAGCCGCGGCCCTGCTGCTTCAGCCAAGCCTGCACCCCCGAAGCGGCATCGAGGCCGAAAGCCGAGCCGCCCGACAGGGCAATAGCGTCGATGCCCTCGACCGTCTGGGCGGGGTCAAGGAGCGCGGTTTCGCGCGTGCCCGGCCCACCGCCGCGCAGATCGATCGAGCCGACCGCGGGCTCGTCGAAAATGACGGCGGTTGCGCCGGAACCCAGCCGGGCATCTTGGGCATGGCCGATTTTGAGCCCGGCGACGTCGGTGATCAGGTTACGCATAATGCATCATAGCCGCTCCCGCTGCGCGAGAAGAGGTAGCAGCGAGCGGGGAATGCCTTGCAATCGCCGTCGCGGTCGGTGCATCTGCTGCGCCATGCCGAACGTCACCATCGTCGCCGCGCTCCTTGCCGGCATGCTGAGCTTTCTTTCCCCTTGCGTGCTGCCATTGGTGCCGCCCTATCTCGTCTATCTTACCGGAACCTCGCTCGAACGGTTTGCCGATGCGGAAGCCGGGCCGCAGGTGCGGCGCGAGATGATCGCGGCCGCGCTCCTGTTCGTCCTCGGCTTCTCGACCGTGTTTGTGGCGCTTGGCGCCAGCGCGAGCGCGATCGGCGCGGTGCTGCGCGTCTATTCGGGCGAACTCGCCATTGCGGCCGGGATCGCCATTATCGTCATGGGGCTGCATTTCCTCGGGCTGGCGCCGATCGCCTGGCTGATGCGCGAGAAGCGGCTCGATGTCGCCAAGCCCGTGGGCCTCTGGGGCGCTTACCTGATGGGACTTGCGTTTGCGTTCGGCTGGACGCCGTGCATCGGCCCGATCCTGGCGGCGATCCTGACCGTCGCGGCGTCCGAGGCGACGGTCGCCAAGGGCGCCGGCATGCTCGCGGTGTACTCGCTCGGTCTCGGCGTTCCGTTCATCGTCGCGGCGCTGGCGGTCGAGCCGTTCGCCGCCTTTCTCGCCCGTTTCCGCGCCCATCTCGGCCTGGTCGAGAAGGCGATGGGCGGCCTTCTCGTCCTCACCGGCATCGCGTTTTTGACCGGCGTGGTTTCGCAGGCGAGCTTTTGGCTGTTGAACACGTTCCCGGTGCTCGGCAAGATCGGGTAGCGTCGATTCCTACGCAGAGAAAGAAGCCCGCCGCGACGGCGGGCTTGTCGAATTAACGGGAGCGGGGCGCTCACATCGTGCAGCCCGATGCTGGACATTGCACGTAAGTGATTTTGCCGCTTGAGTCCTTCTTCCAGATGTACATCACATAGTCGAGCCGGGTGATGTCGCCCTTCTTGTCGTACGAGATATCGCCGATCACGGTCTTAAAGTGCATGCCGGAATGCATCATGTCGGCGACTTTCTTCGGATCGAGCGACTTGGCGGCTTCCGCCGCCTGCGCAATGATCTGCACGCCGGCATAGCTGTAGAGCGTATAGGCCTCGGGCTCGAACCCCTTAGCGCGGAATTTCGCCACCACCGCCTTGGCCTCCGGCCTGTTGCGCGGGTCGGGACCGTAGGTCATCAGCGTGCCGATAACGCCGGGACCGCCGACGGTTGCGAATTCGTCCGAAGTGATGCCGTCGCCGCCCATCAGCGGCGCAGTCACTCCCTGGTCGCGCATCTGCCGCACGATCAGACCGCCTTCGGTGTAGAGGCCGCCGAAATAGACGAGATCGGCGCCCGACTGCTTGATCTTGGAGATCAGCGCCGAATAGTCCTTCTCGCCAGTATTGATGCCTTCATACAGCACCTCCTTCATGCCGCCCGCTCTGATCGTCTTCAAAGTCTCGTCGGCGAGGCCTTTGCCGTAAGTGGTCTTGTCGTTGACGAAGGCGATCTTCTTGCCCTTGAAATGCGCGAGGATGTAGGTGCCGGCGACCCTGCCCTGCTGGTCGTCGCGTCCGCAGGTGCGGAAAACGTTCCACATGCCGCGCTCGGTGACCGTGGGATTGGTCGAAGCGGGCGTGATCTCCAGGATGCCGTTCTCGTGATACACTTCCGAGGCCGGGATAGTGACGCCGGAATTGTAATGGCCGATGACGAACTTGATGCCGTCGGCAACGAAATTATTGGCGACCGAGACGCCCTGTTTCGGATCGGAAACGTCGTCGCCGAACTCGACCACGATCTTCTTGCCGAGAATGCCGCCGGCGGCGTTGATGTCTTCGGCCGCCTGTTGGACGCCGTTCTTCATCTGCGCGCCGGTAGCGGCGTTCGGGCCCGTGATCGGACCGGCGACGCCGAACTTGACCTGGGCCGCGGCGGTTCCCGCCAGTACCAATGCAAAGCCCAGCGCGAGGCCGAGCGTTGTGATGCTTTTCATGCTTGTTCCCCTTTAGTTGGAACCGGCAGGTTCCACCTTGCCGCAATGTTATGTCAATGCGGGTTGCGGCGCCAGCGCAACGGTCCGTCGGGCCGGTTGATCCAGCGATACTGGGTGACCATTTGCGCGGCGCGCGCGGCGCGGAATCCCAAAAAACCCGACGCCATGCAGATCGCGCTATCGACGGCATAATAATGGACCGAGACGAGCGTGCCGCCGAACAAGGCAAAATGAATGAAGCGGACCGCGCCGCCGAGGATGAGCGAGTAGACTACGACCTGCCACCACGGCCGCCAGGTGACGGCGACGGCGCGTCCGGCCAGCGCCGCCGCGCCGCCACCGAGAACGACGGTAACCAATAGAAAGACGCCGAGCGAAGCTTCCTCGTAGAGGAGTTCGCCGATCGTGATAAAGCCGCCCGCGTTCGCCGTCATTCCACTTGCTGCCGCCCGCCTTCCAGATAGGCGGATTTTACTTCGGGCCGGTCGAGCAATTCTCGACCGGTGCCGGAAAGGGTGATGTCTCCGTTGACCATGACATAGCCGCGGTGAGCGAGCTTGAGCGCGTGATAGGCGTTCTGCTCGACCAGAAACACGGTGAGGCCGTCCTCGGCGTTGAGACTTTTGATGGCATCGAAAATCTGCCGGACGATCAGCGGTGCGAGACCGAGCGAGGGCTCGTCGAGGAGCAAGAGCCGCGGCCGGCTCATCAGCGCGCGCGCGATCGCCAGCATCTGCTGTTCGCCGCCCGATAGCGTGCCGCCGCGCTGGGCGAGGCGCGGTTGCAGCCGCGGGAACAGTGCCAGCACGCGTTCAAGGTCGCGGTCGAATTCGTCCGGCTCGGCGACGGTCGCGCCCATTTGCAGGTTTTCCAGCACCGTCATGCGCGGAAAGATGCGGCGCCCTTCCGGCGCCTGCGCAAGCTTCAGCCGCGCAATTTCGTGTGTGGGCAGCCGCGTGATGTCGCGGCCGGCGAAAATGATGCTGCCTTCACGCGCGCGCGGATTGCCGCACACCGTCATCATCAAGGTGGATTTGCCGGCGCCGTTGGCGCCAATGAGCGCGACGATCTCTCCGGCATTGACGTCGAGGTCGACGCCCTTGAGCGCCCGCACATGGCCGTAGAACGCGGTCACCCCGCGCACCGAGAGCAGCGGAGCGATCATAGGCCCACCGCCGCTTCGACTTGCGCCACCTCGTCGTCGGCAACGCCGAGATAGGCCGCTATCACTTTCGGATCGTTGCGCACGACTTCCGGCGCGCCGTCGGAAATCTTGACGCCATAATCGAGCACGACCACGTGGTCGGAAATCTTCATCACCACACTCATGTCGTGCTCGATCAACAGGATCGAGATGTCGTGCTGGTCGCGGATGACGAGCAGCAGTTCGTTGAGCTCGGCGCTCTCGCGTGGATTGAGGCCGGCCGCCGGCTCATCGAGGCAGAGCAGCACCGGATCGGTGCACATGGCGCGGGCGACTTCGAGCCGCCGCTGCGCGCCATAGGGCAATTCGCCGGCGGGATCGTCGGCGCGATCGAGCAGACCGAAGCGCTCGAGCCAAGAGCGTGCCTTGTCGAGCGCCGCGCGTTCGGCGGACGCATAGGAGGGAAGGCCGAGCACGCCAAGCAAGGTGTAGCCGGAGGCGAGCATCAGCCGGTTATGCTGGGCGACCAGCAAGTTCTCCAGCACGGTCATGCCGGAAAACAGGCGGATGTTCTGGAAAGTGCGGGCGACGCGCGCCTGCTGGGCCACCAGATAGTCTGGCATGCGTTCGAGTAGAAACAGTGCGCCCTCGGGCCGCACGGTGCCGCGCTTGCCGCTGTCGGTCAGGTCCTCGATCGCGTTCCACACCGCGGGGTCGCCACGCTGGAGCGCGAGCCGGCCCTCGGTCGGCTTGTAAAAACCGGTGATGCAGTTGAACACGGTGGTCTTGCCGGCGCCGTTCGGCCCGATCAGCGCGGTGATGGTGCCGCGTTTGACTTCGAAGGAAAGGTCATCGACGGCGACGAGTCCGCCGAAGCGCATGGTCAGGTGTTCGACCCGCAGCACGGTGGAGCCGTCACGCGCCATCAGCCGCGTCCCTCCTTGACCAGATCGACGGAGATGCTCTTGCGCTCCTTCAGGAACACCGAGGGCTCGCGCCTGGCGATCAGTCCGCGCGGCCGCCAGATCATGATCAGCACCATGGCAAAGCCGAACAGCAGCATGCGGTACTGGGTCGGATCGAAGGTGGGTCCGAAAATCTCTTTTAGAAAATCGAGCTCGCGCAGGATTTCGGTGCCGCCGATCATCGCGACGGCCGCGATGGCGACGCCGATCTGGCTGCCCATGCCGCCCAGAACGACAATCGACAGGACCGTCGCGGATTCAAGGAAGGTGAAGGATTCCGGCGAGATGAAGGCTTCTCGCGCGGCGAAGAACGAGCCGGCAAAGCCTGCGAACATTGCGCCCATGGCAAACGCGGTAAGCTTGGTATTGGTCGTGTTGATGCCGAGCGAGCGGCAGGCAATCTGGTCTTCGCGCAACGCTTCCCAGGCGCGGCCGACCGGCAGCCGGCGCAGCCGCACGGTGACGAAGGAAGTGAGCAGCGCGAGCGCCAGGATAACGTAATAGAGGAAGATAACGCGGTAGAGCGGGGAGAATTCCAGCCCGAAAACGGCGGCGAAGCCTTTGTCGTCGGCGTTGAACGGGATGCCGAAGAAGGTCGGCCGCGGAATGCCGATGATCCCGGCATAGCCATTGGTCAGCGCGGTCCAGTTGATCAGGATGAGGCGGATGATCTCGCCGAAGGCGAGCGTGACGATGGCCAAATAGTCGCCGCGCAGGCGTAGCACCGGGAAGCCGAGCAGGATGCCCCAGAACGAGCTGAGAATGCCGGCGATCGGCAGCAGGATCCAGAACGACAAGCCGAAGGCTTTCGCCAAGAGCGCGTAGGAATAGGCGCCGACGGCGTAAAAGGCCACGTAGCCGAGGTCGAGCAGACCGGCGAGTCCGACCACGATATTGAGGCCCCAGCCGAGCATCACATAGATCAGAATTTGGATGCCGAAATTGTCGATCCATTTCAGCGCACCGCCCCAGCCGGCGGCGAGAATGACGATCACCGGATAAGCGATGACGAAGCCGATGGCGAAGGGGGTGAACCACTTGCCGAGATAGAAGCGCCAAGCCGGCGGCGCGGGTTTCGTCGGTTGCGCCGCGCGCCGCGCCAGCCACGGAGCGAGGGCGAACGAATAGGCGAAGCGCCCGGCCGCAGTGATGGCGACGACCGCGAACAGGAGCGGCCAGCGCGTGGTCAGGATCAGCTCGTCGCGGATATTGGTGACGGTCTCAAAGCCGATCAGCGGCAGGAACAGGCCGAAGGCAATGAGGCCGGTGAAGGCGGCATCGCGCAAGGCGCCGGCCGCATCGACGCGCTTTCGCTGCGCGCCGGCGTTCATTTCATACCTTCTCGACGTCAGGCCGGCCGAACAGGCCCTGCGGCAGAAAGATCAAGGTGATCGCCAGCACGGAAAAGGCCGCGACGTCCTTGTAGTCGATGGAAAAGTAAGCCGACCACAGCGTCTCGATCAGGCCGATGATAAGGCCGCCGACCACCGCGCCGGGCAGCGAACCGATGCCGCCCAGGACCGCGGCCGTGAAGGCTTTCACGCCCGGCACAAAGCCGTCGGAGAAGGTCACAACGCCGTAATACATGAGGTACATGGTGCCGGCGACGGCGGCGAGCGCCGCCGCGATCACGAAAGTCATCGAAATGGTGCGGTCGACGTCGATGCCGACCAGAGCCGCCATCCTCTGGTCCTGTTCGCAGGCGCGCTGCGCCCGGCCGAGCCGGGTCTTGGCCACCAGATACCAGAACGCCAGCAACAGCACGGCGGTGACGCCCCAGATGATAAGCTGCTTGTAGGACAGCGTGACCGGAAAATTCTTTTTGTCGAACAGCACGAACTCGCCCTGCACCATGGGCGGGATCGACTTGTTGCGCGGTCCTTGCGTCACCTGCACGAAATTCGACAGAAAAATCGACATGCCGATCGCGGAGATCAGCGGCGCCAGGCGGAACGAACCGCGCAGCGGCCGGTAGGCCACGCGCTCGATCGCCCAGTTGACGAGCGAGGTGAAGGCCATCGCCACGACGAGGACAATGAACAGCGCGAGCGGGATCGAGCCGATGCCGAGCCAAGCGGTGAGGATGAGGAAGGCGATCAGCGCGATGAAGGCCGAGACCATGAACACGTCGCCGTGGGCGAAGTTCACCATGCCGATGATGCCGAACACCATCGTGTAGCCGATGGCGATCAGGCCGTAGATCGAACCGAGCGTGATGCCGTTGATAAGTTGCTGGACGAAATACTCCATGCGTCCGCGCCCTCCGAATCCCGGTAAAGTCTTAACAGGGGCGCTTTGGAGCGGCAATTGCGACGGCTTGTCGTCCCTGCCGCCGTGGGCCAAGGCCAGCGGGTCCGGAATCCATAGCTGCGAAATGTGCAATAATCGCGCCGAACTGCGGCCGACACTCACTTGTCGGCGTGGCCGCAGCGGGCTAGGCCGTGGCATTGGGATCAGGGAGACCCTCATGGACCGGGTCAAGTGCGAGGACGCCATCGGCGCCAAAGGGCGGCCGTTCACCGGCGCCGAATACCTGCAAAGCCTGCGCGACGGCCGCGAAGTCTATATCTATGGCGAGCGGGTCAAGGACGTCACCACCCATCCGGCATTCCGCAATGCCGCGCGTTCGATCGCGCGGCTCTACGACGCGCTGCACGATGGCAGGACCAAGCCGCTTCTGACCGCGCCGACCGATACCGGCTCCGGCGGCTTCACCCACAAATTCTTCCGCGCCGCGCGCTCGCGCGAGGAACTGCTCGCCCAGCGCGACGCCATCGCACACTGGGCGCGCATGTCCTACGGCTGGATGGGCCGCTCGCCGGATTACAAGGCGTCGCTGATGAACACGCTCGGCGCCAATTACGATTTTTACGGCAAGTTCGCCGGGAACGCGAAGACCTGGTACCGGCGCGCCCAGGAAAACGTCCTGTTCATGAATCACGCCATCGTCAATCCGCCGGTGGACCGCGCTAAGGCCGTGGACCAGGTGAAGGACGTGTACATCACGATCCAGAAGGACACCGATGCGGGAATTTACGTGTCCGGAGCCAAGGTGGTGGCCACCTCCTCGGCGCTCACGCACTATAATTTTCTCGGTCAGAACGCCGCCGTACCGCTGCACGATACCGATCTCGCGGTGATGTTCATCGCGCCGATGAACGCGCCCGGGGTAAAGCTTTTTTGCCGCACGTCCTACGAGATGACGGCGAGCGTGATGGGAACGCCGTTCGATTATCCGTTGTCGTCGCGCTTCGACGAAAACGACGCCATCTTCGTGTTCGACGACGTGTTTATCCCTTGGGAAGACGTGCTGCTGCATCGCGACCTGGAAAAGCTGAAAATCTTTTTTCCCCAATCGGGATTTTTGGCCGGCTATCAGTTCCAGGGCTGCACGCGGCTTGCCGTCAAGCTCGACTTTCTCGTCGGCGTCATCGCCAAGGCATTGCGGGCGGCCGGTTCCGACGAGTTTCGCGGCAACCAGGCCATGCTCGGCGAGATCGTCGCCTGGCGCCATCTATTCTGGGCGCTCACCGACGCGATGGCGATGAATCCGACGCAGTGGGTGAACGGCGCCGTACTGCCCAACCTGCAATCGGGTTCGAGCTACCGCGTGTTCGCCGGCGATGCCTACGGCCGCGTCAAGGAGATCGTGGAAAAAATCGTCGCCTCGTCGCTGATCTATCTGCCGTCCTCCGCCAAAGATTTCAAAAATCCGGCGATCGATCGCTATCTTGCCCGCTACGTGCGCGGTTCGCACGGCATCGATTATCGCGAGCGCATCAAAGTGATGAAGCTCCTTTGGGACGCCATCGGCACCGAATTCGGCGGCCGCCACGAACTTTACGAGCGCAATTATGCCGGCAATCACGAGGACATTCGCATCCAGGCGCTGTGGAACGCACGCACTTCCGGCATGATGGAGCAGATGACGGCGCTCGCCGAGCAATGCATGTCCGAATACGACGAAAACGGCTGGACCGATCCGGCGTGGCTCGATCCCGACGACGTGGCGTATCCGGGGCTGCCCGAAGCGATAGCGGCGGAATGAGGCCTTAACTGACGTATTCTAGACTTTAGCCTCCACGAACCCCATATTGGCTTTACGGAGTCTGCTTCATGGCAACGATGATTGCTGAACTTTATGATGCACTTAAATCAGCCGGCGCGCCGGAGGATCAGGCGCGAAAAGCGGCGGAGGTTGTTGCCGGCTACGAGAACCGATTTGCCGGAATTGAAGGCGATTTGACAGTGCTAAAATGGATGTTGGGGTTCACTCTTGCCGTCTGTGTTGCAAATCTTACGCTGTTTCTTCGGCATTAGTAAAAGCCGGATTTGCGAGACAACGTGAGCTGGATAGACCAACGGCCGGACGACGCGATGGATGGCGCCTTTACCGCGGTGGCGCCGGAGCCCGTCACGAGCATCGAGCCGCCGGCGTTTCGCGAAGCGATGAGCCGGCTCGGCGCCGCCGTGCATGTCGTCACCAGCGCAGGCCCTGCCGGCAAGACCGGCTTTACCGCCACCGCGGTGTGCTCGGTGTCCGATCAGCCGGCGATGCTTCTGGTCTGCCTCAACCGGCGCAGCAACAGCGCGCCGCTGCTTTCGCAAAACGGCGTGTTTTGCGTCAACACGCTCGGCGCGGGCGAGTCGAAGCTCGCCGACATTTTCGCCGGCCGCAGCGGCGTGCACCTCGAAGAACGTTTTGCCGAGGGCGAATGGATCACCTTAAAGACCGGATCGCCCGTTCTTGCCTCCGCCGTGATTGCCTTCGATTGCCGGACGATCGAGATCAAGGCCGTCGCCTCGCACAACGTCATCTTCGGCGCCGTGCAAGCCGTCCGGCTAGGCCCAGGCGGGCCGGCACTCGTCTATCACGACCGCGCTTACAAGCCGGTGTGAGCCGCCTCGAAACGCGGCCGCGTTGCCGCCGGGTGCCCACGATTTGGGCGCGATCAATCGGTGATTTTCCTTATTTTTCAACTTATTGACGATAATTCAGTCACCTGAAACCGGAACCGATGGGTTCGCCTCGCATTGAGGTAGTGGGGGGAGGACCTCATCCAAAGCCCTCGAAATAACTGGAGAACGTCCAATGTCGAACGATCCACGGCAGAACAACCCGCAACGCGACCAGCAGCAGCAGAACAATCCGCAACGCGACCAGCAGCAGGGTGGCGGCGGACAGCAGAAGCCCGGGCAGCAGCAGCAGGGTGGCCAGGGCAAGCCCGGCGAGCAGCAGCAGGGCGGCCAGAACCGGCCCGGCCAAGGCGGGCAGCAGGGTGGACAAGGCGGTCAGCACGGCGGCAACCGCTAGGTTTTGATTTATTCTTTCGGCAGCCCGCGAAGTTCCGCGGGCTGCCGATTTGTGTGCATTTTTGTGTAAAGCCGGGACCCGCCGTTACGCGGGATCTTCTTCTGCCGCGTGATCGGCCTATGCTGGCGCGATGGCCGGGACGCTGCCCCTGTTCCACCTTTACGGCGATCCGCCGGACGATCAGGCGTTCGATTTTATTCATATCGAAACCATCGCCTCGCGGTCGTCGATCCATGACTGGACCATCCGCGCCCACCGGCATCGCAATCTGTTTCAAATTCTGCTGATCGAGCGCGGCGGCGGCGCGCTGACGTTCGAGGCGGCGGCGCTGTCCTTCGCCGCGCCTGCCGCCATCCTCGTTCCGGCCACCGTCGCCCACGGTTTTCGTTTCGAGCCGAATGTGACCGATGGCTGGGTCTTGAGCTTCACCGAGGATGCCGCCGCCGGACTCGCGGATCGCGCCGGCGGCGCGCTGGCGCGACTGCGCGCACTCGCCGCGCAGCCCGTCGTTCCGATCGGCGACGAGTTAGAGCAAGCGCGGCTGTCGAAATTGTGCGCGGAGCTCAACGAAGAGCACAGCCTGGCGCGCGAGGGCTATCGGCTGGCGATGCGCGGGCTGCTCGTTTTGATCGCCGTCGGCGTGGCGCGGCTGGCTGCAAGCCGCGCGCGCACCGGCACGGTGACGCTGCATCCGGCCGATGCCACGGTGGCGCAACTGCGCAATTTGGTCGACGAGTTTTTCCGCAAAGAGCACCTGCTCGGATTCTATGCCGAAAAACTCGGCATGACGGTCGACCGGCTCAACGACCACGTCAAGCGCGCGACCGGCGTCACCGCCGGCCACCTCATCCGCCAGCGCGTGCTCACCGAAGCCAAGCGCCAGCTCGTCTTCACCACGCAGCCGATCCACGACATTGCCGAAGAGCTAGCCTTCGCCGACCCCTCGCACTTCGCGCGGTTCTTCCGCAAGCAGACCGGCACGACGCCGCACGAATTTCGCGATCGCAGGGCGTAGCCCCGGATTGAGCGCCGGCGAATTCCGGGAGTGGCGTCGCAGCCGCGAGCTCGTTCCCGGTTTTCACTTCGTTCAAGCCGGGCTACGAGAGCAAAAATCCCAGCACCGTCTCGGCATAGGCCTGCGGCTGCTCCAGATTGGCGATATGCGCGGCCTCGAGCACCGCTATTTTCGCGCCCGGAATGTGCGCACGGATGAACTCGTTGCCTTCGAGCGGCGTGGCCGGATCGTATTTGCCTGCGATGACGAGCGTCGGTGCAGCGATTTTTGCAAGCAGCGGGCGGTGGTCCATGTCGCGGATTGCTTCGCCGCAGCCGACATAGCCGTCGAGTTTCGTGGCTACGAACATCTCGCGCATTTTCGCCATCGCCTGCGGCGAGCGTTGGCGAAATCCTGATGTGAACCAGCGCTCCATGTTGGCGTCGACGATCGCCGCCAATCCCTTCTCGCGCACCAGCTTGATGCGGCCGTCCCACATCGCCTTGTCGGGGAAATACGACGATGTGTTGGAAAGAATGAGCTTGTCGACGCGGTTTGCCGCGTTGGCGCCGAGCCACATGCCGACCATGCCGCCCATGGAAAGGCCGCACCAGTTGATCTTCGCAATGCCGAGCCCGTCAAGCACGGCGACCACATCGCGCCCGAGCCGCTCCATCGAGTAGGGACCCTTGGGCACGCTCGATTGGCCGTGGCCGCGCCGGTCGTAGCGCACGAGACGGAAGTGGCGCGTGAACGGGCCGACCTGCTCATCCCACATGTGCAGGTTGGTGCCGAGCGAGTTCGATAGCATCAGCACCGGAGCGCGCTCCGGCCCTTCCGCCTCGACATGGATCATGCAGCCGTCGTCGGTTTTGATATCCGGCATTGAACTTTCCTCCCTCTTGTCCGGTTGGACACAGGCTAGTGTTTCAATTCCGAACTGCGCAAGTCCCATCGGGCCGCCTATGGGTGGGCCTTTCCAGCCGGCGCGCGAGGCGGTAAGCGATGGGTCCGGCGAGGGGCGAAGGAGTGTCGCGACATGGCGATGACGATGAGCGGCGAGTATCAGCTTCCGGCGTCGCGGGAGGACGTGTGGGCGAAGCTCAACGATCCGGCCGTGCTGAAGGCCTGCATCCCGGGTTGCGAAGAGCTCGACAAGACCTCCGACACCGGATTTCAGGCCGTCGCCACCATCAAGATCGGGCCGGTCAAGGCCAAGTTCAAAGGTAAAGTGACGCTCTCCGACATCGATCCGCCAAACGGCTACAAGATTTCCGGACAGGGCGACGGCGGCGTTGCCGGCTTTGCCAGGGGCGGTGCGACGGTAAAACTTGCGCCGAAGGATGGCGGCACGCTGCTGAGCTACACGGTGGAGGCGCAGATCGGCGGCAAGCTCGCACAGCTCGGCCAGCGTCTGATCAATGGCGCCGCCAAGAAGGTCGCCGACGATTTTTTTGGCAACTTCGCCAACGCGGTCAATCCGAAGAGCCCGTGATGCGGCCGCTGCGAAGCTGGGCCGCCCCGTTCCCGCGCGGCTTTTCGTCCGCGGAACTCCCTTGACCGCCGCCTAGGCCGCGGTTCAGAGTAATTCTGGTTCCTGGGTGCGAAAACCGGCAAAGTCGCCACGATTTCGCCCTTGGATGGAGCAGGCAGCCGAAGCCGGCATGCAAATCGGGACGTTTGACCGGTATTTTTATTTTGAGGAGGAGCCCAATGGCAGCCAACACGGCAGCCGTTTCCCTGACGGTGAACGGCAAACCCGTCACCGCCGACGTTGACCCGCGCACGCTGCTCGTGCAGTTGCTGCGCGAAAACCTGCGGCTTACCGGCACGCATGTCGGCTGCGACACGTCGCAATGCGGCGCCTGCGTCGTGCACGTCAACGGCAAGGCGATCAAATCCTGCACCGTGCTGGCGCTGCAGCTCGAAGGCGCCGACGTGCTCACCATCGAAGGGTTGGCGGCGCCTGACGGGCCGCTGCACCCGATGCAGGAAGCTTTCCGCGAGAACCACGGGCTGCAATGCGGCTATTGCACGCCCGGCATGATCATGACCGCCGTCGATATCGTGCGCCGCAAAGGCAACGATCTCGACGACCACACCATTCGCGAGGAACTCGAAGGCAACATCTGCCGCTGCACCGGCTATCACAATATCGTCAAGGCGATCGCCGCCGGCGCTCGCGCCATGCGCGGCAGCGGCGCGGCGACCCAAGCCGCCGAATAGGGAGAATGAAGAAAAGAAGAGAAGGGGCTTCAGGAAACTGCCGGAGGAACTGCCATGAGCGTCACCGGTATCGGCGCCGCGGTGCGCCGCAAGGAAGATCGCCGCTTCATCACCGGCACGGGCCACTACACCGACGACATCAGCCGGCCTGGCCAGGTTTTTGCTTATTTCGTCCGCTCGCCGCACGCGCACGCGACGATCAAATCGATCGACGCCAAGGCGGCGTCCGCCATGGCCGGCGTGCTCGCGGCGCTCACCGGCACCGAGCTTGCCGCCGACAAGATCGGCAACCTCATCTGCGGGTGGATGATCCATTCCAAGGACGGTTCGCCGATGAAGATGGCGCCGCATCCGGCGCTCGCGAACGGCAAGGCTTGCCACGTCGGCGACCCGGTCGCGGTGGTCATCGCCGAGACGCTGGCGCAGGCGCGCGACGCCGCCGAGAAGGTCAAAATCGATTATGCGGTGCTGCCGGCAGTCGCCGACCCGGCCGCGGCGCAGAAGAATGGCGCGCCGCAAATTCACGACATCGCGCCCAACAACACCATCTACCAGTGGCATCTCGGCGACGCCAAGGCCGTCGAGGCGGCTTTCAAATCGGCCAAGCGCGTCACCAAGCTCGATATCGTCAACAACCGCCTGGTACCGAATGCGATAGAGCCGCGCGCCGCCATCGGCGATTACGATTCCGGGATGGGCACATTCACGCTGTGGAACACCACGCAGAATCCGCATGTGGCGCGCCTGGTCATCGCCGCCTTCGTCGGCATGGCGCCCGAGCACAAGCTGCGCGTGATCGCGCCCGACGTGGGCGGCGGCTTCGGCTCGAAAATTTTCATCTATCCCGAGGAAGTCGTGGCGCTTTGGGCGTCGAAACGCGTCGGTCGGCCGGTGAAATGGGTCGCCGACCGTTCGGAGGCATTCCTCGCCGACGCGCACGGCCGCGACCACGTCACCCACGCCGAGATGGCCTTCGACGCCGAAGGCAAGATTTTGGCCCTGCGCGCGAAAACCATCGCCAATCTCGGCGCCTATATGTCGACCTTCTCCTCCTCGGTGCCGACGTATCTCTACGCCACGCTGCTGTCGGGGCAGTATGAGATCCCGCAGATCTATTGCGAGGTCGACGCGGTCTACACCAATACCGTGCCGGTCGACGCCTATCGCGGCGCCGGCCGTCCGGAAGCGACGTTCGTGGTTGAGCGGCTGGTCGAGATCGGCGCGCGCGAGATGGGCCAGGACCCGGCTGAGCTCCGGCGCAAAAACTTCATCAAAAAATTCCCGCACCAGACCCCGGTGATCATGGCCTACGACGCCGGCGATTACGGCGCCTCATTGAAGAAGGCGCTTGAGCTTGCCGACTACAAAGGCTTCGCCAAGCGCAAGCGCGAGTCGGCGCGGAACGCTAAGCTGCGCGGCATCGGGTTTTCGACCTACATCGAGGCCTGCGGCATCGCGCCCTCACAAGCGGTCGGGTCGCTCGGCTGCGGCGTCGGCTTGTGGGAATCCGCCGAGGTGCGGGTCAATCCGACCGGTTCGGTCGAAATCCTCACCGGCTGCCATGCCCACGGTCAGGGCCACGAGACCACGTTTGCGCAAGTCGTGTCCGAGCGGCTCGGCATTCCCATCGACAATGTTTCGATCGTCCACGGCGATACCGACAAGGTGCAGTTCGGCATGGGTACCTACGGTTCGCGCTCCGGCGCGGTCGGGATGTCGGCGCTGGTCAAAGCGCTGGATAAGGTCGAGGCCAAAGCCAAGAAGGTCGCTGCCCACATGCTCGAAGCCGCCGAGGGCGACATCGAGTTCAAGGACGGCAAATTCAGCGTCGCCGGCACCGACAAATCCGCCGCCTGGGGTGACGTCTCGCTCAATGCCTACATCGCCCATAAATTTGCCGGCCAGGAGCTTGAGCCCGGGCTCAAGGAGGGCGCGTTCTACGATCCGATCAATTTCACCTTCCCGGCCGGCTGCCACATCTGCGAGGTCGAGGTCGATCCGGACACCGGCAATAGCGACATCGTGGCCTGGACGGCGGTCGACGATTTCGGCGTGGTGGTCAATCCCATGATCGTCGAAGGCCAGGTCCACGGCGGTATCGCGCAGGGCGTCGGCCAGGCGCTGTGCGAGGCCGCGATCTACGACAAGGACGGCCAGCTCCTGACCGGCTCGCTGATGGATTACTGCATGCCGCGGGCGGACCACTTCCCGGCGATGAAGGTCGACACCACGGTGACGAAATGTCCGTCCAATCCGCTCGGCATCAAGGGCTGCGGCGAAGCCGGCGCCATCGCGGCGCCCGCCGCCGTCATCAACGCCATCACCGATGCGATCGGGACTGAACACCTTGCGATGCCAGCCACGCCCGCAACGGTGTGGGCGGCGCTGCAAAAAGCCGGCAAAATGCCGCGCGCGGCATGAAAGAATCTCCCTCTCCCCGCGCAGCGGGGAGAGGTAAAAGGATAACGGAGGACAACGATGTACGCCTTTACCTTCCACCGCCCGCAAACGCTGCGCCAGGCGGCGAGTCTGCTCGCCAAGCACGAGGACGCCAAATTACTGGCCGGCGGCCATACGCTGTTACCGACCATGAAATTGCGTCTGGCCGGTCCTCCGCAACTGATCGACCTGTCGCTCATCGAGGGGCTGGGCGGCATCGAGGCGAGCGGCCGCTCGCTTAGCATCGGCGCGATGACGCGCCACGACGACGTGAACACCTCGCCGGTGGTGCAGCAGGCCATCCCGGTGCTGGCGAAGGTCGCCGGGATGATCGGCGATCCGGCGGTGCGCCATATGGGCACGATCGGCGGTTCGGTCGCCAACAACGATCCGAACGCCGATTATCCGGCCGTCTGTCTCGGGCTTGGCGCCACCGTCATTACCAACAAGCGCCGCATCAAGGCCGACGATTTCTTTACCGGCATGTTCTCGACGGCGCTGGAGCCTGCGGAAATCATCACCAAGATAAGCTTCCCGGTGCCGAAGAAGGCCGCCTATCAGAAATTCCGCAATCAGGCGTCGCGCTTCGCGCTGGTCGGCGTGTTCGTGAGCAAGCGCGGCAGCGAAATCCGCGTCGCGGTGACCGGCGCCGGCGCCAACGGCGTGTTCCGCGTGCCCTCGTTCGAAGAGGCGTTGACGAAGCGCTTTTCGCCGAAATCGCTCGAAGGCATGAGCATCCCGGCCGACGGAATGAACAGCGACATCCATGGCAGCGCCGAATACCGCGCCCATCTCGTCGGCGTGCTCGCCCGCCGCGCGGTGGCGGAGGCGGTAGGCAAGTGAGCCTGGCGCCATTGCCCCTCGGCTGCGATGTCCCGTGAAAGCGGGTCATCGAGGATTCATCAATAACGGCCGCGGGACCGGATCATCCGCCTGCGCAGACGATGACATGCTGACGCCCTAGAGTGGTTTCCGGTCGGACGGAATCGGGGCCGCACGATCCGTCGGTCGCTTGCCTGCAAATTCCCTGCTAGCAGGGAATTCTGCAGGGAATTTTACCGATTTCGGGCTTTTTTCGCGGTTTTGAGGTAAAATTCACCAGCGATTCCGATACGTTACGTAAAAATTCCCTACGCAACGGAGCAGGGAATTTTTGCCGCCCTAGCAGGGAATTTTTTCGGCTTAGCAGGGAAAAGCAGGGAATTTAGCGGAGCAACCCCGCGCGCTGCGCAACGGAGCCAAAAGCCATGCCCTTAGTTGGGTCGATTTGGTCGGAATCCGCTCTAGCCCCGCGTGCCAGATACCTTGCAATGGCAGCCAGCCGCCGCACTTTCCTGGTCTCAGCAGCGGCATCGCTCGCGGCCCCTGCTTTCGTTCGCGCGGCGCGCGGCGAGGCGCGGCACGTCACATTGAAGCTGCACCATGCGCTGTCATCGGTGTCGTGCGCGCATGTAAACTTTCTGGCGCCGTGGGCGCGCAACGTCGAGGCGCAGTCGGGCGGGCGCATCCGCGTCGACATTTTCCCCTCGATGCAGCTTGGCGGCCAGCCGGCGGAGCTGTTCGACCAGGCGCGCGCCCGGTTCGCCGATATCGTCTGGACGATGCCGAGCAAAACGCCCGGCCGCTTCCCGAAGATCGAATTGTTCGAGCTGCCGTTCGTGCCGCCGCGCCGCGCGCTGGTCGGCTCCAAGGCGGTCGAGGATTTTTCCGCCGAGTTTTTGCTGGACGAGTTCCGCGAAGTTCACCCGATCTGCTTCTCGTGCGCGGATCGCGGCATCCTGCACGCGCATCGTCCGATCGAGACCGTTGCGGAGATGAGGGGATTGCGCCTCGACGTGCGCACCCGTTTCGCCGGGGAGGCGGTGCAAGCCTTGGACGGGCGCGCGGTGCCCATGCCGGGCGGGCAGTTACACTTGGCGATTACTCGCCACATCGTCGACGGCTGCATCATTCCCTGGGACATGGTTCCGGCGCTGAAGCTCGACGAACTCCTCAAGGTGCACACCGATTTCGCCGAATATTCGCTGAGCACGACGACGTACGTGCTGGCGATGAACAAAGCGGTTTATGAAAAGCTGGCGCCCGACCTGAAGAAAGTCATCGACGGCAATTCCGGGCAGGCGGCCGCGAGCATGGCCGGCGCCATGTGGGACCTTCAGGCCAAGGCGGTCGCCGACACGGTGAGCCAGCGCGGCGATCGCATGATCACGCTTGCGCCGGAAGCCGTTGCGCATTGGCGCAAGGCGACCGAGCCGGTGATCGACGGCTGGATGAAGCAGATGAAGGCGCGCAAAGTCGGCGGCGAAAAATTGCTGGCGAGCGCGCGTTCGCTGTTTGCGAAATACGCCAACGAACCCGAGCCGCAGCCGCCGTCCCCACCGCAGCCGCCGCAACCAACTCAACAGCCGGGGGAAGCCAAGGTCGAGCGCAATCCGCCGGCGAAAGTCGGCGGCGCGGCCACCGCGCCTCCGGCGCCCGCTACGAAGTCCGTCCCTGCGCCCGCACCACAAGTCAGCGTTGCGACACCCGCGCCGAACAGCGCCCCGCCTCCGGCGCACTGGTGGCAGTTTTGGAAATCTGCTCCGGCACATGCGCCGGCGACTGCATCGGCAGCGCCGGTCGCGCCATCATCAGTGCCGGCAGCGCCACCGCCTCCGCCGCCAAAAACACTGGATATTCCGCTCTGACATTTACCTGTCATGCTCCACGAAGGCGGAGCATCTAGTATTCTCGAGGCCCGTCGTGTGTACTGGATCGTCCGCCTGCGCGGATGATGACATGAAAAAGAGGAGTGCGGCTCACTTCGGCAGCGGATGACCGGGCATCAAATCGTACGGATGCGCCCAGCCGGGCAGCGATTTGATGCGGTTAAGCCAAGCGGCGATGTTGTTGTGCGCGGCGGCGATGTCGAAGCCGAATTCCTCGGCCGGATAGTACAGGTAAGCGACCAGCGACACGTCGGCGATCGTCGGCGCCGCTCCAAGGATATAAGCGCCCGTCGACAGGCGCTTGTCGAGAATGCCGAGCGCATTATCGATGCGGCCTTTTAGGAATTCGAGCACGGCGGGATGGCCCGGCGGTTTGGCGAAGTTGCGCAGGAAACGATAGGGGCCGAGAAAACCGTTGACCTTCTGGTTGTCGAAAATGATCCAGCGCAGCGCTTCCAGCCGCTCATCGTCTCCGCGCGGCAGGAATTTTTCGGTCCGTTCGGCGAGGTAGGTCAGGATCACGCCGGATTGGCTGAGTTTCCTTGCTCCGTGAACGAGCACCGGGACCTCGCCCATCTCGTTGACGGTGCTGCGGTACTCGGCGGTGCGCGGAATGCCTTTGCCGAAAAAATCGACGAACAGCGGCCGCCAATCGGCGCCGATGAGATTGAGCATCAGCGCGACGCGATACGCATTGCCCGATTGGGCGAAGCAGTAGAGTTCATATTCGGCCATGAGAGCACCTATGGCTGCTTCGACAGCGTGAGCAGCCCGCCGCCTGCATCGCGTCCTTCGAATTGGCCGCTGGAAAAGGACAGCTGCGCCAACGGCCGGCCCTTGAAGTCGCGGATGATCAGCACGCCCTGCTCGAAAGTCCACTTGCGGCTGGTGAAAAAGTTGCCGGGGCAGCCGGCCTCCGGCGCGATCGGGCCTTGGGG
>Ga0207416_1001671_pt1 | contig 27742 bp, 20 predicted proteins | sample PaiPotPPM11metaG_FD_184107 | JGI IMG/M metagenome (GOLD analysis project Ga0207416, IMG submission 184107) | Iron sulfur acid spring bacterial and archeal communities from Banff, Canada, to study Microbial Dark Matter (Phase II) - Paint Pots PPM... ... | reverse complement strand
GCCACCATGGTCACGGCCGGTGTTTACATGGTGGCGCGGTCGCACGTGATCTTCGAGCGTGCACCGAGCGCGCTCATGGTCGTTGCAATTATCGGCACGCTGACTGCGTTCTTTGCCGCGACAATTGGTATTGCTCAAACCGATATCAAGAAGGTGCTGGCGTACTCGACCATCTCGCAGCTTGGATACATGTTCCTGGCGTGCGGAGTAGCCGCATTCTCGGCAGGAATTTTTCACCTGATGACACACGCGTTCTTCAAAGGCCTGTTGTTTCTGGCCGCGGGCTCAGTGATCCACGCGGTCGGCGGCGAACAAGACATGCGCAAGATGGGTGGCCTGCGCAAACACATTCCTTGGACTTTTTGGACAATGACGATTGCGACCTTCGCAATCGCCGGCATTTTCCCTTTTGCAGGTTTTTTCAGTAAGGACGAAATTTTGTGGCGTGCGTATCAGGCGAGCTGGATTTACTGGCTGGTCGGCGTGGTAACGGCTTTCCTGACGTCCTTCTATATGTTCCGGCTGTGGTTCATGACATTTTTCGGCGAGTATCGAGGAGCGACGGGAGCTTCGCATGGGCATGAAGAGCCTGCTGGGCGCGGGGCACATCTGGATACGGATTCGCGGGCGGCGGCGGCTGCGCAGCATGGCCACGGCGCGATACATGAATCGCCTGCGATCATGCTGGTGCCGTTGGTGATCCTTGCGGTGCTTTCTGTGGTCGGCGGGTGGGTTGGATGGCCAGGCTCGCTGGGAGGAAACAATCGCTTTGATCAATTCCTGGGGCCGGTGTTTCGCACTTCTACTCCTGCGGTAAACACTGAACATGCTCAAGCCGGAGAGTCCCTGCCGCCGGAAAAGGAAACTGAGGGTGCCGAACCGAAAACCGGCCATCGCACTGAGCTGATCTTTACGGGAATTTCGGTTGGAGCTGGGCTGCTCGGTTTATTTCTGTCGTGGCTGCTTTACCTTCGCCAGCCAGAATTGCCCGATCGAATTGCCGCGTTGCTGCACGGCTTGTATTCCGCAGTCGCGCACAAATACTGGATCGACGAACTTTACGCGTGGCTATTCGTAAAGCCTCTGATTGCACTTTCTGGAACTGTCCTATGGCGAGGAATTGATCAAGGCGTGATTGACGCAACGCTCAATGGCAGCGCGGACGGTGCGCGCGAACTCTCCGACGAAGTCCGGCATATGCAGTCCGGCAACGTTCGGTCTTACGCGGCCTGGGTTGCGGTTGGAGCCACGGCGGTGATTGCTTACATGGTTTGGGTGGGGCTACGCACGCCATGAACTGGCTCGACAACAACATTCTGACGCTGGTCACATTCGCCCCCACGATCGGCGGCTTGTTACTGCTGTTTTTCCCGCGGCGAGACCGGGACATTCGGGTGTTCGCGCTGGTGGTTTCTCTTCTTGCCTTCGTTCTATCTTTGCATTTGCCAGCGCACTTTAACCGCGGCCTGGCCGGTTTTCAGTTCGACAAAGACGTTTCGTGGATTACCACGCCCCACATTCATTACCACATGGGGATGGACGGGATCTCACTGTGGCTGGTAGTGCTGACCACATTCTTGACGCCGCTCTGTGTCCTGATCTCGTGGAAATCCATTCACGACCGGGTGAAGGAATTTTTCATACTACTGCTGGTGCTCGAGACAAGCCTGATCGGCGTATTTGTTTCCCTCGATTTGTTTCTGTTCTATTTCTTCTGGGAAGCAACGCTGATTCCTATGGCCCTGTTGATTGGCATGTATGGCCACGGGCGGCGCGTTTACGCAGCAGTGAAATTCTTCCTGTACACAATGATCGCTTCGGTCTTCATGCTGGCCGCGATCCTGTGGCTTTATTCCAAAACCGGAAGCTTCGATTTCGTGGTTTTGCAGAATGCTATCCGCAGTGGAGCAGTCCCAAACTTCTCCGGCAACCTCCCTCTGCTGCTTTTTCTTGGCTTCTTCATAGCCTTCGCCGTCAAGGTTCCCTTATTTCCGTTTCACACCTGGCTGCCTGACGCGCACGTCGAGGCGCCAACTGCGGGTTCAGTTTTGCTGGCAGGCGTTTTGCTGAAGATGGGTACGTACGGAATGCTGCGCTTCAACCTCGGCTTGTTTCCTGAGCAGTCACGCAGGAATGCCTCGTGGATTGTGGTGCTGGCGCTGGTCGGCATTGTGTACGGAGCGCTGGTTGCTATGGTGCAGCCGAATATGAAAAAGCTGATCGCGTACTCCTCGATCAGCCACCTGGGTTTCGTGGTGCTCGGCATCTTCAGCTTTACCCAGGCGGGACTGGACGGCGCCATGTTCGTCATGTTGGCACACGGAATTTCGACTGGCGCGCTATTCATGCTGGCAGGAATTCTCTACGAACGCAGGCACACATACGACATTTCGGAATTCGGCGGCCTGGCAACACCGATGCCCGCGTACTCCACATTCTTTCTCTTCGTCGTTCTCGCCTCGCTTGGCTTGCCGCTACTGAACGGGTTCGTCGGCGAGTTCCTGGTGCTCAGTGGAGCATTTCAGGCGAAGATGTGGTGGGGCGTGGTCGGAGCGACGGGCGTAATCTGGAGCGCTTGCTACCTGCTCTGGATGTACCAGCGTGTGTTCTTTGGCACAGTGAAGCACCCAGAGAACAATGCGCTCCCCGATCTTGATCTTCGCGAACGTGTGGCGCTGTGGCCCGCGGCGGTAATGGCCCTCGTCATGGGAGTTGCGCCGCTGCTTTGGCTGAACGCGATTGATCCCGCGATCCACAACGTTCTGGTGCCCTTCACTCAATTCGCCAGCAAGGTGGTGGGACAGTGATGGCTGCGCTCCAAACCACGCAGAGCGTACCTCAAGCTGCCGATTACATTCGCATTCTGCCGGAGATCGTGCTTTCGATCTTCGGGATGATAGTCATGCTGCTCGACCCGGTGTTGGATGAAAGGCGCAGCCAACGCACGTTGGGCGGAATCGCGTTGCTGGGTGCGATTGCAGCTCTGGCAGCGACGTTGTACCAGGCGCAGCCGCGATTCTGGGGTTTTGGCTTCTTTGACACGGTGAAGCTTGACGCCTTCAGTGTCTTCTTTCATTTCGTGGTGATAGCTGTCACCATCCTCGTGATACTCAGCTCCTACGAGTACATGGAGGTACAGCAGATCCGAGCGGGCGAATACTACGGATTGGTTCTCTTCGGAACCGTGGGCATGGCCTTGATGTCGTCGGCAGTCGAGCTGGTCTTGATTTTCATCGCGCTCGAAATTTCCTCCATCTCCACTTACATACTCGCGGGATTTCGGCGGCGCTCAGCGATCAGCAGCGAATCGTCGGTGAAGTATTTCCTGCTCGGGTCATTTGCTACGGCATTCTTCCTTTACGGCGTGGCGCTGATGTTCGGCGCTACAGGTTCGACCAGCATTGCTCGAATCAGTGCAGCTCTGGCCGAGTACGCCGGGACCGGTCATGGGCCGCTGCTGGCGTATCTGGGCGTTGCGCTCATGTTTGTTGGCCTGGGTTTCAAAGTGGCCGCCGCTCCGTTCCACATTTGGACGCCGGATGTTTATGAAGGAGCGCCTTCGCCAGTGGTGGGATTCATGTCCACCGCGCCGAAGGCGGCGGTATTCGCAGTGCTGCTGCGCATCATTTTCGAGGCGCATTTCTCGGAGACCGTCTGGTTGATCTGGCTTGCGGCCGCGCTTTCCATGACGATCGGAAACGTCGCCGCGTTGGTTCAGGACAACATTAAGCGCCTGCTCGCCTACTCCTCTATCGCGCATGCGGGATATCTGCTGATTGCATTTGCGTCGCTGCCGGCGAACGGAATTCCGGCGGCTATGTTCTATACGGCCTCGTACGCGGCCATGAACGTCGGTGCATTTGCAGTGATCGGGCACTTTGCGGGCCATGGCGAGCGTTACGTCACGCTAGAAGATTACGCAGGGCTGGGCAAGCGGTCGCCGGTTCTGGCGGCGATCCTCACCGTATTTCTCTTGTCGCTCATTGGAATCCCGATCACAGGCGGATTCTTCGCCAAATTTTACGTATTTAGCGCGGCCTTGCAGGGGGCTCACCCGCTGATGGGTCTCGTGATTATTGGAGTGATCAACAGCGCGGTTGCGGCCTACTACTATCTGCGCGTCATCGTGATGATGTATATGCGTGAGGCGCGCGAGGATGACCCAGTGGCGCCGATTTCCCCGGGGTTGGGCTTTGCTTTGGGGCTCAGCTTAGCTGCCACGCTCTTTCTCGGGATCTATCCGAACCCAGTGCTTAAATACGCAGCTCTTTCTGTAGGCCTGCTGCACTAAGTCCGGCAACTAATTTTATTGCGGCTCTTTAGCCAGCCACTTTGGCAGCAGGCATTTCCGCACTGATAAGTTTAAGCTTTGGTTCCTTTTCGATGGCGGCAAGCAGCTCGCGCATCAGGTGATCGTCGATATCGGTCGCATTCTCAATTTCAACCGGATAGCGAACTGTAGCCTCAATTCCTGAGGCTGTGTAGTGCAAACGCACCTTGGGCTGCAGCTCCCCGGCCGAGACCGTGCTCAGATTCGTTTCCACCATTCGCCTTTGAGTATCGATACTCTCGCGGTAGTTGGAAAGAGCGGAGTCCACCGCTTTGCTAATGCATTCTTTGGCCGCTTGGTAGTTGGTTTCGGAGGCGAGCGTTAGCTTTAATTCATGCCAGACGAAATTGGTTCCGGGGATTTGTTTGAAGATGCCTGCTGTTGGCTGAAAGACAATGGAATTGGAAAATGCAACTATGCGGCCGCTGGGTTGTGATTCGGCCGGCCCGACAAGTTCCATCAGGTGAATTCGCACCAGACCAATTTCCACAACCTCTCCCGTAACTCCTGAGATCGTGACGCGGTCGCCAATTCGAAGTCCATATTTTCCGATCAGGAAGAAATAGCCAACAATCGAGGTAATCACGTTCTGCATGGCGACGGCGACGCCGGCAGTAATCAATCCCGCGAACGTGACAACCGAGCCCAGTTGTGTGGCAAAAGTAAGAACGACGATGATTACGACCGCAGTCCAAATGACGATTCGCCGCAGCAGCAGAAACTGATATCTGCGGCGCGCGTCATGGACATACCTAAAGCTGGCCCGGCGCCAGATTTCGCCCATGCCAAAAACGAGTGCAATCATTACAGCAAGCAATCCGAGCCTGAGCAGTAGTTGGCGCAGATCGTCGCGCTCCTCGTCGCGAACGGAATCTCGCCAATTTTTTAGCGTCGTCTCGTAAATTCCGAGCAGCACTCCAATTTTGCTTAGAGGCAACAGCGTAGTCGTTACTTGCTTGAATTGCGCGGTGAGGGCGTCCAACTGTTGAGTCTGCTGCGCCAAGCCCTCCGGAGTCGCGGTGTCGGCTGCGGCAAAAAGTTGATCACCCTGGTGGATCAAATTTTCCAAATCGCCGACTAGCGGGGCTCGCAAACTGTCCGCCGTTTTCCTGAGGGCTTCAGTCGACGAGAGCACGTCTTTAAGAGAGCGCCTTTTGCCTGAAAGATGGATTAAATCGGTGGACAGCCCCCAGACTCCGGAGGGCTGCGGTTTAGGGGCAAGCAGATTAGCCACGGTCGGCGATGGCTCCGGCGTAGCTTCAGACTGGTTGGTCCCCGGAGTGCGGCTCAGTGCTGCCGGGACCGAGTGTGCCAGTTCCTCGATTTGCGCCCGCAATCCCAGGCGGTTGCCGCTCCCGCTGGAACTAACGAAATCCGCCATAGCCTGTAATGCATCGCGCCGGGCATTCAGCAGTCCCAACTCGCCCTGCAGTTCATCAACTTGCGCCTGGATGGTCCGCCGTTTCGCAGCAGTGGCACTCGTTAGCTTCTCGCGATTCGACTGCAGCTCCGACTGCGTGTCTTGGATTTGTTGCTCGACCTTCTGCAGCGCCTGGCGCAGTCCCTGATATTGAGCCGAATTCTGCCCCTGCGGCTGTTGCCCGGGCTGACGTTTGCTCTGAAGCTGGCCTTCATTTCGAGCGTACTCGAATGCCTGTTGCACGACTTGGTCTGCGACCCGGGCATTTTCCTGCGAAAAAGTGAGATCGGCAGGTTCGTTGGCGAGTTTCTGTTCCACCGCGCGCTGGCGATACCAGGAAATGGTCGAGCTCAGAAACTGAATGATCTTGGCGGGATCCTCGTGAGCCACGGCGTTGGTGGGAGCATTGCCCTGCCCGAAAGCGGTCGCAGCCGCAGTGACAGTTGTGAGTACAATTCGTGGAATGCGTATTCTCATTTTGGGTTCATTGCCAGGCTGATACCGGAAACGCAATGCAATAGTCTAAATTGTTCTCGGGGATTGCAGAACGGGCGCGGGAGTTTGATGAATTTTGTGAACTGTTAACACGTGGTTCATCGTCCTTTAATTATGGGAGCCTTTTAATGAAAAGTGATTGCAGATTCTCAGGAGAATTAAAAATTGCGAAAATTCTTCCCGTTACTCGCGCTGCTTGTGATTGCGCTTCCGTCGCTGGCCCAGACGAAGCTAAACGGCGCCGGTGCCACCTTCCCGTATCCTATTTATTCCAAATGGTTTAATGAGTACCACAACCTGCATTCCGACATCGAGATCAATTACCAGTCCATCGGGAGCGGTGGTGGTATTCGCCAATTGCAGTCAGGTACAGTCGATTTCGGCGCCAGCGACATGCCTCTTGACGACACGAAAGTCAAACAGATGCCAATGCCGATTCTTCAGCTACCGACCGTGCTCGGCTCCGTGGTCCCGGCATACAACATTCCCGGATTTAGCGGTGAGTTGAAATTTACCCCGCAGGTGTTGGCAGGCATTTACATGGGAACAATTACGAACTGGAACGATAAGGCCATAGCCGCCGCAAATCCGGATGCGAAGCTACCGGACAGAGGTATTGTTGTCATCCACCGGTCGGACGGCAGCGGCACCACGTTCGTGTGGACGGACTATCTCTCCAAGGTAAGCCCTGAGTGGAAGTCGCGAGTAGGAAGCAACACTTCGGTGAGCTGGCCTGTGGGGTTGGGAGCAAAGGGAAATGAACAGGTCTCCGGCATGATCCGTCAAATGGAAGGCGGCATCGGCTACGTGGAACTCATCTATGCATTGCAAAACAACATTACTTTTGGATCAGTAAAAAATTCAGCCGGGGATTTTATCAAGGCGAGTTTGGAATCGACGACCGCAGCGGCAGCTGGGGCGAAAATGTCGCCCAATGATTTTCGTGTATCCATTACGAACGCCCCAGGAAAGGACGCATACCCAATTTCGAGTTTCACCTACTTGCTGGTTCCTAAGCAGTGGAAGGACTCGACCAAAGAGAAAGCATTCGTCGATTTCCTGAACTGGATGCTGGAAAAGGGCCAGAGCATGGTCACACAGTTGAATTATGCTCCATTGCCTGACGCGGTTAAGCAGATGGAGATCGAAGCCATCAAGGCGATCAAGTAATTTGTTTGATTGGCGGTGGGCTGGCTCGGTCGTGCCCGCCAGACAGCTCTGTTAATCATCCTTCAATGTGTGCATTGTTAACTTAGAAGTTACCGGCACTCTGGGGTATCCGGAGCTGGGTGGAAAGTTGCGGAGCAGCAAGCTCATGGGAGCAGCACGTGGGCCACGCATTCCAGACTGGACGTCGGGCAAGCACTCGATCCAGCCGTCGCGAAAAACATGGCGTCATCAGAATCATCTAAAGTCTCTCTTGTGAGCCCGACGCGAGAGGCGCCTGCCTGGAAAAAATCGGCGATTAATCTGGATTCTGGGTTCAAGGGCCTGATGCTCGTGGCGGCGCTCGTTGTGCTCGGCATCGTAGGCCTGATCGTAACGGAATTGTTGCAGGGCTCTGCCCTGGCCTGGCAAAAGTTTGGTATCCACTTCTTCTTTGGCAGTGAATGGGACCCGGTCTCCGGAGGCTTCGGCGCACTCCCGTTCATTTACGGTACTGTGGTTTCCTCTCTGGTAGCTCTGTTTATTGCGGTGCCGCTGGCCGTCGCAGTTGCTGTCTTTGTTACCGAGATGTGTCCCAAGCCTCTACGCAGGCCAATCTCTTACGCCACCGAGCTGCTGGCGGCGATTCCCAGCGTCATATATGGATTGTGGGCCATATTCATCCTGGTTCCCATATTGCGTGTGCACGTGGAGCCGTGGCTGATGAAATATTTCTCCTGGACCGGTCTGTTCGAAGGTCCGGCTTATGGTATTGGTATGCTGGCCGCCGGCGTGGTGTTGGCGATCATGATTGTCCCTATCATCTCCTCGATTGCGCGCGAGGTTTTGGCAGTAGTTCCGCAGCCTCAGCGGGAAGCGGCCCTGGCGCTGGGAGCGACTCGATGGGAGATGATTCGCATGGCAGTGCTGCGGAATGCGCGTGCTGGAATTATGGGCGCCGTGATTTTGGGGTTGGGTCGCGCTCTGGGCGAAACCATGGCTGTAACCATGGTGATCGGGAACAGTCCTGCGATTGCGAAGTCTCTATTGGCTCCTGGCTACACCATGGCCAGCGTTATAGCGAATGAATTCAACGAAGCCACCAGCGACCTGCACCGGAGCGCGCTGATTGAGATCGGCCTGGCGCTATTTATTGTCACCATTATCGTGAATATCCTTGCCGGTCTGTTGGTCTGGACGGTTACACGAGGCACGCCAGCGAGGACCAATGCCTAATCGCCAGATTGGTTTTCGTCGCCAGATGACGGATTACTTCTTCACTGGGTTGGCTGCTGGGTTGTCGGTTGTGGTGGTAAGCGCCTTGATCGCGATTTTGGCCTATCTGGTACTCCGAGGCGTGGGATCGTTGAACTGGTCTTTCCTAACGCAGACTCCTAAGCCGGTAGGGGAAGCCGGCGGAGGTATGGCCAACGCTCTCCTGGGCTCGGTCATGATTTTGGGTATAGCCAGCCTGTTCGGGGTGCCGGTTGGAATTGGCGCCGGTATTTATTTGGCGGAATACGGGCGCAACCGGCTAGGACAGTTGGTCAGGTTCACGTCCGATGTTTTGAATGGAGTTCCTTCCATTGTGATTGGCCTGGTTGCCTACGGCCTGGTTGTCATCCCACAAAGGCATTTCTCCGCGTTCGCAGGCGGAGTGGCATTGGCGATCATGATGGTGCCCACAGTCGCCCGCACGACTGAGGAAATGCTTTTGCTGGTGCCGCATGCGGTACGAGAGGCCGCGTTTGGTATAGGCATACCACAGTGGCGGACGACAATTTCTATTACGCTGCCCACGGCGCGTGCCGGCATCATCACCGGCGTGATGCTGGCATTCGCACGGGTTGCGGGCGAGACGGCCCCCCTGATGTTCACCGCGTTCGGAAACCAGTTCTGGAGTTTTAGCGCGAACCAGCCCATTGCTGCCCTTCCGTTGCAGATTTTCACCTATGCCATCACCCCTTATGATGATTGGCACCGGCAGGCGTGGGCAGGAGCCCTGATGCTGGTAATTTTGATTGTTGGAACGACCACGCTGGTACGGTTCGTCTTCATGCGCCGTATGCTGGGAGGGGTGCGCTGAAATATGACCACCGCGGTCGAAGTTCATGATCTGAAAGCATGGTTCGGTAAAACCGAGGCGCTGCACGGCATCAATATGGCTGTCGAAGCCAAGCACGCGACCGCGGTCATAGGCCCCTCAGGGTGCGGCAAGTCCACTTTTATCCGGTGTTTGAACCGTATGCACGAGACCAATCCGGAGGCCAAAGCCGAAGGTACAGTGAGGGTCGGGGGCGTAGACATTTACGAGATGCCGGCGGTTGATGTGCGGCGACGGGTGGGCATGGTATTTCAAAAACCGAATCCGTTTCCCACCATGACGATCTATGACAATGTCGCCGCCGGATTGAAACTGAACGGCACGCATAACCGCAAAATACTCGATGATGTCGTCGAACATTCCTTGCAGCAAGCGGCCCTTTGGGAAGAAGTGAAAGACATACTCAAGAAGCAGTCCGGAGCAAGCCTCTCAGGAGGTCAGCAGCAGCGCCTGTGTATCGCCCGCGCGCTGGCGGTGAGCCCTGAGGTGATGTTGATGGATGAGCCGGCATCGGCGCTCGATCCTATCTCAACCGCTAAAATTGAAGACCTTATCTTTGAGTTGAAGCAAAAGCTGACGATTGTCATCGTCACTCATAATATGCAACAGGCCTCGAGGGTGGCCGAGTTTACCGGATTTTTTCTTATGGGCAACTTAATTGAGTACGACAAGACGGAGAAAATCTTTACTAATCCCTCCGACAAGCGAACGGAAGATTACATCACCGGCAGGTTTGGATGACACGAATTCGTTTCCATCAGGAGCTCGATGAGCTCAAACACCGGATCCTAGCCATGGCGGGAATGGCCGAGCAGGCGATCGACCTGGCTGTACAGGCCTATTCCCAGCGCGATCCATCGCTGTGCCAGCGCGTTATATCCAACGAGGCGGCGATCAATCGGGCCGAGCGCGAGGTCGATGAATTTGCCATCGACTTGCTGGCGATGCAACAGCCCATGGCCATCGATCTGCGTTTTATTCTCGCAGTGATCAAGATCAACGCCGACCTCGAGCGAATTGGCGATCAGGCGGTCAACATCGTGCAACGGGTAATGAATATGATCGAACTGCCGGTTTCCGAACTCCCGGTCGATATTCCCGCGATGGCAACCCGGGTTCGCGCCATGATTCGTGACGCGCTCCGTTCATTTATTGAGGGTGATCCTGAGCTCGCGAGGCACGTGCTTGAGGCCGATGATGAAATTGACCGTATGAACCACGAAGCCTTTGCCACTCTCTCCGGCTTCATGCAATCTCAACCGAACGGCGCCGTGCAGGCGCTGGATGCTCTTTCCATCGCCCGGAATTTGGAGCGTGTCGCGGACCATGCCACGAACATCGCAGAAGATGTAATTTTCTGGATCCGCGGCGCGGACGTAAGGCACGGAGCGGGCCACCAAACTGCGGGGAGCTAACCGCATGGCCCAACCCATTAACCCTGCAATTTTCATTCTCGAAGACGATCCCGATATTGCTGGGCTGTTAAAGCATCATCTACAGCCCGCCGGCTACGGTGTCTCTTGGTTTCCAACCAGCGCGGGGTTTCTGGATGAGATGCATGCGCGACGTCCCGCGCTTGTGATTCTCGACATCATGGTTCCGGGCAATAGTGGGCTCGACGTAGCGAAATCGATCCGCAGCAATTCTGGCTTGGCCGGCATTCCCATTGTGTTCGTGACGGCGCGAACTGCTGAATCCGACCGCTTGCGCGGCTTTGAAATTGGGGCCGACGACTACATCACAAAACCCTTCAGTCCGAAAGAGGTTGTGGCTCGCGTGAAAGCCGTGCTGCGGCGTTTTGAACAGCCGCTGAAAAAAGAAATTGTGCGCGCCGGTGACATTGTGATCGACACCGCTGCCATGCGGCTCACTGTTCGCAACGAACCAGCCGTAACCACCGCCACTGAATTCCGCCTGATCGAATTCCTCGCGTCCCATCCCGGGCGGGTATTCACGCGCAAGAGCCTGCTTGACGCCGTGTGGCATGAGACGGCTTTCGTCACCCCGCGTATTGTTGACGTGTACATCCGTCGCCTGCGGGAGAAAATAGAACGGGATCCTGAGAAGCCCCGCCATATTCACACCGCGCGCGGAGCAGGATACATGTTCGAGGTCCGTAAGTGACAAAGCGGTTGTTCGTGAAATTTTTTCTTCTGATCACCTTGGTGGTCGGAATCTCGACGGCTGCGATGGAGCTGTTGATGCGGCGCAATTGGGAAGTAACACCGCAATCTGTCATCGCCTTCAACCTCCGTGGCAATCTGCAGACTGGGCTAACCGAAGCCTTGGGGATTTCTCTGCTCGCTGGATTTGTTATCTCCCTGATCGGTGCAGAAAGTGTCGCACGGCGTTTGCGTAGGATGGTGGCTTTCGCGCAAGAGATTGCTGAAGGGAAGCTGTCAGCGCGTCTGCCGGAATCTGGCAGCGACGAAATCGCGGGTTTGGCGATAACGCTCGATAAGACTGCGCGCCGTCTGGAATTGAACTTTCGCAACCTGGAGAGCAGCCGGCAGCAGCTCGAAACTTTGCTCAACAGCATGGAAGACGCGGTGGTAGCGGTTTCGCCAAAGCGAGAAGTGGTGTGGTTCAACGGCGCAATGAAACGGCTGGCAGCCAGTTCTATTTCGGTTGGGACTCCGCTAATAAGGGCAGTCCGCGATCCCGACTTTCTGCGAGTTGTCGGCGATGTTCTGGAGCAACAGAATCCGCAGAGCGTCACACTTTTCTCGATTGCACCCGGCCGAACTTTCGGAATGACTTCGGCGCCGTTGCCCGACGGAGGCGCGGTCTGCGTGCTTCGCGACAATACCGCAATTGCGCGTGTAGAGCGCACTCGGCGCGATTTCATCGCTAACGTTTCGCATGAACTACGTACCCCGCTTACTTCCCTGTTGGGATACACCGAAACTCTGCTGGATGAATCCTCTGATCCCAAGGCCCGCGAGTTCCTGGAGATCATTCGCCGCAACGCTCAACGTATGAGCCGGCTCACTGAAGACCTGTTGACGCTGGCGCGCGTGGAGTCGGGCGAGGACCGCATGCAGGAAGCCGCTGTTTCCACCCGCGAACTGCTACGGGATGCTCAAGCTTCTTTCAGTGAAATGTCGAGAAACCGGGGCGTCACAATCGAGATTGCGGAGTCACGGGACTTCGAAGTGCTGGCCGATAAAGAGGCCATCCATCAGGTATTCGCGAATTTGATCGATAATGCTCTGAAATACGCGTCGGGCAACAAAAAAATTGAGATCGGCGCAACCGAGCGCAATGGCGAACTGGAGTTCTATGTTCGCGATTTCGGCCCCGGCATACCTTCCGAACATTTGCCCAGGTTATTTGAGCGTTTTTATCGAGTAGATAAAGCGCGTTCGCGGGAAGCCGGCGGCACCGGGCTGGGTCTCGCGATTGTTAAACACATTGTTCTGAATCACGGAGGGCGCATCGGGGTAAACAGCGAACTGGGCCATGGGTCCGTCTTCTGGTTCCGGCTTCCCCTCTCCGAAAACGCGGTGCCAGCCGCACCTGAAGTTGAACAGAAAAGCTGATTTCGAAAGTGCGCGCTCAATAGGGCTTCGCGTCCGGATAGTCCAACTCATACAGCGACTCTAGTCCTGTCCGGTGCAGTAATTCCTTAACTTCAGACGGCGCGAGCCTGTGTCCGGGGCGCTCTTCAGAATTGGCGAACGTATAGCCAGCGGCCGCCAGCACAGCGGTATGCAGACTCAGCATGCGAGGATCAATTCGTTCGAAGGTGTCGACAATGGTGTGGTGTCGCACGTAATAATCTTCGGGCTCAACGGCAAGCGAGTACGCAGGCACCCCGACCACCATGAATGATTCCTCGTCGGAATCGAAGTCTGCATCCGTGAACACACGATCAGCGCCGAGCGGAGCAAGAGGCGACAGCAGTCTCCGAGTGCTGACTTCGAGGTCCGTGCGACCGTAAAGTTTGAAACCGAGCGGGGGCTGCACTCCGGCGTCGGTATTGAACACCGCGCGAATCTTATCCAACTCTTGCTTGTGCTGTGCTACATAGGCGCGCGAGCCCAAGTCTGACTGCTCCTCGCCCGAAAAGAAGACGAAACGAATGGTGTGCCTCGGCCGGATTTTTAGCAGTTTTAGGATTCGCGCGGCTTCGAAAACGGTTGCGACTTCCGCACCGTTGTCGTTAGCGCCCTGTGCCGGATCCCACGAATCAAAGTGCGCCGTGAGCAATACCATTTCACTCGGATCCGAACCTGCTAAGTCCGCAACCACGTTCCGCTCCGAAACAGGGCCGCTGCTGAAGCGATTCTCCACATTTAGGCGAATGGTTACGGGGCCATGTCCGAGCAAGCGCCGCAGGAAAGCGGCGTCTTCTTTGGCGATGGAGATTATCGGCAGCGGACCTCGCGGATATATCAGGAAGGCTGAGGTGTATAGCATGCGGTCGGGTTTGTCAGACACTATGAACATTGCCGCCGCCCCCGCACTCGCTAATTGGCGCGCCAGCAGCTGCCGGGTTGCAACGTAATTAGTCGAAAGGAGATTGCTTGGCAAATCCACCAGCACCGCCGCGCCACGCACTTCATTCGGCAAGTCGGAGTGACCATTTCCACTGGCGCCGATATCGGTAACTGGAACTTCAACTGCTCCCGCAGTCCCCGGCGCCCAACCGTAAGACGCGATGTACAAATCGCGGTGCACCGGACTAACCACTTGGCCGGTTGCCGGCCCATGTTGCCACCCCGGATTAATCTCGAACTGCTCGAAGTGTGCGTTTTCGAAACCCGCATCTTTTAAGCTTTTTAGAATTAAATCAGCCGTCGCGCGTGATTCAGCGCTCCCTGTTATCCGGCCACCGATTCTGTCGGTGAGAATCTCGAGAAAATTCGAGGCGCCACCACTCATCATGGAATAGCCCACGATACGCGCCAGCTCATCTTGATTTCCCGCAACTGGTCCAGGAGCGCTCGTCGCAACCGATTGTGCAGAGGCAGATTCAACGCCGACAAGCAGAATCAGGACAAGAAAAACAGAAAACCGCATCCGATCCCCTCCTGAAAACGCGGAATATTTCAATTATGTTGTTAGCCCGAGAACACCATCTCGACCACGGTGCAATCGTCGGTAAGCGGTGTACTACCGCAGAACTCAGAAACAGCAGTCAAAATTTCATCGAGGCCACCTTCTTTCGCGGCAGCTTCGAGACGCTCATTGTCGAAAAAGTCACCAGCCGCGTTCTCGGCTTCAGTCACGCCGTCGGTGACTAGGACTACGCGATCGCCGGAGTGCAAACTGTAGTGGTCGCTATCGTAGCTCGCATCCGCCAGCAGACCCACAGGCAAGTTGCCGTGGGCAGGACGGAGGACTTCGTTCTTGCAAATCAGAAGCGGCGGCACGTGCCCGCAGTTGACGTATTCGAGTTCGCCGTCGCGCCGCAGGCGGGCGATGATCAGGGTCGCATATTTTTCGCCGATACGTTTGCTGGTGAGGAATCGATTGGCAGAAGCTACGATTTCCGTTAGAGGCATTCCGGCGGTCAACTGAGAGTTGATCATTCCCTGCAGGGTCGACGCTAACAGCGCGGCCGAGACGCCTTTGCCGGCGACGTCGGCGAGCACTACTGCCAGTCCCTCATCCGTGTTCACGGCGTCGTAGAAGTCGCCTCCAATTTCCTTGCAGGAAAGATTCTTAGGGTACAGTCGCGCGAACGACACTTCGGGGATGGTCACGGCCATGAGGCTCTGCTGGATTGAAGCTGCGATTGCCAATTCCTGTCGATAGCGCCGCGATTCTTCTTCGGCCTGCACCAGGCGCGCGTTTTCGATCAGCGACGCCGCTTCGATAGCGACAACGTGCAAGATGTCTCCGCTCACCTTTGATATGTCGCGAGAAGCGAAGCGTGAATCCACGTACAGCGCGCCAAGGACTTCCCCGGCGGGAGATCCCTCATTGGCGTCGCGACTGCGGGTTTGCACCTGCAGCTTGCGCAGGGGAATACAAATCACGGTCCGCAAATCGTAGGCCACGATGCTTTGGCGTCCTGCAAGATCGAGCGAACGGCTGGTATCGGTCAGGAGAAACTCGGAATTCGAACGCAGAGCGTCCTCAAGAATAGAGTGCGATATGGTGGTATCGTCGAGCAACAATTCGCCTTTGGAATTTCGTCCCGCAGCCAGTCTGAGTTTGCCGCTGTTGTCCTTGAGGAAAACGTAGCCCCGCTCTGCGCCCGTAAGCTTCAGGGTCACATCAACCAAGGTAAGCAGGATCTCATCGAGTACTCCAGCCGTGTTTAGCTTGCGTGCAGCGTCAATAAATAGTTTGAGCTTTTCAAAGTCGTTATCTTCGCCCGAAAGTCGGATTTCGGAAATCTGGCTGAGAAACTCTCGCGCCGTATTGGAAGTGACGTGCTGAGGGTGGAACACCGCATAAATCGTGTCTCGGGCGCCGAATTCGAGCCTGTCGTTGCGCTCTAGTTCCTTGCGGTCCACGCGCTCGCCATTGACGAACGTGCCGTGCTTGCTTCCCTGGTCCTCGACAAAAAACCTGCCGTTCTCAGAAATGAGCAGGGCGTGATCGCGCGAAACGCGGGGATCGGCGATCACCAGGTCCTTGTCCATCTTGCGACCGACGCTGAAGGGCGTGTGATCAAGATGAAGTGTCTTCTGTTCGGGACCATGGACAAAAATCAGGCGGGGAAAGATTCCCGAACCGACGGCGGAGATGGTGGTGGATTCAGCGCGCATTGAGGCGTTGCCCGAGTACAAGCATAATGCCAGCAAATTGCCTGGTCGAAAAGAGGGAGCAGAGGACCGGCGGAGAAAGCAACGGGCGTCCCGTTTGCCGGAGGGCCGAGACGCCCTTGAAAGCGCCGCAATAGTCCGCTTTAACTGGCCTTGCGCTCCTGTGTAAAGCCTTCCGACGACCGGTCCTGAGCCGGGCCGACCGTGCACGTGGTACACGCTCTGGTGACCTCTTTCCGCCGCTGGCGCAGCCGATCCTCGAAGGTCGACCACCGCGAACCAATTCCGGAAGCACCAGATTGAATTGTGACTTCGTTGGCGCCGGCCGGGATAATACGAGAGTTCACCTCCGCCCGTTCGCTTGGCGTGGGCTGGCTGCCTATTGATCCAGGCTGCGCAGGCATTTCTTCAGGGGTGGGGGTAATATCGCGGTCCGATCCGTCGCGATGCTGCACCGGACCAGAATGCCAGGCCTGGTCGAACTTCTTCTCGTAGTCCTGCCATTTCTGTTCTGAGTGAAGGTCGGATTCATTGTATGCAGGAAAACTCTCGATCTGTTGTTTGTCCACATTGACCGCGAAATCGCCCTCGTGGTCAGCGGACGAATGGAGGCGATGGAGTGGAAGCAAGAATTTGTTGGTGGAAAACCAGCCACCGGTGTCCACAACCACGTACTTTATAGAACCGGATGAGTGATCGAAAATAACGTCATCAATTTTCCCAAGTTTCTCGTCGTCGCGGCCATAAATAGTGGCGCCGCGAATATCGTCCGTAGTATTGAGGTCCTCGAAGCGGTAGTCTCGTAACAGGCCGTAGTGGGACATACACCCTCCTGAAAGGAACTCTGATCTGAGCTCCTGAATTAATTACTTGCAACCGGGCTTAAGATGCGCGACCGGGCAATTCCGACCACTTTTGCACTTTTCACAGTGATGGATCGAATACGTGCACGAATTCACCGAAATCCTTGGTCTATAATCGAACTCTGGCGTTTCCCTAAAAAACAATGCATCTGTATCTCTTCCCTGCTTTTTTTGTCGGCGGCGAAATCATTGATCTGGTTCGGGAAACCGGACCTGTAGCGCAGGCCGTGCTGTTGATCCTGCTGGCCTTCAGCTTGGTTTCGTGGTCAATCATTCTGTCCAAATGGAACGCGATTAAGCGTGCGCGTGTGCAGAGCGGCAGGTTTTTGCGCGCATTCCGGCGGGCCCAGCGCCTGCAGGACATGAGCAGCGTTTCCGAGCAATTCCGTCCTAGCCCGCTGGTAGGCGTGTTTCAGTCGGGATTCAAGGAATTCGAGCGCCAGGTTGGATCGAGCGGCTCTTTACGGAACCCATTGGCAGTCCAGCGCGCCATGCAGATCGCCTCGTCTGAAGAAATGACTCGATTTGAACGGAATGTTCCATGGCTCGCCATTACCGGCGCGGTTACGCCATTTATAGGACTGTTTGGCACGGTGTGGGGGATCATAGACGCATTCCATGGCCTTGGAACCAGCGGAGCGGCCACGTTGCGTGCGGTAGCGCCCGGAATCTCGGAAGCACTGATCACGACCGCCGGCGGATTGGTGGTCGCGATCCCAGCGGTTATTGCTTACAACCTGATTGGCGGATCAATCCGCGACTTCGCTGCCCGTTGCGATGACTTCTCGCTGGAAATGTTGAACGCCGTCGAGCGCCAGCCCATGGCATCGCGCGTAGCTGAGGAGGTCCGGCGTTAATGGCGTTCACCGCTTCGAACGGGCGAACACAGATTGCTCTCGCCGACATCAACATAACTCCGCTCGTGGACGTCGTGCTCGTGCTGCTGATCATCTTCATGGTCACAGCTCCGGTGTTGCAGTCAGGCATAGAAGTCGCCGTGCCCAAGACCCGAACCGTCAAGGAGATCACCGAAGAGAGACTGGTGATTAGCATCAACAAACAGCAGCGGGTATTTCTGGGAAACGATCCGGTCAATATCAACGAGATCGGCGCGAAGTTGCGGCAGAAAATCCGCGATCCACAGCACCAGTCGATTTTCCTGCGCGCTGATGAAGATGTGCCCTTCGGAGCCTTTGCCACAGTCATGGATGCGGTGAAGCAGTCGGGAATCACCAATGTCAGCATCGTGACTCAGCCGCTTGAAACCCATGGCAACCGGTGAGATTTTCTTTGAGCACGAACGCTGGGGTCACAACCTGGCGTGGTCTGCGGCGCTGCACGTCGGCGTTACGGTGGCGATCATCGCCTATGCCTGGTTTGCCACGGGGGGACATGGATCGAATTGGGGCGCCGGTGGCGGGGGAAGCGCGATGGGAGTAACCCTGGTCAGCAACGTTCCCCTCCCAGCGAATCCCGTGCAAACGCAAAGTGTGCTGGCGACAGAATCAAAGGGAGTCTCGAAATCGCAACCCAAACCTGCGATCGAAGAACCCCAAGCCATTCCGATTCCTGAGAAGAATGCAAAAAAGAAACCGGCCCGCCAGCCAACCGAGACGCAGCGCCAACCGCAGCCTGAGCCGCAGGAGCAAGCCAGCAATGTTGTTCCCTTCGGCGAGGGCGGCCCCGCGAAATCGTTTAATGCTGGCGCTGCGACAGGCGGAATCGGATTTACTGGCACAGCCGGGGATTTTGGAGCGCGCTACGGCTGGTACGTTCAGATCATCCAGCAGAAAACGCAACAGAGCTGGCTGGCGTATGAAGTGGATCGCAGAATCACACAGGCGCCTCGCGTGTATATAGTCTTTGACATTTTGCGCGACGGCCGGCCCACGAATGCACATGTCGAGCAGTCCAGTGGCATACCGTCTTTGGATGTTTCCGCAGTACGCGCCATTCAGCGCATTGATACTTTCGGCCCCCTTCCTGCAGATTACGCGGGCAGCAAACTTTCAGTTGAATGGTATTTCGATTACAACAAACGTTAAGTCGCAGAGAGTTTTTCATTCAAATTTATGAGTGCATACCATTTGAATTGTGAGCAAGCGACGTGGGTGAGCAGGCCTCGTCACGTGGTCCTGGCAGCTCTGGGATTTCGAACCGTAGCGATTCTGGCAATTGTATTGCTGTGCTCAGCCCTGACTTCTGCCCAGGATTGGGTCAAGGGCGGCGTCGGTTTGGCGGTACAAAAAATCCGCATTGCGGTCCCTGATTTCAAAGCTTCCAGCCAGCAACCGCAAAACACCGAATTGCTCAAGACTTTCAACGACACGCTGTGGAATGACCTGGACAATGCCGGCATCTTCGATATGGTCTCAAAGAGCTTCTACCCGCTCGGGCCAATCGGTGCTCCTGCGGACGTAAAATTCGACGCGTGGACCGCTCCCCCTCCAAATGCGGCCATGCTGGTATTTGGGAACCTCGGCGCCACAGGGAACAGTGTCACCGCGCAGGGCTGGCTGTACGACGTCAAAAACACCGCATCACCCCAAGTGCTCGGGAAGCAATACACCGATGCCGCAACCACCCAAGCCGTACGCGTGATCGCGCACAAGTTCGCCGACGAGATTATTTTGCGGCTCGGCGGAGGAATTAACGGCATTGCAGAGACGCAAATCTATTATGTGAGTTCGCGCAGTGGGCACAAAGAGATCTGGGCCATGGATTACGATGGCGCCAATCAACATCCCATTACCACGCTGGGCTCGATTTCGCTTTCGCCGCACGTTTCGCCCGATGGTTCCCGGCTGGCATTCAGTTCATTTACCGGATCGGGATGGGAAATCCGGATGTTTTCTTTCGATCTGAACCGGCTGGTCTCGTTCCCTCGTTTTAGCGGAACCAATCTCTCTCCCGGCTGGGCGCCAGACGGCGGGAAGTTGGCTTTCTCCTCCTCGCGTTCCGGCGATCCCGAGATTTATGTTATCGATCAATCCGGTGGAAATCTGCACCGGATTACTACTTCCAAAGGCCCCGATGTTTCCCCGGTGTGGAATCGCAAAACCGGATCGCAGATTGCATGGGTAAGCGGACGCACCGGTTTGCCACAGATCTACGTCATGGAATCCGATGGAACGAACGTCCAGCAGATGACCGATCAGGGCTATGCGGTTTCGCCTTCGTGGTCGCCCAACGGTCAGTTCCTGGTTTTTTCGTGGATGCGCCATTATGGCCCGGGCGCGCCCGGAGCCCAGGACGTTTACATCATGGATGTGGTCAGCAAGCAGTGGGTGCAACTCACTCACGACGGCGGAAGAAACGATTTTCCGTCGTGGTCACCGGATGGCAGACATATTGTTTTCCAGTCCAACCGCTCCGGCTCTCTGCAGATTTGGAGCATGCTGGCGGACGGTAGCAATCAGAAACAGCTGACGACTTCGAGCAGTAATTCCGAGCCTGACTGGAGCTGGAAATAGATTTAATACTTGTGCTTACACCAGAGTTCCTGATATTTCTTGCATTAACGAAGCTTTCATAACTTTGAGCCGCGCGTCGATCCGCGCGAGTATTCGGGAGGAAAAAAATTGAAACAACCTACGCTTAGATCCTTAGCCCTTGTCTTCGCCCTGAGTGCGATCATGCTGCTCGGCGCATGCCACAAGAAGGCAGCACCACCACCCCCACCACCGCCTCCGCCGCCACCACAGCCAACGGCGTCACTAACAGCAAGCCCAGACACGGTTGATAAAGGTCAATCGTCCACGCTGACCTGGCAAACAACCAACGCCACTGATGTCAGCATTGATCAAGGAGTCGGGGCGGTACAGCCGAACGGCACCAAGCAGGTGAGCCCGACTGACTCAACCACTTACACTCTGACCGCTAAAGGCGAAGGTGGAACGCAAACCGCTACCGCGCGGGTGACTGTAAATGCACCGGCGCCGCCTCCACCGCCGCCGACGCAAACCCTCAGTGACGAGCAGATGTTCGCGCAGAATGTAAAAGACGTGTACTTCGATTACGACAAATCCGACGTTCGCGCTGATCAGCAGGCGTCAGTTCAGGCCGACATCACGTTCCTGCAGCAGCATCCCAATATCAGCTTCACCATTGAGGGACACTGCGATGAACGCGGATCAACCGAATACAACCTTGCCCTCGGCGATAATCGCGCCAGCGCGGTGAAGAATGCCATTGTGGCGGGCGGAATTTCAGCAGACCGCGTAAAGACGGTGAGCTATGGTAAAGAAAAGCCGTTCTGCACCGAACACAATGAGCAGTGCTGGCAGGAGAATCGGCGCGGCCACTTCGTGTATTCGAAATAGCAGTTCGAAGGTGTCAGGTTTTACCAGGGCGGCAATTCAATGCCGCCCTTTTAATTTTTCCGCCCTGCCGACCGCCCCGCCATCTTTCCGCTTTCACCCGCAGTCCGATCACAGTAAAATCAATTCACGCGAATGTCTCAGTTCGTTCATCTTCACCTCCATACTGACTACTCAATGCTCGACGGAGCTTGTGACGTCGAGAAGCTCTGCTATCGCGCCAAGGAACTAGGCATGCCGGCGGTCGCCATGACCGACCACGGGAATATTTTTGGCGCGGTGCACTTCGTGAATGCAGCGAAGGCAGCAGGCATCAAGCCGATCGTCGGGTGCGAACTCTACGTCTGCAAGAAGGACGATCACCGGATCGAGCGCACACCTCCTGATGGCGACACCTATAACCATCTGTTGGTGCTGGCCGAGAGCGACGAGGGATACCGCAACCTTGTCAAAATCACCTCTGAAGCATCGCTTCATGGTTTCTATTACAAGCCCCGGGTGAGCAAGAAATTTCTGGCGGACCATGCCAAGGGACTGATTGCGCTTTCCGGATGTTTAAAAGGCGAAATTCCGGAACTACTGATGGAGGACAAGTACGAGGCGGCGCGTTCTGCAGCCGCCACATATTCCGATATCTTCGGCAAAGAAAACTTCTTCCTGGAGATTCAGGACCAGGGCTTAGAGATGGAGCACCGCATCCATCCAAATCTTTTCAAGCTTGAAAAAGATATGGGGCTGCCGTTGGTGGCCACCAACGACAGCCATTACCTGTGCGAAGACGATGCGCACGCGCAGGATGTGATGGTCTGTATTCAGACCGGCAAGAGCATTCAAGACCCGAACCGGATGAAGTTCCAGGGTAGCGAGTTCTACGTCAAGAGTTATGAGGAGATGTATCGAGTTTTCAAAGATGCGCCGAATGTCCTCAGCCGCACGCTAGAAATTGCGGAGCGTTGTCATCTGAAATTGGCGAAAGTCAGCAATCCGTTCCCTGACTTCGATGTGCCCGGGGGATTCACTCTAGATAGCTACTTTGAGCACGTCACGCGCGAGGGTTTTGCGCGGCGATTGGAAAGTATTCGGAGGCTTTCAGACGCCGGCAAGCTGAAGCATGGCATCGCGGAATATGAGCAGCGCCTGGCGCGCGAGATCGCCATCATTCAACAGATGAGGTTTCCAGGCTATTTCCTTATAGTCTGGGACTTTGTCCGCTATGCCAGGGACCACCAAATTCCTGTTGGCCCGGGGCGCGGATCGGCGGCGGGGTCGCTGGTCTCCTATTCCCTAGGCATCACCGACCTTGATCCGTTGCAATACGAGCTATTCTTCGAGCGCTTCTTGAATCCCGAACGCGTTTCCATGCCCGACATCGACATGGATTTCTGCATGAACCGGCGGGGCGAGGTCATCAATTACGTTACGCAAAAATACGGGCGCGAAAACGTCGCGCAAATTATTACATTCGGAACCATGGCGGCGAAGGCAGCGATTAAAGACGTTGGCCGAGCCATGGACATTCCTTACAGCGACGTCGACCGCATCGCGAAAATGATACCGACGACGCTCAATATCAAATTGGAGACGGCGCTCAAAGAATCTCCGGCACTGCAGCAGGCTTACGAAGGCGATTCACAAATCCGGCAACTCATCGACACCGCAAAAAAGCTGGAGGGGTTGGTGCGAAATGCGGGCATGCACGCTGCGGGAGTCGTGATTTCGCCTCGACCTCTCAACGAATTGGTTCCGCTATACAGGACAAAGAACGACGAAATCGTCACCGCCTTTGACATGGTCGCTATTGAGAAGATGGGCCTGCTCAAGATGGATTTTCTGGGCCTGACCACGCTCACCATTCTCGACGATGCATTAAAGCTGATCCAGCAAACCCGCAGCGAACAGATCGAGTTGGATTCAATTGCGCTGCAGGACCAGGCGACTTACGAGAAAGTTTTTCACAGTGGTTTGACTTCTGGCGTGTTCCAGTTTGAATCACATGGCATGCGGGACGTGCTGCGACGCTACAAGCCTAACTCAATCGAAGACCTTACCGCTTTGAACGCGCTCTACCGGCCGGGACCCATTCAGGGCGGGATGATTGATGACTTCATCGATCGCAAGCATGGACGCAAGAAGATTGAATATGAACTTCCGGAGCTGAAAGAAATCCTGGAAGAAACACTGGGCGTGATCGTGTATCAGGAACAGGTCATGCAGATCGCCAACCGGCTGGCAGGATATTCTCTCGGCGAAGCGGACCTGCTCCGTCGCGCCATGGGCAAAAAGATCGCCGAAGAAATGGCCGCCCAGCGCGAGCGATTTGTTACGGGTGCGGTCCAGCGTGGTTATCCGCCAAAAAAGATTGAAAAGATTTTCGACTTGATGGCACAGTTTGCCGGATACGGATTCAACAAATCACATTCCGCCGCCTACGCGCTACTGGCTTACCACACGGCATATCTGAAGACGCATTATCCGGTCGAGTTCATGGCCGCGCTGCTGACGTCGGTCACGGGAAACACGGACGATGTTGTTAAGTACATCAACGAATGCCGCGAGATGGACATACAAGTCGAGCCACCGGACATCCATGTGAGCGACGCGAACTTCACTCCTCACGGGAAAGCAATCCGCTTCGGCCTGGCCGCGGTGAAGAACGTCGGCCACAATGCAATTGAATCGATTGTCGCGGCGCGGAAAGAACTTGCGGGCGAGGGCGCCCGTGCCACGCAGGTTGGCCGGTTCAAATCGATTTATGAATTCTGCGAAAAAGTTGATTTGAGGTTACTGAACAAACGAGTACTCGAATCTCTCATCAAGAGCGGCGCGATGGATTCGCTTGGCAGGCGGGCGCAGCTGATGGCTGTGCTCGACAAAGCCATGGATCACGCACAGAAGACCCAGCGCGACGCGGAATCCGGACAGCACGGGCTGTTTGGCGTTTTTCAGCAGGAAGATGTTCATGCAGAGGAAGATCGGCTTCCTGAAACTCCCGACTGGGACGAGCACGTACGCCTCGCTAACGAGAAAGAAATTCTCGGCTTCTTCATCACCGGACACCCGCTCGATAAATTTCGCGACAAGCTCGAGGATTTACGCGCGCTCTCGACAGCCGAACTAGGGGCCATGAAGTCCTCGACCGGGAAAGACGAGAGTCTGTGCACAGCAGGCATCATCACGAATTTGCGCGTCTTGAAGTCCAAGAAGGGCGATTTTTACGCGCAGGCCTCTCTCGAAGATCTGTCGGGCTCGATTGAAATGCTGGTATTCCCAGAAGCCTATCGCAAGCTGCAGGAGAAGGTGAAGATCGAAGTGCCGGTACTCGTACGTGGCGGCGTTCGTATTGAAGAAGGGGCAAATCCCAAGCTCACGGTAAATGACATTTCTTCGCTGGAGGAAGTTAAGGTCCCTCTTCCCCGCTCTTTGCGGATTCGCATTCCGCTCGAAAAGGCTTCTGAGACCACTATTGACGAGCTGCATGTCCTTTTCTCGCAACGCAAAGGCGATGCCCGTGTGTTGTTTGACGTAGAACGGGAAAGCGATTTCATGGTGGTCATGGAAGCGGAAGGCTATAATATTCTGCCAGATCGTATGTTCATTAGCCGGGTGGAAGAACTGTGCGGCCGAGGCGCGGTCAGAGTAATTGATTGATCCTGGTGAATGCTTGATCTCAGCGTCTAAATTCTTCCGAGGAGCGGCTCAATCGCCACCGCGAAATTACATCCAATGAAGACGGTCGACATTACAGCAGTACTTACGGGCGCACAACTCATGGTTTCAATGGTTGAGACGCGCCGCGCTGCCCGTAACGGCGATGGCTTGAACGGAAATACAGCCGCTCCGGAAGAACTCGAAAAAATTGAGCAGCAACTCGGTAATTTAGAAGCCCTCGGCGGCCAGAGCGCCGAAGTGCGAAAAGAAATCTACGACCTGCGCGAGCGAATCATCATGCTGCGCAAGGAGATTTCGCACCGCGAAGCCTGGATCAAGACTGAACTGGCGCGGCATCCGCAGCGGCCCTACTTCCTGGACTACGTAGAAAAACTGTTCACCGACTTCAGCGAAATTCATGGAGATCGCCACTATGCGGATGACCCCGCCATGGTCTGCGGCATGGCGCGTTTCCATGGCGAGGAAGTGCTGGTCCTGGGAACGCAAAAGGGCCGGGACATGAAGCAGAAGGTCCATCGCAACTTCGGGCTCCCGAATCCCGAAGGCTATCGCAAAGCCCTGCGAGCGATGCACATCGCGCAAAAGTTTTCGCGGCCGATTTTCACGTTTGTGGATGTAACCGGCGCGAACCCTGGCTTGGGCGCGGAAGAGCGCGGGCAGGCGGAAGCCATTGCTCTGAATCTGCGCGAGATGGCACGGCTCCAGGTCCCGATTATTACCACGATCACCGGCGAAGGCGGCAGCGGTGGAGCTTTAGCTATAGCCGTTTCGGACCGAGTGCTGATGATGGAGAATGCGGTTTACTCGGTCATCTCGCCGGAAGGTTGTGCTTCCATCATGTGGCGCGACGCCACAAAGAAAGAACTCGCGGCCGAAGCTCTACGCATCACCGCACCGGATTTGATGGAGCTGGGCTGTATCGATGCCATTGTGCCAGAGCCGCCCGGAGGGGCGCATACCGATCCTGACACGGCTGCAAAACTAGTGGATGAGGCGCTGCAACGTCATTTTTCCGAACTGAAGAAAATGCCTGCGAAAGAGCTGGTTGCATCGCGCTACGATAAGTTCCGCAAGATGGCACGATACTTTGTCGAGCGGTAGGGTGTCTGGCTCAATACTCAGTAAGTGTCTGATGGCGTGCACCTTAATAGTTCCCAATAGGTAATCTCCGAAGCCCCAGGCCTGTTACTAACATCCAATCAGACTGCCGTATAATTTAATAAGTAGATCCCCGACATCTCGTGGTCGATGCGGGCGTATAGCTTTGTCTTCATGGCAGGAAGGACCCCTTAGTTAATGGCTACAACTGATGTTGGGCTGCACGCGTCCGCTGGGCGGCCCGCGGCGGTGCCGGTTGTCAACAACATGAGCATCCAGGTCGCGACCGTTAACGGCAGCGGCTCGCAGAGTTCAAATACCGTACTACTCAAAACCATTTTTCAGATGGGGGTGCCGGTTTCTGGCAAGAACCTTTTTCCATCGAATATCGCCGGTCTTCCCACCTGGTACACCATTCGCGCCAACGAAAACGGTTATGTGGCCCGTAAGAAGGAAATTGACTTCTTGGTCGCTATGAATCCGGAGACGGCGCGTGATGACGTGATGTCGCTGACCCCGGGCGCAGCTGTGCTATATGACCAGCCCCTGAACCTGAGTTCGTTGCGGGATGACCTCATTTTTTATTCTGTACCTTTTGACAAGCTGGTTGCGCCGGTCTGCCCAGAGGCAAAGTTGCGCAAGCTGGTCAAGAACATGATTTACGTCGGCGTCGTAGCTAAATTGCTCGAGCTCGATATGACCGAAGTTGATAAGGCGCTGCGCAAACAGTTTGCGAAAAAAGTGAAGGCTGCGAATTTAAATCTGGCAGCCGTGCAGGCGGGGTTTGATTACGCGACTGCCAGCCTAAGCAAGCTCGATCCCTTCCGTATCGAGCGCATGAATAAAAATCAGGGCAAGATCATCATCGACGGAAATGCTGCGTCGGCTTTGGGCTGCGTCTTTGCCGGATGCACCGTGCTGAGCTGGTATCCGATCACGCCCTCGTCTTCGCTGGCAGAAAACATGATCGAGTACCTGAAGCGCTTTCGGATCGGACCAGATGGCAAGGCGACATTCGCCGTAGTTCAAGCCGAGGACGAGCTGGCCGCGATTGGAATGGTGCTGGGAGCAAGTTGGGCTGGGGCACGCGCCATGACGACCACTTCTGGGCCTGGGATCTCGCTGATGGCCGAATTTGCCGGGCTAGCCTATTATGCCGAGATTCCTGCAGTGGTCTGGGACATTCAGCGGGTCGGCCCTTCCACCGGCCTGCCTACGCGTACGTCACAAGGTGACATTCTGTCGACCGCCCTGCTCTCGCATGGCGACACCCAACACATCATGCTGTTCCCGGCCTCGCCGCACGACTGCTTCGAGATGGCGATGGAGGCCTTCAATCTGGCTGAGAAGTTTCAGACACCGGTGTTCGTTATGTCCGATCTTGACTTGGGCATGAACAACTGGATGTCCGATCCGTTTCCGTATCCTGAAAAACCGATTGAGCGTGGCAAGGTTTTGACCAAGGAAGATCTCGACAGGCTTGGCAGTTTCAGCCGCTATAAGGACATTGAGGGCGACGGAATCGGCTACCGAACGCTGCCTGGCACTCAGCATCGAGCCGCGGCATATTTCACGC
>Ga0207416_1001670_pt1 | contig 27743 bp, 22 predicted proteins | sample PaiPotPPM11metaG_FD_184107 | JGI IMG/M metagenome (GOLD analysis project Ga0207416, IMG submission 184107) | Iron sulfur acid spring bacterial and archeal communities from Banff, Canada, to study Microbial Dark Matter (Phase II) - Paint Pots PPM... ... | reverse complement strand
ATACGTGTGGTCATGCGCGCAACCCTTGCCGAATCAATATTTCTGCCAGCGCTAGATCGTCTTGAGTGGTAATTTTGATATTGCTATGCGCGCCGGGGAAAACGGCCACCGGATGTCCAAGCCGTTCAAGCAGCGCGGCGTCGTCGGTCACATCCGCCTGCGCAGCCGTGCTGTGGTGCGCGCGATGGATCAGCTCGAATGAGAAGACCTGCGGCGTCTGGATGGCCCAGAGTTCCGCGCGATCCAGGGTAGCGTATACGCTGCCGTCGCGCACAACTTTGACGGTGTCCTTGACGGGTACAGCCGCGATGGCTGCGCCATAGCGCTTGCCCGCCTCTAAGCCGGCGGCGATGATCTCAGGGGTAACGAGGGGACGCGCGCCATCGTGGATCATGACCCACGCGGTCGTGGGAGCTATCGCGGCAAGTGCATCGAGGCCGAGGCGTACCGAGTCCTGCCGCCGCAGACCGCCGGGGATGACAGCGGCGATCTTTCGCCATTGTTCGCGCTCACACAGCGTGGTGGCGTCGGCGACACGTTCGGCGTTCAGCACCAGCACGATCGTGTCGATGAGCGGCGCTGCCTCGAAAGCGTCAATGGTGCGTGCCAGAGTGATGCGCCCTGCCAGGGGGATCCAGAGCTTATCGCGACCCTGCATCCGGCTGCTCGTCCCGGCGGCGACGATCACAACGGCGGACATGTCTTGCATAAGCTAGTATTGTCTTTGTTTTGACGGCGTTTGTGTTGATGAACCTGGGCCGTTATTCCCCTGTTTGGGGTGAGCGAAGATCATGCGCCCGGCGACGGTTTGCAGCACGCGCGTAACCGTTACCTCAACGACTGCTCCCATATATTGCCGCCCGCCTTCAACGACGATCATGGTGCCGTCATCCAGGTAGCCCACGCCCTGGCCCAGTTCCTTGCCTTCCTGCATGATCTTGATCTCGATATCTTCCCCTGGCAGCAGGACGGGCTTAACCGCGTTCGCCAGCTCGTTGATGTTCAGCACCTTGACGCCCTGCAACTCGGCGACGCGATTCAGGTTAAAGTCGTTAGTGATGATTGGGCAATGGAGGTTCTGGGCCATTTTGACGAGCTTCCCGTCAACTTCGTCAACTTCATCGATATTGGCGTCGGTGATTTCAATAGGAACGAGCGCCTCTTTTTGCAGGCGATTGAGCATTTCCAGCCCGCGCCTGCCGCGATTGCGCCGCATGGCATCGGCGGAGTCCGCTATATGCTGTAGCTCGTTCAGGACGAAGCGCGGCACAACGAGCGTGCCGGAGATGAAGCCTGTCTGGCTGATGTCGGCGATGCGCCCGTCAATAATGGCGCTGGTATCGAGCAGTATCTGCGTTACTGGCTGTATCTGCGGCGTTGAGCGATCTTTGTGACGATCTTTGCCGCGTTCTCGTTCTTTCTCAGGTTCTTCCTCGCGGTCACGCTCGCGCTCCCGTTCCCGCCGGCGGGTTAACCAACCGTTTTGGAAGAGATGCGCCATATCGTTCTTGCGCTGCACGCCCAGCGCCACACCCAGACCGCCGCACACGACGGTGCCAACAAAAGGCAGGATGCGCCCCAGGGTGCCTGGCAGGTTAACCAGGGGAATATCAAGTAAGAACGAGATGATCAGCCCGACAATCAGGCCGATGACGGCTGCGACCAGGTCGCTGGCGGCAGCTTCGCGCATCCAGCGATAGGGGATCACCGAGAGAAACGGCGAGATGATAAACGCGACCACCGCTGCGACAGCGGCGATGCCGATCATCCATTCAAAACGAATGGGCGGGAGTGTGTGATCGAGAAAGAAGATCGCGACAACAATGATAATAGCGACCAAAGCCCCGATGAAACGGGTGATTGTTTTGAGTGACATCCCTGCATCCTCCGTAAGCTGTGCTATACAGATGTGCGTGAGCGTTGGTCGCGTTGATCGACCGGCCATCAGTACGCACGAATGAGGGGCAGCGCACGGTGAGGCAGGCAGGTATGGTGAAGAAGAATAACAAGAATGATAATTCCAGCATGATAATGTTCCTTGTCCTGCTAAACTCGACCTTTGAGCGCGCCCGTTGATATGCTAACAAATTTCTGTCCCGCTAATAAAGTATACACCTTCGCTGGTGTGGAATCAATAGCCTTTTCATGGCTGGCCGCAATCCGTAGGGCGTGGGCCGAGCTTCATGGGATGAAGCTCAGGCCCGGCCCAAAAACGGTGCATGGTCTTGTATTGCTCACCAGGGCGGGGCAAGCCCACTTTCTAGTGTAGCGCAATTTCCAGGGCGACCGCAAGTGAACTGGCGGTGATAATCTTAAAATCGGCAGGGAGTCCGGAAGCCATGAGTTTTTTCTTGATATCTTTTCCCTCGCCTGCCGCGGGAATGATGCAGTGTTTGAAGCCGAGCTTGGCCGCCTCGCGGATACGGCTCTCCAGCCGTCCGACGGGGCGCAAATCTCCAGAAAGGCTCACTTCGCCGATCAGCGCCATATCTTTCGGGATCGACTTGTCACGGTAGTTGGAGGCAATGGCAGCGGCAATGCCCAGGTCGATGGCCGGCTCATCCAACGTGAAGCCTCCGACAACGTTGGCGTAGACATCGTGGCTGCCGACGCTCAGATTGACGCGCTTGATCAACACGGCGAGCAGCATCAACAGACGGTTATGGTCGATGCCGTTGGTTGTGCAGCGCGGGTTGCCGAAATTGCTGGGCGTCACCAGCGCCTGTACCTCGACCAGGATAGGGCGCGTCCCCTCCATGCTCACCACTACCGCTGATCCGCTTGCGTCTGCGCGGTCGGACAAAAACACTGCCGATGGATTGGGTACTTCCGCCAGCCCCTCGCCCTGCATCTCAAACACGCCCACCTCGTGTGTCGCGCCGAAGCGATTCTTGACGCTGCGCAGCAACCGATAGGTGTGATAGCGTTCGCCTTCCAGGTAAAGTACGGTGTCTACGATATGTTCGAGGGCTTTGGGGCCGGCCACCGTGCCTTCTTTGGTGACGTGGCCGATGATAAAGATGGGCGTCCGCGACCTCTTGGCGAGTTGCATCAGTTGCAGGGTGCATTCGCGCACCTGGCTGATGCTGCCCGGCGCGGTCGGCAAATGGCTGCTGAGAACGGTCTGGATGGAATCGACGACCAGCAGCCTGGGTTCCAGGCGGTTCATGGCCTCGACAATCACCTCCAGTTCGATGGAGGCAAGCAGGTACAGTTGTTCACCGGTGATGCCAAGACGCTCGGCGCGCATTTTTATCTGCTCGATCGACTCTTCGCCGGAAACATACAGCGCCGGCCCGACCTCTCTGGCGATTGCGCCAGAGACTTGCAGCAGCAGCGTCGATTTGCCGATACCTGGCTCGCCGCCGATCAGCGTGAGCGATCCGGCTACCAGGCCGCCGCCGAGAACGCGATTCATCTCCTCGTAACCGACCGAGATATGATGGTATGGCTGCGGCTTGATCTCCGGCAAGACTATCGGCGACTGCGTTCCCTGGGCGAGCGAAGCCGCGCCAACCGCCAGCGAGCGACGCTGGGACACTGGCGCCTGGGGCGCTTCAATCACTTCCTCCATGGTATTCCATTGCCCGCAATCGGGACACTTGCCCATCCACTTGTTTTGCTCGCCTCCGCATTGCTGGCAGACGTATTTGATGCGTGTCTTTGCCATGTATCCTGAATTTCTCACAAAAAAGGGGGCATGATACAACGTATATCATGCCCCGGCTATTCGCTAACGTTATCCTTGCAAAATTTCGCCACTATCGCTGCCACCTGCCGAGAGGGCCGCTTCGGGTGTGGCCGGCGCGGGCAACTGCTCGATGCGGTTGCGGACCTGGAGAATCAGGTCGTCGTCCACAACAATGGCCTCGATCAGATCGCCTGGGTGGAATTTCCCTTGCAGCAGTCCTTCCGCCAGGGGATCTTCAACCATGCGCTGGATGGTGCGCCGCAGCGGACGCGCGCCGTACTGCGGATCGAAACCTTTATCGATCAGGAAGTCCTTTGCGTTCTGCGGCACAATCAGCTCGACCTGCTGCTCCGTCAACTGCGTGCGCACGCGGTTGAGCAAGAGATCGATGATCGAGTACATCTCTTCGATACGCAGCGAATGGAAGACGACTACCTCGTCGATACGATTGAGGAACTCCGGCTTGAAGGTGTTCTTCAGTTCGCCGAGGACCTTGCCTTTCATGCTTTCGTACTCGCTCTGATTCGCCTTGGCCTTATCCTTCGACTGTTTGAAGCCGATGGAGGCTTCGCGATTCAGCAGGGCTGCGCCGACGTTCGACGTCATGATCACGATGGTGTTACGGAAGTCCACCGTGCGTCCTTTCGCGTCGGTCAGCTTGCCGTCTTCCAGAATCTGGAGCAGCATGTTGAAGACGTCAGGGTGAGCCTTTTCGATTTCATCGAGCAGGATCACACTGTAGGACTTGCGGCGCACGGCCTCGGTCAACTGGCCGCCTTCCTCGTAACCGACATAGCCGGGAGGCGCACCGACCAGGCGCGCGGCGGCATGGCGTTCCATGAACTCCGACATGTCGATCTTGATGAGAGCATCCTCGCTGCCGAACATGAACTCCGCGAGGGCTTTCGCCAGTTCAGATTTCCCGACGCCGGTCGGCCCCATGAAGATGAACGAGCCGATGGGCCGTTTGGGGTCTTTCAGACCGGCGCGCGCGCGGCGCACAGCACGCGCCACCTTTTCGATGGCCTCGTTCTGGGCAATGATGCGCGAGTGGAGCGCCTCTTCCATTTGCAGGAGTCGCTGCGACTCCTCCTGGGCGATACGCATCACCGGGATGCCCGTCCACATCGAGACGATCTGGGCGATCTCTTCCTCGCCCACGGTCGGCTTTTCCGTGCCGCGCTCGCTGTGCCAGCCAGACTCCAGCTTGGAAATGCGATCGCGCAGTTTGAGTTCGCGGTCGCGCAATTCAGCCGCCAGCTCGTATTCCTGCTGCTGGATTGCCGTCTCCTTTTCGCGCAATACCGACTCAAGAGCCTTCTTCGACTCTTTGAGGTTGAGCGGGGCCAGCGAGTGCTGCATGCGCACGCGGCTTGATGCCTCGTCGATCAGGTCGATGGCCTTATCGGGCAGGAAGCGGTCGGTGATGTAGCGGCTCGCCATATCTGTCGCGGCCTTCAGCGCCTCGTCGGTGATCGTCAGCCGGTGGTGTTCCTCGTAACGCGGGCGAATGCCTTTGAGGATTTCAAGCGTCTCCTCGATGGTTGGCTCGCGCACGATCACTTCCTGGAAGCGGCGCTGCAAGGCGGCGTCGCGCTCGATGTACTTGCGATATTCGTCGAGCGTGGTTGCGCCGATGCACTGCAATTCGCCGCGCGCCAGGGCCGGTTTCAGGATATTGGCCGCGTCAACGGCTCCTTCTGCGGCGCCCGCGCCCACGAGCGTGTGAACTTCATCGATAAAGATGATGCAGTCACGGCTATTGCGAATCTCTTCGATGATCTTTTTGAGGCGCTCTTCAAACTCGCCGCGATACTTTGTGCCGGCCACGAGCGAACCCACGTCAAGGGTCAGCAGGCGTTTGCCGGCCAGTGTTTCGGGGACCTCGCCGGAGACGAGTCGCTGCGCCAGTCCTTCGACGATGGCGGTTTTGCCGACGCCTGGCTCGCCGATCAGCGCGGGATTGTTCTTGTTGCGCCGTGAAAGTATCTGGATGACGCGCTCGATCTCTTGATGGCGTCCAATGACGGGATCAAGCGTACCGGCGCGCGCCGCTTGCGTCAGATCGATGCCCATCTGGTCGATGGTAGGCGTCTTCGAGTGCTTGGCGTCGCGCTCGTGTTGCCCGCCCGTCTGGCTGAGAATCTGGATCGTCTGAGAGCGAACTTTCTCCAGGTTCACGCCCAGGCTTTCGAGAACGCCCGCGGCAATGCCTTCGCCTTCGCGCACCAGGCCCAGCAAGAGGTGCTCCGTGCCGATATAATGATGATTCAAGCGACGAGCTTCATCTACGGCCAGCTCGATCACTTTCTTGGCGCGTGGAGTCAGGCCAATCTCGCCGAGAACGATGCGGTCTCCACGACCAATTATGAATTCAACGGCGCTGCGAACCTTGTTCAGTTCAACGCCGAGGCTACTTAACACTTTCGCGGCAACGCCATCGCCCTCGCGTACAAGGCCCAGCAGCAGATGCTCTGTGCCGATGTAGTTATGTTGAAAGCGCTGCGCTTCTTCTTGAGCGAGGCTCAAAACCTTGCGCGCCCGCTCCGTAAACTTGTCGAATCTGTCACGTTCATTCACCTGTTGTCACCCCCCTTTCAGTGGCAGAGGGTGGAACCGGTCCCTCTGTGTCGCTCAGGTAAACTGTGTAATGGATCATACAACACACTTTCTGTAGCGTCAAGGAATACAAGCAGCTAGCCTCCCGTCTATCACTTATAGAGACACGCAATACCGCGTGCCAATTTACCAGGAAACAAACAACCTCCTTACTGTCTTTCTTTGCGGGCAGATGCAGCAAGGAGGTCACACAATGGGTTGTTCAAGTGCTGATGTCCTGGTAAGCGGCGAAAAGTCTTGTTTAGATGCCTCCATTGGTCATTTGTGTCATCGTATCCCTGAGTCTGTAGCGGATACCGACTATTCTTCGCTGAGAATATCTTTCATAAGCTATGATACAACACCCATCTACTGGCGTCAAGGAAAAGGAAAGTGAAAAACGTGTGAATTCCTCAATAAATTGCCGGTATGAGGGTGCCCCCCATACCGGCAATTTATTGAGGCTGCGCTTATGGCTCGGTTTTCTCAGGCTCGTCCTTTGAGCGCTGGCGAGCGGCGGCACGGAAAGCTTCCGCCATCGCCGTTGTCTCGTTGCTGCCCTCCGGCGGCAGATTGCTGAGCAATGGATTCTCAGGAGCGCGGCCTCCTTTGCCGTCAGCGCGTTTCGGCGTGTGTCCTTCCGGCTGTGATGAGGCGACATCCGCGCGGGGCGTTCCCACCTCTTCCAGGGAAGGCATGGCTTTCTCTGCCGCTTGCGCCTGTGCCAGGGCGAGTGCTTCAACCTCGGTCATCTCTACCGGGATTTCTTTCGCTTCTGGATCGTTGGCCTGCCGCAGGCTGAGGCCTAAGCGGCGATGCTCGGCGTCGATACGCAAGATACGCAGTTGCAGCGGCGTCCCCTCATGCAGCGCCTGCTTGGGATCCATACCGGGCATCAGTTCCGAGAGATGGATCAGGCCCTCGATACCATCTTCGATGCGCGCAAAAGCTCCAAATGGCGCGATCTTGGTCACAACGCCGGTGACGATCTGGCCGGGAGCATACCGCTGCTCCACCGTTGTCCAGGGATCGACCTCGGCGCGTTTGATGGACAGGGCAATTTTCTTGCGATCCTTGTCCACGCTGAGAACCTGGACCTCGACTTCTTGCCCAACATGGAGAACTTCGCTGGGATGGTTGACGCGACTCCAGGCGAGCTGGCTGATGTGAACTAATCCGTCCGCTCCACGCTGAGAACCTGGACCTCGACTTCTTGCCCAACGTGGAGAACTTCGCTGGGATGGTTCACGCGACTCCAGGCGAGCTGGCTGATGTGAACTAATCCGTCCGCACCGCCCAGATCAACGAAAGCTCCGAAATTGGCGAGATTGCTGACGATCCCTTTGCGTACTTCGCCGGGCTTCAGTTCGTCGAGCAGTTCTTCGCGCCTGCGCTGACGCCATTCCTGGATGGCGAGCCGTTCGGAGAGAATCAAGCGATTGCGCGCTCGATTGATCTCGATGATCTTCAACTGCAGCTCTTTGTCCTTCATGGACTGGAGCTTGGCCGCCGTTTCCTGGCTGTCGCCGCCTGCCGCCATTTCCTCGCGCTTCAAGTTCATGATCTGCGAGATAGGAACAAAGCCCCGAATGCCGTTGACATCGACAATCAGGCCACCTTTGTTATGATCGATAACCCGCGCCTTCAACAGCTCGTTGCTGCGGTACTGCTCCTCGGCGATGCGCCACTGGCGTTCGGCCATCGCGCGTCTGAGCGAAAGCACCGCGTGTCCATCCTGCGTCTCCGGCTGGATGATGTATACGAGGACTTTGTCGTCCAGGTGCAACTCGCTAAACGAGCCATAGCCGTTGGGTGGCAACTCTCTGGTCGAGAGAACACCTTCTGACTTGAGGCCGATATCCACCAGGATTTCGTCCTGGTCAATACGCACGATCACGCCCTCGACAACGTCGCCGCGTTTGATAGTGATGGGACTCGCTGCTTGCTCAAGCAATGCAGCCATTTCGTTGAAGTCGCTCATTTCTTCTTGAGAGTCGCGCCCCTCGTGTTCCTGGTCTTCTAACATCGTCTGTACCCGCCCGCTGTGATGATTTGCTGCTGGCATAGTCGAAAGGTCGCCGTGCTGACTACTGTGCATGGGTAGAATACCCCCTTCGATCCACGGTAATTGCCCGTCCAGTGATGCAGTCGCTGATGCTATGACAGTATGTGGCCGTTCTGCCCTGCGGCGGAGCGCCTGGCAAGGTTAACCTTTCGCAGCAAAGCCCGCGGGGAGTGCATCTCTGGCTATTGGCTTATCGGGGAGAGGCTGCTTAGGCGGTGATCATTCATCGTTTCGATCTTCTTGCTGAGAAGAGCGCAGTATTTGCTGAGTTACCACGTACCCTACAAAACAGTGCTACGAAACGATACACACAGGCAAGTATACCTGGTACGAACGCAAAGTGAGCCTAAGATGCGCATACCCCTACTCGATGCTTTAATTATACCAAAGCCTGTCCCTGAATGCAAGTAAATAGAGCGCCTTTTTTACGAATATCCCCGATGTTTTTTCATTTGTCATATTGTATCATGACAATGCAAGCGCCTGTGCTACAATACAATGTATGAAAGGACAGGATATTCTCTCCGTGGTTGCCCTGTTGCGCGACCGCCTGGAACCGCTTGAGCGCGCTGCTGTTTTGTCTGATATGCTTGAAGGAAAGCATCCGCTGGCACGCAAGGCAGCCGTACTATTGGCGCTATTTGAGCAGGGTGGGCAAATTTTCTTGCCGTTTATTCGCCGTTCCCTGGAATTGCGCCTGCATAGCGGACAAATTGCCTTTCCGGGCGGCGGAGCCGATCCAACGGATCGGTCGTTGATAGAGACAGCGCTGAGAGAAGCGCGCGAGGAGATTGGATTAGACCCGTCAGGAGTAAAGGCGCTGGGTGTGTTACGCCCTATCTTTACCGTCGTCAGCAATTACCTGGTTGTGCCGGTGGTAGCCTATTTGCCGCGCGGATTGGGCCAGGTGCAACTGCAAATGGGAGAAGTGGCCGAACTGTTTCCTCTTCCATTAGCAGAACTGACCGCTCCAGCCAATTTCCATACCGAAATATGGGCGCGCGATGGGCAGTCCCGCACCATGTACTTCTATGATGTCGCGGGCTATCGTATCTGGGGGGTGACGGCGCGTATCCTGCACGCGTTTCTCGAACTCTTACAGAACTGAGAAATGGATTCGTAGGGGCCGGCTGTATCGCGCCTGCACGGAAATACCCATTTTTCCTAGCACCCTTGATTCTTGCCGCGTATTCGCTACAATAGAAGATAGTGAAAGAAGATTTTCATAGTACGTGAGATTGTCCGTAGTGCGTGCTTTGTAGATTGTCCGATAGATTGTTTGAAAGAGATGCAAAACGGTCTCGACGATTGGTAGATGGAGAAACGCTGTGACACTGCCGACATCTGATGCCCAATCACCGCAATTTTGGCCTCATCACGCACAACCTACTCATCCGCAACACGCAATACCTGCTGCTGCATCGCCTTCGTCTCAGCCCCAAATGGCTTCACCGGTGTCGCCGACGTCCATGCCTGCCTCTGACCATATCGAAGATGATGAATATGATCGCGCTATCGATTTCGCATCTCATTCCTGGGACCTGGCAACGGGAGGTTTGAAGACTCTAACCGCGAAACGGGAGTTTCCTTCGCTGTTTGATCGCCGTCCAGTAGGTACCTTGCCGGATGCCGCGTCATCTGTACCGCGTACTACTGTTTTCTTGCTGGTAATCCTGATCTGTGTGATTCTGATGCTGATCAGCGGAGGGATCATTCTGCTCATCATGCTGCAATCGTAGCGCGACCTTACAGAAACCGGCAACCGAGATCAAGCGCGCGCTGCCGGTATACCATGCAAGTCGGCGGCACTGCGCACTGCTTTGACGATGGCACTGGCGAGGGTGATAACTGCCGCTGCTCCAATCATGCTGACCTGCGCCGCGTTCGCGGGTTCAGGTGTGTTTTCTTGTGCTTGTTTTAGGGAGAGCGCGAAGACCGTATCGCCGTCGAACATGGTATGCGCTGGGCGAATTGCCAGGGCAAGGCCGTTGTGCGCCATTTGCGCCACTTTATTGACCTGCTCTTTCGAGAGCGCGGCGCTGGTCGCGACAACGGCGATAGTCGTATTGCCGAACGGGTTAGCGGCGATGAAGCCGCCGGCGGGATTGCGCGCGCCGGCGATGATGGTCTGTGTGTGTGGATCGACGACATCACCCAGGGCATTGACGGCAACAATTGCGCCTACGATTGTGCCATCTCCAAGCACTGTACTGGCCGATCCCAATCCGCCTTTCATACACAAAGCCGGTCCGGCCATTTTGCCGACTGTCGCGCCCGTTCCCGCGCCAACATTGCCTTGCGCGACAGGGCCGTCGATTGCTTGCGCGCAGGCGCGATACCCGGCGCTGGCGTCCGGGCGAATGGTTGCCGAGCCAAAAGCGAGATCGAAGATGGCCGCCGCCGGGACAATCGGCACGCGCGCGACGCCGGTATCGACGCCAACGTTATGCTCTTCCAGGTAGCGCATGACGCCGCTCGCGGCATCCAGCCCGAAGGCGCTGCCGCCCGTCAGCACAATGGCGTTGACTTCCTCGACCATGTGCAGGGGCCGCAGCAGATCGGTCTCGCGCGTGGCCGGCGCGCCGCCGCGCACATCCACGCCGCCGGTAAACGGGCTATCGCACAGGATGACGGTGCAGCCCGTACCCGCCTCCAGGTTGGTGTCATGCCCCACGCGAATGCCGGGGACATCGGTGATGTCGTCGTGCATTTCTCGTTTTTCCCTTCAATTACGGTGCTTGAGTCGTTATTTATCAGGAGCCATGGGTGTACCCCGGCGTTTCTCAGGGCCAGGGCAATCCCTTGCGGTTGCCCTGGCTTGCTCTCGCGGCGCTCTACAGCGCGCGCCGCAGCCGTTCTATCGCCTGGGCCACGCTCTCGCGTTCATTATAAACGGCTGAGCCGGCCACCAGCAGGTTCGCGCCTGCGCGCACGGCCTGCGCGACAGTGGCCTCGTGGATGCCGCCGTCCACTTCGAGGTCGCAGTGCAGGCCGCGCTGGGTGATCTGCTGGCGCATGAACGCGATTTTGGGCAGCGTTTCGGGGATGAACTCCTGCCCACCGAAGCCGGGATTAACCGTCATCACCAATACGAGGTCGATCAGCGTCAGCATCTCCTGGAGCATGAAGCCGGGCGTCGAGGGATTGAGAGCGACTCCCGCCTGTTTCCCGGCGGCTTTGATCTGCTGGATGACGCGATGCAGATGCGGGCAGACTTCCTGGTGGACGATGATCACGTCTGCCCCGGCTTTGGCGAACTCCTCGATATAGTCTTGCGGGTTGGTGATCATCAGATGCGTCTCCAGCGGCAGCGCGGTGCAGCGGCGCACCGCCGTGACGACCATTGGCCCCATCGTAATGTTAGGCACGAAGTGGCCGTCCATGACATCGATCTGGATGCGCTGCGCGCCGGCCGTCTCGGCCGCGCGCACCTGCTCGCCCAGGCGCGTAAAGTCGGCGGAAAGAATTGAAGGAACAATGCCGATCATCGCTGCAACCTCGCTGCCGCCTCGGCGTCCAGCATCCAGACAACCGCGCCGTGCGGCGGGCGCACAATCTGGGATGGGTACTCGTCGGGATCGTACTCGCCTTCCAGCACCGCCTGGACGGCCCCAGCCTTCTCTTCGCCCGTCGCCAGGAACAGCACATTGCGCGCCGCGTTGAGTAATGGCGGCGTGAAGGTCAGGCGATCGGGCGGAGGTTTCGGCACGCTGACCGGCATGACGAGCCGCGTTTGCTCGTGCAGGGACGGCTGGTGCGGGAAGAGCGAGCAGGTGTGCGCCTCTGGCCCCATGCCAAGCTGGAGCAGATCGAAGCTGGGAATGCCGTTGGTGCCGAAGGCGCGCTGCATTTCTTGCGTATAGACCAGGGAGGCTGCGTCGCGATCTGGTTGGTCGGCGGGCATACGGTGGACCTGGCTGGCCGGAATGGCGATCTTGCTCAACAACTGTTCCCGCGCCAGGAAATAGTTGCTTTCAGGATCGTCGGGCGGCACGCAGCGCTCATCTGACCAGAAGATTTCGACGGCTGACCAATCGATCTGCTCGCGATAGGGCGCGTCGCCCAGCAGTCCGTACAGCGCTTTAGGCGTTGTGCCGCCGGAGAGCGCGATGGTGAAACGCCCGCGGGTAACGATGGACTCGCGTGCAATACGCACGACATAGCTTGCCGCCGCGTGACTCAATATATCTTTATCAGGATAGACGACAACTTCCATAGCATATTTCCTTCTCTGCCGGTTATTGCAGGAGAGCGGCTACTTCCTGCAGCGTATCTTCAAACAGGTAATCATGTCCGAGTATCTCCAACTCCTCGCGCAATAGCTCGCTCTCTTTGTGTTCCGCCGCCAGGCTGACGGTGCGCTGCGGGCGCGTTTCCCGCGTCATTTCGACGGAGGTCAGTACGTGATCAGGATCACCTTCGCGGTCAATCGTGAAGGTGGCGCGTTTGCCCTCGACGCTGCTGGTCAGGCGCACGAGGCAGATCGAGCCGGGCCGCATATGTGACTGTACCTGCGGGCGAATATCGATGGCCACGGTCTCTGGCGCGCCGAGTTTGCCGGTTTTGGCGCGCGGCGCGCCAACGAGATGGGCGCTGCTGGCAGCGCTGGCGCGTTCCAGTTCCCAGTGGTACGTGCCTGTCGCCGTATCGCGCCGGGCAGATGAAGCCGTCTGCGGGCTGATGAACCAATCGAGACTTTTCTTGAGCCAGCCGGCGAGCAGGAGCGCGCAGGATGGGTTGGGAGAAACGTCGCCCAACTCGCTGCGAATTGGCGCGGCGAGGGGCGCGGCAGCGTGTTCAATCTCGATGGACGTGACACCCGACAGGTATGGACGGTAGTCCAGGACATCGAAGAACTGCGCGACGAGTTGCCGCCACGAGGTAACACGGCCCCAGTTCATATCGCTGATGGCGCAATCCGGCATCTCCTGAGAGAGCGCGGCGAGCGCGCGAATATCCTGTTCCGGGTGGAAAAAGCTGGTCGAGTCCACAATGACTCGGTTGCTTATTTCTACCAGGCCCTTGAATGAGGTCGTACCATCGGCTGGCGGATCGCCCAGCCACCAGAGATACGTAGGCAGGTCCGGTTTGATCAACGGTTGCAAGATACGCGCGATAGAGCGCGAGGCAGCGCCTGTCGTGGTGAGTGTGATTTGCTCGAAGCAGTGGCGCATCAGGTCTGAAAGCATCGAGAAGCAGCGCAGCGTGATCCAGGCGGAGACGGATGCCGCGGGAATAGTCTCGTCAAGGATGATCACCGCGACACGCGCCAGGTGAGTGCTGGCGAGGGTACGCAGTAACTTGCTGGCCCGTTCGGCAGATTCAATGTCTGGAGCGCAAATTACCAGGTTCAGCACGCTGGTGCGAACGCCGCTGTTCTGACCAGTGCGCATATTGTCGGCGGATATCTTCCAGAGGATGGACATTTCTTGCTCAATATCCGCGAGTTGTACTGCCTTCCCCGCCCATGAAGAGCGTGGCCCTGGGGTGTTGGTGGCCTCTTTCGTCATCTTTCGAATCCCCTCGTTTTCTGGCATTTTTCATAGAACGCCTTTGTTCTCTTGAGTAGAACAGTGAGTAGAACGGCTGTGTTCATGAATACACCTATAACATGCTGCTGGTTGTAGCTACAGAAAAAACGGCTCTACAGGATAAGCTATATTTCCGGCGTTACGGGCGACGCCATCTGCGTCCATCGCGCCAGATGAATTCATCCGCTATCTGCGGGCCCCACGAGCCTGCATCGTAAGTAAGAATGGTCTCGCGCGGCTCATTTTTCCACTCGTCGAGGATGCCCTGGATAAAGCCCCACTGCGCCTCAACCTCATCACGGCGCGTAAAGAGCGTAGAGTCGCCCATCATGCAATCCAGGATCAGGCGTTCATAGGCTTCCGGCTGCTGGCGCACAAAGGACGATCCATAGAAAAAGTCCATGTTGACGGAGCGGATTTGCATCTCCGTGCCGGGAACTTTTGCCCCAAACTTCAACGAAATGCCCTCGTCCGGTTGAATGCGCAGCACCAGGATGTTTGGCTCAACCTGTCCATGCGCCTCACTGCGCTTGAACAGCATGAGGGGAGCCTGTTTGAATTGAATGGCAATCTCGGTGACTCGTTTGGGCAGGTGTTTACCGGTGCGCAGGTAGAAGGGTACGCCAGCCCAGCGCCAGTTGTCGATGAACAACTTCAAGGCGACGTAGGTTTCGGTGGTCGAACCCGGCGAAACGCCCGGCTCTTCGGTGTAGCCGATGACCGGCTGACCGCTGACGTAGCCGGGGCCATATTGCGCGCGGATGGACTGGCTGAGGACATCTTTGCCGGTGAGCGGCTGCAAGGCGTGTAATACCTTGACTTTCTCATCACGCACAGGGTTCGCGTCAAAAGCAATCGGCGGCTCCATCGCGACGAGAGTCATCAATTGCAGCATGTGATTCTGCACCATGTCGCGAATCGCCCCGGATTCTTCATAATACCCGCTGCGTCCTTCCAGCCCGATATTTTCGGCGACGGTAATCTGCACGTGATCGACGTAGCGGCGGTTCCATACCGGCTCAAAGATGCCGTTTGCCAGGCGGAAGACCAGGATATTCTGTACCGTTTCCTTGCCGAGATAATGGTCGATGCGGTAGACCTGATCCTCGCGGAATACCTTGGCCACCTGGCGGTTCAGTTCAATGGCCGACCCCAGGTCATGGCCGAACGGCTTCTCGATGATGACGCGCGTCCAGCCCTTGCGGTTCCTGTTGAGACCGGCCGCGCCGAGCCGCTGGATAATTTCGGGGTACTGGCTGGGAGGCGTGGAGAGGTAGAAAATGCGGTTGCCCGCCGTACCCCGTTCCTGGTCGAGTTGATTGAGCAGGGTATTCAGTCGTTCATAGCCCGCCGGATCGTGAAAAGCGGATTGCAGGTAATAGATGCCCGCCGCGAAACTATCCCATACTTGCGGGTTGACAGGTTTCTGGCGCGAGTACTGATTGATCGATTCCAGCGCTTGCTGGCGAAAGATGTCGTCACTATATGGCCGGCGGGCGAAACCAACCACCGAAAAGCCCGCCGGCAGTGGATGTTCCAGCGCCAGGTTATAGAGCGCGGGCAATAATTTGCGGTGTGTCAGGTCGCCGGTCGCGCCGAAAATGACCATGACGCACGGCTCAGTGGCTGGTTTGATGCGCAATCCCTCGCGCAGGGGATTGGGAGCCTCTACTGCACTTCGCTGAGGCATGAGACAACTCCTCGTTTCAATGTACTAAGTCAGCGTTTTATTCAGCGTTTTATAATGATTCACTGAGGTGAAGGTCTTGAGAACCTGGCATCCCTTGTAACAAGGGATGCCAGGTTCTCAAGACCTTCGCCTCAGTGCGTTGCCTGCTTTGCCGCGATAGCTTTCTTCTTGCTATCGATGCCCTGGAACAACTCGTGGAACGAGTCGGCGAACTTTTGCACGCCTTCGTCCTGCAGTTGCTGCGTCACCTGGGTATAGTGGATGCCGAGAGCTTCAAGCGCGGCCAGTTCCTGGTGCGCTCGATCGATGTCGTTTTCAACGGTAAGCGCGACCTTGCCATGATCGCGGAAGTTCTGGATGGTTTCCAGGGGCATAGTGTCTACCGTATCGGGGCCGATCAGTTCCTCGGCGTAAAGGACGTCGCGGTAGGCCGGGTTCTTCGTGCTGGTGCTGGCCCAGAGCGGTCGCTGTACGCGCGCGCCGCGCTGCTGGAGCGCCGCGAAGCGGGGTGCGCCGAAGATTCTCTTGAACTCATTGTACACAACGCGGGCGTTAGCGATGGCGGCTTTGCCCTCCAGCGACTTCAACTGCTTCTGCTCAGCAGAATCGCTGCTCGCTTTCACCTTGTCCTCGAGTAGCTTGTCTACCAATGTATCGACGCGACTGACGAAGAAGCTGGCGACCGAGGCCATGTGGCTGATATCTTTGCCCTCGGCGATGCGCTCTTCCAGCGCGCTGATATAGGCTTCGGCGACTTGCTTGTAGTTGTCCAGGGAGAAGATCAGCGTGATGTTAACGTTGATACCGTCGCTGAGCGACTGGCGAATGGCGGGTATGCCTTCCTGGGTGGCCGGAATCTTGATCATCAGGTTCGGGCGGCTCACCATTTTCCAGAAACGCCGTACCTCAGACAGCGTGCCATCGGTGTCGTGCGCCAGGTCTGGCGAGACTTCCAGGCTCACATAGCCATCGCGCATGTTGGTGCGCTCGTAGATGGGACGCAGCAGGTCGGCGACGGTACGGATATCCTGGATGATCAGCGCCTCGTAAATTTCGTTGGTGCTTTTGCCCTCGCGGATCAGTTCGTCGATCTGCTCATCGTAGGCATGGCCGGAGCTGATCGACTTGTCGAAGATGGTGGGGTTCGCGGTGACGCCGACGACGCCGTCTTCATCCAGCAAACGCTGGAACTGTCCGGAGACGAGTTGCGCGCGATCAATATTGTCGAACCAGACGCTTTGTCCAAAATTCTGTAGTTGTTGTAACGGGTTGCTCATGTAAATCACTCCTTCTAAGCAGCCTTTGCGACTGCTTTGATGGGTAGGCTAATGGTATCTTGCATCATGGTAAGGTTTCGCTTGCATCCCTACTAATGATAACACGCACAGGTGTGTATTTCTGACGCGGTCTTTTGGGTTTTGTCCCTTATCATGATAGCACGTTACAGGAAAGAGCACAAACGCTAGCGTGAGTCTCTTTTCACCTTCTGTTGCAACTCGTACAGCTTGCTGATCGCTTCTATCGGCGATAACTCGTCGATTACCAGTGCCTTGATCTCCTCAACGACCGGATGCGGCTCGGCGGAGAAGAGCGTCATCTGCCACGCCGCTGGCATCGCCATCTCCTGCATGGCCTTGCGCCGCGTTTTCGCGTCGCCCTTGCGTTCCAGCTCGGCCAGGATTTCCTCGGCGCGGTGAATCACCGGGCGCGGGATGCCTGCCAGTTGCGCGACGTGGATGCCGTAGCTCTTATCGGCTCCCCCAGGCACGATCTTGCGCAGGAACACGACATGCCCGCTTTCCTCCGTCACGGCCACGTTCATACAGCGCACGCGCGGCAACAGGTGCGCCACTTCGACCAGTTCGTGGTAGTGTGTAGCGAAGAGCGTGCGCGCGCCGCAGCGCCTGTTGTTGTGCAGGTACTCGACGACGGCGCGCGCGATTGCCAGCCCGTCGTAGGTGCTGGTTCCGCGACCGATCTCGTCGAGGATGACGAGGCTGCGCGGCGTCGCGTGGTGCAGGATATTCGCCGTCTCGACCATCTCCACCATGAACGTACTCTGGCCGGTTGCCAGGTCGTCTTGCGCGCCGATGCGCGTGAAGATGCGATCCACGATGCCGATGCTGGCCGACTCCGCCGGGACGTAGCTCCCTATCTGCGCCAGCAGCGTGATCAGCGCGACCTGCCGCAGGTAGGTCGATTTCCCTGCCATGTTGGGACCGGTGATGATTACGATCTGCGCATCGTCGTTGGAGAGGTCGGTGTCGTTGGGGATGAAAGGCGTCTCTGCCTGTGTCTGCTCGACCACGGGATGGCGACCGGCGACGATGTGGATGATGCCGCCGTCGTTGAGCTGCGGGCGGCAGTAGTTGTGCTGCGCCGCAGCCTGGGCAAGGCTGAGGTAGACGTCGATCTCGGCCAGAGCGCGCGCCGTGTTGAGGATCTGATCCGAAGCATGAACGGCGATATCCGCCCGCAATTGCGCGAACAGTTCGCTTTCAAGCTTGCCGATGCGCTCCTGGGCATTGAGGATCAACGCCTCTTGCTCTTTCAGGTCGGGTGTGATGAAGCGCTCGCCGTTGGTCAGCGTCTGCTTGCGCATGTAGTCCGGCGGCACGCGGCTGGCGTTGGCGTTGCTAATTTCGATGTAGTAGCCAGTATTTTTGTTGTAGCCGACTTTGAGGTTGTTGATGCCGCTGCGCCGCCGCTCGCGCTGCTCCAACGCGGCCATCCACTGCTGGCCGTTTTGCGAGGCGCGCTTGATCTCGTCCAGTTCGCTGCTGAAGCCGGGGCGCATGACGCCGCCCTCGCTCGCGCTGGCAGGCGGCTCAGCGACGATGGCGCGTTCGATCAGCGTGATGATGTCGTCGTTGTTGGCGAGTCGCTGCACGAGTCGCTCCAGCGCCGCCTTCGCCTCGTCTGCCTGATCGGCGCTTACTCCGTCGCCGACCTGCTTAACCTCGGCTGCCGCGCGCAGGCCGTGCGCCAGGGAGACCAGGTCGCGCGGCGCGGCGATGCGCTGGCGCACGCGATTGATCAGTCGCTCGATGTCGCCCGCTTTTTTCAACGCATCGGCCAGGCGAGCCTGGAGCAACGTATCATCCAGCAATGCGCCGATCACCTGCTGGCGCTGCTGGAGAACGGCGATGTCAAGCAGGGGCTGGCTGATCCAGCGCCGCAGCAGGCGACCGCCCATCGGCGAGCGCGTCTTATCCAGCACCCATAGCAGCGACCCCTTGACGGAGCCGCTGCGCCCCGTCTCGAATAGTTCCAGGTTGCGCCGCGTATAGGGGTCGAGGGTCATGAAGCCATTGGTGTAGTAGGTTTCCAGCGCGCTGAGCTGGTTGAGCAGTCCCCTTTGCGCCTCCTGCACGTAGGCCAGCACGGCCCCGGCGGCGCGGATCGCCAGAGGCAGGTGAGCGCAGCCGAAGCCTTCAAGCGATGTCACCTCGAAGTGTGCAAGCAGGCGGCGGCGCGCGTCTTCCTCGTCGAAATAGCGCGAATCGTAAGGCGTGACGTGTCCGGCAATGCCGTTCAGGACTTTCACCAGGGGCGAGCTATCATCCTCGTCGTCTTCAACCTCCGGGATGTCCGCGTTGGCGTTGCCGTTGCTGCCGACTCTGGTGACTTGCTTCTCGCTCATCACAGTCGCCAGCCAGCGCCGCTTGCGGCTGCCCAGACGGCTGTAGTGCGCTTCAACGACGACCTCGGCGGGTCCGACGCGCGCCATCTCCTGTTGCAGAGCCAGTTCCGGCTCCGGCGTGCTGAACTGCGTCACGGCAAACTCGCCCGTGGTGATATCGACGTAGGCGATGCCGACAGTTTCGCGCCCGACCACGACGCTGGCGAGGAAGTTGTTGCGTTTCGCGGCCAGCATTGCCGGGTCGATCACCGTGCCTGGCGTGACGATGCGCACCACCTCGCGATCCACCAGCCCTTTCGAGAGCGCGGGATCGCTCATCTGCTCGCACACGGCGACGCGGTAGCCTTTGCCGACGAGGCGCGCGATGTAGCCATCAGCAGCCTTATGCGGCACGCCCGCCATCGGTGACATCTCGCCGCGCCCGAAGTCGCGCCGCGTCAGCGCGATCTCCAATTCGCGCGCGACGATCTCGGCGTCATCGTCGAACATCTCGTAGAAGTCGCCCATGCGAAAGAAGAGGATGGTATCAGGGTTTTGCGCCTTGATCTGCAAATATTGCGTGCGCACAGGGCTATGCGCCGGGTTGTCACTATCGTATTCTTTGAATAGCACGGTATGGCCTGTATACGGATCTATAAGTGTAGGGTCAAGAGACGAACAAATGTTGCATGTATCCTACGATGAAGCGGGGCCATTGTCAAGCAAATCACCAGAAAAGGGCAGCTGTACAGTGCTGAATCCCAGTAAAGTCATTTGCCTGGGTATGAGACCAACCTTCTTGTAGCTGAAGAGTAGTTCAGCGGCCAGGGCAACCGCCTTCCCTGGCCGCTTGCAATAATGTGACGGACACGCCAACTCAGCAGATCAATTGCCAGATAGGATATAATAGAAAACAAGATATATGATCACGTCCTTATAGCGGCAAGAATAAGCGAATATCATCTCGTACATTGCGGAAGGCATTGTGGAGGATCGTTGGCGATGCAACAGAAATCAGTCGCGCTCTCTACTGAGCGGGCCATCCCAACCGGGCAGGTATCCAAAACCAACCTGCCTGTGTTTCTCACTCCACTGCTTGGACGCGAACACGAACTCGTGGAGCTCTCTATCCTGTTGCAGCGACCGGGGATGCGCTTAATGACGCTCACCGGGCCTGGAGGGGTGGGCAAAACCCGCCTGGGGGTGGAAGTTGCGCGCGCTTTGCAGGACAGGTTTGCCGATGGCGTCTACTTTGTCCCTCTGGCTCCCGTGAGCGATCCTGACCAGGTCATTCCGACCATCGCCAAGACCCTCGGCGTGCGGGAAGCGGCAGACCTTTCGCTGCTGGAGCAACTGCAGGCCGCCCTACTTGATCGGCATCTGCTCCTTTTCCTCGACAATTTCGAGCAGGTCGTCCCCGCTGCGCCGCGCATAGCCGCCCTTGTCGCCGCTTGCCCTCGCCTCTCCATTCTGGTGACCAGCAGGGCCGCTTTGCGTCTGTCGGGCGAATACGATTTCGCGGTGCTTCCCTTGCCAACGCCCAACCTCGCGCAGCTTCCGGTGGGCGAATACCTCGCGCAGAATGCCGCGGTGGCGCTCTTTCTCGCGCGTGCCGAGGCTATCAACTCCAGCTTCCGGCTCACTCCAACCAACGCCTATGCCATCGCAGAGACCTGCGTGCGCCTGGATGGATTGCCGCTCGCCATCGAACTGGCCGCGGTGCGCATTAAGCTGCTGCCTCCCCAGGCTCTGCTCAAGCGGCTCTCGCACCGCCTCGATCTATTGACCGGCGGCGCGCAGGACCTGCCCGCGCGCCAGCAGACGCTGCGCAACACCTTGCAGTGGAGCTACGATCTGCTCAGCGCGGAAGAGCAGCGTGGAGCTACGATCTGCTCAGCGCGGAAGAGCAGAGGCTTTTTCGCAGGCTCTCTGTTTTCGTCGGCGGCTGGACGCTGGAAGCGGTGGAAGCGATCTGCTACCACGACCGGGCAAAAGAGCAGGTATTGGCCCTGGAAGAAGTAACCTCTCTGCTCGACATGAGTCTCATCTTCCAGGTCGCGCGGGAGGGCGAGGAACCGCGGCTGCGGATGCTGATGACGGTGCGCGAGTATGGGCTGGAATGCTTGCGGGCGAGCGGTGATGACGAGCAAACGCGGCGCGCGCACGCGCTGTATTATCTCTCCCTGGCCGAAGAAGCCGAACGGCAGCAATTTGGCGGCGAACAAGCGCGCTGGCTGGCGATACTGGAGCAAGAGTACGAGAATCTCCGGGCCGCGCTGCACTGGCTCAGCGAATGGCACGAAGCAGAAATGGCGCTCCGTCTCAGCGCGGCGCTCTACTGGTTCTGGACGGTTCGTGGGTATATCAAGGAGGGGCATCTCTTGCTAGAGAAAGCTCTGGCTGAAAGTGCAGGGGTCGCGGCATCGGTACGGGCAAAGGCATTGAAGAATGCGGGTGGGTTCGCCTATAACCTGCGTGACAATGACCTGGCAGAGAGGCGCTGCCAGGAGAGTTTGGCGCTCTATCGAGAGCTTGGAGATACGCGAGGCTGCGCGATGGTCCTCTACTGGCTTGGGCTGATCGCCTGCTGGACGAGGTACGACTATGCCCAGGCGCGCGTCTTCGCCGAAGAGGCGCTGGCGCTGCATAGAACCCTGAACGATCCCAGCGCCAGGGCCGACGCTTTGATGATCCTCGTCTATGTGGCGATCAATCAAGGAAACTATGCGGAGGCGCGTCTCTCGACCGAGCAGGCGCTGGCGTGTTTTCGAGAAGCGAACGACGCCTGGGGGATGGCCTACACGTTACAATATGTCGGACGGGTAATGATTGAGCAAGGAGATTACGCCCTGGCGCGCGCGCCGGTCGAGGAGAGCCTGGCTCTTTCTGCCGAGATAGGCTACATTGTGGGCATCGCCTACGCCCTGGGCTTGAGCGGGCATATTGCTCTCAGGCAGGGGGATCTGGCGACGGCGCGCGCCCTGATTGAGGAGAGCGTGGCGCGCCACCGGGAGAGAGGACACTTGAGTGGCGTTGCTGAGGCGCTTTTGCTGCTCGCGAAGGTTTCTCTGAGCGAGGGAAAGCACGCTGAGGCGCGGAGCCTGTATGATGAGTGCCTCACTCTGCTTGAAAAACTGGATGAACTGGACACGTCGATACGCTGCCTCGAAGGGTTGGGAGCGGTTATGCTGGCGCAAGGACAGCCAGCGCGCGCGGGTTATGCTGGCGCAAGGACAGCCAGCGCGCGCGACGCTGGTATGGAGCGCTGCCGCACGACTGCGCGGGGTGCAAGGGATACCAATGTCTCCCCTTGAGCGAGAAGACTATAGGCAGGCTGAGGCCATCGCTCGCTCGCGGCTAGGCGAGCAGGCGTTCGCCTCGCTCTGGACACGGGGACAGGCCATGACGCGAGAGCAAGCATTCACAGCGGCCACACAGGAGGCGACATCTCCAGCAAAAGAGATTGAGCCGCTCCCTATGCCGCCGACCCGGCGCGTTCCCACCTACCCGGCAGGTCTGACCGCCCGCGAGATTGAGGTGCTGCGCCTGGTGGCTCAGGGTCTGACCGACGCCCAGGTGGCAGAACAACTGGTCATTAGCCTGCGTACCGTCACCACGCACCTCACCTCCATTTATAACAAGCTCGGCGTCAGTTCGCGAGTCGCTGCTACGCGCTTTGCCATCGAACAGCGCCTCGTGTAGCCGCTACTGGATTTCTGCAAATAACAGTTCAGCGCCAATGGGTACGAAGTATACCCCTCTGTCTGCTGTCCATCCCAGACGACAATTGGCAAACGTTTGTATTAAGCCTGCTCCTACAGCGGGGTCAGCACACTCCACTGGATCGACTGCCCGCTCTTTTTCTAGAGGCACGTTCACAGCATCCCATCCTTGCAGAACTTTCGCGCGAAATCCCTCTACCACAGGCATGCCATTGGGCGCGGTGAGCGTCTTGCCATCGTCTTTCCAGCCAACCGGCACGCCGCCTACTTTCGAGGTCACATATGCTCTCAGTTCCTCCATGGGATAATTGCCAGGGCAGCGAGCGCGTGATATGGGGTCGAGCGAGTTATGCCCGGCAATTTTTGAGGCAGGTATTCCCTGTCGCTTGCATATATCAGCGACAAGCAAAAAACTCGCCTGTTTTTGAGCAAGGGTCACGGGCGTGCTATTATCCGGCGTCGGGTCCACGTGCTCTATCGAAATCGTGACCCAGTTCAGATTAATGTTCGTCGGCCAGAAACTGTCATGACCTGCTTCCAGGCAACAGTTTGCGCCCGCTCCATCTTTTTCCGCGACGCATTGGACAACGGTTCCATCCATACCCACTACATAATGTGCTGAACGCTTATCAGGCGCGTGCGCAAAAAAATTCGCGATTTCTTGCGCTGTGTTACCGCTGGCCGTCTTGTGGATAACGACCCAGAGGGGGATGTTCTGGTCGATAAACACGTTGTCGGCTGGAACATACATAGGGATCGCCGGAGCATAATCTGTCATGATGTGTTTCCTTTCTCAGAGCGCGTATCCTTATGTGCGGTGCCTGACCCCCACAAGGGAGGCCACTACATGTTGTGCGCGTTGTGCCTGGCCCCCACAAGGGAGGCCACTACATGTTGTGCGCGTTATGCCTGGCCCCCACAAGGGAGGCCACTACACCTTGTGTGCGCGTTGTGCCTGACCCCACAAGGGAGGTCACTACATGTTGTGCGCGTTGTGCCTGACCCCACAAGGGAGGTCACTACATGTTGTGCGCGTTATGCCTGGCCCCCACAAGGGAGGCCACTACACCTTGTGCGCGTTATGCCTGGCCCCCACAAGGGAGGCCACTACATGTTGTGCGCGTTATGCCTGGCCCCCACAAGGGAGGCCACTACACCTGTGAGGGTCAGGCACAAGCCCGGCAGCCAGCCGCAAAAACACTTGACAAAGCGGCTGATATACGGTAAAGTATAGCACGTAAACATGATCCCGTAGCTCAGTGGATAGAGCGACAGATTGCGGATCTGTAGGTCGGAGGTTCAAGCCCTCTCGGGATCGCCCTATATAGGATGGCCTAAAAAGCCACCCTATTTTTTTGTCTCTTGCCGCGCTTATCACATTCTGATAAACTACTCCTGACGGCGGTTAGTTGAAGTTTCGCTAACGGGTTTTATTTGTTTAACCAGGAATCAGCTAAGAAAGAGCAAGAAAACATGACGCAGCACACGGTCTCTCCCTGGGATTTTTATCAAGGCTGGGATGTCTATCAGGGCCATCTTGTCAGGGCCATCGCGCCTTTGACGGCTGAGCAGTTGGAACTCAAGATATCTCCCAACCTGCGTTCAATCGGCCTGCTCGCCAAACATATTGTACTCACACGCGCCGGCTGGATGTATAACATGATGGGCGAAGGCGGTCCAGACGTGGCGGCCATCGCACAGTGGGAGCATGAGGGCGACGTGTATAACATGATGGGCGAAGGCGGTCCAGACGTGGCGGCCATCGCACAGTGGGAGCATGAGGGCGACGTACCATCAACCGCCGAACTGGTGCGCGGCCTGGAGGTCACGTTTCAGGCCTGGCAGGAACGCCTGCAACGCTGGACGCCAGCAGATATGGAATACATTTATAAAGGCGAACGCGGGGGCAGATCATACGAACTTTCGCGCCAGTGGGTAACATGGCATGTGATCGAACACGATTTGCACCACGGCGGCGAGCTTTCCTTCTCGCTTGGCGCGCACGGCCTCGCCGCGCTTGATAACTAGCTCGCTTGCGCGCTATAGGGGCGCAATGATGGATGTTAACAAAATAGATTGGTGATGCCGAAGGAGCGGTAGCAATGTGGCGGCGCAATTCATTGCGCCAGTCAGCCGCAGCAATGGGAGTCGAATCTGGCGCAATGAATTGCGCCGCCACATTTCCGGCAACCCTCACATCAGGATAGCCAGCTTATTTTATGAAACTTCATCATTGCGCCCCTACAGCGTCACTTGCTGGCCCGCCGTGTAGCGTGTTTTGCCCTTCTCGGTAAGCACCGTCACGCCGCCGCGTCCGTAAACGGTGTGCTGCCCGTCGGCCTGCACCAGCGCCGTCATGCCATCGATGCCCACAATGGTCGTGCCGTGCTGCACGTTACTTGTAATCGTGGCAAACACGCCGGGCAGCTCGTCGAAGTGCGGGATCACGACGATGCCCGGCACGAGGCCCAGCGCGGGCAGCGTGCGCCAGATCTGCGGCACATCGAAGAGCGAGCCACCCATGACCATCGCCCCGGCGGAACAGCCAGCGACCACGCCGCCGGATTCGTAGACATGGAGTACCGCTTGCCATGCCGCCGTTCCTTGCAGCGTCTCCAACAGGTAGCGAGGCTTGCCGCCGGAGAAATAGACGAAATTGGCGGCGGCGATCTGCTCCGCGATGGCCGGATTTTCGGCATCGCTGCGGTCGAGCAGCATCACCATCAGCGCTTTTGCCCCCAAGCGCGTAAAGTGATCGACACCCATCTTTGTCCAGCGTTCCGGCACGCCAGGGCCATCGGGCGCTGAAGCCGTCGGCAAGACGACCACGTGGGGCGTATCATGCAGCCGCGCGAGCAGGGCGAGATCTACCAGATCCATCGCCGGCAAGTATTCGCCCGCGCCAACCAGGGCAACCGCGCCAGTGTAACCATTTTCGCGGCTCAGGGAGGATTCTTCCAACTGTATACCGTCCTTCAAATAGGGATGATTGCTTGTTAGATAGTCATTGTCTGTACTATACGCCGATTTTTGTAGGGGCGCAATGAAGAAGTTTGTTTCCTGCTGATGGCAAAGCAAAAGCTGTTTTTTCCAGACGAATCTGGTATGCTTTCAACGGATGCACGTGTATTGTACTATCTAGCTTGTTGCATCAGATTGTTGCAAAGGAGAGAGAACGCGATGTCAATCGAGGATGCTGCTGCCACCGGCGATCTAACAAAGGCCATCGAAACGCTGTTGCCCGCGTTAGAGCAATTTCTGCGCTTTGCTGAACCAGAACGCATTACCAGGGAGCGGGCAGACTGGTCGGCACGGCTCGATGAACCCCTACCACAGGTGGGAGCGGGAACTGAGGCTGTGCTTGCTCTCTTGCGCGATGTGGTGATTCCCAATGGAGTATATCTTGGCTCTCCCGGCTTTTCAGGATGGGTTGCTAATATGCCAACAACCATTCCTGCCGCTGCTAACTTTGCTGCCGCCATTGCCGGGTCGGTCTACCAGTGCATCCAGGCATTCAATTTGCTTGAGGCGCAGGCATTATCCTGGCTGGCGGAATTGATCGGCATCCCTTCTACCTATCAAGGCGAATTTACCAGCGGTGGGTCGGTGGCAAACATTGTGGGATTGGGCGCTGCTCGCCAATATACATGCGAACGCCTGGGATTAGATCCAGCGCGCGACGGTATTGAGACCCTGCCGAAACCTCGCATCTATGCCTCGACCGAAGTGCATCATGTTGTGTATCGTGCTGCCGCGGTTCTCGGTCTGGGTCGTCGCTCTGTTGTAACCATTCCTACAGATGAAGCTTTGCGTATCGATGTACTGGCGCTGCGCGAACGGCTCCGGCAGGATCAAGCCGCGGGGTGTACGCCGGTGGCAATCGTGGCAAACGCAGGCACAGTCAATACGGGAGCGATCGATGCTATTCCTGAGATAGGTAAGCTTTGCCAGGAGCAAGGAATCTGGCTCCACGTGGATGGCGCGTATGGCCTGCCGGGCGTGCTTGATCCAGAAGTTGCGCCGTTATACGGTGATTTAGGCATTGCCGATTCACTGGTGATTGATCCCCATAAATGGCTTGCGGCTCCCATTGGCTGTGGGGCTGTCTTTGTGCGGAACGGTGGTTTGCTTGGGCGAGCATTTACGCTTGAGTCGGCGGCCTATGTCGAGGAATCTCAGCCCGTCTACTCTGAAGAAGCTCCCCTTACCTCGCAGTTTGACGATTTTGGCTATCTTTTCCATCATTTTGGCGTCGAGCAGACTGCTCCCTCGCGCGGCGTGCAGGTCTGGGCCATACTCAAAGAGATGGGTGTGCAAGGCGTGCAGGCGCGCATCCGCCGCCATAATGGCTATGCCCGCCACCTGGCCGAGCGCGTGCAAGCCTCTCCATGTCTGGAACTCATGGCCCCTATTACCCTCTCAATCTGCTGCTTTCGCTATGTACCTCCATCTCTCCGCGGCCGCTTCGACGACGAAGCAATAGCGATCCTGAATCGCCTGAACCGTGAAGTGCTGGCGCGCGTGCGCGCGCGTGGTCGCTGCATTCCTTCCGCTACAACGGTGCGCGGCGCTTTCGTCATTCGCCCTTGCTATATTAACCCACGCACTACCCTGGCCGACGTTGACGCCCTGGCTGACGAGGTAGAGTTGTGCGGAATGGAAGCATGGCATACCCGGTAGTGTTGATTGAGAGTGTTTCTGATGAGTACCATTGCCATCGATATCGGCGGCAGCAACACACGCCTCGGCCTGTTCTCGTCGTTGGATGCTACAGACTTCACGCCCATCGCGAAATTTCCGACGCGACAGGATTACGATGAGCAG
>Ga0207416_1001668_pt1 | contig 27766 bp, 25 predicted proteins | sample PaiPotPPM11metaG_FD_184107 | JGI IMG/M metagenome (GOLD analysis project Ga0207416, IMG submission 184107) | Iron sulfur acid spring bacterial and archeal communities from Banff, Canada, to study Microbial Dark Matter (Phase II) - Paint Pots PPM... ... | reverse complement strand
GACTATGGCCGCCGTGCGGCGTGCCCGCGACCTGCCCGAGTTCGCTGACGTGAAGTTGTCGCCCCTGGTGTTCGTCGCGAAGGCACTGCTGCTCGCCGTGCGGCGGTATCCCATGATCAATTCGTCGTGGGACGAGGCGGCGCAGGAGATCGTCGTCAAACGGCCGGTGAACCTCGGCATCGCGGTGGCGACCGACCGCGGCCTGCTCGTGCCGAACGTGAAGGGCGCGGACTCCCTGCCGCTCGCCGGGCTCGCCCAGGCGATCGACGAGCTCGCGGCGACCGCGCGCGCGGGCAAGACGACGCCCGCGGACCTGGCGGGCGGGACGATCACGGTCACGAACGTCGGCGTGTTCGGCGTCGACGCGGGGACGCCGATCCTGATGCCCGGGGAGGCGGGGATCCTGGCCTTCGGACAGGTCCGCGACCTGCCCTGGGTCGTCGCGGGCGAACTCGCCGTGCGGAAGGTGACGACGCTGTCACTTTCATTCGATCACCGGATTGTGGACGGAGAATTGGGCTCTGCGGTGCTTCGCGACGTAGGCTCATTGCTAGAAGATCCGCTTCGGATGCTTGCCCGGTCTTAGAGGCATCGTCGTGATTGGGGCCGTGGATGTCGCTGCGTAAGTTCCGCGACGCGCTGATCGTCATGGGCGCGTTCCTCGCGGTGATCTGGATTCTCCAGGTGTTCAACTGGGCGGACGGGTACCGCCTCGACTCAGAGTTCGGCATCCTGCCCGAGCACGTGGGCCGGCTCGGTGACATCTTCACCGCGCCGTTCCTGCACTTCTCGTGGCAGCACATCGAGGGCAACTCGGTGCCGCTGTTCGTGCTCGGCGTGCTCGCGGCTTACCGGTCGATCCCACGATTCCTGCTCGCCTCGCTCATCATCGCGGTGACGAGCGGCATGGCCGTCTGGCTGTTCCAGTCGTCGAACGAGCTGACGGTGGGGGCATCCGGGCTTATCTTTGGATATTTCGGATACGTCCTGATCCGCGGGTTCGTCGACCGGAACCTCATCGACATCGGCGTCGGCCTCGTGGCCGGGGTGCTGTACTGGACGATCCTCCAGGTCGCCATCCCCGGCACGCCGGGGGTGAGCTGGATCGGTCACGTCGGCGGGCTGGTCGGCGGCGTGGCCGCCGCCTGGGTGCTGCGGACCCCAGCCGCGATGCGCGGGCCGCTGCTGCCGAGCCGATCGGCGCGGGAGCCGCGGCCGCAGACGGCCTCCGGTCCCACCGGCGGTCGGACCCAGTCCGTCGACGACATGCTGCGCGACCTCAAAAAGCAGCAGGGACTGTAAGCACCTATCCCGAACGGCGAACTCTCTTTTTTCTGCCTTGTGCAGCAGATCGATCTGACCGTCAAGATCAGAAAAAAGAGGGTTCGTAAGCGGCTGACTGGCCCCAGCGAGTCATGGCTCGCGGGGACAGTCAGCCGCTTACGTTCGGGATAATCGATCTTCTAGAACGCGCCCTCGGGGATGTCCATGAGGTCGTTGGTGGTCTCCTCGATGATCTTGCGGTCGCTCTCCAGCCGCGGCAGGACCGTCGTGGTGAAGAACTGGGCCGCGGCGAGCTTGCCGGCGTAGAAGTCGCGGTCGGCTTCGCTGAGCGGTACCGCGCCGTCGAGCGCACGCCCGGCGACGTCGGCCTGGCGGGCGAGCAGCCAGGCCACGATCAGGTCGCCGAAGGCGAGCAGGAGCCGGACCGACTGCTGGCCGATCTTGTAGATCTCTTCCGGCTGCTCGAGCGAGCCGAGCAGGAAGCCGGTCATCGCGTTCAGCATCGCCTCGACCTGAGCGACGCCCTCGGCGATCGCCGCGCGCTCGGTCTTGAGCCGGCCGTCGCTGTCGTCGTCCCTGGAGTCGGCGGCGAAGGCGGCGACCTCGGCGAGCAGCGCCCTGACCGCGGCCCCCTGGTCGCGGACCGTCTTACGGAAGAAGAAGTCGAGCGACTGGATGGCCGTGGTGCCCTCGTAGAGCGAGTCGATCTTCGAGTCCCTGATGTACTGCTCGATCGGGTAGTCCTGAAGGAAGCCAGAGCCGCCGAGCGTCTGCAGCGACAGCGCGAGCATCTCGTACGCCCGCTCCGCGCCTAGGCCCTTGACCACGGGGAGGAGCAGGTCGTTGCGCGCGGCCGCCGCCTCGTCCCGCGCGCCGGTGGCCGCGGCGATCTGGCCGGCGTCCTGCTGGGTCGCCGTGTAGAGGACCAGCGCCCGCAGGCCTTCCGCGTACGCCTTCTGCAGCATGAGCATCCGGCGCACGTCCGGGTGATTGATGATCGTCACCCGCGGCGAGCTCTTGTCGTTCTGCTTCGCGAGGTCGGGGCCCTGCACCCGGTTCTTGGCGTAGTCGAGCGCGTTGAGGTACCCGGTGGACAGCGTCTCGATCGCCTTCGTGCCCACCATCATCCGGGCGTTCTCGATGATCATGAACATCTGCCTGATCCCGTCGTGCACGCCGCCGACCAGGGTCCCGACGGCCGGGCGACCGGGGTCACCGCCGAAGGTCAGCTCGCAGGTGGTGCTGACCTTGAGGCCCATCTTGTGCTCGAGGTTGGTGACCTTGACGCCGTTGCGCTCGCCGAGTTCGCCGTCCTCGTTGACCAGGTACTTGGGAACCAGGAACATGGACAGGCCCTTGGTGCCGCCCTGGGCGCCCTCCGGCCGGGCGAGCACCAGGTGGAAGATGTTCTCCGCCATGTCGTGCTCGGCGACGGTGATGAACCGCTTCACGCCCTCGATGTGCCAGGTGCCGTCCGGCTGCTCGACGGCCTTGGTCCGGCCCGCGCCGACGTCGGAACCCGCGTCGGGCTCGGTGAGCACCATCGTCGCGCCCCATCCGCGCTCGACCGCGAGCTCGGCGAAGCGCTTCTGCCCGGGGGTGCCAAGGTGCCAGAGGACGGTCGCGAACGTGGGCCCGTTGGAGTACATCCACAGGGCCGGGTTGGCGCCGAGGATGAAGCTCGCGACGGCCCATTCGAGCGACCTCGGCACTACCGTGCCGCCAAGCTCCGGCGGCACCGACAGCCGCCACCACTCCGCGTCCATCAGGGCGCGGAACGACTTCTTGAAGGACTCGGGCATGATCACGTCGCCCGGGCCCGGATGGAACACCGGCGGGTTGCGGTCGCTGTCGACGAACGAGTCGGCGACCGGCCCAAGGGCGAGCCGGTTGACCTCGGCTAGCATGTCCCGCGCGGTTTCCTGGTCGACCTCGGCAAACGGCCCGGTCCCGAGGATTTCCCCGCGGCCAAACACCTCGAACAGGTTGAACTCAACGTCCCGGAGATTGCTCTTGTAGTGGCTCATCTAACGCTCCGCCTCAGTGAGTGCCTCCGCCTATGTTACTCACTAGTAGCAAACGCGCGCGGCCGGGGTCTTATGCCGTCTCCGGGGACGTTTCTATGCCGGTTTCCGTGCCCGTTTCCGGCCCGCGCCCGTCACCGGCCGGCACAGTGCTATCACATCATGTACGCTGAGTGAGTGTCCCGTCACGGAACTCTTCCGTTCCACACCTGTTTCAGCACTTTTGAGGCGTCAAAGCACGTCTTGGGGCTAGGCTTCCGACTCGTGACGGATGTTCGCGACCCCTCGTCAGGCCTCCCCATCCGGCATGCTAGCGACGGCATGCCCTCCAGGCAGCCTGGCGGTTCGCAGCCTGGCAGGACGCTGCCCACTCGCCAGTCCTTGACGGACCTGGCGGGCGGCATCGGCGGCGACCCGCGCGCCCGTGGGCCCGAGTTGCCCGGCCGCGGTCCGTCGCTGCCGCCTCGCGGCCCGGGCGGCCCAGGGGTGCCTTCTCGCGGCCCTGTAGTGCCGTCCCGCGGTCCGGAGGTGCCGTCCCGCGGTCCGGAGATGCCGTCCCGCGGTCCGGAACGTGGTCAGGAACCGCCTGGGCGCGGCGCGCCGGAAGCGGCACCGCGGGCCATGGATCCCGGCCGTGCGTCATTCCCCGTGCGCCAGCCGACCATGCGACCGCCGCGACGGACCGAAGGCGGCCGTCACCGCCGCGCCGTCCCGGCCAGCCTGCCGCAGAGCGCGCCTGCCCTCGTCCTCGCCGTCCCCGGCCGGGACACCGACCTGAGCGTCGGGCCGGCCGCCGAACTGGCCGCCGTGCTGCGCGTCGACAACCCCGCGGTCGACGTGCGCGCCGCGCGCATCGACGGCGGCGGCCCCGATGACCCAACCGACCTGCGCGCGGTCCTCGCCGACGCGACCGCAAGGCGGCCCGACGGCGGGCCGTGCGCCGTCGTCATTCCGCTGATCGCCACCGTCAACCCGCCCGTGATCCGGCGGCTGCGCGAGGCCGTGACGGCGAGCGGCACTAACGCGGTCGTCAGCGGCTTTATCAACTCCAACGCGATGATCGCCGAGGTGCTGCACATCCGACTGGCCGAGGCCGGCCTCGCCCGCGCGGACCGCGTCCGGCTGTTCAGCATCGTGACCGCGGCCGACGGCGTCCTGATCGCGACGGTCGGCGGCCCCGACTCAGCGGGGGCAGCCAACGTCACCTCGGTGCTGCTCGCCGCGCGGCTCGCGCTCCCGGTGATCACCGCGTCCGCGGACAGCAAAGCCGCGGTCCACGAGGCCGCGCTGCGGCTGAAGGAGATGGGCGTCAACCGGCTGGCCATCGCCCCGTGCTTCATCGGCCCCGAGGCCACGAGGAGCGACCTGGACGCGCTCTCGATCGGGGCCGAGGTCGCGGCGCCGATCGGCGCGCACAGCAACATCGCCAAGCTCGCCGCGCTCACGTACGGTAAGGTGATCAACCAGCTCGACCTGCCGTACCAGGGGAACCCGGACGCTCACGGGGCTCACGAATAACGCTCGCCGCACTGGTACCAGTCAGCTTGACCAGGCCCTCCGCCGACATATTCTGCCAACCAGCGCCACTTCAGCGGCGTCTTAGGTCCAGATTCAGAAATGCCGGCCGTTGCGGAGGCGCTAGATGCGTGTGGTTACCAAGACACTGGGTGCTGGGCTGCTTGCCGCGGCCGCGGCCGTCGGCGCATTTGCCGTCCCGGCGACCGCTAGCACCACGGCCGCCGCGGCGCCCGCCGCCGCGACGGCCGCGGCCGCGTCGCCCGGCACGGGGTTTGGCTACGGGAGCGACAGCTGGCCCCTTCCTGTCACCGGCAGCGGCCCTTATAAAGAGCCGGTCATCGGCGGCAACTACGGCGGTTACATGTGGCAGACCGGGAACTGGGCGCGCACGGAAGGGTGCTCGACCGGCAACTTCCTGGCCTGGTCAGCCGCTAACGCCGCCGAAGCGAACACCAACTACGGCAAGTACCACGTCGGCGTCGGCGTCGGCGCCTACTGGTATATGGGCGGTCCGGGCGTCGATCCGCACTGGAACGGCACCACGACGGAGGCTTACAACTGGGGCGAGCAGCAGGCGGCGTGGACGCTCGCGGTGATGAAGGGCAGGGACGTCCCTTACCCCGTGATCTGGGCCGACATCGAGCTGCCCGGCATCGCTCCCGCCCCTGACAACGGCTGGAACAGCGTTTACACCTCGCCGTGCAGCGGCAAGGTCAAGGTGTCCTCCGTGCCCGCGGCCGTCGACCGGTCGGAGTTCAACGGGTTCGCGGCTTACATCACTGGGCACTCCGCCTACAAGGTCGGCGTCTACTCCTCCGCGCCTATCTGGTCCTCCATCTTCGGCACGGGCAGCTACGCCAGTATCCCGACCACCTATGAGTGGACCTACTTGGCCGCGACTTCGAAGCTGTCGCCTGCGGCCGCCGGCTGGTGCCTGCGCGGCGTCTACACGTGCGCTCAGTTCTTCGGCGGCCAGACCTCGTCGAGCAAGTACGCCCTGATGTGGCAGTGGTCGGGCGGCGGCGGTTACAGCAACGGATACGGAGACTTCGACCAGATCGACATCGCGCGAATGAAGTAGCCACCAGCACTTCTGCCGCTTCGCGCTCAGGGCGGCCGACCGGTTTCCCGGTCGGCCGCCCTGAGCGTTACCGGGTCGTCGTTACTCCGCCGTGCCCGCGAGCAGCGGGTCGAGCCGCATCAACGGGTTGTCCCGCTGGATGGCGTTGAGCCGCCACTTGTCCGCGAACAGGGCGAGCAGCGCGCCGTCAAGCCGTCGGGTCAGCACCTCGGCGCCGCGGGCGCCCTTGAGCGCTTCGACGCCGACCTCGTCGGTCCGCCGGGCGATCTCGTAGCCCAGGTGCGAGAGTTCCGACTTGGCGCCGAATTCGTGCTCAAGCCGGTGCAGCACCACGTCGAACTGCAGCGGGCCGACGGCGGCGAGCACAGGCGCCTGGTCGCCGCGCAGGTCAGAAGAGAGCACCTGGACGACACCCTCGGTGTCCAGCTGGTCGATGCCGCGCCTGAACTGCTTGTACTTGCCCGCGTCCTTGCACCGCACGACGGCGAAATGCTCGGGCGCGAACGACGGAATCGGCGGGTAGCTCACTGGGACATCCGCATAGAGCGTGTCCCCCGGCCGCAGCGCGGTCGCGTTCACCAGCCCGATCACATCGCCGGGGAACGCGGTCTCCAGCGTCTCCCGCTCCTGACCGAACATCGCCTGCGCGTACTTCGTCGCGAACGGCCGCCCGGTAGCGGCGTGCGTCAGCACCATGCCCCGCTCGAACCGCCCGGAGCACACCCGCACGAACGCCACCCGGTCCCGGTGCGCCGGGTCCATGTTGGCCTGCACCTTGAACACCAGCCCGGAGAACGGCGCGTCCACGGCCCGCTCGTCGCCCGCGACGTCCGCCCGCGGCTCGGGCGCGGGGGCCAGTTCGCACATCGCGTCCAGCAGCCGCCGCACGCCGAAGTTCGGCAGCGCCGCGCCGAACAGCACCGGCGACGACTCCCCGGCGAGGAACGACGGCAGGTCGATCTCCGCGCCGATCTCGGTAAGCAGTTCGAGCTCTTCCTCGGCCGCTTCGTAGGCGGCCCCCTCGTGCTCGCGGGCCTTGTCCGGGTCCTTGAAGTGCTCCTCTTTCGCTTTTTCGGCGCCGCCGGGCATCCGCGTGTAGGCGGTGTACTCGCCGGTGGCCCGCTCGATCAGCCCACGGAAGTCGCCGGCGATCCCCACCGGCCAGTTCACCGGCGTCGGGCGCAGCCCGATCCGTTGCTCGATCTCATCGAGCAGCTCAAGCGGCTCCCGGCCGGGCCGGTCCCACTTGTTTACGAACGTCACAACCGGCACGTGCCGCGACCGGCACACGTCAAACAGCTTCAGCGTCTGCGGCTCGAGGCCTTTGGCCGAGTCGAGCAGCATGATCGCGCAGTCCACGGCCTCAAGCACCCGGTAGGTGTCCTCGGAGAAGTCCGCGTGGCCCGGCGTGTCGAGCAGGTTCAGCACGTGCCCGTCGTAGTCGAACTTCAGCACCGCGGACGTGATCGAGATGCCCCGGTCGCGCTCCATCGCCATCCAGTCCGAGGTGACGCCGCGACGCCCCGCCTTGCCGTGCACGGCCCCCGCGGTGTTGATCGCCGCCGCGTGCAGCGCCAGCGCCTCGGTCAGCGTGGACTTGCCCGCGTCCGGGTGGCTGATCACCGCGAAGGTACGCCGCCGAGCCGCCTCGTCCCGCACGGCCCCGCCGCTCGCGGCCCGCTTCTCAACATCTGTCACCGACACCGCGGCAGCACTCCTTACTAAGCCCACTCGGCGGGACATCCCAGATTCCAAACAGGGAAAAGCCAAGATCTATTCTTCCGAACGGGTGCGTGGTCCCACGCCAAGCGCACCATGACCCAACGGGGCGGGCGGCCGGGCGTCTCAGCCTGCCCGCGTGGTCTGGAAGATAACCTGCCCAACGGCCAAGCCTACCCGAGGGTGCCCCCTCGCCGTCCCGGTCCGGTCACCGCGGGAAACGCGCGATGTAGTCCGCTGATGAGCTCTCACCGCTACGCTGCGCCCGTTATGCCCGGAACATCCCCGCCGCACCGGGACTCGTTCCATGATCGACAGGGTGGGTGAGGGGCCTAGCTAGCCCTCTTCAAGCTGCAGTTGCGTGCCCATAAGCGCACCGAACGCCTCGATGGCAAGGTCGATGTCCTTGGAGGCCATGTGCCCAACCAGGAAGGCGAGGCGGTCGCGGCCGAGATCACCCATCATGCTGAGCAGCGCCACCAGGCGCTCCGCATACTCCGGGCTGATCTCCTCGGGGGGATTCATGCGGTTAAGAGTACTTTGTTCTGATTTAGTGGGGGCACACCTGGGCAAGAGCATCACAAGTTGGCCCGGCTTTGCCCGGCCGCCCGCGCCAGCGAGACCGCTAACGTGGAAACTTTGCACTACGTGGAACAAAAGCATGCTCTATGCATGCGAAATTTCCATCTAGTGCAAAGTTTCCGTCTAAGGCCCGGGTGCCAACACGGCATATCCGGTCAAACTGCAGCATCGGGACGGCGAGCGCCTCGCTACCGGTAGCCGCGCTTGAGCAGGTACTTGGCTCCGGCTGCGAAGCCTTCGGGGTCGAGCACCTTGAAACCGAAGGCGTCGCCCAGCCGATCGGTGATGTTGAACGCCGCGCAGACCGCCAGCGCGTCCTCGACCTGCGCGGGCGACACGCCCGCGGCCAGCACTTCCCGCATGTCCTCGGTGCTCAGCTTTCCTTCCGCGGTCAGCTTGCCGAGCATCCGCAGCGTTGCCCGCAGCGGCTCCTCGATAGGGGCGGACTCGAGGTCCGCGAGCACCGCCGCCACCCGGGGACCGTCCTGGTACGCCTGACTCGCGGTCGCGGTGTGCGCGCCGATGCAAAACGCGGACTGGTTCACCGTGGACACGTAGGCCGCCATCAGCTCCCGGTCTCCCACCGACCAGGCAGAAGGCCCGCGCATCGCCTCGTGGGTGAACTCCTTGGCCCGGGCGCCGTAGAAGTCGGGCCGGTAGAAGACCAGCTTGGCGGCATCGGGAAGCGGGTGCCCCGACGCCATGCGAATGACCGCGAAGAGCGCCTTGGTTCCTGGTCCGTAGCCGCGGTTCAGAATGTCAAGTCGCATCGTCGGCCCCCTCGTCCCCCATCGCTTCCGCTAGGGCCGCCAGCCCCGCCTCGTACTGCCGCGCGGACTGCCCGACCGCGGCGCACACCACCAGCTCGAAAAGCTGGTCCTCGCTGAAGCCCGACGCCTTCGCCGCGGCGAAGTCCGCCTCAGTCACCTGCGTGGGCCTAGTGGCAACTCTGCCAACCAGCGCATCGACCGGCGGCGACAACCCCTCGTTGGAGAAGGCACGGGCGCGCTGCTCCGCCGACGCCCTACCCTCTCCGTTCAGGACGCGATCCACCAGGGCTCGGTACGCTGCTCGCTTCTTGTCGTCATCCGGCACAGCGGCTTCCGCCTCCTCTGCAACTAGGGCACCTGCCCCTATCTAAGAGACGATCGCCGCGCCTTGGAAGAAGACACGCCCCCAGAGAAAGTCAGGACGCCCGCAGGAAAGGTATGCCCACAGCGAGACCTAACGCGCAGCCATCCCCGTGTCCCGTCAGGCCGACAGCAGCACTTCGAACACGCCGGTTGTGCCTGGAGCTGTATACTTCTAGTATGGCGGATCCGATTACATTCCGTCCGACAGCCGAGGACACGGAGAATCTTGCGATCCTCACGGCCGACGGCACTAGCCCGACCCACGCGATCCGGCACGCACTGGAAATCGCCGCGCACAACAAGCGGCAGGAAGACCTGCGCGCCGACGCCGCGCGGCTGGCGGCCAATCCGGAGTACCAGGCGGAGATCCGCGCGGTCCGCGAGGAACTGGACGAACTGGGTGCGTGGTGACGTCTACTGCCTCAAGAAGCCGCGCTCCGCTCAAGGACACGAGCAGCAAGGCGAGCGCTACGCCGTCGTGGTCCAGGCCAACGCCTACGATCACCTCTCAACCTGGCTCGTGGCCCCGACGACGACCAAGTCCTTCGGATCCATGATCCACCCCAACATCGAACTCCTCGGCCACGACGTCCGGGTACTGGTCGAGCAGACCACCGCCGTCGACCCGCAGCGCCTCGGCGACTTCGCGGGCCGCCTGGCCCCCGATGAACTCATGGAGGTCAACGCCGCACTACGGGCTGTACTCGACCTCGAATAACAGGTGCCCGCAACAACTACGTTCCGAGGGAGCACAGTCAGCCACCCGGATACTCGCCGCCGCTTCCGGTCCAGCTGCGAGGCCGTGTTCACCGAGGCGAGTGACACCCGTCTCAGCCTGCGCCCTCCGCCGTCGGCTGAGCCACGCCGCGCCGAGACAGTTCGTCCGCAACCTGGCGATCAGAACTGCGTGCTCTCCTCGTGTCAGTGACCACCCTGCTCTGGGTCATGGCGGGGCAGCCCCGGCCAGGTTTGTGGCCCGGCCGGCGAACGGGACGAGGACGGCCAGCAGAACGCACAGGGCAGCGCCGATGAGCCAGGCGACGGGTACGCCGACGGACAGGAGGTGAGTCCAGGCAAGTGGCCCGAGGGTCTGGGCGATGCCCCAGCAAGTGCCGTACGCCGCCAGGTATCGCGCGCTGGAGACGTCATCCGCAAGGCCGGCCACAACGGCGTACGGAGGTCCGAGCAGGAAAACTTGGCCTAGCGCGACGGTAGCGGCACCGACGCAGAGTAGCGGCATCACGTCCGCGAAAGCAACAACGGCGAATCCCGCGGCAACGATCGCGATCCCAGCCGCCATCAGGAAGAACGGCCGTGCCGCAGCGCCTCGCAGGAACCGCTGGCCGGCGATTGCCACGGCAGCCTCGACGGCGAGAAGCCACCCCGTTTCCTCCGGGCCGAAGCTGCGGGCGGCAACCGTCAGCGGAAGCGCGGTGACCGAGAGGTTCCAGGCGAAGGCGAACCCCGTACCGACGCCGAGCATCACCAGGAGGCGGCCATCGCGCCACGGGTTGCCGGCGGACGTGGCCGGCCGCGCGGCGGACGGCTCATGCACCCACAGCAGGATCAATGCTGCCGCTGCCACGCAGGTGACGGAGTCGGCGACGAAAAGCAGCCGCAGGCTGACACCCCCCAGCAGCACCGCGAGGATCCCCGCGCTTACGCCGGCGGCGGCCAGCGCGGCACCGAGCAACCCAAAGGCCTGCGGACGCTGGTCAGGCGCCACCATCTCGGCCAGCAGCGCTTGGCTGGGCGGCTCGTAGATCTCGAAGGCGAGACCGAGCAGCGCGGCTCCCGCCGCCGCTCCGGCAATGCCTGGCGAGACGGCAATGACGAGCAGGGCGACGCTGCAGCCCAGCAGCCCGAGCACGATCGTCGGGCGTCGCCCGAGACGGTCAGCCATACGCCCGCCGGCCAGCCGCGACGGAACCGTAGCGAGGCCAAAGAGCGCGACCACCCACCCGGCGGTGATGAGCGAGGCGCCGTAGACGTGGACGAGCGCGACGGCCAGGAACGACATTGCGAAGGCCCCGAGCTGGTTGACGGCACGGGCCAGCACGAGCGCCCGTACCGGACGCGGCCATCCACGGTCTTCGTGACTGGCGAATGGCATAATGGCCGTCATGGGAGAGACGGTAGTTGACGGACGAATGACGGGTCAAATACATTTCGACAGTCATTTGTGGGTGGTCACTGACGTCGCCTGCCGTCTGGCCAACGCGCTGACGGCCGGGCACGACGGAACCCGGCCAGTAGCGCCGCCGCCGCCCGGCCACCGGGCTGACGCGGTTCGCGCGGTGCTCGAGCGCGATGACTACCGGCCGGTCCTCACCGAAGGGCAGGCAAAGGCGCTAACGCATCTCGCCGGGCGAGTCCGCGAGGTCTTTACGGCAAGCTCGTCCGGCGACGTGGCCCGCGCCGCCGGCATAGTCAACGGCCTACTCCAAGAATTCGGCGCGGCCCCCCGCCTCGACCTTGCGCGAGGAGGCGGCTGGGCCCTTCACTTCCACGGCAGCGACGACGGCATCGTCACCGGCTGGGGCGCAGGTATCGCGGCCGGCCTGGGGATGGCCATCGGCTCCGACCTCGCGGGCCGCCTTGGCGTCTGCCAGGCCGACCCCTGCGACCGGGTCTACATCGACACCTCACGCAACCTCGGAAAGCGGTTCTGCTCCACGCGCTGCCAGAGCCGGGTCACGTCCGCCGCACATCGCACCAAGAGCAAGACCTGACGGCTAAGGGAGCAGGCGCGAGTAGCGGAGTTCCTGAACGCCCAGGTAGTCCCGGATGGTGTCAGTACATGAGGTCCAGCCTCGGTGCTCGTACATCCGGCGAGCGCGGTCATTGGCCGCGAGCACCCAAAGCCATGCGGTGTCATAACCACCTCCGGCCAGCAGGTCGATAGCGCCGTCGTGGAGCGCACTCCCGATGCCGTGCCCCCACTGCTCGGGCAGTACGTGCAGCGCATGCAGCTCTCCGCCGCAAGCCTGCCGGTCGGCTCGGATCAGAACCGATCCCGCAGGGCGCCGATCCACTGTCGCTAGCAGCGCGACCGCGGTCGGGTCGGCGAGAGCAGACATCCATTCCCGGCACAGTTCGGCGGCCGTAGGCGGCGGGCTACCGGAGAAGAACGGGCGGTACGCGACTGAGACGGCGGCCTGGTGTACAGCGGCGATTGTCGCGGCATCCGTGCAGCGCTGGATCGCGATCCGTCCCATAGTTGCAAGCGTATGCTCCGTGCCTGCTCGCGTTTAGTGACCAACCGGTCGAGCGACCTCAACCTGCTTCCAAGTTGGGCCTTTACGTTGGAGCGGATGACGGGAATCGAACCCGCACTGTCAGCTTGGGAAGCTGATGTTCTGCCATTGAACTACATCCGCAGGTCGGCGCCCGTTGCTCACCTGCGCCGCCCTTGCCCACACATCGTACAGGAACAGGCCGCTTGCTGAGGCGTTCCCCTGTGATCGCCACCTGGGTGTGACTACACACCCTTGATACGAGCGGTGAACTTCCGCCATGCGTCAGCGGAGAACCGCAGCTGACCTCGTGCCGGGCTGACGGTATCGCGTACCACGACTGTCTGGAGGACGGCCGCGGCTTCCACGCACTGGCCGTTGGCGACGCTGTAGCTGGATTTACGCCAGACCAGGGTGCCCTGGTGCTGCCCCGTCTTCGACATGCGCGTTACTCCGTATCGAAGATGATCGAAACGTAAGAGTATCACCCACAAAACGAACTTTACGTGCACGCGGCGTGTCGCAGACTGGCGAGCAAAATGAGCTTTCGCCAACGGCAGCGGGGCCACTCAACGTGCATCGCGCAAATTCCCTAACGCGATGGAAACTGTCGAGGGGCCCCGTCCGGCCAAGCTGTGCAGCTGACATGGGAATATCCCGGCACTGGAGGTCATCAGCGCGGGAAGTTGGAAGAACCGGTGAGTTGTGCCTAGCTGAGGGAGTCGAAGCCGCCCGTCTTGGTCGAGCCGATGAAGGCCTGCCAAGCCTCGGGGGCGTAGGCGATGGCCGAACCGGAAGGGTTGACCGAATCGCGAACCAGCACGCGCGCACTGGCCGAGGCAACCTCGACACACGCGCCGTTGCCCACGCTGCGGCCGGCCTTGCGCCAGTTCACTGCGGGCACCTCAACGTCCATTGGTGACATAGTGGATGACCTTATCCTTATGCTCTGACACGAATAGAATGTTGCATGAGGGCCGCCTCGGACGTAAAATTAAGAGCAACCGCCGCTGTTGCGGCGGAAGTTTTGCAGACGGCCCCACTCAAACGAGTTTTATCATAGGGGAGGCCGCACGCGTGCGCGATAGCGCCCCCAACGCAGTGTCGTCACGATTTGCTAATCGCCTGCCTCCCGGCGCCGAACGCCCCTCCACTAGCGAGCGGCATCCCAACGAATCGGACAGACCGCGCTTTGCGGATCATTCGTTCGCGACAGATTGCAATCGATTGCGTGCGCATCGTAATTCTCCTATATGCGCATCACGAACCTTAGCCATTAGCTTGGCCGAGTCTTGTGGACTCAGCGCCATGCTTCGTAGCAGCTTGCGCACGTCCAGGTAGCGTTCGACATCCTGCTGACGCTCCATGTATATGTGGCCAGCCAAGCCCTCCACATAGATCACCGTAGGGACCTCGTCGGCGAATTCAAGAATGGTGAAATTGCTCTCCAATGCCGGATGTGCGCCGACATCGTAAGGGAGCACCTGGATGGTCAGATTAGGCCGCTCGGATTCCTTGATAAGTCTGCTCAGCTGCTGACGCATGACAACCGGTCCACCTACGGGCCGACGCAGGACTGCCTCGTCAATGATTATCTCGAGGCGCGGAGGGTTGTCTCTAGCCAGAATCTGCTGCCTGGTGCTCCGTTCTTCAACCCGCTCCCCGATTGCAGGGTCCTCAAGCCTCGGCCACGCGCTCTCGTGCAGGGCGCGCGTGTAATCCGGGGTCTGCACTAGTCCGGGAATGACCGATGAATGGAAGACGCTAAGCCATGTCGCCTCTTGCTCGAAGCCCACGTAGTCCGGGTATTGCAGCGGAACGGTGAAAGATTGCGATTGCCACCAGCCTTGCTGCTTACCTTCCCGCACCAACGTCATGTAGTGGTCCCGTTGTGCGGGGTCGGTCACTCCGTACAGGTCACACAGGTCACGGATGTCGCGTTGCGTCGCTCCACGCTGCCCTGTTTCCATGCGGCTCACCTTGGACGGCGAGCACAGGAGTTCCGCGGCCACTTGCTCCACCGTAAGGTCGCGCTCGTTGCGCAGCGCACGGAGCATTCTGCCAAGTTCGCGCCGACGGACCGTGGGACTGCCCGTAGACCTGCGTGCTTCCGGCACTGGTGGTCGCTTCCTTCCCCATGAGCTGTCCCGGCCCCCAGTGCATGCACCAGGAGGCAGCCTGGTGCATGCACTGGGAGGCAGGTGTGATTATCCCTTGTTATGTGCCGATGGCAACTGAGTATGTCACTTGATATTGGCACTTGCCAACTGCACGTGCTCGATGCACCATGAAATCAGACAGCAGGAGGCATCCTCAAGCGACCCGCCGACAACGGGGTCGAGCGGTGGCCGAAGGGTTACCGATCAAAAGATCGCTAGCCTCGGGGGCTTCGCGCGAGCCGGCGATTGAAAAGGAGGCCATGCCATCGCTGCACGCGTATCGCGCCCGCCGCCACTGTGCATGAGCGGACGCTTCCCGGCCAAACCGGGCAGGACGAAACATCGGGTTCCAGGATCGCAGTCGATCTTCGCTTACTGCTCAAGCCAAAGAACTGGCAAACCCTGGAAATACCGCTGGGCCGGTGCTGCCACACCGACCCAGCAAAACACCACCCGTCCTCAGGAACCACCGAGAAGGGCTAGTGACGTGTTCTACAGTAGCAACCCGTACCGAAAAGACAACCCCCGTTGGGCCATTAGTAACGCAACGGAAACGCCGCAGGTTCCAGAAGCCGCGTTCCAGTTGCTCTCACCGGTCACCGAGTCGTGGGACCACCTGGTCGCCGGCCTGGGTGACTCCGGCCTCGCCGCCGGGATCGCCGGCCGGCTTCGCCGCGCCTGCGGCAACTGCGTGGCCTGGCTCATCGGCCTGCCGCGGCGCGGGGGGACAAACCTGCACGCGGCCGGCGACCGGGAAGCCCGCTGGTGGCGCTGGCAGGTGACCGAGCGGTGCGGCGGCCTCGTCCGTCGGTACCGTGACGCGCGGTTCGAGGAGCTGGCCCACGATCCCGCGATCCGCCACGGCGAGCTCGGCCCAGACCTGGCGAGCCCAGACCTGGCGAGCACGGACTCCGCGCCGCCCGACTGTCCGTGCCCGGGAGACCTCTGATGCCCGCGGGGCGTCCGCACGGGCCGAACGACCCCAGCGTCATGTCCAGCCTGGAAACAGCGGTCAGGAAGGTGCGCCGGCCCGGGCCGGTCGAGCTGGCATGGAACTGGCGCTGGGAGCTTGGCATTCTCGCCGCGCTCGCCGTGTCTTCGTGGCTGATCGCGAGCGCAGTCGGCCTGCTCGGACTCTCTGTCACCGCGGGGGCCGGGCTGGCGGTTATCGCAGCAACGCTGCTGCTCTGGCCGCCAGCCCGCCACTGGTGCACCGCCAGGGCCTGGTGCCTCGTCACGCCGCACCGGGTTCGGGCGGGGTGCGCGGGCGCCTGGGTCCAGACCAGGAGCGGCAAGCTGCCGTTCATCCTGTCCACCACGCCGACGGCCCAAGGTGAGCTGGTGCGGCTCTGGCTCCGTGCGGGCCTCACCGCCGCGGATCTGTACGCCGCCAGGGACGTGCTCGCGGCCGCCTGCTGGGCGACCGAGGTGCGCGTCTTCCGCAGTCCGAGCCGCGCGCACCTGGTCACCCTGGAAATAGTTCGAACCCGTCATCCCGAACGACTTCAGCCGACTCCCTCGGCCTGGCCATTCCTCCGACACGGGGCGGGCGATGGTCCAGGCGACGTCGAGGAGCGAGATACCCCGCGTTCGGCGGAGGATCCGGTCTCGACCCCCAGGTTCAGCGGGAAGTACAACCGGGCCCCTAAGCCCCTGCTCCCTCCGCGGTCCCCGTTCCCTCGGCCGCTTCTGACGCTCCTTCGCGCAGCCTGATCGAGCGGACGAGCAGCTGGGCGACGTCGATGACCTCAAGGGTGGGCTTAGCCTGGCCGGCCGCCTTCTTGGCGTTGACGGCGTCGCCGAGCATGACCATGCAGTAGGGGCAGGCGGTGGAGACGGTGTCGGGGTCCAGGGCCAGGGCCTCGTCGATGCGCTCCTCGTTGATCCGCTTGCCGGTTCTTTCTTCCAGCCACATGCGGGCGCCGCCGGCGCCGCAGCAGAAGCCGCGGCCCTTGCAGCGGTGCATCTCCTCGGCCTGGGTGCCGGGGACGGCGTCGATGATCTCCCGCGGCGGGGTGTAGACCTTGTTGTGCCGGCCGAGGAAGCACGGGTCGTGGTAGGTGATCTTCTCTTCCACCGGGTTGACCGGGGTGAGCTTGCCGTCGGCGACCAGCTTCGCGAGCAGCTGCGTGTGGTGTACTACCTCGTAGTTCCCGCCCAGCTGGGGGTACTCGCGGGAGATGGTGTTGAAGCAGTGCGGGCAGGACGCGATGACCTTCTTACCGGTGCTCTTGGCGACGCCCGCGTCGTTGAGCGTCTCGATGTTCTGCTGGGCGAGCATGTTGAAGACGAACTCGTTGCCCAGGCGGCGGGCGGGGTCGCCGGTGCAGGCCTCCATCGGGCCGAGCACCGCGAACTTCACCCCCGCGACGTTCAGCAGCTCGGCGATCGCCTTGGTGGCCTTCTTCGCCCGGTCCTCGAGCGCCCCGGCGCAGCCCACCCAGTACAGGTACTCCACGTCGTCGGGGATCTTCCCGTCCAGGACGGGGACCTCGAAGTCGAGCTCGGTGATCCACTCCAGGCGCTTGTCCTCGGCCATGCCCCACGGGTTGCCCCGGCGCTCCAGGTTGTTCAGCATCGTGGTCGCCTCCTGGGGGAAGGCGGACTCGATGAGGACCTGGTGGCGGCGCATCCCGTTGATGTGGTCGATGTGCTCGATGTCGACCGGGCACTCGTTCACGCAGGCACCGCAGTTGGTGCACGCCCAGATCACCTCGGGGTCGATCACCCCGTTCTCCGACATCGGGCCGACCAGCGGGCGTTCCGCCTCGGCCAGCACGGCCTCCGACAGGCCGACCCGGCCGTCGGCGTCGGCCAGCAGGTAGGGCGCCTTCGCGAACGCGTGGTCCCTGAGGTCGAGGATCAGCTGTTTGGGGCTCAGCGGCTTGCCGGTCACCCAGGCGGGGCACTGGGACTGGCAGCGGCCGCACTCGGTGCAGGTGCCCAGGTCCAGCATGCCCTTCCAGGTCAGGTCCTCCACCTTCCCGATCCCGAACACGTCGGTGTCCGGGTCGGCCTCCTCGAAGTCAAGGACCTTGCCCGCCGACCGCATCGGCTCGAGCGGCCCGAGGGCGTCCGGGCGCCGGGAGAACAGCACGTTGAGCCCGGCCAGGAAGATGTGCAGGTGCTTGGAGTAGAACACCACGACCAGGAACGCCATGATCACCCCGAGCTGGGCGAGGATGAACACGACCTCGAGCACGCTGTTAACCCCGTAGCCGAGGGGGTGCAGCCACTTGCCGACGACCCAGGACGCGAACGGCCAGGCGCCGTCATGCTCATACGGGAACACCCCGGTGTTCTCCTGCGCGCCCCGGTAGATCAGCAGCGTGACGATGACCGCGCTGATCATCGCCAGCACCACCCAGGCGGCGCGGGTGTGCGAGCCGAAGAACCGCGAGGCGCGGCCTTCCTTATGGGGGTTGTTCCGTATCCGGATCACGGTGAAGGTGATGATGCCGGCCAGCACGCCCACCGCGAACAGGTCCTCGATGAACCCGATCGCCGCCCACTGCCCGATCCCCGGGATCGAGAAGGTCCGCTGGAACAGCGAGCCGTAGGCCTCGATGATCGTCAGCAACAGCACGATGAAGCCCCAGAACGTGGCCGCGTGCGCCGCACCGGGCACGCTCCACTTCAGCAGCTTGCGCTGCCCGATGACCTCCGTCAGCTGCGTCTTCAGGTCGATACCAAGATGGTCCTTCGCATAGTCGACCCGTTCGGGCGCGGGCTGGCCGGTAAACGCCAGCCGCTTCAGCCACCACAGCCGCTGGCCCGCTAGCGCGAACGCGGCAACTGTCAGCCCCAGGCCGATGATCATTCGCAGGACCACGCGCAACCTCCTTGTATGCCTGGTCGTTAAGCCTAACGGCGGGGAATGTGAAGCCCAAGATCCGTGTTGCGCAACGCGGGTCACATTACTGATCAGTAACTTAGCGGGACCTGGACGGTGTCCGGTAGCTGGGGCGACCAGTCCATGGCGGCACGTCTGCTACCAGGCGAAGCACGCAACCGTTCGGGATAACCGGCGGTACCGACGGCGAGCCGAGCACCCGCGGCCGCCGCGCCCGCGATCCGGGGGGCGAAAAATCTGGACGCCACCGGGAATGATCCGCGTAGCTGGAAAGTTGAGCGTAAGTGACTCAAGTCATTTGACAGCGGGGCTCGCCTCGGGCAGGCTTGAGCCCGGAAGACTCAACTTCACACACACTACAAGGACTGCTCATGGCACGTGCGGTAGGTATTGACCTCGGGACGACCAACTCTGTTGTCGCCGTCCTCGAAGGCGGGGAGCCGACGGTCATCGCAAACGCGGAAGGCTCACGGACTACGCCGTCCGTCGTCGCGTTCGCCAAGAACGCCGAGGTACTCGTCGGCGAGGTCGCGAAGCGGCAGGCCGTCACCAACGTGGACCGGACGATCCGTTCGGTCAAGCGGCACATGGGAGAAGGCACCTGGTCCGTCACGATCGACGGCAAGAAGTTCAACCCACAGCAGATCAGCGCGTTCATTCTGCAGAAGCTGAAGAGGGACGCCGAGGCGTACCTGGGCGAGAAGATCACCGACGCGGTGATCACCGTCCCGGCTTACTTCAGCGACGCGCAGCGGCAGGCGACCAAGGAGGCCGGCACGATCGCGGGCCTTAACGTCCTGCGGATCATCAACGAGCCGACTTCGGCGGCTCTCGCCTACCACCTGGAGAAGGAAGGGACCGCCAAGATCCTGGTCTTCGACCTCGGTGGCGGCACCTTCGACGTCTCGCTCCTCGACGTCGGTGACGGCGTGGTCGAGGTCGAGGCGACCAGCGGCGACAACCACCTCGGGGGCGACGACTGGGACCAGCGGATCGTCGACTGGCTGGTGCAGGACTTCAAGTCCGGTTACGGCATCGACCTGGCCAAGGACAAGATGGCCCTGCAGCGGCTGCGCGAGGCGGCCGAGAAGGCCAAGATCGAGCTGTCGCAGTCGATGGAGTCGCAGATCAACCTGCCCTACATCTCGCACGGCCCGGACGGTCCCCTGCACCTGGACACCCGGCTCACCCGGGCCGAGTTCCAGCGCATGACCTCCGACCTGCTCGACCGCTGCAAGGCTCCGTTCCAGCAGGTCATCAAGGACGCCAACACCAAGGTCGCGGACATCGACCACGTGGTTCTCGTCGGCGGCTCCACCCGGATGCCCGCGGTCGTCGAACTGGTCAAGTCGCTGACCGGCGGCAAGGAGCCCAACAAGGGCGTCAACCCGGACGAGGTCGTCGCCGTCGGCGCCTGCCTGCAGGCCGGCGTGCTCAAGGGCGAGGTCAAGGACATCCTGCTGCTCGACGTGACCCCGCTTTCGCTGGGCATCGAGACCAAGGGCGGGATCTTCACCAAGCTCATCGAGCGCAACACCACGATCCCGACCAAGAAGTCCGAGATCTTCACCACGGCGGATGACAACCAGCCGTCGGTGCAGATCCAGGTGTACCAGGGCGAGCGCGAGATCGCGGCCTACAACAAGAAGCTGGGCATGTTCGACCTGACCGGCATCGCGCCGGCCCCGCGCGGCATCCCGCAGATCGAGGTCTCCTTCGACATCGACGCCAACGGCATCGTGAACGTGTCCGCCAAGGACCTGGGCACGGGCAAGCAGCAGACGGTGCAGATCACCGGCGGCTCGACGCTGTCCAAGGACGACATCGACAAGATGGTCCGCGACGCCGAGGCGTACGCCGAGGAGGACCGCCGCCGCCGCGAGGAGGCGGAGATCCGCAACCAGGCCGACACTCTGGTCTACTCCACGGAGAAGTTCCTCGCCGAGAACGACGAGAAGGTTCCCGCGGACGTCAAGGCCGAGGTGAAGGACGCGATCGCCGACCTGAAGAAGGCCATCGAGGGCAACGACCTCGAGACGATCAAGAGCGCCAGCGAGCACGCCGCCACGGTCAGCCAGAAGATGGGCAGCGCGATCTACGCCGCGGCCCAGGCCGAGCGGCAGGCCTCCGGCGAGGGCGCCACGGACACCCGCTCCGAGACCCCCGAGGACGAGGGTGTCGTCGACGCCGAGATCGTCGATGAAGGTGAAGGCGGCGCTGCCTGATGACAGCACCCGAGGAACCCGGCATGGGGCCGATCATCCGCGATAACCGGCGGATCGACCCAGTGACCGGGCAGCCGAGAAGGGGCAAGCACGCGGCTTCCCAGCCGGCCGGCACCAGTGGTGCCGGCCGGCCGGGGGGGCCCGGCTCGACCAGGCACGGCCGGGCCGGCGAGGACGCCAGCGCCCCCGAGGAAGAGACAAACGTGATTCAGAGCAGTGCCGTCCCGACGGCACCACCGACGGCCCCACCGGCGGCGGCTCCGCCCGCGGAGTCGGCCCTCGTCGGCCAGCTGAAGAACCAGCTGGCGGAGCGCACCGCCGATCTGCAGCGACTGCAGGCCGAGTACGCCAACTACCGCAAGCGGGTGGACCGGGATAGGGCAACAGTGCGCGAGCACTCGGTGGCCGCCACGCTGTCCGAGCTGCTGCCGGTGCTTGACGCCATCGGCCAGGCCCGCGAGCACGGCGAGCTGGCCGGCGGCTTCAAGTCGGTGGCCGACTCGCTGCAGGCGGCGGTCGGCAAGCTCGGCCTCGTCAGCTACGGGCAGCGCGGCGACGCGTTCGACCCGAAGATCCACGAGGCGCTGACCCACACGTACTCCCCGGATGTGGCCGAGGACACGTGCGTGGAGATCTTCCAGCCCGGCTACAAGGTCGGCGAGCGGATTCTGCGGCCGGCCCGGGTAGCGGTCGCGGCCCCAACCACTGGGCCAGACGAGAGCGGCGAGGCCGCCGGATGGCCGTCCGGAGAAGACAACAACTAAACAGCCCAGCGAGGCCAGATGAGCGCGAAGGACTATCAGAAGGACTACTACAAGGCGCTGGGCGTGCCCAAGACCGCGACGGCCGCCGAGATCAAGAAGTCCTATCGTGAGCTCGCGCGGAAGTGGCACCCCGACGCGAACAAGGGGAGCGCCGACGCCGAGGAACGTTTTAAGGAGATCACCGAAGCATACAACGTGCTGTCAGACGAGAAGCAGCGCAAGGAGTACGACGAGGCCCGGTCGATGTTCGGCGGGTTCCGCGTACCGACCGGCGCCCGCCCTGGTCCTGGCGGCACCACGTTTGACCTGGGCGACCTCTTCGGCCAGGGCGAGGGGCTCGGCGACGTGCTCGGCGGAATCTTCCGCAACCGTCCCGGCGGCGGTGCGGCGAGCCGCGCGCGCCGCGGGGCGAACGTGGAGACGGAGACCACGCTGCCTTTCGGCGACGCGATCGACGGCGCGACCGTGACGCTCCGGCTGACCGGCGAGGGAGCCTGCCCGGACTGCGGCGGCACCGGCGCGAAGTCGGGCACCGTTCCCAAGGTCTGCCCCGACTGCCACGGCACCGGGCAGCAGTCGAGGAACCTCGGCGGCTTCGGGCTCTCCGAGCCCTGCAAGACCTGCCGGGGCCGCGGGCTCGTGGTGGACGACCCCTGCCCCGCGTGCAGCGGCAGCGGGCGGGCGATGAGCTCGCGCACCATTCAGGCGCGCATCCCCGCCGGCGTGGCCGACGGGCAGCAGATCAGGATTCCGGGCAAGGGCGCTCCGGGTGAGCACGGCGGCAAGGCGGGCGACCTGTTCGTCCGCGTGCACGTGAAGCCGCACGACGTGTTCGGCCGGAGCGGCGACAACCTGACGGTGACGGTGCCGGTGACGATTACCGAGCTTGCGCTCGGCGCGGACATCAAGGTGCCGACGCACCGCGGCCCCGCGGTCACCGTGCGGGTCAAGCCAGGTTCGGCGAACGGAACCGTGATCCGCGTCCCTGGCCGGGGCGTCCGCAAGAAGGACGGGACGCTCGGCGACCTGCGCGCGACCCTCGAGGTGACGGTGCCGCACGACCTCAACAGCAAGGCCAAGTCGGCCCTGGAGGACTTGCGGATCGCCACGGCGGGCCCTGACCCGCGCGAGGAACTGCTCCGCCGGGCGCGGCAGGAGTAGCGACAGAACTACAGAAATTGATGGCATAGAAGGAAGGAGATGACATGAATAGCCCTTACGAGCTGTCCGATGACATGCCCGTGTATGTCATCTCCGTGGCCGCGAGCTTGTCCGGCATGCACCCGCAGACGCTGCGCGGCTACGAGAGAGTCGGCCTGGTGACGCCGCGGCGCACCACCGGCGGTGGCCGCCGCTACTCGATGCACGACATCCTCGCGCTCAGGCAGATTCAGCGGCTGTCACAGGATGAGGGAATCAACCTCTCCGGCATCAAGCGCATCCTCGACCTGGAGCGGGATCTCGAGCAGGCCCGGCTGATGGCGGCCGAACTGCGGGCCGAGGTGTCCGTGCTGCGGAACGAGCTCGAGTCCACCCGCGCGGTGGCGGCCAGGCTCGCCGAGCTGCGCCGGTCGCAGACCGTCGACCCGGCGGCCACGCTCGTGCCCGTCCGGTCGTCTACCAGGGTGACGTTCTGGCAGACCGCGGCCACGCAGCCGGCCCCGCCGCAGCCCCAGCCGGGCGACCAGGGTGACGCGGCCGAGTAGCGGCGAGTAAAAGTTAATAACGATCCAGGGGGATCACACGACATGGACGACAAGCTAACCAGAAAGAGCCAGGAGGCGCTGGCGGCGGCGATCCGCCAGGCGGCCTCCGACGGCAACCCTCAGGTTGAGCCGGTCCACCTGCTAATGGCGCTGCTCAAGCAGGCCGAGGGCACGGCTCAGCCGCTGCTCGAGGCGGCCGGAGCGGATATGGACCGGGTGCTCACTGAGGCGGCCGCGCTGCAGCGGAAGCTCCCGCAGACCCGCGGTGCCACCGCCAGCGCCCCGGAGACCTCCCGTCAGCTGCTTGCGGTGATCAACACCGCGGCCAGCCTGGCGCGGGAAATGGGCGACGAGTACATCTCCACCGAGCATCTGCTGGTGGGCCTCGCGACGGGCAACGGCCCGCTGGCCACGGCCCTGCAGCGCACGGGGGCGACTCCCGACGCCCTGACCAGTGCCTTCACCAAGGTGCGGGGCAGCGCGCGGGTCACCAGCGAGGACCCCGAGTCCACGTACCAGGCGCTTGAGAAGTACGGCGTCGACCTCACCCAGCTGGCCAAGGACAGCAAGCTCGACCCGGTGATCGGCCGCGACTCCGAGATCCGGCGCGTCGTGCAGGTGCTGTCGCGACGGACCAAGAACAACCCGGTGCTGATCGGCGAGCCCGGCGTGGGCAAGACCGCCGTGGTGGAGGGTCTCGCACAGCGCATCGTGGCGGGCGACGTGCCCGAGTCGCTGCGCGGCAAGCGGCTCATCTCGCTCGACCTCGGCAGCATGGTGGCCGGCGCGAAGTACCGCGGCGAGTTCGAGGAACGGCTCAAGGCCGTGCTCAACGAGATCAAGGCCAGCGACGGCCAGGTGATCACGTTCATCGACGAGCTGCACACGGTCGTGGGCGCGGGTCGCGCCGACGGCGCGATGGACGCGGGCAACATGCTCAAGCCCATGCTCGCCCGCGGCGAGCTGCGCATGGTCGGTGCCACCACGCTGGATGAATACCGCGAGCGGATCGAGAAGGACCCCGCGCTTGAGCGCCGCTTCCAGCAGGTGCTCGTGGGCGAGCCGTCCGTCGAGGACACGATCGCGATCCTGCGCGGCCTTAAGGGCAGGTACGAGGCGCACCACCAGGTGCAGATCTCCGACGCGGCCCTGGTCGCGGCGGCCTCGCTCTCCGACCGGTACATCACCGCGAGGTTCCTGCCCGACAAGGCCATCGACCTCGTCGACGAGGCCGCATCGAGGCTCCGGATGGAGATCGACTCCTCCCCCGTGGAGATCGACGAGCTGCGCCGCTCCGTCGACCGGATGAAGATGGAGGAGCTTGCGCTCTCCCGCGAGTCCGACGCCGCGAGCAAGGACCGGCTCGAGAAGCTGCGCGCCGACCTCGCGGACCGGCAGGAGCAGCTCACCGCGCTGACCGCGCGCTGGGAGCAGGAGAAGTCCGGGCTCAACCGGGTCGGCGAGCTTAAGAAGCGGCTCGACGATCTGAAGGGCCAGGCGGAGCGCGCCCAGCGGGACGGCGACTACGAGGCGGCGTCGAGGCTGCTCTACGGCGAGATCCCCACGCTTGACGCGGAGATCGCCGAGGCGGCCGCGAGCGACCGCGCGGCCGAAGACTCCGCTGCGGGCGGGATCCCCGCCGCCGTGCCCATGGTGAAGGAAGAGGTCGGACCCGACGACGTGGCCGACGTCGTGTCGGCGTGGACCGGCATCCCGGCCGGGCGGCTGCTCGAGGGTGAGACCGGCAAGCTGCTGCGCATGGAGAACGAGCTTGAGTCCCGGGTTATCGGCCAGGCCAGCGCCGTGCAGGCGGTGTCCGACGCGGTCCGCCGGGCCCGGGCCGGAGTGTCCGATCCCGACCGCCCGACGGGTTCCTTCCTGTTCCTCGGGCCGACCGGGGTCGGCAAGACCGAGCTGGCGAAGGCGCTCGCCGAGTTCCTGTTCGACGACGAGCGGGCGATCATCCGCATCGACATGAGCGAGTACGGCGAGAAGCACTCGGTCGCGCGGCTGGTCGGCGCGCCGCCCGGCTACGTCGGCTACGAGGAGGGCGGACAGCTCACCGAGGCGGTGCGGCGGCGGCCCTACTGCGTCGTGCTGCTCGATGAGGTGGAGAAGGCGCACCCCGAGGTCTTCGACGTGCTGCTCCAGGTACTCGACGACGGGCGGCTCACCGACGGACAGGGCAGGACCGTGGACTTCCGTAACACGATCCTCATCCTGACGTCGAACCTGGGCTCGTCCTTCATCGCCGACCCCACGCTCGACGACCGGGCGAAGCGCGACGCGGTCATGAACGCGGTCCGCACCTCGTTCAAGCCGGAGTTCCTTAACCGACTCGACGACGTGATCATCTTCGACTCGCTGTCGACGTCGGAGCTGACCAGGATCGTGGACATCCAGGTGGACCGGCTTGGCAAGCGGCTGTCCGCGCGGCGGCTAACGCTGACGGTCACGACGGCGGCCAAGGACTGGCTGGCCCTGACCGGGTTCGACCCGGTGTACGGCGCGCGACCGCTGCGACGGCTCGTCCAGTCGGCAATCGGCGACAAGCTGGCCAAGGGGCTGCTGACCGGGGCCATCACCGATGGCGACGAGGTGGTCGTTGACCTCGACACGAACGCCGACGAGCTGACCGTCAAGGGGGCGCCCAGGGTCGGGTAGTAGTCCTGATAACGAAAGGCGGGACGGACGCTCAGCGTCCGCCCCGCCTTTGTTTTGTCCGCGGCTTACCCTCGCGGGCTGGTGTCGAGCATGTGATCGTAGTCGTCCTCTTGCAGGCCGAGGTCCACCCGGATCCGGTACCTGAGGCGAAGCAGGAGCTGCAGCTCGGCGTCGTCGCCCAGCTGGATGCACCGTTCAACGCCGACCGTCGCCCAGTCAAGCGCGCCCCGCAGGTCGCCCTGCTCGGTGAACAGCTCGGCGAGCAGGTCACAGGTGCGCGGCGTGACGGCGTCGCGGTCTGCGGTCAGCGCCGTGAGCAGTCTTTCCGCCTCGGATTCGCGGCCAAGGTCACGGAGCGCCGTGACCAGGTGAACCCGCGGGTCGGCGAAGGTAGCACCGCCATCCTCGATCGCGGCGGAGAACTCATCCGCCGCGCGCTGCGGATCATCGGCGCTCATCCACTGCTCGCCTGCGCGCAGGTGAAATTCGGCCCGCAAGCCAGGCTCGGCCTGCTGCGCCAGCTCGCTCATGCGAGCGGCGGCCTGCACATGGTCGCCTGTGCGGGCCGCTTGGAACTCGATCTCGTCGAAGTCTTCGACGTTCGCCACTCTTCCCACGGTACCCCAGCGGCCCTTCTCAATTCCTACGGATTTAGCGGTCGCAGCGGTGGCTGCGGCTCGCGCTTGCGAGACTTGCGATTCAAGATCGCGTCCAGATCGCGCCGAGATCGCCGGTTAGCGACGAGCGCGCTCGAGCGCGTCCCAGAAGCCACGGCGGAGGGCGTGCCTTACCTCATCGTGCAGCAAGAAGTCGATCGGCAACGCCGAACCCTGAAGGAGTCGGGCTTCAAGGTCGGAGGGCATCCGCGGTTTCCTTGCTAGCACCGCCTCAAGCCAGAGGGCCGGGGCATCCCGCGCCACAGACTCACCAAACGCCTGGCCCTCCTCGTGCGCCGACTGCACCGCGTCCCCCAGCGAGACGCCGGGGGTACCGCCCGAGTAGCCGCCCTGCCCCGCGAGGCCGATCGGGCCGGCGGGCCCGATCGGCTCCTGCGGAGCCCCGGGGACCTGCTGTCCTCCCGGTGCCGGAGCAACGGGCGGACCCTGCGGTGGCTGGGGAACTTGCGGACCTTGTGGCCCCTGCGGTCCCTGCTGGGCCGCGGGCAGGACCTGCTGTCCTGGACCGCCTGGCGCGCCGGGACCGGGGATTACCTGGCGCGGTCCGCCGATGGGCCCGCCGCGAGCTCCCGAATAGTCCATGGGCACTACCGGGGCGACCGGCACGACCGGCTGGCCGCCCGTCGGCTGTCCCCCCGTTGGCTGAGCGCCCGGTTGCTGGCCGCCGGCCTGCTGACCACCGGCCTGCTGACCACCGGCTTGCTGACCACCGGCGATCTCCGCGGGGGCGGGGGGCAGGTCAAGCGGCGACTGGCCCTGATTCGGCCCGCCGGGCGCCCCGCCGCGGGTGGGCAGGCGGTGGACCTGGGCCGAGCCGTTCCCCGGCTGCGTGATGGGCACCGGCTGCAGCCGGTCGCCGGCATCGGGGGAAGGCGCTTCGCGGAGCATGCCGTCGCGCTGGTAGGGCTCTCTGACCGCCCCCGGGTTGTACGCGGCGAGATCTCCGCTAAGGCGGTCGCCGCCCACCCGGTCGCCGCCAACGCGCGGGCGGCCGGCCGTGCGGTCGTGGTCGCCGGACCGGTCGTTGACTGGAACGGGGAGAGCGACGGGCGCGGCGTAGATATCCTCACGCGGCAGCGCGACCGGAACGGGTGCCGGCCTCGGCGGCGCGGGCGCCGCGTAGTCGGGGACGGGCCCGTAG